>Ga0209521_10000129_pt1 | contig 48527 bp, 47 predicted proteins | sample Rifsed19ft4_FD_184016 | JGI IMG/M metagenome (GOLD analysis project Ga0209521, IMG submission 184016) | Soil microbial communities from Rifle, Colorado, USA - sediment 19ft 4 (version 2) | ecosystem: Environmental > Terrestrial > Deep subsurface > Rock core/Sediment | place: Rifle, Colorado...
CGCGTACATCGCCATAAACCTCGTGGCCCTCGCGGCGGCTGTGGAATTGGGCGTTCAGCCGGCGATCGCCCAGGGGCCTGACGGAAGGCCGCTCTACGCGCCTTACCCGCTCTCTGTCACAGTCCCGGCGATGGTGTGGCCGCACCTCCTCTTCTTCGGCCCGATAGAAGCGGTCGGGACCGCGCTCATAGTCTCGTACGCGCGCAGGATGGACAGGGGCCTTCTCCATGAGGGCGGCTCGTTGAAGCCTTTGTGGATAGCCCTCCTTGTGCTTGCTGTTTTGACGCCCCTCGGGCTCTTCGCGACAGGCACGCCCTGGGGCGAGTGGAGCCCTGAAGAGCTCATGCGTCTTCTGGGCTATATCCCGGCAGGGATGGAGAGGTTCGGGGACGGCTGGAGGGGTATTCTCCCGGATTACAGCCTGCCTGGGGCAAGCGGGCCGTTCGGCGGGCTCATCTATATATTATCGGCGCTCCTGGGGAGCGCCCTTGTCGTCGCGTTTGTCTATATCTGGGGCAGGCTATGGAAGAGATGAGGCTCCCTGACTGGCTTGGCGGCCCCAGGGAGGATACGGGGCCCGTCAGGAGGCTCAAGCCCACCGGCTTCCTCGAGAAGAACATCGCGGGCTTCTCGGGCGCGATGTTGAAGGCCCTCGCCACAGAGGAGTACGCCTCGAGGGACGGGGTGCTGCAGGGGTTGGAGCCCAGGGCAAAGCTCCTCGGCTTCTTTCTGCTGATAGCGGCGTCGGCAATCGCCGGGAGCGGCCTCTTCCTCTCGGGAGTTCTGCTATTCGTTTCAGCCATGTCGATAAAGACGAGGGTCGGCCTCTCTCCGCTCGCGAAGAGGGTGCTGCCCGCCTTCGTATTCACGTTTGCCGTCTCTTTGCCTGTCGCCCTTAGCGCGGTCACTCCGGGCAGAGAGCTTGTCGGCGCGTTCGGGGTAGCCGTGACGGCAGAGGGGCTCCGCCTTGCCGGGTTTTTCATCCTGAGGGTCGCTACGATGTTGACCCTCGCTTCGCTCCTTGCGCTTACTACGAGGCAGGCCGATTTTTTCAGGGGCCTCGGCAGGATGATACCGGGCTTTTTCGCGACAGCGCTCTTCTTCACGTTCAGGTACGTTTTTATATTGATTAAGAGCGCGCAGGATGCGACATTGGCGAGGAAGTCGAGGACCATCCGGAGGGCGGTTTTGAGGGAATCGCAGAGGTGGTTCGCATCAAGGGCCGCCCTGATATTGAAAAGGTCCTTCAGTATGGCCGAGGAGGTCAACATGGCCATGATATCCCGGGGCTTCTCCGGCAGGATAGTGAGCGCTTACGGCGCCGCCCCGTTTGCCGGAAGGGACTACCTCTGGATAGGCTTCACGAGTTTCGTCCTCTTCCTCTCGCTCGGGATATGAGGGGCGCGATGGAAGACCTCTTCATCGTGAACGCGCTATCTTTCTCCTACGGCGGCAACACGGCCCTTGCAGGCGTGAGCTTCAGCGTAGGCGCGGGAGAGAGCATAGCCATACTCGGGGCCAACGGGAGCGGCAAATCGACGCTCCTCAAGATAATGGACGGCCTTATCTTCCCTGCCTCCGGGAGCGTGAGCTTCCTGGGCGAGCGCCTCTCAGAGGAGAGTCTCCAGGGGGATTTCCTGAAACGCTTCAGGGAAAGGGTCAGCTTCGTGTTCCCTGAGCCCGACGTGCAGCTATTCTGCCCGACTGTATTGGAGGAGCTCCTCTTCGGCCCCCTGCAGCTGGGGCTTGAAGAGGCCGCAGCAATAAAAAGGGCGGAGGAGCTCCTCGAGATGCTCGGCATAGAGGCCTTGTCGAAGAGGCCGCCGTATAATTTGAGCAGCGGGGAGAAGAAAAAGGTCGCCATTGCCTCTGTGCTGGCCATTAACCCGGACGTCCTTCTCATGGACGAGCCTACAAACGGCCTTGACCCGAGGGCCCAGGTATGGCTCTTCGAGCTGCTCGGGAGGCTCAAAGGGCTCAAAAAGACGATCATACTCGCGACACACGACTTGAGCCTCGCCGAGGACCTCTCTGAAAGGATAATCGTGCTTGACGAGGCGCACTCGCTCGTCGCGGACGGGCCAGCGGAGCGGATATTGAAGGACAAGGACCTGCTCCTTAGGGCCAACTTGATCCACGAGCACGCGCACAGGCACGGCCATGTGATACACAGGCACAGCCACGGGCCTTACTCGACGCACGACGAGCACGATTAGGACCAGGTAACTTTAACGGGGGGGGGAGGTTTTGGATGTCGAGGGCAGTCCTTCTTGCGCTATCTTTCGTATTCATCTTTTCACAGGGCCTCTGGGCGGCTGACGCCGAGGTGGAGGAGCTGAGGAAACGGGTCGAGGAGCTTGAAAAGAGGCAGGACGGCCAGGTGGTCTCTGAAGAGCCGAGCCACAAGAAGGTCCATCCGGTCCACAGCGTCTACGGGCTTACGGTGAGCGGCGGCATCACCATCACGGGCCACGGCGTCTCAGACACGAAGGACGTTGACGGGCAAAACGGCGCCGCGGCGCTCTCCGCCGACCTTGCCATAGAGTCGCCCATTGGTGAGAAGGGCAGGGCGGTCATCGTATTCGACTTCCAGAGGGGTGCCGGCATACGGAACCTGCCCGCCTTCTTCCTCTCCCCGAACGGGAACCCGACAGGTTATAACGCCGACATCGAGTCCTTCAACGAGCCGAGGGTGCAGATAACGCAGGCCTACTACGAGCACAGCATAACGGATTCCCTCACCATTGCCGTGGGCCAGCTCGACCTCACAGGCTACTTCGACGCCAACGAGTACGCCAACGGCGAGAGGGCGCAGTTCATGGCGAACGTCTTCGTCAACAACCCGGCCGTCGAGTGGGGCGGTTCGGCTGATTTCTACAGCCCCGGCATTACGCTCGCCTGGGCTGCCACGGACAGGGTAGGCCTGAGCGTCGGCGCGTTCGATGGCGACGGCGATTACGCCGATACCTTCGATAATCCCTTCCTCATGGCGGAGGCCGGCCTCAAGCTCTCGCCCGGCGGCAGGGAGGGCAACTACAGGGCCTATTACTGGTACAGGCACAAGAGGACCGGCAGCGACGTCGCCAACCTCGCTGACCCGCTTGATACGGAGCTTGAAAAGGCCCAGAACAGCGGCATAGGCATAAGCGCCGACCAGCCGATAAGCGACGTAATGGGCGTCTGGTTCAGGGCAGGCGCCCAGAGGGAGAGGGTCGCCCAGTTCGACAGGTTCTTGGGCGCGGGCGCCAACATCTCGGCGCCATGCGGCAGGCCCAACGACCACCTGGGCTTCGGCTACGGCGCCGCCTTCATGGGCGGCACGTACAAGGAGTACCTGAGGAACAACACCTCGGCTGACCCCGGCACAGAGCATTACTTCGAGCTCTATTACAACTACGCGCTCTCGCACGCCGCCATAGACGAGGGCATCCATGTCACGCCTGATATACAGTACGTGATAAACCCGGGCGGAGACAAGGAGGCGGGCTCGCTCTTCATTTACGGCGTCAGACTGCAGGCGTATTTCTAAACTCAAAAAAAACAGAGGAGGCAGATGATGGAGAGGACAGTTGCAGGAAGCGGTACCGGAGCGCTTGTTCCGGCATTGGTATTGGCCGCGCTCGCCTTTGCGATGGTGGTCATAGCGTTCGGCATGGAGTCGGTGGCGCCCGGCGTTCACGACGCGCTCCATGATTTCAGGCACGTAATCGGCATGCCCTGCCATTAAGAAAGGAGAGGAAGATGGGTGCATTGAAGGAAAGCCTCATCGCGGGCGCCATAGCAGGCGCGCTCTGGGGCTGGTTATGCTATCTGGCAAATTACATGAGCGGGATATTCCCTTTTGAGGGGAGCTTCGCGCACAACATGCTCTCGTTCACCTTCGGGGGCGTGGTCTTCGGCATCGTCACAAGCGGCATACTGGCCGTTGCCGGAAGGTTCCTGCCGTTCAGAAGGCTGCTCTACAGGGCCGTCTTCGTCTCGGCCTCGGTCTGGATAGTCCTGATCCTCGCGGGTGATATGCTTTCCATGATGGAGCCTGGGAGGTACCACCTCGTCACGCCTCAGACTGTGCAGGGCTTCCTCCTTGCGCTCGCCCTGGGCGCGATACTCGGGATGCTCCTGAAAAAGGGAGAGGCAAGAGCCGCTGGGAATGCCTAAGGAGCTTCGCAGAGGCTACACGACAGGCACGTGCGCCGCCGCCGGGGCAAAGGCAGCGGCGCTCGCGCTTCTCGGCGGGAAGAAACGAGAGGCGGTCGAGGTCTCTCTGCCCGGTGGCGGCAGCCTGACCATACCTGTCAAGTCAATCAGGGTCTCAGGAAAGAGGGCGAGGGCCGTCGTCATCAAGGACGCCGGGGACGACCCGGACGTGACGGACAAGGCCGAGTTCGTCACAGAGGTCGTGATAACGGGAGAGAACCGCCTGCGGCCCTCGGTGAGGATAAGAGGGGGCGAAGGGGTCGGGGTCGTCACAAAGCCCGGCCTTAAAGTCCTGCCAGGCAGACCGGCTATAAACCCCGTGCCGAGGAAGATGATAAGAAGGGCCGTTCTCGAAACGGCAGCCGCTTATTCGAGCAGGGCGGCTTTTGAGGCGACCATCTCGGTGCCGAGGGGAAGAGAGCTTGCCGCAAAGACCATGAACCCGAGGCTCGGGATTGTGGGCGGCATCTCCATACTCGGCACGACCGGCATCGTCGAGCCGATGTCGCTTGCCGCCTATACGCATTCCATAAGCTGCGCTGTCGACGTCGCGGCGGCCGCGGGTCTCGACGAGGTGGTCTTCTCGACCGGCAGGTCGAGCGAAAAGGCCGTGGAGAAGCTCTTGAGGCTCCCGGAGGCCGCTTACGTGCTTACAGGCGACCACATGGGCTTTGCCCTGAAGGACGCGGCCGGAAAGAAGCGGATAAGAAGGGTCGTGGTCGCGGGGCAGTTCGGTAAATTCACGAAGCTCGCCTCGGGGCACTTCGAGACGCACTGCGCCGACTCGACGGTCGAGCTCGGCTTCCTCGCAGGGCTCTGCGAAGAGGCGGGCGCGCCGAAGGATCTTTGCGGAAGCGTCGGCGCGGCTAACACGGCGAGAGAGGTATTTTTCATATTGAAGGAGAACGGGCTTGAGGGTGTCCTGAAAGAGGTCTGCAGGCTCGTAAAGGTCAATTCGCGCAAGATTGCAGGGAAAGATGTGAAAGCCGTCCTCGTCGGCTACGGCGGAGAGATAGCGGCGGTAGCTTAGAGAAGATGATATACGTAATCGGCATAGGCGTACAGGGCAGGGCGAGCCTCCTTGAGAGGCCGCTCGATATTATAAAGAAAGCTGGCCTCCTTGTCGGCGGCAGGAGGCACCTTGACGAGTTCCCCAAGGCAAAGGCCAAAAAGGTCGCGCTCGGGAGCATTACGGAAGCCGCTGCCGCTATCGAAAAATTTATTCAAACAAACAGGAAGCCTGTTGCCGTGCTCGCCACAGGAGACCCTCTTTTATTCGGCATAGGCTCCTTTATCATCAAGAGGTTCGGGAAGAACAGGGTCGAGGTCATCCCTAACGTAAGCGCCATACAGGAGGCGTTCGCCCGCGTAAAGGAAGACCTGAACAACGTGAAGATACTGAGCGTTCACGGCAGGGAGGCGGACTTCACGGCCTTGAGCAACGAGGCAAGGTCGAACGAGAAGCTCGCCATCTTTACGGACAGCGAGAACACGCCCGCTCGGATATGCTCCGAGCTTATTCAAAGGGGGGTATCCGGCTTCAGGGCCTATGTCTGCGAGTCTCTCGGCGCCGGTGAAAAGATGATCGAAGGCACGCTCGACAGGATAGCCAAGAGAAGGTCCTTTGGCCCCTTGAACGTCCTCATACTCATCCGCGAGCATGGGCTGAAGGCCGCTTCAGAAGCGCCGGGGATCCCTGATGAGCTCTTCGCCCACTCGGGCGGGATGATTACAAAGGAGGAGTTCAGGGTCATCTCTCTTGCGAAGCTCGAGCTCAAAAGAGGCGATGTGGTCTGGGACGTCGGCGCGTGCTCGGGCTCAGTTGCGATAGAAGCCGGCCGCATAACCGGCACGACCGTCTTCGCCGTTGAGAAGGACAGGAAAAGGATAAGGGATATAAGGGAGAACAAGAAGAGGTTCGGCGCTGATTTAAAGATAATCGAAGGCACGGCCCCTGCGGCGCTCAAAGGTCTTCCCAGGCCTGACGCGGTATTCGCCGGCGGCGGCGGAAAGGGCATAAAGGAGATACTCGCCGCGGTTGAAAAGGCGTTGATGCCAGGCGGCAGGGTCGTGGTAAACGCGATAACGATGGAGACGGCATCTGCCGCCTTCGATTTTTTCAGGAATGGCTGGATACGGGAGCTTGTCCTCGCGAGCGTGTCAAAGGCAAGGCAGGCCGGAGATCTGAACATGCTCTCGGCCCACAACCCGGTCTTCATAATTAAGGGGAAGAGATGACAAGGCCCGGCACATTCTACGGGGTAGGCGTAGGGCCGGGCGACCCTGAGCTCATGACGCTCAAGGCCGTAAAGGTCATAGGCTCTTCAGCCGTGCTCGCGATACCGAGGTCAGAGGCAGGCGCCGAGAGCCAGGCCCTTGCCATCGTAAGGAAGGCGATGCGGCTCGACGGCAAGGAGATACTCGAGCTCTCCTTTCCCATGACAAAGGACGCGGATGCCCTCGAGGCCTCGAGGAGGCAGGCTGCCTCGCTCATCGCCGGGAGGCTGATTTCAGGGCAGGACGTGGCCTTCATCACGCTCGGCGACCCGCTCCTCTATTCGACCTTCAGCTATCTGATGCCCCTTGTGAAGGAGCTTTCGCCCTCATCCGAGATAAGGTCCGTTCCCGGCATCACCTCGTTTTCGGCGGCGGCCTCGCTTGTGCCAACGGCCCTTGCCGAAACGGACGCGAGGGTTATAATCATACCTGCCGCGTACGACCTCGACAGGGTCAAAGAGGCCCTTTCGTATGCCGATACGGTCGTGATGCTCAAGGTGAACAGGAATATAGATAAGCTCGTCGACCTCATAAAAGAGGCGGGCCTCTCAAAGGGCGCCTTCTTCGTCTCAAGGGCAGGCTGGCCCGAGCAGGAGATAGTAACGGACATGGAGGCGTTGAGGGGCAGGCGGCCCGATTATTTCTCGATGCTCATCGTGAGAAAGAATGTCTGAGGAATTGAAAAAACCGGCGACGGTCTTCTTCGTAGGCTCAGGCCCCGGGGACCCGGAGCTCATAACGGTAAAGGGCATGAGGCTCCTTAAAGACGCCGACCTCGTGGTCTACGCGGGCTCTCTCGTCAGAGAGCGCGTCCTGGATTTCTGCAAGGGCAGCCCTGAGGTCTACAACAGCGCCTCCATGAGCCTCCCCGAGATAGTATCGGTGATGATAGAGGCCGCGAAGGCCGGAAAGAAGGTCGTAAGGCTCCACACCGGCGACCCGTCGCTCTACGGGGCGCTCCGTGAGCAGGCAGAGGCCCTTGAAAAGGAGGGCATTCCGTACTCAATCGTCCCTGGCGTATCTTCTGCCTTTGCCTCAGCCGCGGCCATCAAGAGGGAGCTTACTCTCCCCGGCGTCACGCAGACCGTGATATTCACCAGGCTCGAAGGCAGGACCCCTGTGCCGGAACAGGAGAGGCTCTCACGGCTGGCGGCCCACGGCGCGACCATCTGCATATTCTTGAGCATCTCCATGATGGACGAGGTGGTAAGCGAGCTATCATCGGGCTATGCGCCTGATACGCCCGTAGCCGTGGTATACAGGGCCTCATGGGAGGACGAGCTGGCAATAAAGGGGACACTTGCCGATATCGCGGCAAAGGTCAGGGAAGCCGGGATAACGAGACAGGCGATGATAATAGTGGGCAGGGCCATAGGCGATGTTTCTGTCGAGCAATCGAGGCTCTACGACCCGGGCTTCACGCACGGGTTCCGGAAATGAGGAAGCACCTCTGGGGCTGGGCGCCGCTCGCTCTCTATGCCGGGCTCATACTCCTTGTGTCGCTCGAGCCTTCGCCCGCGGGCTTATCGGGAGGCTGGGACAAGCTCTACCACGGGCTTGCCTATCTGGGCCTCGCCTTCCTCCTGATGCGCGCGCTCTTTGTCTCAGGCGCTTCAAGGGGCCTCGCGGCGGCGGCAGCGGCGTTCATGGCGGCAGCGGCCTACGGCGGGATAATAGAGTTCCTGCAGAGCCTGACTGAGACAAGGACAGCGGAGCTCATGGACGGGCTCGCCAACGGCACAGGCGCGGCAATAGGCGCGCTCCTGTATCTTTTTCTCAACTCAAAACGGGGGTGAAGCTGATGCTTCTCGGCGAAGTCACGATGACTGAATTCAAAAGGCTCTCAAGAAGGGCCGTGCTGATAGTCCCCTTCGGCACAATCGAGGCCCACGGCACCCACCTGCCGCTCAATACCGATACGCTCATAATACGCGAGGTTGTAAAGAGGCTCGCCGGCGGCAGGAAGGACCTCCTGATGGCCCCTCCCATACAGTACGGAGTCTGCACCTCGACGGCGCAGCACCCCGGCACCATCGGCATCACGGCCTCGTCGTTGAGGGCCATCATCGCGGATATCGTGAAGAGCTCCTACGCGCACGGCTTGAGGAAGATAATACTCGTCTCAGGCCACGGCGGTGGTCAACACGTCTCTGCCATGAAGGAGGCCTCTGAGGAGCTTGTGGCGACGCTCGAGGGCCTAAAGCTGGCGGCCTTCTCGATATACGACGTGATAGGAAAAGAGGCGAGGGATCTCGCCGAGACCGAGAACGACTCTCACGCAGGGGAGATGGAGACCTCTTTGATGCTCCACCTCGCGCCTGGGCTCGTAAAGGGCTCCTCAAAAGAGGAGTACCCGACCTTCCCGAGGCCGCTCGTCGTGAAGGACAAGCTCAAATACTGGCCGGGCGCTGTATGGGGGAACCCCGGCAAGGCGACAAAGGCGAAGGGCGAAAAGCTCTTCAACGTAATGGTTTCGAAACTCGACGAGGTCGTAAGGGCAATTGAAAAGGCGCGCTGAAAAGAAGGGGATGATCGTCCTTTGCGTAACCGCGAGGGGGCTTAAGCTCTCGAAGGGGATAGCAAAGGCCTCTATGGGCGCTAAGGTCGTGTCTCCTGACGAGATAAGGGCAGCCGGAATAAGGAAGAAGGCGGCTGAGGCCTTCAAGTCATCCTCAGCCGTCGTCTTTATTTCGGCGACGGGGATTGCGGTAAGGGCCATAGCGCCTCTCGTAAAGGCAAAGCACCTCGACCCGGCGGTCGTCGTGGTCGATGAAAGAGGGCAGTTCAGCATAAGCCTCCTCTCAGGCCATCTGGGAGGGGCCAACTCTCTCGCAAAAGATATAGCGGCGGCAACGGGCGCTCTTCCCGTAATCACGACGGCGACCGATATTTGGGGCCTGCCCTGCGTCGAGGATATCTCCAGGGAGTTCGGCCTCCATATAGAAGACCCGAAGAAGATAAAGGCCGCGAACGCCGCCATACTCGAAGGCAGCCGGGTCTATGTGGTTGACGGGAACAGCGCAAGGCTCAAATCCATAAAGGCCAGATTCAATCAAAGGCCGTTTGTATTCAGAAAGAGCGTACCCGGAAGACTGAAGGCAGGCGAGGCCGTTGTCCTCATTACGAGCGGCGCTGAAAAGCCGCCGAAGGAAATCTCTTCGAGGACGCTCGTAATGAGGCCAAAAGAGGTTGTCGCCGGCATCGGATGCAGGAGGGGCGCCACAAAAGAGGATATAAGGAAGGCGCTTACCCGGGCCATGAAGGCCGCGTCGCTCTCCCCGGGGTCATTGAGGTGCATTGCCACGATAGACTTGAAGAAAGACGAAAAGGGACTAAGGGATTTAGCCGAAGACCTCGGTCTTGATATAAGATTTTTCAAGGGCGCAAGGCTCAGGAAGGCCGGATGCGAGTCAACGCCTTCAGCATTTGTCGAGAAGATAACAGGCGCGGGAGGGGTAGCCGAACCGGCGGCCCTCCTTGCCTCAGGAGCGGAGAGGTTATGTCTAAAAAAGATAAAAAGCACCCGGGTGACGGTGGCCCTGGCCAGGGCGCCATTTATGTCATCGGAATAGGCCCGGGCGGCCTCGCCCATCTTACGGCAAAGGCGAGGGAGGCCCTTGCGGGCGCTGACTGCGTTGTCGGATATACCCGCTATGTGGGCCTCGTAAAGCCCCTCATAGAGGGCAAGGAGGTCTTCGCCACGGGCATGACGCAAGAGGTCGAAAGGTGCGCGAAGGCGGTCGAGTTCGCGAAGGCCGGAAAGGTGGTCGCCGTGGTATCTTCGGGAGACGCCGGCATCTACGGCATGGCGGGCCTCGTATTCGAGCTCCTCGCGGCCTCGGGCGACGACGATACGAAGGTCGAGGTCGTCCCCGGAGTCCCGGCCTTCGTCGCCGCCGCGTCAATCCTGGGCGCGCCGCTCATGCACGACTTCGCGTCGATCTCTCTTTCAGACCTCCTCACCGACTGGCCCGTTATAGAGGAGAGGCTTGAGGCTGCCTCAAAGGCCGACTTCGTGATTATCCTCTACAACCCCAAGAGCTCGAAGAGGGTGGAGGGCCTCGCAAAGGCCCTCTCCATCATAGGACGGCACAGGAAAGGCTCGACGCCGGTGGGCATCGTGAGGAACGCGACCAGGGAGGACGAGGAAGCGATACTGACGACCCTCGACAACGTGCCTTCCCTGTCGGACAGGATAGACATGCTTACGATCGTCGTGGTCGGCAATTCTTCTACGTTCCTCGCGCTCGGAAGGATGGTCACGCCCAGGGGCTATCACCTCGAAGGGGGCGTGCGCGTTTAAAGATGTTCGAGAGGGCGATAATCATAGTCTTCGACGGCCTCGGCGCGGGCGAGATGCCTGACGCGGACAGGTACGGAGACGCCGGGAGCCACACAATAGACAACCTCTCCCGCGCTGTCGGCGGCCTGAAGCTCCCGAACCTCTCGGCCCTCGGGCTCGGGCACATAGACGGCGTCGAGGCCGTGGAGAAGGTTAAAGCCCCGACAGGCTCTTTCGGACGCCTGTCCGAGGCCTCTCCCGGCAAGGACACTGCCACGGGCCACTGGGAGATGGCCGGCATAGTCCTTGAGAAGCCATTTCCCGTATTCCCGGATGGATTTCCGCAAGAGCTCATGGAGGGCTTCACAAGGGAAACAGGCTGGGGCTGGCTCTGGGGAAAGACAGCCTCCGGCACCGAGATAATCGAGCGCCTCGGAGAGGAGCACCTGAAGACCGGCAAGCTCATCGTCTACACGTCCGCTGACAGCGTCTTCCAGATAGCGGCGCACGACCAGGTAATTTCTCTGAATGAGCTCTACAGGGTATGCGAGAAGACAAGGCGCTTCGTCGACCGCTACGGCATAGGCAGGGTCATAGCCCGCCCCTTTACGGGCAGGCCCGGGAGCTTCCAGAGGGTCGCGGCGAGGAGGGACTACGCGGTGCCGCCTCCGGGCAGGACGATACTCGACGACATCAAGGCCGCAGGCCTTGACTGTATAGGCATTGGCAAGATAGGCGACATATTCGTACACAGGGGCCTTACTGAAGAGGTGCACACGTCGAGCGACGGCGAGGGCGTGGACAGGACCATCGAGGCGATGGGCAAATGCTCAAAGGGGCTTATCTTCACCAACCTCGTCGACTTCGATACCCTCTACGGCCACAGGAACGACGCTCCGGGCTACGCGGACGCCCTCAGGCGTGTAGACGCCCGTATGCCTGAAGTCATCGGCAGGCTCAAGGATGGAGACATCCTCTTCATAACGGGCGACCACGGCTGCGACCCCACTACCCCGTCAACCGACCACTCAAGGGAGCACGTGCCGATCCTCATCTACGGAAATGGGATAAGGCCTGGCGTCAATATCGGCACGCGAAAGAGCTTCTCTGACCTCGGCGCCACGATAGCGCAAGCCCTCGGCATCAAGCCAACCGCAAATGGAAGTTCCTTCCTTGACCTGATTCGTAAGTAACCGTTTTTGTTAATTTTTTAAAAGTAAAAAATCCGGCGCTAACTCTGCTTGATTTTTTCGGGGCTCAATATTATGCTATATTGTCTGCTATAGCAAGTGGGTGGGCTTGTCAATAGGCGGGGGTGGGTATGGGTCCGGATGACATAAAGCGTCTCAGAACTAATCTCTCGTGGACTCAGGAAAGGCTCGCAAGGGAGCTTGGCGTGAGCTTCTCCACGGTGAACCGTTGGGAGAGGGGCAAGTCCAGGCCGAGCCCGCTCGCGTTGGGCACCTTAACGAAGCTCGGCGCGGCGCATCGGAACGAGGGCAGGTCTGACAGGAGATACGCCTCCGTATTCCAGCTCGAATTCAGGAGGGCGGGAGAGAAGAGATTTTTCATCTCAAGGAGCGAGAACATAAGCGGCGGCGGGCTCATGTTCAGCACTGATAAGGATATCGGCTCCGGAGAGAGCCTGACTATAGGGATAAGGCCCGAGGGGGCGAGCGCGCTCTTCTTCGACGCCAATGTAGCATGGGTCTCCGGGGGCAGCGGCAGGAGAAGGGTCGGCGTGCGTTTCCTGCCGGGAGAGATAAACGGCCTCGCGGGGATACTCGGAAGCCTCTCGCGGGCGTCACATCAATAACAGCAAGGCGGGTAATGTTCCATGTCAAAGGAGGGGAGCCTCAGCCTGGACAGGCAGGGGCGGATAATACGGTTCAGCCACAGTCTCGAGTACCTGCTCGGCTACGACGCCGAAGAGGTCATGGGAAAGGAGTTCGCGTTCCTCGCGCCGCCGGGCATGGAGCCCCAGTTCAGGGCCATGATCGAGGAGAGCGACAATGATACTGCCTTCTCCGGCAGGAAGACCGGGCTTCTGTGCAAGGACGGGACGATAGCCGAGTTCTACCTTTCGCTCCACCAGTTGCGCGGCCGCACCGGGGGTCTCTATTCGTACATGCTGACGCTCTCGAGCAGGCGCACCGGCATGCCAGCCTTCTTTACCGACGAGTTCAGGCGCATATTCAAGTTCTCGAACGACGCGGTGGCCATAACCGACAGGGACGGCTCGATAATAGACGTAAACCCGGCCTTCATCGAGACGTACGGCTACCAGAGGCACGAGGTCCTCGGCAGGAACCCGAGGGTGCTGAAATCATTGCATTCGACGGCGGCCCTGTATGAGAAGATGTGGAACGACATACTCGACCCCTCGACAGGCTACTGGAGGGGAGAGGGCGGGGTGGAAAGGGGCGTTACCTTCGGATTCGTCATCCCTTCGCTCGCCGCGGCGGTATAGCCTTCCTTGACTCGCTCTCTTTTTTCGTGTTAATCTTGTCCTGCAACGGGTCTTTAGGCCCGAAAAAATTCAACTCACGATCTCCGAGCCATCCTGCCTAAGGCTTCTCCAAGCTAAGGCGGCTGGCCGATAGGGCTCTGCTGGAAACGGCCGAGCCTCCCCCTTGGAAAGGAGATTAGGCGACCAACCCTTTCCATGGCGTTGGTTTTTTTTTGCCCTGAGCAGGCTGCTGAAAAAGTCCATCTGCGTCGTTGTCTTCGTCGATCGTCACTGCGACGTACATGAAGAGTACGACTCGTTCCTCGCTCCTCGACGCCTTGCATATGGAGCTTTTTGAGCAGCCTGAACAAAAGTGGGATTTTTTAGCAAACTTTAAGATATGCAACGGATATCCCTTACATCCATATCGGTACTCTTTTTCCTGGCAGCGGCCGTATTGCCGCTTCTCTTCTCCACGGTACCCTCCCTTGCCGGCGAAAAGCAGCTCACAATAGCGGGCGCATCGGACCTCGCGTTCGCGTTGAAGGAGATAGCCGCTGATTTCGAGAAGGAGACCGGGTATAAGGTCGTGCTCTCGATGGGCTCCACAGGCATGCTCGCCAAGCAGATAGAGCACGGAGCGCCTTTCGACGCCTTCTTCTCGGCCAACAGGGGCTATGTTGACGGGCTCGCTGCAAAGGGGCTTGTGCTGAAGGAGACGGTGGAGATATACGCGAGGGGCAGGATAGCGCTGGCGACGAGAAAGGGCTCTGTGGTCGCGCTCAGGGAAGTTAAAGACCTTCAGGGCGGCTCCTTCAGGATAGCCATAGCCAACCCTGAGCACGCCCCTTACGGGATAGCGGCGATGGAGGCGATGAAATCAGCAGGGGTATGGGACCAGGTCAAGCCCCGGCTCGTCTACGGCGAGAACATCAGGCAGACCCTCCAGTACATACAATCCGGCAACGCGCCCGCGGGCATAGTCGCCCTTTCCGTGGCCAACGTGCCTGAGATAGATTACAGCATCATCCCTCAGGAGCTTCACAGGCCCATTGACCAGGCGGCCGCCGTTGTCGCCGCATCAAAAGAAGGGCGAGCCGCGCGCGATTTCATAAAGTACGTCAACGGGCCAAAGGGCTCTCCTGTGATGGAAAAATACGGCTTCACGCTCCCCAGATAATATGGACCTCTTTCCACTCTACATAACAGTCAAGGTCTCGCTCATCGCGACGGCCTTTACCATCACCATCGGTCTCGTGCTCGCATGGGTGATGGCGAAGAAGGCGTTCTGGGGCAAGGGGCTCCTCGACGCCGTCATAATGCAGCCGCTCGTCATCCCGCCCACTGTGCTCGGCTATTACCTGCTTGTAGCATTCGGAAGGTCAGGCCCGGTCGGCGGCTTCCTTGAGGAGACGCTCGGGATAGAGGTGGTCTTTACCTGGAAGGGCGCTGTCCTGGCCGCGTTCATCTCATCACTCCCGCTTTTCGTGAAGCCGGCGCGGGCGGCCTTCGAGGGCGTGGGCGCTGACCTCGAGAACGCCGCGAGGCTCCTCGGCAAGACGGAGCTCGCGGTCATACGCACCGTCACGCTCCCTCTCGCGTGGAGGGGCCTCTTTGCGGGCGCTGTCATGGCCTTTGCCAGGGCGACAGGGGAGTTCGGCGCGACCCTCATGATAGCGGGCAATATCCCGGGCCTTACCCAGACGCTCCCAATAGCCATATACGACGCCGTGCAGTCCGGCGACTACAGGGCAGCCAATATCCTCGTCGGCATAATCACCCTCTTCTCATTTTCTGTCCTCTACGTGGCCGGCAGGTTCAGCCGGGTGAGGCTCTAAGATGCTCCATCTCTCGCTAAAAAAGAGGCTCGAGGGCTTCTCAATAGACGTCGAGCTCGCCCTTGACGAGGAGCTCCTCGTCCTCTTCGGCCCTTCAGGCGCGGGAAAGACCATGATATTGAAGATGGTCTCCGGCATAGTAAAGCCCGACAGCGGCCGCGTTGCCGCCGGGGGCGAGACGCTCTTTGACTCTATCACGGGCGTTGATATCCCCATGCGCCAGAGGAAGGTCGGCTATCTCTTCCAGGACTACGCCCTTTTTCCGCATATGACCGTTGCCGGGAACATCTCCTACGGCATCGAGGGGCGCGGCAAGGACTTCATGAAAAAGAAGGTGGCCGAGCTTGTCTCGCTCATGAGGCTCACCGGCCTTGAGGAGAGATACCCTGACGAGCTCTCTGGAGGGCAGAAGCAGAGGACGGCCCTTGCGAGGACCCTTGCGGCCGAGCCCAGGGTGCTCCTCCTTGACGAGCCCTTCTCGGCCCTCGACTACCAGGTAAGGGAGAAGCTCAGGGCAGACCTCCTCAATATCCACCGCATGTACCCCATCACCACTGTCCTCGTCACGCACGACCTCGAGGAGGCCTTCATGCTGGGCAAGAGGGTGGCCGTCATAAACAACGGCCTCATAGAGCAATTAGGCAGCCAGGAGGACGTATTCTACAGGCCAGGGACCAGGAACGTGGCGCGGTTCATGGGCGTAAGGAACATCTTCTCCGGCATTGTCGCGGGTTTTGACGGCCAGCACGTAATGATAGATAATCCGGATATAGGGGTCATTAAGGCCCCGGTCCTGCCCGGCAGGCAATTTGCCCCCGGGAGCGAAGTGACCTTTTGCATAAGGCCGGAGGAGATACTCGTAATAAGGCCGGACAAGGTGCTCGGGAAGGTGCAGGACAACATACTCGAATGCGAGATAGTCGGCACCGTGGGCAGGGGCTCGACCCACATACTATATCTCGAGGCAGGAGAGGGCAGGACGCCCATCAAGGCCGAGCTGCCGAACTTCGTGCTCCGCAAACTTGAACTTGCGGTGGGGCGTTCCATAAGGGTATCATTGAAGAGGGAGAATATCTGGGTGATACCCTGATTCAGGCGTAGAGAATAAAAAATATGGAAGCCCACGAACAACCACATGCCCACGACCACGACCTCGACGCCAGGGTCAAGCGGCGCCTTTTAATATCGATAGCGCTCACGGCGCTAATATTCGTCGCCGAGCTCGTGGGCGGCTATCTCACAAATTCGCTGGCCCTCATGACCGACGCGGCGCACGTCTTCATGGACGTCTTCGCGCTCTCGCTCTCCTTCTTCGCCATCTACATAGCCGAGATGCCGCCGACCGAGAAGCGGACCTACGGCCTCCACAGGGTCGAGGTCTTCGTATCGTTCATAAACAGCTTCGTATTGATCCTCCTTACCATCTTTATATTCTACAAGGGCCTCATCCGCTTCTGGAACCCCGAGCCCGTAGAGAGCGTCGGCATGCTCGTGGTCGCGTCGATCGGCCTCGTCGTCAACCTCATCGTGGCCATGTGGCTCCACCGCTACGCGGTAAGCGACTTGAACGTAAAGAGCGCCTTCATACACGTTGTCGGCGACGCGGCTGCCTCTGTCGGCGTCATAGCGGCCGCGGTCATCATCTATTTCACCGCCTGGTTCAAGGCAGACCCTCTCATAAGCATGCTCATAGGCCTCATCATCATGAACGGGGCGGTGAAGATAATAAGGGAGTCCTCCCACATACTCCTGGAGGGCGTCCCCAGGGACATAGACTTGAGCATGGTGAGGGAAGAGATACTCTCGTTCGAGGGGGTCGCGGGCGTGCACAGCCTGCATATCTGGTCCATATGCCACAACGTATACGCCCTCTCCGCCCATGTGGACGTCATACCCACCCAGAGGTGGAGGATGGGGGAGATCTTCGGGGAGATCAACGAAAAGCTCGCCCACGACCACCACATCTTCTATACTACCCTCCAGGCCGAGTGCTCGGGCTGCAACCCGAACGACATATACGGCAAGATAGCCCACAAGGAACGAGGGCACATCCATTAGCCCGATATGTTATAATTAATACGCAAATCAGGGAAACAGGCCTAAAATCCAGCCCAGGGGGAGATAAATGCGCAAAGTCAGTCCATTGCCGGCGGAAGAGCTTTTCTGGAGGTGCCCTCCGGAGAGGTTCTCGTTCGCCACGACCGAAGAGCTCCCCTCGCTCGCCGCGATAATAGGCCAGGACAGGGCCCTGCGCTCAATAGAGTTCGGGCTGGGCATCACCAACCACAACTACAACATATTCGTCCTCGGAGAGACCGGCGTCGGAAAGTCCACCACGGTAAAGGACATAATTGAGGCGAAGGCCAAAAAAGAGAGCGTCCCGGACGACTGGTGCTATGTCTTCAACTTCGACGACCCTGACACGGCGACGGCCATAAATCTCCCGCCCGGCAGGGGCAGCGAGTTCTCGATGGAGATGGACGAGCTTATTGAGACGCTCCGCAGGGACATACCGAAGGTCTTCGAGTCAAAGGACTATGAGAAGCACAGGGACGAGATACTCGAAGGGCAGCAGGAGCGCACGAGGGCCCTTTTCTTCAGGCTCGAGCAGAAGGCCCTGGAGAAGGGGCTCGTACTGAAGAAGACCGTGAGCGGCCTTGCGGTGGTGCCCGCGAAGAACGGCAAGCCCATGGGCCAGGAGGAGTTCGAATCGCTGCCGGCCGAGAAGCGCTCGGCGATAGAGCAGGACCTCGTGGTCATGCAGGACAAGCTCTCCGACGCCATCCGCGAGGCGAGGGCGATTGAGAAGGAGACCAAGGATAGGATAAACACCCTCGACAGGGAGGTCGTCCAGTACGTCGTCAACCCGGCCACCAACGAGCTCCTCGAGATGTTCAAGGACTTCAAGGGCGTGGTCGATTACCTCTACAAGGTCAAGGAGAACATACTCGACAACATAGACGACTTCAGGCCCAAGGAGGACGTGCCGCTCGCCATAGGCGGCATAAGGCTCCAGAGGCAGGAGCCGACCTTCGAGCGCTTCAAGGTAAACCTCATAGTGAGCAACAGGGAGACCGAGGGCGCGCCAGTGGTCTTCGAGCCGAACCCCACCTATTCCAACCTCTTCGGCAGGATAGAGTACAAGGTCCAGCTCGGGGTGGCAACGACGGACTTCACCATGATAAAGGCCGGGACCATATTCAAGGCAAACGGCGGCTACCTCATCGTGAACGCGCTCGACGTGCTGCGCAACATATTCGTCTACGACTCGTTGAAGAGGATGATAAAGAACAGGGAGGCGCGCATCGAGGACCCCTGGGAGCAGTACAGGCTCGTATCCTCGACGACCCTGAAGCCCTCGCCTATCCCGGTGAACATAAAGCTCGTCATAATAGGCGAGCCGTTCATATATTATCTCCTCTATAACCTCGACACCGAGTACAGGAAGCTATTCAAGGTAAAGGCCGACTTCGACACGGTGATGCCGAGGACCGACGCCAACATAGAGAAGTACGCCCACTTCATAGCGACGCGCTGCAGGGAGGAGGGGCTCCTGCCCTTTGACAGGACGGGCGTCGGCAAGATAATCGAGTACGGGGCTCGGCTCGCCGGTGACAAGGAGAAGCTCACGGCCAGGTTCAACGACATAGAGAACATGATAGTCGAGGCAGGCTACTGGGCCGGCGTGGAGGGAGCGAGGACCGTATCAGCGTCCCATGTGGAGAAGGCGGACGCCGAGCGGATCTACAGGAACTCGAAGATCTCCGACAAGCTCAGGGATTACATAGCCGAGGACACGATAATGGTCTCCACCGCGGGCAAGGTGGTGGGGCAGGTCAACGGCCTTGCGGTCCTCGACCCCGGGGACTTCGCCTTCGGCAAGCCTTCCCGGGTCACCGCGAAGGTGTTCATGGGCGACTCCGGCGTAGTGAACATAGAGAGGGAAGTAAAGCTGAGCGGACGGATACACAACAAGGCGCTTATGATCTTCACGAGCTTCCTGGGAGACCGCTTCGCGCAGAAGTTCCCCCTTACGCTCTCCGCTTCCATAACCTTTGAGCAGCTCTACGAGGAGATAGAGGGCGACAGCGCGACCTGCGCCGAGGTCTACGCGCTCTATTCGAGCCTCTCCGGGATGCCGCTCGACCAGGGCATAGCGGTGACAGGCTCCATGAACCAGAGGGGCGAGGTCCAGCCGATAGGCGGGGTGAACCAGAAGATAGAGGGCTTCTTCGAGGTCTGCAAGTCAAAGGGGTTCACGGGCTCCCAGGGCGTCGTCATCCCCAGCAGGAACGTCAGGCACCTGATGCTCAAGAGCGAGGTCGTCGACGCGGTGAGGGAGGGCAAGTTCTCGATATACCCCATAGAGCACGTTGACGATGGGCTTGAGATATTGATTGGCATGGAGGCGGGGGAGAGGGACTCCAACGGGAACTTCCCGGAAGGAACGCTCAACAGCCTTGTCGAAAAGAGGCTGCTGGGCCTCGCCAAAACCCTCAAGGAGTTCGGGAGGCCTCCGGCCAAAAAAGGGCTCGCGTCGGGCGACGCGGGCGAGGCCGCCAGGGAGACCGGCGGCACGGAAAAGAAGGACTGATATGTTCGTCTGCGAGATATTCAAGAGCATACAGGGAGAGTCGACCTACGCCGGGCTCCCGTGCGTCTTTGTCAGGCTCTCGGGCTGCAACCTGAGGTGCTCATGGTGCGATACGCCCTACGCGAGGGTCTCGGATGACGCCGCTGATCTCTCCGTTGACGAGGTGCTCGGCAGGGTCTCGGAGTTGGGCTGCCCGCTCGTCGAGATTACGGGAGGAGAGCCCATGCTGCAGGAAGAGGCGATGGAGCTCGCATCGAGGCTCCTCTCCGCCGGTTATACCGTGCTCATCGAGACCAACGGCTCGGTGCCGCTCAGGGGCCTCGATGAGGAGGTAATAAAGATAGTCGACGTGAAGTGCCCCTCGAGCGGGTACGCGGGGAGTTTCCTCGTCGAGAACCTCGAGTGCATAGGGCCTCAGGACGAGCTCAAGTTCGTCATAGGCAACAGGGAGGACTACGAGGCGGCAAAGGGCTTCCTGGAGGAGATGCTCCGGGGCCGCACCGAGAAGGTCCTTTTCGCGCCCGTGAGGCCGGAGCTGCGCCCCAGGGATCTCGCGGAATGGATATTGAAAGACGGCCTGCGTGTGCGGCTTCAGCTGCAGTTGCATACCTATATCTGGCCCGATGAGCGGGGCAGGTAGTACTTTACTTTCCGGCCCCGTGCCTGTTAAAATTCCCTCAGACTGCTGAAAAAGCCCCATCTGCTTGTCAAGTCGCTCGTAGTAGCGGCGTACGGCAAAGAGTACGCCGCTTTCCTCGCTCCCCGATTTAACCGGGGCCTCGCATATGGAGCTTTTTGAGCAGTCTGATAAAAAATGTTTTAAATACGACCGGAGTCTGAAGCCCGAAGATGAAGCCGTTCCTGATAGCAGCGATAGTCCTTTATGTCTTGAGCTTCGCTGCCGTCCTCATACACCACGCATCGAAATCAAAGCCCGTTGGCAGCGCCTCGAAGTGGCTCCTTGTCGTTGGCCTCCTGATTCATTCAGGAGGCCTGGTCGAGCGCATCTGGACGACCGGGCACGCGCCCATGGCCTCCATGTACGAGACCCTCGTCTTCTTCAGCTGGACGACAATGCTCGTGAGCGCGATAGTAATATTCAGGTATGACGAGCGCGAAACGGAGATAGTCACGGTTCCTGTCTCGGTCCTCGCCATCCTCTTCGCCCTCGCGAACGAAAAGCCGGGCGGGCCGCTTACTCTCATCCTGCGCACCCGCTGGTTCGAGACGCACGTGACCGCCTCTTTCGCGGCGTACGCGCTCTTTACGCTCGCCTTCTCGGGCGCTCTCATCTATCTCTGGAAGAAGTGGAGGGGGACCGGGGAGGAGGGTCTCAAGAAGTTCCAGGAGATAGCCTCAAAGAGCATACTCTGGGGCTTCTGCTTCTTCTCGGCCTCGATGTTCGCGGGCGCTGTCTGGGCGTATCTCGCCTGGGGCACCTACTGGCTATGGGAGCCCAAGGTGATATGGTCTTTCATCGTCTGGTTCTTCTACGCCGGGGCCATGCACGCGTGGTACGTGCGGGAATGGCGTGGCACGGGATTAGCCGTAGCGACAGTCCTGGGCTTTATCGTGGTGCTCTTTACCTACCTCGGTGTTTCTCTCCTCATGAAGAGCAGCCATAACTTTTAGTCCTTCGATTTACGCCACCACATGACAGCCGACGTCTTATGGAATTTGGCAAGCAGCACGCCTTTTTTCCTCACCAGCTTCTTCTCCAAAAAGTCCTTCAGCTTCCTGTCGTGCTCCTCGGTCACTATGCCTATGTACTCCTTCCAGAACTCCACCGCCTCTTCGATATTCCCGAAGGGCTGGTCAAAGTCGTAGTCGATTATCTCGACGTTCGCGAAGACGCCCATGCTGTGGAGGGCCGAATAGGTCTTGAAGTAGTCCGACCTCTCGCCGAATGGCCTGTTGAAAAGAAGCGGATAGAGCTCCCTGTAGTAGAACTTGTCGGCCTTCGGGTCGGCGTTCTCTATGATGAAGACGTATTTCCTGGCGAGGGCAGCCATCCTGCCTATGGCCTTCTCAGGCTCGCCCAGCAGGGCGGGCACGTTTGCGCATATGACAGCGTCGTGGGGCTTCAGTCCCGCCTCCTCCCATTTGGCAAGCAGTGGGGAGACCCCCTTCAAGCCCTCTTTCGCTATGTCCTCCCTGAGGATATCTATCATGGCAGCGGATGAATCGAGGGCGGTGACCTTCTTGCCGGCCCTCGCGAGCGGTATGGCGAGGGTGCCGCAGCCAGCGCCGACGTCGAGGAAGGTCCTCGCGTCCGCTGCCCTCGGCAGTATCACCGAGAGGGCCTTCTCGGGAAAGTCCGTGTGGTCGAGCCCCTGCCTGTACCAGTTTGCCTTGAGCCTGTTCCAGAAACCCTGCATTTAAGTATATCCTCCTGATAGCTTGCTGAAAGACTCGGACCCTGCTATTCGAATATCTTAAGCGGCGCGCGTATGAGCCTCTCGAGTATGCCGAAGATGTTCTCGGTCATCGACTCCACCGGCAGAGGCATTACGTCCGGGTCCTTCAAGGGCCCCTCCATCTCGAAATACAGGCTCACCGCGCTCTCTTTTTCGCCGGTTATTATCCATCCGGCGAGCGGTATGTTCGAGATTATCTTGTCTATGGTGACGAACGGGTGCAGCGCGAGCGTGGCGTATATGGTCGATGCCGCCGTGTCTATCTCTCCAACGGCCGACATGCGGAGCGTATCGCTGTCCATGACCAGGTCTTCGGTCGAGAGCACGCCGTCGACCATGTTGAAGTGCCCGTCGATGCCCTTGTGCTGCAATCCGCTCTCAAAGAGCTCGTCTATCGAGATGATGTTCACAATGGAGAAGATGTCCGAGAGAAAGCCGAACTTCCAGAGCCTGCCCTTTCCCGTAGAGATGTTCACGTAGCCGTTCATGCCGTGCGCCACCGGCTTCACGCCGCGGGTCGCGGAAAGGAGCACGTCTGCCCTGAGGTCGCCGGAGAGCACCCGCTTCTTGTTCCCGAATGCCGCAAGCATGGCCTGTATGTCGACGCCGGTGAACTTTAGGTCGGCGGTAAAGAGAAGCGGCTCGGCATCGTCAAGGAAGTAGCTGAAGCTGCCGTTGGCGGCGCCTCCGTCTACGTTGACGTGCAGGGGGTAGAGCTGTATTACCCTGTTGCCGAGTATGGCCCCTGTCTCAAGCGACTTGAACCCGTGTCCCCAGAGGTCGCCCTCAACGGCCCTTATCCTGCCCGTGCCGTTTATCTTTGCCGCCTCTTTCCTGGCCTCCTTCTTTGCCTCCTCTTCCTTCTCCTCTTCTTCGGTCTTCTCCTTATCCTCCTTCTTTTTCTTCTTGATGAGGTCGGCCGAATGGAGGGTGGGGAAGTTAATATCGAAGCTCACGGTCCGCCTGTCCATGTCGAGCACGTCCACGCGGCCGTTCATGGAGGTCGCGCCGGTTGAGAGGTTCTCTAAGTCGATAGACCCCTTGTTGCCGTCGAAGTCCGCCTTGAGGTTCACGTTCTCTACCGGCGCCGGGACGGCCCTGGTCGAGAATTTGCCGTCCCGCACGGCTAATTGCCCCTCGTAATGCGCTCTCGCCTCGGGGGCGTCCTTGCTCGTCTTGATGTTTAACGTGATCGCGCCGGATGAGGCGTATTCCTTGTTGAGGAAAGGCGATACCTCGTCGAGGTCCGCGATGAGTATCTGCTCGGAGACGATCGAGAGCGAATAGGCCTTGCGGCCGTTCGTGAGAGTGCCGCTGGCGTTTACAGAGGACGTCCCGAAGTCCAGCCTTGCGCCATGTATCGTGGTATCGCTGCCCCGGCGCTCGAGCTCCGCGCTGAATTTGAGCGGAAAGCCGGCCTTCTTGTCGATAGTGTCCTCGTAGAAGAACCGTGGCTTCGTGGCGTCTACATTCGCCTTTGCCTTGAACGCCCCGGGAGTGCCCGAAGCGGAAACTGCGAACGGCAACCCGCCCTCTATCTCGACCTCATCGGGAGTTTTCTTAGCGAGCGTCCGGAGCGTATCTTCAGCGACGCTGCCCTTCGCGTCGATATTGAAGACGGGCTCTTTTCCCCTGTAGCCTTCTACTGTGCCTGTCACGGAGAGCCTTGATTGGCCTGTTGCGGCGTTCGATTCGATGATGCGCACCCTGTCCTGGTCGAACGAGGCCCTGGCGTCGAGATAATCGATGCTCAGAGGAACGCCTTCGTAGGTCAGCGCGCCGTCAGCGATGCTGGCCTCGCCCGAATACCTGTAGGGCCCCCTGTCCTTGAGGCTGCCCGCGACGCTTGTCTGGAAGTTGACCGTTCCCGCCGCCGCCGCCTTCGAGAGCCGCTCCTTCAGACCCCCCCTGGCAAGGCCGGTGGCGATGCCGAGCGTCTCGTTCACATCGAGCGAGCCTGTAAGGGTCGCCTCAAAAGGGGCCTTGCCGGTGAGGTCCTTTATCCACCCGTCAAGGCGCTCTATGGTCTCCCTGCCGTATGCGACCGTGACGCCCGTGAGGTCAAGGCGGCTGTCCCTGAAAGTTAATTTGCCGCTTATCTCCCTGAAGGCCTCTTCGCGGCCCTTCAGCCTGAACGAGGCGCCATCGACCGACGCCGAGAGATCTACTCCGCCGGGCCTCTTTATTAACCTTGCGCCTTTGAGCTCGCTGGCCTTTCCATCGGCCTTTAGCCTTTCTAACGTCACGCTGCCGCTTAAGGGTTCTATTCCCCTGATTGTCTCAGCCGTCTTTCCGGGCATCTTCCTGAGAGGCAAAAGGGCCTTTATCGTTGAGAGATCTATTGGCGTGGTCGAGGCAAGGAGGCTGAAGCTCCGGTCCTTTTCAGGGCCGGTCAACGAGAAGCTCCCTGTGAGCGTGAAGCCTTCCGCGTTGAGCGTTATCTCCTCTGCCGAGATGTCCGTTGACGAGCCCCCCTGTCTGGGAGAGACGCTCACCCTGGCCCGGCCTGAAGGGGATTTTATATTCCTGGAGAGCATCGAGGGGAACGAGGCCTCAAGCCCCCTGTAGGAGACAAGGGCCGCTACGACGTCATTGCCGTCGTACTCATAGGCAAGGTCAAGGTCCATCCTGCCTTCGATGGAGGCCCCCGGAGAGATCATCCGCATATACGGGTTGAACCGCGACAAGGCCAGGCCCTCTACGCTGCCCAGTCCCGTTATCTCCCCCTTTTCGCTCACCTTTCCGGAGAAGGCCAGCGGCGTAGAAGGCGCCAGCGTGCCCTCTGAGCCGAATGTATATCCGGAAGGCGTCCGCTCCAGCATGGCGTTGAGGCCCGCGACCTCGAAGGCGGCGCCGCCGGGCGGCAACTCGTCTATGAACCTCGCGCGTCCGCCCCTCAGGTCAAGGGTCTTTATGTAAAGCTTCTTCTCCTTTTTCTCCTCTTCCGGCCCATCATCGTTCTTTTCATCTGCTATCCCTTCCTTCTCTTCGGGCTTTCTGGACTCGAGGAACTTGGAGATATTGAGCTCCCCGTCCTTGTCCCTCTTGAGGAGGAGATCAGGCTTTTCGAGCTCAAGGCGCTCGAATACGGCCGTTCCTTTGAGGAGCGGCAGGAACTCGAGGCGGGCCCTCAGGCGCTGGAACGAGAATATCTTCTCTCCGGCGTATGATATCGACGCGTCCGTGACCGCGATATCCGGCGCCGGCAGCGCCTTTACAACGATGCGGCCGAGGCTTACATCGCCAGCGACCCTCTCCTCGACGTATGCCTCTATCCTGGGCGCGAACCTCGTCAGGTCATGCGGGATGAACAGGAGGTAGAGCAACGCCATGAGGACGACCGCGAAGAGGGCGAGGGCTATCCAGGGGTATATGCGCCTTTTTTTCGGGGCTTGATTCTCCAAAGGCAGCGCCTTTCGGGGGTCAGCAGGCTGCTGAAAAAGCCCATCTGCTTGTCAAGTCGCTCGTCGCTGCGACGTACATGAAGAGTACGCCTCACTCCTCGCATATGGAACTTTTTGAGCAGCCTGAAAAATTCGAGCTTTTCAGCGGCTGTCAGGGGAAGGCCGGGTTTCCGGCTATTTTGCAGCAGGCTCTTTTGAGAAGACGATTGAGCCGACAAAGGATTCGGCCGCGCCCTTTGTGTCGTCTGAATCTATCATGACTGAGACGCTCCCTGCCTTCGGGGGCTCTTCCTTGAAGAGCGCCTTGTAATCCTCGTAGACGTTCCTCTCCTCCTCGAGCCATTTGCCGAGCTCTCCGGGGCCGCTCCTTAATACAATATACCGGGTATTGACGGTCTTGGTGCTCTGCACCCTCAGGCCTGCCGGGGCTGTCGAGTCCCATATGTAGCCCACGAGCCTGCTGTTGACCGCGGCCGGAAACCTGGGGAAGACTACGTAGACCTGCGCCGCCTGGTCATCCCTGTCCTTGCGCCGGACATCTCCGCCGTCCGGGAGCGCCGTCACCTTCCATTGCCAGCTCAGGTACGGGTAGTCCTTTATGTCGAACTTCATCTCTTTGTAAAGGGCCGAAGAGGTGGAGGAGCTCTTCATGTGTACGGCCGGGCCGAAGTCGGCCTCGACGACAGAGAAGGAGGCCATGCCCTTCCATTCCTTCACCTTCCAGCCCTCGGGCGGCCCGTCCGTGGGCTTGCCAATGGGCACGGTCATCACGCTCGAGGCGATTCCCTTGCCGAAAACGGCCAGGGTCAGGAGGGCCGCCAGGATGGCGGCGGATTTGATGGAAGGGCTGAAAAAAGACTTTTTCATCTGTGATTTCCAGTAGTTCAGGCCTTTGTAAGCTTAAAGTATATAGTAGAAAAGCCGCTCCCGCAAGACAATTGGAAGCGGCTTTTGGCGGGCTATGAAAGTACGGAGAGGGCCTTCTTGAGCCAGCCGTCCTTTGGCGAGATGGCGCCTTCAGGGCACATCTCCTGGCAGCAGTAGCACCTTATGCACCTGTCGTAGTCTATGATTATCCGTTTATCCCTGGTCATGACCTCTGCCGGGCAGACGTTCACGCAGATGGAGCATAGGGTGCAGACCAAGGCATTCACGTGCGGCCTTGTCGTGATCGACTTGCGCAGCGGCTTGTCGAGAAAGCCAGGGAGCATGGCCGCGAAGTTGACGTGCATCCTGGGAGGGAAGTCGAAGTCCTTTATCCTGAGTATCGCCGGGTCAACGCCCAGTACCTCTATGTTTTCGGCCTTTGCCGACCCCATGCCCCTCGCGAGCGCGGCTTCGAGTATCGGCACGTCCTTCTCAAGGGCCCCGAGTATCGACGCCGCGACAGTGTCCATGGCCACACTGTCCGCCGCCGCGAAGACCAGCCCCAGTTCCCTCGGCTTGCCGCTCCCGGGCCCGTTGCCTTCCATGCCGACTATGGCGTCCATTACCGTAAAGCGGGGGGAGAGAAAGATGGAGAGGTCGAGGAGCATCTGGGCGAAATACGAGCTCTCGACCCCGGCGGAGAGGTGCCACTGTGGCTTCAATTTGCCGGGGACGCAGCCGAATAGGTTCTTCACGGCCATCGTAAGGTGCATCTGAGCGTGGGTCTTGAGCTTCGGGAGGTTCACGATTCCGTCGAACTCGAGTGCTTCTTTGGCGACCTCGAGCCTCTTGAAGACGCGCCCGCCGGGGTTCGGGACGACCTCAAGGGTCTTGAGATCGATTACCTCGACCCCGAGGTCGTTGCAGACGGACATGACCCCGCATTTATCGGCAACGCTCCGGGCCGCGCCGAAGCCAGGGCTGTCCCCCACGACCGGCGTAACGCCGGCCTCTTTGAGGACGATGAGTATTGCGCGGACTATCTCGGGATGGGTCGTAACGGCTGCCTCAGGCGGCTTGCCGGAGAGGAGGTTGGGCTTGACCAGTATGCGCTCAGAGCGCCTTACGAACGTTTCTACCCCGCCCAGCAGTTCCAGCGCGTCCGTTACGGCCCTGAGGACCGCGTTCTTATCGTATGATGAGCATCTTGTTATGGAGACCTTTGACATGGCACCCTCGCTTTGCCTGAGGGATATTATGTCACGCGGGCGGCCTTTCCCGCAAGGGGGGATCAGGCTGGAATGGATTCGGCCGGGTCATAGACCGTGACCCTGTCCCTGCCTGCCGTCTTTGAGGCGTACATGGCCTTGTCGGCCGTCCTTATGAGGTCGTCTATGCTGGCGGCCCTGTCCTGGGGAAAGAGGGCGAGGCCGATGCTCACGGTTATCTTGAGGCCCGGGGATATGGACGAGAAGTCGTGCTCGGCGACAAGACGCCTGAACCTCTCCGCGGCGAGCCTTGAGCGCGCGGAGTCGGTGTTGAACAGGCACATTATGAACTCCTCTCCGCCGAACCTCGCGAGTATCTCGCCCTCGCGCTTGCAGGAGAAGAGAAGCTCGCCGAGCTTCCTTAAGACCTCGTCCCCGGCAACGTGGCCGTAGGTGTCGTTTATCCGCTTGAAGTAGTCTATGTCGAGCAAGAGGCAGGCCATCTTGAAGCCGTGGCGCAGCCCCAGCGCCATCTGCTCCTTTACCGCCTCGAAGAAGTGCCGCCTGTTATGGAGGCCCGTGAGCTCGTCGGTCACGGAGAGCCTCTCAAGGAGCGCGTTCTTCTCCCTCAACTCCTCCATCAGGTTCCTCATCTTGAGGAGGGATTTCACCCTCGCGAGGAGCTCCTCGCCCTCGAAGGGCTTCAGGACGAAATCCGATGCGCCCAGGTTGAAGCCCGTGAGTTTTTTCTTGAGAGAGTCCTTTGTGCCGGAGATCAGGATGATGGGGACGTCCTTGCCGTCCTCCATGTTGCGGATGGTCGAGATGAACCGGTAGCCGTTTATGCTCGGCATCTCGATGTCGGTTATGATGAAGCCGGGCTTTTCCTCGACAAAGGCCTTTATGGCCGCTATCCCGTCCTCAGCCTCTATGAAGGCGGAGAATACGTCCTTGAGGGCGTCCTTGAGAGCGACCCTGGCCTGGCGCGAGTCGTCGACCAATAATACTTTTTCTTCCATGGATTGCGGGGACTCCTTGAACTCTGCTCCGTACAATATCGGCAGGCCCCCTGTGGCGCTTGAACGCAAATCCGGTTGAGGGTTACTTCAGGGACTCGAGCCTCTTTTTCGCCAGGCCCGCCTCGGGGCTCGCCGGGAACTTCTTCAACAAGTCATTGAGGAGCACCCGGGCCTCTTTTTTCGCGCCTATCTTCTCGAAGGCGAAGCCCTGCTTCAATAGCGACGCCGGGGCCTTCTCGCTCTCAGGGTACCTCTTCACCGCCTTGTCGAACTCGAGTATGGCCATCTCCCAGTCGCCCTTGGCATAGTATATCTCGCCGAGCCAGTACTGGGCGTTGCCCGCGAACTTGTGCCCCGGGTAGGCGACCAGGAACTTCTGGAAGGTCTCTACGGCCCTCGGGTAGTCCTTTGAGGTGGTCTCCCTGTAGCCCTTCTGGTAGAGCGCCTCGGCGTCTTCGGCCTTCGGGGCCTTCTCTTCATTGGCCCTCATGGAGGCCGCCTCGCTCCTTGTCTCGGCAACCGCCTTTTCAAGGGCAGCGGCCTTCCTGTCGATGGCGGCGATCGTACCCCTCATCTCTTCGAGGTCCCTGTCCTGCCCGTCGTAGGAGGCCTCGAAGGTGCCGAGCCTCTCCTGGACTGACTTTATAGACGCCTCGATGGAGGAGAGCCTCTGGTTCAGGTCCTGTGTGCTGGAGAAGGCTTTCTGCGCCTCCTCGGTTATCCGTTCCCTGTCGTGGGCGCCTTCCTCGATGTTGCCCCTTACAAAGGCCAGATCCTGCCTGAGCTTCTCGAGGCTTATGTTGCTCTCGGCCAGGCTACTCTTGAGGGAGTCCATCTCCTCCCTCAGGCCCGCCCCTCCCTCGAGCTTGGCGACCTTGGCCTTGAGCGTCTCGTTCTCCTTGTTGAGCCGCTCGACGTTCTCGATGAACTTCTCCTGCTCGGCGGTCATGATGGGAAAGCCGGGGCCGCAAGCGGGTATTGAGAGCGCGAGGATAAAGAGCGGTATAAGGGCTAAGTGTCTTTTCATCTTAACGTCAGTTCGCTATGATGACGAACTCGGCCCTCCTGTTCTTTGCCCAGGCCCCCTCGTCATGGCCGTCGATGGCCGGCTTCTCCTCGCCGTAGCTCACGGCGTCCATCCTCTGGACCTGGATGCCCATGTCCTGGAGGTACTTCATGACGCTTCTCGCCCTCTTGTCCCCGAGCGCGAGGTTGTATTCGGTCTCGCCGCGCTCGTCGGCGTGGCCCTCTACCCTTATCTTTATAGTCCCGTTGAGCCCGAGGAACTTGGCGTTCCTGGTGAGGTTCTCCATGTCGGTGTCCCTGATGGTGTACTTGTCGTATTCGAAGTAGATGGTCAGGAGCTGGCCCCTCTCAACGGCCGTCCTCGTAAGATCGTCCCCTCCGGGCGTGAGCGAGGCGTAGGCGCCGCCGAGCTTGGCGTCCGCGTTGCCCTTTATGTCCTCCGCGGTCACCACCCCGCCTTCGGCCACGGCCCCTCCCTCCGGCACCACCTCGGTGGCCGCTGGCGCCTGGGTCCCCTCGGCCTGCCCCGCGAGGTCTTCAGTGGATACCCTCTTCTGACAACCTGTTACGAAGACAGCCGTACCAAGGAATAAGACAGGCAGTAGTCTCAAAAAAGTTCCGTTCATTCTGAATCCTCCTTGCGTTGAGTTACTCCCGGTCACTTGAGATAGGGCGACCAGGCAGGGGCCCTTTCGCCCCCGATGCCGGTATTGAGCTTCATGATCTCTGCGCCGTCAGCGCGCATTATCTTGAGCGACGGGGCCCCGCGCACTGTAGAGCTGTAGACGATGTACCTGCCGTCCGGTGACCAGGACGGGTTCCTGTTGTCGCCTTCAAAGGTAAGCTGGGCGAGCCCGGTGCCGTCGGGCCGTACGGTCCAGATATTGAATTTTCCGCTGTCGGATCGTGCGAAGGCTATCAACTTGCCGTCAGGTGACCAGGCCGGGCTCGAATTGTACTTGCCGCTGAACGTTATCCGTTTGATATTCTTGGTATGTAAGTCTAACACATGGATGTGCGGATTTCCAGGGCTATCGGAAACATAAGAGAGCTTCCCCCCGTCGGGAGACCATGCCGGGGAGACGTCTATCCCGTGGTTATCAGTGAGTTTCCGGTACTCCCTCGTATTGAGGTCCAGTATGGAGAGCTCGGGGGATTTCTCGCCGCTTATGGTGAGGGCCACCTTTGAGCCGTCAGGCGAGAACCTGCCCGAGATGTTGATGCCGGGCTTGGTCGAGAGCTGCTCGTCCCTGCCCGTGGTAAGGTCGAGGAGGTACATGGCCGGGGTGCCCTTCTTGTACGAGACATAGAGCATCCTCCTGCCGTCAGGAGACCACTGGGGAGAGAGGTTTATGGACCTGTTCCGCGTGAGCTTCATTGCGTTCCTGCCGTCGTAGTCGGCTATATATATCTCCTTGTTCCCGCCCGAGCCGGAGACGAAGAGGACCTTTGTGGTGAACACACCCCTGTTCCCTGTAAGCTCCTCGTAGAGCGAGTCGGAGAAGTAATGGATTATCCTCCTCGGGTTCCTCAGCGAGCCCGCAAGCCTCTTGCCCAGGATCTGCCTTTCGGTAGCGGTATCGAAGAACCTCACCTCAACGGTGAGCCTGTCCCCCTCGACGAGGAAGCCGCCCTTCACTATCGCGTTCGCGCCTATGGCCCTCCAGCTCTTGAAGTCCGTCTCCGCGGCGGTTATGCCGGATGAGGCCGGGTCCTCGATGTTCGCCTTCTGGTCTATGACGCTGAAGAAGCCGGAGAACTTAAGGTCCGTTACCACCGCGTCCATGAGCTCTTTTTTGAGCTTCTCGCGCTCTGCCTTTTCGCTTGCGGAAGGCGGAGATCCCAGGTCCTTGAACTCCTGCACGCCTATGGGGACCTTCTTCACTGACGGGGCCGCGAGGTCGATATAGACCTTGGCCCACGCGGGCGAGATCAATATGAAGAGGAATGCTATTGTAAGAGCCGCTTTTTTCAATGTCGTCATTGCTGGCAGCCGGGGCAGAACCGGAGCCCTGTCTCAAGATAGTTGCCCTCGAACTCCGCCGGGAGGGGAGGGAATGGAGACGCCTTCCAGACCGCGCTCAGGAGCGATTCGTCGAATACCGGGTTTCCGGAGCTCTTCTCGACCGACGCGTCGAGGATCTTGCCCGAGCGAGCGATCTTCAGAGATATTATGACCGCGGCGTGGCTGTCCTTCGCGCCCGGCGGATATATCCAGTTCTGCTGCACCCTGTCCCGTATTATCCCGTAGTAGGCCGGGTATTTCGATTCGAGGCCCGCGCCTGCGCTCCCGGTCCTCGCCGTGCTCTCCCTAAGAGAAGGCCTTTTGGCCGCCTCAGGAGCGGCTGGCCTTGAATCCCGCGTGTTGAGCTCTTCCCTGAGTCGAGAGAGCTTCGCGTTCGCCTCTTTCTTTGCCTCGACCCTATTTCTTATGTCCTCGATGCTCGAGGAGAGGTCCGCCTCGTCCGTCCTCTTCTTTACCTTCTCTGATATGCTTTTCAACGCCTCGTCGACGGAGGCTGTTTTTTCCTTTATCTTTACGGTCGGGGCGGGGGCGCTTTTCGCCGCCGGCTCTTCATGCTGCTCGGGCTTAGTCGTTTCTTCCTTTACTGCCGGCGCCGGTTCGGGCCTGGCCTCTCCGGCGTCATTGCCCCTGGGCCCCGGGACAAGGTCGACCGTGTAGACCGGCGTTATGAATACCCTCCCCGAGTCGGTTCCGAAGACGAAGAAGGCGAGCGTGAAAAGGATGGCGTGGAAGACGGCCGACCCGGCAAGGGTCTTGCCGAAGCCCTGCATATCGGACTTCATCTGGCCGGCTTTCATCTCGTCTCAGCGGGCTCTGTCATCATGCCCACCCTGGTTATCCCGGCCTTTCTGATCTCCGCCATCGTGCCGACGACAAAGCCGTAGGGCACTGCCTCGTCCGCCTTGAGGAGGACCATCTTCGAGCCCTTGGACCTGGCGATGGCCTCGAGCTTCTCGCGGAGCTCTTTTTGCCTCATGGGCCTCTCGTTCAGGTACACGCGCCGGTTCCTGTCTATGGTCACTACGAGGGGCGCGTCGTCGGAGCTTATCGCTGTCGCCTCGACCTGCGGCAGATTGACGTCAAGCCCCTCCTGCATCATGGGGGCCGTGACCATGAAGATGATGAGGAGCACCAGCATCACGTCTACCAGCGGGGTGACGTTTATCTGGGACATGAGCCTCGGTTTTCTTCCGTTGCCGAACTCCATTCCCTTTGCTATCCCTTTTTGGAGGCCTGCTTCTCCAATACGTTAACGATGTCGGAGGCGAAGTTGCTCATGTCGGTCGAAAGCCGTCCTATCCGTGTCATGAGGTGGTTGTAGCCCATGACCGCCGGTATGGCGGCGAGGAGGCCCATCGCAGTGGCGATGAGGGCCTCCGAGATGCCCGGGGCCACTACCGCGAGGTTCGCCGAACCCTTTGCCCCTATGTCCCTGAACGAGGCCATTATGCCCCATACGGTGCCGAAGAGGCCTATGAAGGGCGCGGTGTTGCCGGTGGTGGCGAGGAACCCTACGGCGTACTCGACCTTGGCGGTCTCGGAGTCGATGGCCTTGCGGAGTATCCTCTGGAACCTCTCGACGTCGTCCTTCCTGAGCCAGGGCTCCCCGCCCTCGGCTGACTTCATGAGCCCGGTTATCTCGTTGTAGGCCGCCGCGAATATCGGCGCAAGGGGCGTATACTTGTAGTTCTTGCTCGCGGCAAACAGGTGCGCGAACTGCCTCTTCTCCCAGAAGAGGTCGTAGAACGAGGCGGTCTCTTTTTCAATCTTCCTCAGAAGCAGGAGCTTATAACCGATTATGGCCCATGAGAATATCGAGAAGAAAAGGAGCACGACGAGCACGAACTTCACCATCGGCCCGGCGCTCCATATCATCTCCCAGAGCCCTGAATTATTGGCGGCTTGCGGCATGTCCAAGACATCTTCTCCTTTTTATTTCCATACGGAAAGGCTTTTCGAACGACAGTTATAGCCCATAGGGAAGGGGGTTTCCGTGACTTTATTCCCGGTACGCAGACATATCCTCTAAAGTTAACATCATTGTCCGCCGTAGTCAATCAACATCGGCTTTAAAATAAGGGGTTGCCTTTGGCTTCCGCTTGAAATAAAATAACGCGAAAATCGCCTCCCCAGGAGCTCGTTTGCACAAGCTCGTCCTCATAGCCCTTGCCGGCGCGGCAGGCACGCTCGCGCGCTACTTTCTGGGAGGCCTCGTCCAGAGGCTCTACGGCGGGGCCTTCCCCTGGGGCACATTTGCCGTGAACATCTCGGGGACCTTCCTCTTCGGCTTCGTCTGGTCGCTCGCCGAGGAGAGGCTCGTAATATCAGGAGAGGCCAGGGCCGTCGTGCTGGTCGGATTCATGGGCGCGTTCACTACCTTCTCGACCTTCATGTTCGAGACAGGGGAGCTCCTTCGCGACTCCCAGTTCGCCCTTGCCTTCGGCAACATTGCCCTGCAGAACGTGGTTGGCATAATATTTCTTATCCTGGGCCTTGCAGCCGGAAGGCTCCTGTAACGGAGGGGAAAAAATGAAACTGCCGGAAGAAGCGGAGCTCCTGAGGATATTCATAGGCGAGGGCGACAGGTTCGACGGACGGCCCCTGTACCAGGCAATAGTCGAAGAGGCCAGAAGGAGAGGCCTTGCCGGGGCGACAGTGACCAGGGGACTGATGGGCTTCGGCGTGAAAAGCCGCCTCCATACCGTAAAGGTGCTCCGCATCTCCGAAGACCTGCCCATGGTCGTCGAGATAGTGGACAAACCTGAGCGCATAGCGGCCTTTTTGCCCCGGCTGGATGAGATGGTCGGCGAGGGCCTCATTACCCTCGAGAAGGTAAAGGTCATAGCCTACAGGGGCCAAAAAGAGGGGAAATAGCCGCCTGTCCAACAGGTCTATCCGATGCGTCCTCCCTAAGGATTATTTTTTTCCTCCCTGGACCTATTTCCCTTGACACGCACAATATATTGTGGTTTACTAACGCTCAACCTACAATATAGGCGATTATCTAAGAAAATCAACAGGTTAAAGGCAGCTTGATAATTGTCTTTCCTGCTGCTGTCCGCAGGGCCTTTCAGCCATATTTAAACAACAGTTTCAGGGGGGTAGAGAATGGAGGACGTCTACAGCCGTTTGCTGACAAGCGAGCCAGCTAAAAAGTCCAAGAAGGACAGTGCGGCTCCGGGGGCCCGTATCGAGTTGAACGACAACGGACGCAGGGTCCTTGAGAAGAGGTATCTCAAGAGGGACGTCGACGGGAAGCCCCTTGAGACCATCGAGGAGATGTTCTGGAGGGTGAGCGAGAACATCGCCCAGGCTGAGAAGAAGTTCGACCCCAACGCTGACGCCGACGCGATGGCGGGGGAGTTCTACAGGATGATGGCCTCCCTCGAGTTCATGCCCAACTCCCCGACCCTCATGAACGCCGGAAGGGAGCTCCAGCAGCTCTCGGCCTGCTTCGTCCTGCCGGTCGAGGACTCGATGGAGTCCATCTTCGAGGCCGTCAAGCATACAGCGCTCATCCACAAGTCGGGCGGAGGAACCGGTTTTTCGTTCTCAAGGCTCCGTCCCTCGGGCGACTCCGTAGGCTCCACCTCCGGAATATCCTCGGGCCCCATCTCATTCATGACCGTCTTCGACAGCGCCACCGAGGCCATAAAGCAGGGCGGCACGAGAAGGGGCGCCAACATGGGGATACTCAGAGTCGACCACCCGGACATCATGAACTTCATCACCTGCAAGGAGGACAACTCCAAGCTCAATAACTTCAACATCTCGGTGAGCCTCACCGAGGAGTTCATGAAGGCGGTCGAGGAGGACACTGACTTCGACGTCATCAATCCCCGGGACGGCAAGGCCGTCGGCTCGCTCAACGCCAGAGAGGTATTCGACAAGATAGTGCAGATGGCCTGGAAGAACGGCGACCCCGGGATAATCTACATAGACAAGATGAACGCCGACAACCCCACGCCCCACGTCGGCCAGATAGAGTCCACCAACCCCTGCGGAGAGCAGCCCCTCCTTCCATACGAGTCCTGCAACCTGGGCTCCATAAACCTGAGCCGCATGGTCACCAAAGGCGCTGAAGGCTGCGAGTTCGACTGGGCGAGGCTCGAGGAGGTCGTGACGAAGTCTGTCCACTTCCTCGATAACGTCATCGAGATGAACAAGTACCCGATAAAGCAGATAGAGACGGTCACCAAGTCGAACAGGAAGATAGGCCTCGGCGTCATGGGCTTCGCCGACCTCCTCATCCGCTTAAGCGTACCCTACAACTCCGAAGAGGCCATCTCGCTTGCCGGGGAGATAATGTCCTTCATACAGAAGAAGGGCAGGCAGGCCTCCCGTGATCTCGCCGAGGAGCGCGGGTCCTTCCCCAACCTCAAGGGCTCCATCTACGACGGAAAAGGAAAGGCGCCCAGGAACGCCACGGTGACGACCATAGCGCCCACGGGCACCATCTCGATCATCGCCGGCTGCTCCTCCGGAATAGAGCCGCTCTTCGCCCTTGCCTTCACCAGGAACGTCATGGAAGGCACCGAGCTGATCGAGGTCAACCCGCTCTTCGAGGAGTTCGCCAGGGAGAGGGGCTTCGACAGCCAGGAGATAATGAAAGAGGTCGCCCGGAAGGGAACTCTCCACGACGTCGAGGGCATACCCGAGGACGTGAAGAGGATATTCGTCACCGCCCACGACATCACGCCGGAGTGGCACATAAAGATGCAGGCGGCTTTCCAGAAGTACACCGACAACGCCGTCTCCAAGACCGTGAACTTCCCCAACGAAGCCACCGTAGAGGACGTCGCTGAAGCCTACCTCATGGCCTACAAGACCGGCTGCAAGGGCATAACCGTCTACAGGGACGGCTCAAGGGACGTGCAGGTCCTCACACTCGGCAGCGAAAAGCAGGCAAAGGCGGAGCCGGAGGTCACGGTGGAGCTCCCCGCGATAGACCACGCCGCCGCAAGGCCCAAGGCAAGGGGCGAGGTCGCCTTCGGCATCACCAGGAAGATGAAGACCGGCTGCGGCAACCTGTACATCACCATAAACGAGGACGAAGAGGGCAGGCCCTTCGAGATATTCACCCAGATAGGCAAGGCAGGCGGATGCGTGGCCTCCCAGTGCGAGGCAATGGGCAGGATGACGTCGCTGGCCTTGAGGAGCGGCGTTGAGGCAATAGAGATAGTAAAGCAGATGCGCGGCATAAGCTGCCACCTGCCCGTAGGTTTCGGCGCCGGAAAGGTCTCGTCATGCGCCGACGCCATGGCCCAGGCAATGGACTGGTACCTCGGCTACAAGAGACAGACCGGCAGCGTCACAGTCGCCGACAGGAGCCTGGTGGACAACCTGCCAAAGAGCTTCACCATGAGCCACGAGGTGTTGAAGCGCGGCGCTTGCCCGGACTGCGGCAGCGCGGTCGAACACGCGGACGGCTGCCTCGTATGCAGAGGCTGCGGCTACAGCGAATGCGGCTGATATTTTGGGGAAACTTTCTGTAGAAAGTTTCCCCCGGTTCCCTCCGGCACCATGCCGGAATCTGCCGCACACTACCGGATAAGGAGAGCGTTTGATGGATATAGAGATGGATTTCGAGTGTGGGGAATGCGGCTGGGTCTTCACGCGCAGCTTTCTTCTCCTTGAGCACGGGCGGATACTGAGGTGTCCGTTCTGCAGCGGGACCAGCAGGCTTGGCGTGAGGCGCGAGGTTGCGATGGAGGATAGCGTCGAGGCGGGCCCTGCTGAGAGGCTTCTGGAAGAGGGCGGCCATTATGTCGAGAACAAGATAAAGCTGTAAACGGGGTTCTTCTTAAAATCGTCAGGCAATTTCGTAGGTCGAGCCGCCTCGCTTTTGTATTTGCGTATGGGGATAAGACATTCCTCTATCATTTCTTTTCCGCATTGATAATCTGGCCTGCTAACCCATATTAAAACGATAGCAATTCGGAAACAATGATTGAATCTTGTTATTGGAAAAGTGATCTTTTAAAGCATGCTAGGCGGCTCAGGTCTGTAAAAAAGCCACAAAGATGGTCAGAAAAATTAGCTGTTGATTTTGAGAAAGAGCTAATCATTTCCTTTTTCATGATTCGTAAACTTTTTGAAGGACATAAGCTTTCGAGTAAAAGTCAAAAACATAGAGTTCGTTTTTTTGCCTGTCCTGCAACCAAAAAGCAAATTACGAATCTTAACTATGCATTTATTGATGACATTTACCACTTGGAGAAAGAAAAATCTATTACAAAGGACATTGTTTTTGTGTGTAATCAATTTATTCACAGTGGTGCAATGTTCGCGTATAGAGAAAAAAATAGGAATTGGGGTGGGGTATACGTTTGTTCGGATTTTGAGCGTAGAAAATCAATATATAGAATTCCGTTAGCAGAAATTCGAGCAATCTTAAACGTTGTTGGAACTGATTACCCGCAAGAAATAACAATGACATATAATAAAAAAATTGGTGATTATGCAGTCACAACAAACTAATGCTGGTTCAGGGTAGCCTAAAACCCAGGTCTTTATCTATGCGCATTTCCTCTCACCCTTAATGAAAAGCCCCTTTCCGCCGGAAGTCGGCCTTAAGCCGCTCATTTTGCCCGTAGCGGCCTAACCCCTTGTTTTATCGAATGTTAACTAAGCTCTTGACGCGGGCTGTAGCTTCATATATCTTTAAACCTATGAAGAATTTAGCCTCCGTCATCCTCGCTGCTGGAAAGGGCACGAGGATGAAGTCTAATATCCCAAAGGTGCTGCACAGGGTCGCCGGCCCCCCGATGCTCTTCTTCCCGATAAACGTTTTGAAGACACTCAAGGCAGGCCGGGTGGTCGTCGTCATAGGCTTTGGTGCCGAAGAGGTAAGGGCCGCCTTCAAGGGCGAGTGTGTATCTTTCTGCGTCCAGGAGGAGCAGCTCGGCACGGGACATGCCGTGATGGTGGCGCTAAAGGAATTGAAGGGCTTCGAAGGCGATGTGCTCATCCTCTCCGGAGACGTGCCCCTCATAACCATCGAGACAGTAACCGCCCTCATAGGCCTCCACCGGAAGCCGGGCAGGCGAAAGGCCTCTCTCACGCTCGTCACCACAGTGCTCGAGGACCCCAACGGCTACGGCAGGATAGTGCGCGATGACTTGGGCGATATAGTCCGCATAGTCGAGGACAAGGACTGCAGCCCCCTGCAGAAGAAGATAAGGGAAGTGAACGCCGGGATATATCTGGCCTCAGCGAAGTTCCTCAATGAAAATATTAAGCGCATAGGAAAGAACAACGCCCAGGGCGAGTACTATCTGCCTGACCTCGTGGAGCTTGCCGTCTCAGAGGGCGGGGGCATTGATGCGCTCGTCGCCGCGGAGCCCATAGAGGTCATGGGCATAAATAACAGGGTCGAGCTCGCCCGGGCCGACGCATGCATGAGAAGGCGCGTGAACGAAACGCTGATGCTCTCCGGCGTGACCATCGTGGACCCCGAGGCCACCTACATAGACTACGGCGCGTCCATAGGCATGGACACCGTCATACACCCCGGCGCGAGCATCTCAGGCGACAGCCTGATAGGCTCGCGCTCGGTAATAGAGGAAGGCTCCAGGATAGACTCCTCGAAGATAGGCGACGGCGTCGTGATAAGGAGCTATTCGGTCATCGAGTCCTCAGAGGTCAAGAGCAAGGCCGCCATAGGCCCCTTCGCCCACCTGAGGCCCGGGAGCGTCGTGGGCGAGGGCGCCCACATCGGGAACTTCGTGGAGATTAAGCAGAGCTCCATAGGCAAGGGCAGCAAGGCCAATCACCTCAGTTACATCGGGGACTCGATAGTCGGCGAAGACGTGAACATAGGCGCTGGCGCCATCACCTGCAACTATGACGGGGTTGAAAAGCACCAGACCACCATAGAGGACGGGGCCTTCATAGGGAGCGATTCCCAGCTCGTGGCGCCCGTGAAGGTCGGCAAGGGCGCGTACGTGGGCTCCGGCACCACTGTCACAAAGGACGTGCCGCCCGGCGCGCTCGTCATAACCCGCTCGCCCGAGAAGGTAATAGAGGGCTGGGTCAAAAGGAAGTTAAAAGGCAAGGAGAAGGGATAGATAATGTGCGGCATCGTCGGATATATAGGGCCGAAGGACTCGGTCGGCATACTCCTTGACGGCCTCAAGAGGCTCGAGTACAGGGGATACGACTCATCGGGTGTGGCGGTATTGAACGGCGGAAGGATAGAGCTCAGGAGGAGCGTCGGGAAGCTGGAGAAGCTCACTGTCGAGCTGGGCAAGAAGCCCCTTAGCGGCAATATCGGCATCGGGCACACTCGCTGGGCCACCCACGGCAGGCCCTCCGAGCAGAACGCTCACCCGCACCTCGAGGGCGGCGTGGCGGTAGTGCACAACGGCATCATAGAGAACTACCTCGCGCTTAAGGAAGAGCTCATGAAGGAGGGGGCGAAGTTCAAGTCAGAGACCGATACCGAGATAATAAGCCACCTCATCCACCGCGAGATAAAAAAGGGCAGGACGCTCGACGAGGCCGTGCGCGCGTCCATAAGGCTCATAAAGGGCACCTACGCGCTGGCCGCGATATCCGAGAGCGAGCCCGACAAGGTCGTCGCCGCCCGCATGGAATGCCCGCTCATATTGGGCGTCGGCAAGGGAGAATCCATACTCTCTTCAGACATACCCGCGATACTCAACATCACCAGGCAGGCGATATTCCTGAAGGACGGCGAGATGGTGACCATGTCGAAAGACGGCGCCGAGATAACCACCTTCGACGGGCAGAAGGTCACAAGGGAGCCGAGCGTAATAAGCTGGTCGCCCATAATGGCCGAGAAGGGCGGCTACAAGCACTTCATGCTCAAGGAGATATTCGAGCAGCCCAGGGCGATAACCGATACCTTCCGCGGCATCGTCATGGAAGAGGCCGGGGACGTCTTCCTCAACAGGTTCACAATCCCGCTTAACGAGATAAAGAGGATATACATAGTCGCGTGCGGCACCTCGTGGCACGCCGGGCTCGTGGGCAAATCCCTCATCGAGTCCTTCTTCAAGGTCCCCACGGAGGTCGACCTCGCCTCCGAGTTCCGCTACAGGGACCCGCTCATAGACAGGAACTGCCTCGTCATCTCCATCTCGCAGTCGGGCGAGACCGCGGATACGCTCGCGGCGGTCAAAGAGGTCAAGAGGAGGGGCGCGCGTACCATTTCCATCTGCAACGTCATGGAATCGAGCCTCACGAGGGAGGCCGACTGGTCGTTCATGACCCATGCGGGCCCGGAGATAGGCGTCGCCTCGACAAAGGCCTTCACCACGCAGCTTACGGCCCTATACCTCATCGCCCTGTACTTGGGCCGGACATCGGGAAAGGTGAGCCGCGAGGCAGGGGTGGCCCTCATACAGGAGCTCGTAAGGCTGCCCAAAAAGGTCGACCTCATCCTGGATAAGGCCGAAGAGATCGAGGCGCTCGCCAAGAGGTACTTCCATTACCGCGACTTCATATACCTGGGCAGGGGGCTCAACTTCCCCATTGCCCTCGAGGGCGCCTTGAAGCTCAAGGAGATATCCTACATCCACGCCGAGGGCTACGCGGCCGGGGAGATGAAGCACGGCCCCATCGCCCTCATTGACGAGGACATGCCGGTGGTGGCAATAGCGCCCAGGGACGCGAGCTACCCCAAGATGCTCGGCAACATTGAGGAGGTCAAGGCCAGGGGAGGCCGCCTCATAGCCTTCGTGAACGAGGGCGACAGCGAGGCGTCCGGCAAGGCCGACGACGTGGTGCGCGTCCCCGAGACCTCCGTATACCTCACCCCGGTCCTCATGTGCGTGCCGCTGCAGCTCCTTGCCTACCATATAGCGGTGCTGAAGGGCACGGACGTGGACCAGCCGAGAAACCTTGCAAAGAGCGTCACAGTGGAGTAGAATTAATGGCAGGTAAGTTCCCCGGGTCCTCCCCGGGTTAGCCTGCCGAGGGATTCACCCTTCATGCTTGAGGCGCTGTCATCCGGCGCATGCCCTTCATCCCGTCAGCCCTTCACCCTCTTCGCGTCGATCCCCCTGCGGGAAAACCTTTTTTTCAAACAGCGTCGTCTCTCTATTGTACGTCCAATATAACCTGCAAGCGCGGGGTGAGCATGGCGGATAGCGTATCCAGGACCGTGATGATTGTGGAAGACAGCCGTGTACAGGCGATCGAGCTCTCAGAGCTCCTGTGCGCAAACGGCTACGACGTGCTCCTTGCCGGCAACGGCAAGGAGGCCATCGCGCTCTCAAAACGGGTAAGGCCGTCGCTGGTCTTAAGCGACGTCGTGATGCCGGTAATGGACGGCTTCACGCTGTGCAGGGAGTTGAAATCCGGCGCCGCGACGAGCGGCATACCGCTCGTGCTCCTTACCACCCTCGCGGCCCCGGAGGACATAATCCGGGGCATTGACAGCGGCGCCGACGGGTACATCACAAAGCCCTTCAGCCCGGAATTCCTGCTGGCCAAGGTCGCGTCCCTCCTTTCAGGGCCCTGCCAGGTATTCAACAACCCCGAGGAAAAAAGGATAGAGGTCGAATATAACGGGAAGAAGTTCATCGTGAACGCGGGCAGGGCGCAGACCGTGAGCTTCCTGCTCTCGACCTACGAGAACGCGGTCATGCAGAACAACGCCCTCAGCAGGGTGCAGCAGGAATTGAAGGAATTGAACGAGAGGCTCGAGGACAAGGTAAGGGAGAGGACCTCGGCCCTCTCAGCCGAGATAGCCGAGAAGAAGGCGGCTGAAAGGGCCTTGAGAGAGAGCGAGGAGACATTCAGGGCTGTAATCGAGGCGGCGAACGACGCGGTCATCTGCCTGGGCAGGCCGGATACCATATACGTCTGGAACAGGAAGGCCGAGGAGATGTTCGGCTATCCGGCGAGCGAGGCCATCGGCAAGGGGCTGCACACCCTCGTCGTGCCGGACGAATACCGCGAAAGGGCCTTCTCGAGATTAAAGGAGTTCTTTGAGACAGGAGAGGGCGAGATTGTCGGCAGGACCGTGGAGGTAAAGGCCCTGCGCCGCGACGGCACCGAATTCCCGGTCGAGGTCTCTTTATCGGCATTCAAGATAGGCGGGCAGTGGAACTCCGTCGGCATCATAAGGGACATAACGGAGCGCAAGCTCCTCGAGGAGGACATGAGGCAGAACCTCGAGGACGTCGAGAGGATGAACAGGCTCATGGTCGGCAGGGAGCTCAAGATGGAAGACTTGAGGGCCGAGGTAAGAAAGCTAAGGGCAAGGCTCAAGGAGCTCGAGGACTCCGCGAAGTCCGAAGACAGGCTCAAGACAGGGTAGGCCGGGTCATTCAATATCAGGCTCATACCCTTTTCGACCGTAAGTTCTCGTCACAAACCCCGCATACAATATCTCAAAGGTTTGCCAATAACAGGACTTTGGTGCTATAATGTCATGCTTTTTTACCCGGAAATGGAGGCATGATGCATACCCCCCTGCTCCTTTACCTGCTCATACCCGCGGCCTATCTCCTCGGCTCCGTCCCCACAGGGGTCCTCGTCACAAGGGCCTGTGGCGGCGTTGACCCGAGAAAGGCCGGGAGCGGCAACATAGGCGCCACGAACGTCGGGCGCACCTCAGGCAAGTCAGCCGGCATACTCACTCTCGCCGGAGATGTCCTGAAGGGCGCGATTCCTGTTCTCATCGCGAAGGGCCTCGGCCTTGAGAGCCTTTTAACAAGTCTCACGGGCCTCGCGGCCTTCCTCGGACACCTCTTCCCGATATTCCTGGGCTTCAGGGGCGGCAAGGGCGTTGCCACTGCCCTGGGCGTGATGATAGTAGTAAGCCCGGCGGCGACCATACTCTCGGCCCTGGTCTTTGCCCTTACAGCCGCGGTCAAAAGACACGTCTCGCTCGCCTCCATGACAGCCGCGGCCTCGCTCCCCATATTCCTCTCCTTCATCCACAGGGACAGAGTTTACCTGCCGCTTGCCGTGGCCGTCGCCATCCTCATCATCTTCAAACACAAGGACAATATAAAACGCCTCGCCAATGGCACCGAAAACCGCATTGGCGGCCCAAAGGGTTAGCGGGTGCGACTTCTTGAGAGAACCTTTTTGTAAAAAGGTTCTCTCAAACTCTTTCCAAAAACTTTCAGTTCTTCCCGTCCTGCCCCCCGGTGATTCTTTGGGGGGCAGGACGGGAACTAAAAGTCTTTGAAGGGGGTCTGGGGGAAACTTTCTACAGAAAGTTTCCCCCGGGAAGGCCACACCCCGCTAATCCCTCAATGAGCCGCCGTGGGGGAGGATGGTAAGGGTCGGGGAGGGGTCTTTTGCATGGGCGTCCCTGAGTCTTTGGATGGGTTGTGGCAGGGGTTCATCCGAGAGGTCGAAGGAGCCCCAGTGGATGGGGACGAGGGTGCGGGCCAGCAGGTCCCTGGCTGTCTGGAGGGTCTCCTCCGGGGTCATGTGGTTCTCTTTCATGAACCATCTTGGCTCGTAGGCGCCTATGGGAGCGAAGACGATGTCCATGGGGCCGTACTTGAGGCCGATCTCCTTGAAGCCGGGGAAATAGCCGGAATCTCCTATCCAGTAGTATCTTTTCCCGGAGTGTTCGATGAGGTAGCTGCACCAGAGCATCCTGTTGGAGTCCGAGAGGGTCCTCTTTGACCAGTGTTGTATTGGCAGCGAGGTTATGCGGACGCTGTCCGTGACGTATTCCTCTGACCAGTCGAGGGAGGCGTGAGAGGTTATGCCGAGCGATTTGAAGTACGATACATAGCCCGGGCCTGTTATGAAGAGGGGGTCGTGATGTTCTTTGAGGAACTCTATCGTCCTCGTGTTCAGGTGGTCGTAATGGCCGTGGGAAATGAGGACGTAATCTATCTTCGGCAGGGAGAGCGGGTCCACGGGGAAGGGCGTCTTTCTTTTGACGAGGAAGTTGACGTCCCAGAATACGGGGTCTGTTATGATGGTCTTGCCGTTCACCCTCATGAGCACCGTCGAGTGGCCGAGCCAGACGAACCAGTTGCCTCCAACGGCGTTAAGAGCGGCGAAGTCCGGCCTTGCTACCGGGAATTCGACGGGCCTCTTCTTCTCCGCGGACCAGGGGTTTTTAGAGAGCCTCCATCTGAGGAAGTCGAAGAAGGAGCGCCCCCCTTCCTCAGCCCAGGGGTTATAGAACCTGCCTTCCTTATCAAGGGGCGCCTTTCTCAATGCCTGCTCCTCCGCGGTAACGGGGTTGGTCAGGGCCAGGACAAGGACCAGGGGCATGGCAATCCAAAGCACGGCCTTCGTGAAAGAGCGAGTCGTCATATCCGTTCCATTATACACCGTAGACACATCTGAGTAAATTATGTGCAGAGCCCATTCCGGGTGCTCATTTTTTAGTCTTTCAGGCCCGCCTTGGGCCAGAAATCCGCCTCTTTTTCTGTAAGAAAACACGGCATGGATATTGCTAAAAACAGTATTTAAACAAAAGACCGTCGGCAGGGCCAAAGTAGCTTTACAAGCGGTGCTGCCGTATGTTAGTTTTTGAGGGAACTCAATCCCGGAGGTGTATCCGATGAAGAAGATCGAGGCGATAATAAAGCCCTTCAAGCTCGACGAGGTCAAAGAGGCCTTGAACGAGATAGGCATCAAGGGCATAACCGTCTCCGAGGTGAAGGGGTTCGGCAGGCAGAAGGGCCACACCGAGCTTTACAGGGGCACCGAGTACGTCGTGGACTTCCTCCCCAAGATAAAGATGGAGATAGTGGTGAGGGGGGATATGGTGACCAAGGTGGTCGAGACCATCGTGAACGCCGCGCGCACAGGGCGCATAGGCGACGGCAAGGTATTCGTCACCTCGGTTGACGAGGTCGTAAGGATAAGGACCGGAGAGCGCGGCGAAGAGGCCATCTGACGCCGGGTTCCCAAATAAATTTAAATCTGCCAAAAAAACATTAAGGCTGTTCAAAAAGCTCCATATGCAAGGCCCCAGTTAAATCGGGGAGCGAGGAATGAGGCGTACTCTTCATGTACGTCGCAGTGACGAGCTTCTGAAGCCAACAAAGCAGATGGACTTTTTCAGCAGCCTTGACAAAAGGAGGGTATCGCAATGACGCCGAAGGACGTACTTAAGCTTTCAAAAGAAAAGAACGCGAAGATGGTCGATTTCAAGTTCCTCGACTTCGTGGGCATCTGGCAGCACTTCTCGGTCCCGGTCGGGGAAATCTCGGAGGACGTCTTCGAAGAGGGCCTGGGCTTTGACGGCTCGAGCATCAGGGGCTGGCAGCCCATACACGCCAGCGACATGCTCGTGATGCCGGACCCCACGACCGCCGTCATGGACCCGTTCCATGAGACGCCCTCCATGAGCATCATATGCAACATAGTCGACCCCATAACCAAGGAGCCCTATTCAAGGGACCCGAGGAACATCGCCATAAAGGCGGAGGCGTTTTTGAAGTCAACGGGCATAGGCGACGTCGCCTACTTCGGCCCTGAGCCCGAGTTCTTCATATTCGACGACATCAGGTACTCCCAGAGCTCGAACCAGGGCTTCTACGCCATCGACTCGGTCGAGGGCACCTGGAACACCGGCCGCGAGGAGTGCCCCAACCTCGGCTACAAGCCCAGGCACAAGGAAGGCTACTTCCCGGTGCCGCCGACCGACAGCCAGGAGGACATCCGCTCCGAGATGAGCATGGTGATGGAGTCCATCGGCATCAGGGTCGAGAGGCAGCACCACGAGGTCGCCACCGCCGGACAGGCCGAGATAGACATGAGGTTCGACAGCCTGCTTCGCATGGGCGACAAGCTCATGTGGTTCAAGTACATCGTCAAGAACGTGGCCAAAAGGTGGGGCAAGACAGTGACCTTCATGCCCAAGCCCATATTCGGCGACAACGGCAGCGGCATGCACGTCCACCAGTCCATCTGGAAGGGCGGCAAGCCGCTTTTCGCCGGCAACGAGTACGGCGGCATGAGCCAGATGGCCCTGTACTACATAGGCGGGATATTGAAGCACGCGAGGGCATTGAACGCCTTCTGCAACCCCGGCACGAACTCCTACAGGAGGCTGGTGCCCGGCTTCGAGGCGCCCATCAACCTCGCGTACTCCTCGAGGAACCGCTCGGCGTCCATCAGGATACCGATGTACTCGCCCTCTCCCAAGTCAAAGAGGATTGAGGTGAGGTTCCCCGACCCGTCCTGCAACGGCTACCTCGCCTTCGCCGCGATGCTCATGGCCGGCCTCGACGGCATACAGAACAAGATACACCCGGGCGAGCCGCTCGATAAGGACATCTACGGCCTCTCCCCCGAGGAGCTCGCCAAGGTGCCTTCTGCCTGCGGCTCCCTCGAAGAGGCGCTCAAGGCCTTGAAGGACGACCACGAGTTCCTCTTGAAGGGCGACGTATTCACCCAGGACGTCATCGACACCTGGATAGAATACAAGAAGAAGGCGGAGCTCGACCCTATAAGGCTCCGTCCGGTGCCGTATGAGTTCGCCCTGTACTACGACTGCTAAAACCGCAACGCAAAAAGCCCCGCGCTCTGTTGAGCGCGGGGCTTTTTTAATTGCAGGTTCAATTTTGTAAATTGAACCTTTGATTTCGTAATTTCTTCTACGAATTTCAGGGTTCAGGTTGCAAACCTGAACCCGCGAAGAGATTGCTTCGGGACTGAAGTCCCTCGCAATGACCGATCAGCCTCAGTCGTGTCTGCCTTTGCCTTGGCCCTTATGCTCTCCCCTGTCGTCAATCGGGCGGCTCTTCCCGGCCTTCGCCCTATTATCCCATCTGCGCTCCTTTTCCCACTTCCGCCAGTTCTTCTTGAGCTGGCCGTAGGGGATCTTCTGGTGCCCCGGGGGCACGCGCCTGTAATCAGGCGGCAGCTTGAGGAGCACGCCAGGGACCCTCCCGATCTCTATTACGACCCAGGGGTCGCCGAAATCCACTGCCCTGTACCACCTGCCGGAATGCGGCCTCCACCACCAGCCGCCGTAGAAGAATACCTCGGCGTTGATGTCAGGAGCGAAATAGACGTAGGTGCCGGGGATGACGATCACGCTCGGAGGGGAGCTCACCACGATGGCTGGCGGCACATTGATTCCGATATTCACGTTTATCTCGGACCTTGCTTCAGTCGAGGTCAAAAGAAGCGCGGCTGCCGCGATCGCCAAGGAGACCTTCTTCATCCGTATCCTCCTAAAACATTTTATTGAGAATATACCAGTACAAATATCACAAATCTGTATCAAAAGCTACTGCGGCCGGTTTGACAACAGTGGCTCTTAAAGTACACTCGAAATGTTAAGTCGGAATACCTCGGGCCTGGTAAGGACAGATGATAAAAATCGGGATTTCTCTCACATATAAGGTGCTTATAGCATTTCTCCTCATCCTCATCCCGATGTTTGTCGCTATATTCGTGGTTTTTTCGCACACAAGGGGCGAGCTTGAAAAGGAGGTTTTCGGAAGCCTCCAGAGGTACGCGGACGAGAGGGAGGGCTATGTCCTCCTCTATCTCGAGATGAGCAGGAATAGGGTGCTGGACTTTTCAACGGACGACTTCATCATAAGATCGCTCGACCAGTTGAAGGATAGAAGCATGGCCGGAAGGCTTCTGAGCGACTACATGAGGACCCACAAGCTGCCTCTGCTGAAACGGATGTACCGTTTAAGCGTCATAACCGGCACTGACGGCAGGGTGCTCGCCTCGACCGCGCCAGGGCTGCAGGGGCGGGATTTTTCCAGAGAGGAATTTTTCATAAAGGGCCGGAAAAGCGTTTATATAACGGAGCTTACAAAGGGCATCTTCGGGACCCCGGAAGTAGCCATATCGGCTCCCATCTACAGCAGGGTCGAAAAGGGCAGGGTCATTGGAGTCCTTACCGGTTTTGTCGAGCTCTCTCAATTCGCGAAGTTCTTTACCGGCGAGTACCTCCGTGACATAGGCGCCCTCTCATGGACCTCCAAGTACCAGTGGGAG
>Ga0209521_10000131_pt1 | contig 47961 bp, 40 predicted proteins | sample Rifsed19ft4_FD_184016 | JGI IMG/M metagenome (GOLD analysis project Ga0209521, IMG submission 184016) | Soil microbial communities from Rifle, Colorado, USA - sediment 19ft 4 (version 2) | ecosystem: Environmental > Terrestrial > Deep subsurface > Rock core/Sediment | place: Rifle, Colorado...
GCAGCCTTCCGATTGCGGAGAACGCAGCGCGCGAGGTTCTTTCCTTGCCAATGCATCCCGAACTGACCGATGAAACCGTGGACGACATAGCCCTCGCGGTGCGAGAGTACTTCGAAGATCTACGCGTCTGAGAACCCTTACCTTCCTCAACTCTCCCAGAATCAAGCCACCCGTTCACTGGTCTGAGTCTCTTGGCTAACCGGCTTTGTGGGGGGAGTAACCCCCAACCTGGAAAAAGCGTTGTGGCCAGAACCCTACAAACCTGTCACCTATCTACACGGATTTGCTCCGGTGCAGTCCCGTTCTCGCTAATGGAACGTCAATTGCAAGTTAAGCATGACCCTTAGTCTGAACCGCAAGCGGAAATCAGTTGCTCGGACCAATCCTTTGACTAGCGGGAAGCCACTTAGCCAATGAACGCTATCGTTGCTTTAGCGGTCGGACTAGTACTCAACACCGCAGTCATTCTTCTGCTGCAGCGTCGCTACGGACCCCAACTGTGCAAACTTGTCGTAAGAACCTACCTCGCCACTCTCATTCTCCGCTACTTCCTGGCGGTCGTGATCTGGTTTAACCACACAGACTACGCGTTTGCCATGATGTTTTGGGGCGACTCCGAAACTTATGACGCACTCGGAGCTGCCGTTGCACGAGGTTGGTCCGATGGGGCGATATTCTCTTCCTGGACCCTAACACTGGAAGGACAAGCGAACAAGGGTTTCATCTACTTCGTCGCTGTTCTCTACTACATCTTTGGGCAAAATACTCTCTTGGTACAGTTCGTTAACGGGATCATCGGCTCACTAGTCCCAATCGTGATTTTGGAGATTGGTCTCATCCTCTACGACGAACGAGTGGCCACGCGGGCCATGTTGTTCGTTGCTTTCTTCCCGCAAATGATCTTTTGGTCCTCAGCGCTCTACAAAGACGCAGCGATTATGCTGTGCATCGCGCTAAACATCCTGGCCACCTTGCGCTTGAAACGCCGTTTCGCCGCTGCCGACCTGTCTATCTACCTCGCAACTGCGAGCGCGCTGATCTTCTTGCGTTTCTACATTTTCTACACCATCCTGGCATCAACCCTCATAGGCTTCTTTATCGGACAACGACGCAGGCTGGTGTCTGCTCTGCTCACACAGATCGCTCTCGTCCTAGGCGTGATCGTTTTGTTGCTCTCGACCTCGGTTGGGCAAGAGATGCTCGAGCAAGCCCGTTTCCTCGACCTTCAGGAGCTACAGCGTTCCCGAGACGACCTGGCCCGGGCCGGATCCGGCTTCGCCGTTAATGCCGACGTTTCGACGCTGCCCGGCCTCGTTCGTTTTCTGCCAATGGGCATTCTTTATCTTTTCTTCTCGCCCTTCCCTTGGACCGTCACCAACCTGCGACAGCTGTTCTCCATGCCCGACGTGTTCATGTGGTATGCGCTCGTACCGTCATTGCTCCGTGGGCTCAGCTCCGCGATCCGCCATCGATTGGCGCATATGATGCCTATCCTCTTGTTCACCACCTCCCTCACGATTGCCTACGGGGCGTTTTTGGGGAACGCGGGCACCGCTTATCGCCAACGGACCCAGATCATGATGTTCTACTTTCTCTTCATCGCAGACGGCATGTATCAGAGGCGTAAAGTGACGAAGAGCTCCACGGAAGAGTTGGAGCTCGCCACTGGGAATTAGTGGCGGGTCTTCCAGGCATACCGCAGCGTGAGCCTGGCATGAAAGTTGCTCTCCAGTCGGGTGGCATGGTGCGAGTTCTTCTACACGCCCTCATCGCGGTACTCCCTTGGTGGATCAAGAACCCCCTATATCGCCTTGTTTTCGGTTATCGAATCGGACGGCGCGTCCGAATTGGTTTCTCACCCATCTTCGTGGATCGGTGCGTCATCGGTGATGACACCCGCATCGGTCACCTGAACGTGTTCTGGAGAACAAAGGAACTTCGCATCGAGGATCACGTGAGAATTGGCCACTTCAATCTCTTCCGGGGAGGCGACCTGATTCATCTGGAGCGTTTCGTCGAGATCTTCCGGGCCAACGTCATCAATTCGATACCGGATCCTGAAGTCGACAACCCGACGAAGCCCGAGTTTCGGCTTGGAGCGGGGAGTATTTTGACGACAGCGCATTGGCTGGATTTCACGGACTCGATTACCATTGGGTGCCGCTCGAGTCTCGGCGGACGTCACTCCTCGCTCTGGACCCATGCTCGCCAACGGACTCGTCCAATCTCAATAGGGAGCTTCGTTTATTTGGGCTCGGAAGTTCGTCTCGCGCCCGGCGCGCGAGTGCCTACCTTTTCCGTGGTTGGAATCGGATCCGTGGTCGTCGAAGCCATTCGTGTCCCTGGGCACCTGATTGCTGGCTCGCCCGCTCGTCCTATCAAGGCCCTCGATTCTGATGAACGGGCGCTAGTGACGCGCAAAACGCGACGTGACTTGCCGGACGACGTGGGCGCGACCGAGCTCGAACGGATCGAGCACGAGATGGCAGCTTCCACTCGTCGCGCGTCACTCGCTGCTGTGGAGTAGGACCCGGCCATGTGCGGTATCGCGGGAACTTTGGAGCTCGGTCCAGAAACACCCGACCCCGATGTGCTGGCTCGAATGGTGGGCGCCATCGCGCACCGCGGACCGGACGGGACGCGGGTTGCCGTCGAGGGACGGGTCGGTCTCGGTCACGCGCGCCTAAGAGTAATCGACCTTTCCGAGGCGGCGGATCAACCGATGTGGAACGAGGATCGAACCGTGGGGGTGGTTTATAACGGCGAGATCTATAACTTCCGCGCGCGAAGGCAAGAGCTCCAGTCGGCCGGCGTCCGCTTTCACACGCGAAGTGACACGGAAGTGATTCTCCGACTCTACGAGCGCCTCGGGATCGACGCCATCTTGAAGCTCGATGGAATGTTTGCGATCGGTATTTGGGATCGAGCGCGCCAGCGGCTCGTTCTGGCTCGCGATCGAGCCGGGAAGAAACCGCTCTTCTACTGGCACGACGACCGCCGCTTCGCCTTCGCATCGGAGATCAAGGCGCTTCACGCCCATCCGCGTATTCCTCGAGAGCCCGACCTCGGCAACCTGCCCCAGTTCCTGACCTACGGGTACTTTCCACACCCGGCTACCGGCTACCGAGGCATCCGGAAGCTTCCACCCGCCACCGTTCTCAGCGTGGATCTCGACGGCAGCACGGAGCAGACGCGTTATTGGACACCTCCCTTTCAAGCGAACGGTATCCGCCGTAAGCAGGAAGCCGTCGAGCAGCTCGACAGCCTGATGCAAAAGGCGGTGGCCAAGCGGCTGGTGAGCGATGTCCCTATTGGAGCGTTCTTGAGCGGCGGCCTGGATTCCACCGTCGTGGTGGGGCTGATGAGCCGTGCGCTCTCTCGCCCGGTGCGAACCTTCAGTATTGGGTTCGAGGGCCAAGCCGCTTACGACGAGACGGAATATGCGGAGCTGGCCGCCCGTACCTTTGAGACAGAGCACACAACCTTCCGTGTGGCGCCTCCCGACGAAGACTTGTTGGAGCAACTGGTGCACTTCCACGATGGTCCCTTCGGGGACTCCTCGGCCATACCGACTTACTTGGTTTCTCGCCTAGCGCGAGAACACGTAACCGTCGTCTTGAACGGCGACGGTGGCGACGAGCTCTTCGCGGGTTACCAACGGTTCGCCGCGGCGGTGGCAACCGAGCGAGTTCCTTACTGGCTGCGATCCTGTGCGCAGCCTTTGGGGCGGCTGCTTCCGGAACCGAAGAGTTGGGCGAGCTTGTCCAGGCGTGTGAAGCGCCTTCTGGAAGTTGCCGCGCTCCCCGCCGGGGAGCGGTACCAGGCTTGGTGCAGTGTCTTCCCGCAAGTGAGCGAGAATTTGCTGTCCGCCCCCCGGTCTCAGGAGATGGACCGCGCCATCACCGATTTTTCGCGCTCCCATTTCGAGGCGGCCGCAGATGGAACCGTCCTGGCCCGTCTTCTGTACCTAAATTTTTGCACGTATCTCCCTGAAGATCTCCTGGTCAAGATGGACCGGTGCTCGATGGCGCACGGGCTGGAAACCCGATCGCCGTTTCTCGATACCGCGCTCGTGGAGTTCGCGGGTCGGCTCCCGGACCGGTTCAAGCTGCGGGGCCTCACCACGAAATACATTCTGCGGGAGACTTTCAAAGATCTGGTCCCAGGCGCCATCTTGAAGCGCGGCAAGATGGGATTCGGCGTTCCACTCGGCCCGTGGTTGCGCGGACCGCTCTCCCCGTACTTGAAGAAACACCTTTCAGCAGCCAACGCTCGGATATACGACCACGTGCGCCGAGATGCCGTTCAAAACCTACTCGACACTCACCTTTCCGGGAAAGCGGATCTCGGGCAGCAACTGTTTTGCCTCCTGACCCTCGAGATGTGGCTCAGGACTTTCTAGAGGAGCGAAGCATGAAAGTGTTGGTCACCGGTGGCGCCGGCTTCATTGGATCGCACGTCGTCGATCGTCTGGTCGGCCGGGGCGATGACGTCGTGGTTCTCGACAACCTCGACCCGCAGGTTCATGGCCCGGAGGCGACGGAACCGGTTCATATCGCCTCCCACGTCGCCTCGCGTGCCGTAGAGTTCCTGCGGGCGGACGTGCTGGATCGAGAACCGCTCCGCCGTGCCCTCCACGGTGTCGAGGCGGTCGTTCATTTGGCGGCCGCCGTTGGTGTCGGACAGTCCATGTACGAACCCTTCCACTATGTGCATACCAACGGCAGTGGAACGGGACAGCTCCTGCAGCTTCTGACGGAAAAGGGGAAAGTGGCCAAGCTGGTGGTCGCCTCCTCCATGAGTCTTTATGGAGAAGGTGCCTATGAGTGCGGTGCGTGTGGTGGACATACTCCTCGGATCAGGGACGAAGCGCAATTGAGCCGCGGCGATTGGGAAGTCAAGTGCGCCGACTGTGGGGCATCTTTGACGCCCAAGCCGACCTCTGAGGACAAGCCCGCGGATATTGCCTCCATCTATGCGGCAACGAAGAAGCATCAGGAGGACTTGGCGGTCTCCTTCGGCCGAGCTTATAAGATCCCCACGCTTGCACTCCGGTTCTTCAACGTCTACGGACCTCGCCAAAGTCTCTCGAATCCTTACACCGGCGTGGCCGCGATCTTCATGTCCAGACTGCTCAACCAGAAGCCACCGCTCGTCTTTGAAGACGGCGAGCAGAGTCGCGATTTCATTCACGTCGACGACGTCGCCGAGGCGGTGGTACGAGCCGTCGAGTTTTCAGGGGCAGGTGCTCACGTGCTCAACGTGGGGACCGGCCGCCCGGTCACCATCCGTCAGGTTGCCGCCGTGCTCGCGAAGGAGATGGGCGTGGAAATCTCGGCGACCGCCCTGGGTCGCTACCGCGCCGGGGACGTTCGACACTGCTTCGCCGATGCTCGCCGCGCCGAGCAACTCTTGGATTTTCGTGCCGAGCGCTGCTTCGAGGACGGAGTAAGAAGCCTCATTGAATGGAGCCGCCATGAGAAACCTGAAGACGCGGTCGATAAGTGCATGGCCGAGCTAGAGACTCACAACCTGGTGCGATGAAGGTTCTGGCGATCGTTCCTCACGAGTTCGACACCAGCCCGGGCCAGCGGTTCCGGATCGAGCAATGGGAGCCCTATCTCCGGGAGCGTGGCGTCGATATCACTTATTCAGCCTTCACGACACGCACGCTCGGCAAGATCCTCTATGCATCGGGGCACCAACTAGAAAAGGGGGCGCATATCGCCGGGGCCTATCTGCGGCAATCCAGCAGGATCCTCGATGCGCGACGGTATGACCTCACTTACGTGTTCCGCGAGGCCGCGCTTATCGGTCCGGCTTTCATCGAGTCGGCGATCGCCTGGCAAGGGGTTCCGATCGTGTTCGACTTCGATGATGCGATCTTCGTTCCCTACAAAAGCCCCGCCAATGGATATCTCAGTTATCTGAAGTTTTTCGGGAAGACGGGCCGCTTGTGCCGTCTCGCCACACACGTCCTCTCCGGGAACTCGTACCTTGCCGACTACGCCAGGCAGTTCAACTCAGAAGTGTCGCTCGTACCGACCACCATCGATACCGATCGATACCGGCCCGAACTCCGCGCCCACCGTCAAGAAGGCGTTCCCGTCATCGGCTGGACGGGAAGCCACAGCACGTTGCAGCACCTGGAAACGGCCATTCCTGCGCTTTCTCGGCTGGCGAAGCGCCATCCCTTCCGCCTGGTCGTCATCGGCGCCAAGGCACCGCACATCGAAGGCGTTCCGACGGAATCGAAAACCTGGAGCGCCGAGACCGAGGTGCAAGACCTTCTGGACATCGACGTCGGCATCATGCCCCTTCCCGACGATCCCTGGTCGCGGGGTAAGTGCGGGCTCAAGGCCCTTCAATACATGGCGCTCGGGATCCCGGCGGTGGTCTCCCCGGTCGGGGTGAACTCCGAGATCGTGAAGGAAGACGTGAACGGTTTTCTTGCCGGAACCGATGAGGAGTGGATCGAAAAACTCGGTTCCCTGCTGACGAATCCCACCTTGCGGAGCCGTCTGGGCCAGGCGGCGCGACGCACCGTGGAGGAGCGATACTCAGCGCGTGTCGTCGCACCCCACGTCTTCGAGGTGTTCCAGAAGGCTTTGACGCGCGGTCTCTCGGCAGAAGTTGAAGTGCGACCCGGTCACCTCTCATAGGAAGCTCCCGCTGGTCCTTACGGGCCTGCTGGGATTCCTTGCACTACTTACCCAAACCTATCGCCTCGGCGATTGGCTGGTTGTCCGCGATCCCCCGACCCGAACGGACGCCGCACTCGTTCTTGGCGGCGATCCTTACTTCGAGCGAACCGGGCATGCGGTGCGCTTGCTGAAAGAGGGATTGGTGACGCGATTGATCTTTTGCGGCGGCGAGCCGGGGTCAGGCGATCACGCGCTGAGTCTGATGCAACACGCTAGAGAGCTCGGAGCTCCGGAGGAGAGCCTTCTGATCGAGGACCGCTCGCACAGCACGCGCGAAAGCGTCGAGTTCGCGCTTCCCCTTCTGCAGCAGCACGGAATCCGTTCCCTCACGCTAGTGACGTCTCCTTTCCATCAACGCAGAGCGTTCCTGGCGGCGCGGAAGTCGCTCGGCAACGAGGTGAGGCTCGTCAACAGCCCGGCCGACCCGAGCTTCTGGAAACCCGATGGCTGGTGGCAGGATTGGTGGAGCGCCAAGGTGGTCTTCACCGAGTACGTCAAGCTGGTCTATTACTTCCTGCGCGGGTGGATTTGACGAGGAGTGGCATGAGCGTTGCTTAGGCCGATCGCATGCCCTCTTTGTCTTCGCTGGACTTGGAAATCACTGTAGAGAAATCCTCCCAGCTGCAGTCCGCGAGTCGCAGGATTCGGGTTCTTCGGCTTTTCTCCCGGCTCAACATCGGGGGGCCGGCCATCCACGTCATTCTGACCACAGCGGGACTCGATCCGAAACGGTATGACTCCCTTCTCGTGGTGGGACGGGAAGAAGATCGGGAAGGAAACTTCCTGAACCTTGCCGAAGCCAAGGGGATCCCCCTGCGAATCATTCCCACCTTCGGTCGCCGGATCGATCCGCTCCGGGATCTCATCACGCTCGTGAGTCTCTTTCGGCTCATGCGGCGCGAGCGGCCGGACATCGTCCACACGCACACCGCGAAGGCCGGTGCCTTGGGGCGAGTCGCGGCGCGGCTGGCCGGTGTTCCCGTCGTCGTGCACACGTTTCACGGCTCGGTGTTCGACGGATACTTCGGTCCCTCGGTGGCGAGGTTCTTCCAGTGGATCGAGAGGATACTGGCGCTCGGTACCGACACGATCGTGGCGGTGAGCGAGCGGGTTGCCGCTGATCTGGCGGAGAGAAAGATTGCCCCGCGAAAAAAGATCGAGGTCGTTCCTCTCGGCCTGGAGCTCGGCCGATTCCAGGACGTGCAGCAGCGTCGCGGCGAGCTGCGCCGGGAGCTCGGAGTCCCCCCTCGGGCACGGCTGGTGGGAAGTGTGGGCCGACTGGTCGCCATCAAAGATCTGGGCACGCTCTTGAGATCCATGGTCCAGCTCTCTGCGACGCAGCCCGATGCCATCTTACTGGTGGTAGGGGACGGTCCCGATCGGCCGGCCCTGGAGATGGAGGCCGAGCGGCTTGGATTGGGCTCACGAGCTCGCTTCCTCGGCTTTCGCGACGATCTCGAGCGTATCTACGCCGATCTCGACGTGGCCGTGAACTGCTCCCTCAACGAGGGAACGCCGGTGGCTCTCATTGAAGCCATGGCGTCGGGGGTGCCGGTGCTGGCGACCGCGGTCGGAGGTACTCCCGATCTTCTGGACGAAGGGCGGCTCGGACGGCTCGTGCCGCCAGGGGATCCAAACGCGCTGGCTCGCGCTCTTGCCGAGAGCCTCTCGGGCGGCGACGACTCCGCCCAAAAGGCGGCGCTGGCCCGGCGTAGCGTCCTTCAGCGCTTCAGCCTGGACCGACTTCTCGGTGATTTGGACCGGCTTTATCTCCGGCTCCTGAAGTCCAAGGAAGCTGTCCGCCTCCGTGGGCTCCACGAGCCCGCTTCCGGCTCTTTCTAGACTCTCTCTCTGGCATTCAAGTCGCTCTTTTCCAGCCAGTTATAGGCATGGAACGGATCCTGCAAACTCCCCCCTCGGGGTCGGAATATCTTCGAGGGTGGGGGTTCTTGCTGACTCCACTCCCGGGCGACTCAGTCTAAGTACATAGAGAAAAAAGGTTTAGAGATGGGAACCCAACCGGCATATCGAGTCGCGCGCCTGCCAGGCCTCTTCGAGGTGTGGGAGCCACCGAAAGTGTGGGGTAACTCCTGCGCGGCGAGCCTGCGAAAAGGGCGCGCGAGGAGGCTCGGGTCTGTATCGAGCATCCGGGTAGCGGTCCTTCATCGAATCGCAATGAAGCCGTATCAACAACTTAGCGCGTCACAGTCACTGAGGGCTGGCTTGCATTGACCATAACCGCCAGATTTCTCGGGATCCCAATTTCCGGAAGGAATAGTGCCGGCCTCTGTAGGGAGTTTCCTACTAGGAGTAGGAGATTTCCCTGGCCAGAAGATGGGGCTCGCTAATGTCGATTTATCTGATGGCCGCCGTGGTACCGCTGGGTCTGACCCTGCTTCTGACCCCATGGGTCCGCTCTTTCTCAACGCGGCATCAACTGCTCGATTGGCCGAGCGGGCGAAAAGCCCACGATGCGCCCAAGCCCCGGCTGGGCGGCGTTGCCATCTACCTAAGCTTCACCTCGACGGTCTTGGTTGGTTTTGCTCTCGCACCGTGGTTGGCGTCGGTTCCCGCGATGAGAGCCCTGCGTCCCGAAGCGATGGAAGCGCTCCGGGAGGCTTGGTCGGTGAGATCTCCCCTGCTGGGACTCCTAGTGGGCGGCACCATCATGTTCCTCGTCGGCCTGATGGACGACTTGCTGGGCGAGAAGTTCCCTACCGGTTGGAAGTTCGCCGGGCAGACACTCGCGGCAGTGGTGGCGGTGGCCTGCGGCATCCGAGTGGACTTCGCGGGCAACGAAGTGGCCAACGCTCTCATCAGCGTCCTCTGGATCGTCGGGATCTCGAACGCCTTCAACTTCCTCGACAACATGGACGGCTTGGCGGCGGGTGTGGCGGCCGTTTCCTCCGCGGTTTTCCTGATCAACGCCGCCGAGCTCGGCGAGATCTTCATTTGCTTCATCCTGGCCGCTCTCATTGGAACCCTGGTCGGATTCCTTCGTTTCAACTTCCCTCCGGCGTCCCTCTTCATGGGCGACTCGGGAGCGCTCTTCCTGGGATTCACCTTGTCCTCGCTCACCATTCTCGAGCACTACGTGAGCTCGGCGTCTTCCTCCCTCTTTCCGGTTCTCATGCCGGCCCTGGTCCTGGCGGTGCCCCTGTTGGACACGCTATCGGTCATCTACATTCGACTGGCGGAAAAACGGCCTATTCACGTCGGCGACCGTTGTCACTTATCCCATCGTCTGGTTCGCTGCGGACTCAGCCCGCTGCAGGCGGTGATCTTTCTCTACCTGGTGACCTTTGGGATCGGATTGGGGGCGCTTCACCTGGCCGATGCTCCCCTGACCCGTGGCGTATGGATCGTGTTGGACTCGGTGCTGCTGGCTGCGCTGGTGCTGTGGGTGATCCGGTTCGGAGGACAACTCCGGTCGGATCGAGCTTCCTCTGCCGGAGCCGGCAAAGTCGGGACAACCCTGAAAGCCGTGGAGGACGAATGAACGCGTTGATGCGAAGAAGCCTGGTCGCCGCAATCGTTTCGCTCGCCGTGACGATGGCGGCCGAATCGAATGCCAGCGACGAAACCGTCAGGCTCCTGAACATGTTTGCCAAGTCGGAAGCGGACCTCTTCGAGGTCCACATCGTCGCCGATGGCGATATCTCCGGGTTCAAGACCACCCGAAGGAAGGGTCCGGATTCCTACCGGCTCACCATCGATGTGCCCGCCCTATCGCCGGTCGATACGAAGTACGACGTCCAGACACCCTTCACCCGCAGCTTCGAGATGTGGCCCATGAAGCTGGGCGACGTGGTCTATTCCCGGATCATCCTGGAGCTCGATCTCGAGGCGAGCTCGGTGGTGAGCCAGGAACGGCCGACGCGAATCCTCATCAAGATTTCGCGAAGCTCGCCTGCCGCCTACGCCGGCACGGCGGGTGGCAAAGGCGGCGTCGTGGAACCTTCATCCGTGGCGCCTCCCGCGCCCGGGCCGGTCGGTGACGTGAACGAAGCCAGCGAAGCCACGGAAGGAGCCCCCGGACCCAAGGTGGAAGTGGGTGCGGTACCGGCGCCGGCGGATGGAACGCAGGCAACGCCTCCCCAACCGCCTTCGGCACCAGAGAATCCATCGGACGCGACCGCGCCGGTGCAGTCTCCGGACCCCCCGGTGGCCGAGATCGGGGACGACCCCGAAGCGCAAGGGGAGTTCATCAGTCTGTTCCCCGCGCCCAATGACGAGCGACCCCTGTTCGAGCCTCCTATCGAGCTGATGGACGAGGCTGGTGCCGGAACGGGGACCGGGATCCTGCTCGGTCGTTTCCTCTTTCGACCCATGGCCGAGCTCAGTTGGATCCACGGCGACAACCTGACCCTCCAAACGGACGAGAAGTTCGCCGACAATGCCATCTACGCCCGCGGCATTGCCGCCTTCGAGCTCCTTCAATCCGATAACACGCTCAACTTCGCCTACCAGCTTCGCTATCGGGACTTCGACAAGTTCCAGCTCTTAAAGGAGAGCCTCTCCCACGGGGTCGACGTCGGTACGGGAATTCACGTCTCCCCGCGGATGACGTTCACCGCCAACAACCATTTCTTCCGGGGCAGTTTCGAGACCCCGGAGTTCGATCCGGGGCAAGAAGTCTTCTTCAACGTCGAGCCCTTCAACCGCAATCAGACCGAAGCCGGTCTGGTGACGGAACTGAACGAGCGATTGGGCGTCTCGGTCAGAGGCATCTATGACTTCGTGCGCTTTCAGGAGGATCAAACGGTCTTCTTCAACTATGACACGGTGAGCACCGCGGCGAGCTTTCACTACCGTCGCTCGCCGCTCAGCTCGATCTTCGGAGAGTACGTCCGGGCCATCACCCCGGAGCCCGCCGCCAGACCCGAGGCCCAGTCGACGGCCAATGCGGTGCTGGCCGGCCTGCAAGGAGAGATCACCGCGCTTCTCAGGGGCACGGTGCGAGTCGGCTACTCGTGGCAGGATTTCGGCGAGGGAGACCAGCGGCTCGAGTATCGGGGTCTGGTCGCCAGCGCCAGCCTCACCCGCTACTTCACCGAAGCCACCGCCCTCACCATCGAAGGCGGACGGCAGACCAATCTCTCGAACTACCAGGACAACAACTACTATCTCTCGCACTTCGCGAGCCTGCAGTACACCGGGCCGCTCCGCAGGAACCTGCAGCTCGTTACCGGAGCGAGCCTTTTCGACAATCTGTACCCGCTGGAAAGCATCGAATTGCCCGAACGGCGGAACGACCACGCATTGGCCGGTTGGGTGGGGGCGGCGTATTTCTTTACGCCCTTGACGTATTTCCGCGCCGACTACCGGTACGAGCGGCGGCGATCCAATCTGGATCAGTTCCAGTACAGCAACAACGTGCTGCGGTTCATCGTAGGAGTAGGATTCTTCTCGAGGTAAGGCAGACGGAATGACGATAGCTCCCTGGAAAGCGCTGCTGGCCGGATGCGTACTTTGGCTGGCATGGATCTGCCCGGCGAGCGCTTCCTCGACGACGCCACAACTCCTGTCCCAAGGCAACGGGAATACCAAGGTCGACGAGATGGAGGCCGAGTCAGACACGGCGGCCGAGCCGGGCACCGAGGCCGAGTCCGACGCCGACTTGGAGGTCTACCGTGTCGGTCCCGGCGACGTGCTGGACGTCATTGTGTATGGAGAAGACGATCTCACCCGACTCATCACCGTCCAGCACGAGGGCGAAATCTCTTTTCCCCTCATCGGAGAGATACAGGTCGAGGGCCTGACCCTCAAGGAAGTGCGCCAGCAGATCGAGGAGCTTCTGGGTAGAGACTTCCTGGTGGATCCCCAGGTGACGGTGAAGGTCAAAGAATACCGCTCCCAGTGGGTCACGCTGGTCGGAGAGATCGCCCGGCCGGGGAAGTACTACCTTACCGGGCCGAAGACCCTCCTGGATCTTCTCACCGAGGCGGGGGGGTTCACCTCCCAGGCGAGCGGAGAGCTCGTCATCACTCGGCTGAACGGCGTCTTCGATGACGGCTCGAGCGTGCGGCGGGTTTGGCTTTCACGGGACATGGCCGCGCAGGACCAGAAAGCAGCCCTGGCACTGGGCGTCGACGACGGGGATCTCGTTACCGTACCGGCCCAGGAATCGATCTACGTGACCGGGGAGGTGAACAACCCCGGCTCCTTCGCCCTGAAGAGCGGCCTCACGGTTTTGCAGGCGGTGTCTCTGGCCGGCGGCCTGAGCAAGTTCGGAGCCAACGGCAAAGTGGAGATCTTGAGGAAGCGCGATGGCGCGGAGCCCGAGCGCATCAAGGTCGACCTGGAAGAGATCGAGGAAGGGAAAAAACCCGATGTCCCGCTGGCTCCGGGGGACGTCGTGAGAGTAGGGAAACGGATCTTTTGAGGAAGCCCTCGTATGAGAAACGACTCCACCCCGCTCACGTCTGACTTGGAAGGATTCGACCTCCAATACGGTCTCAGGCTTCTTTGGTCGGGCAAGCCGACCATTCTCGCCATGACCCTGGTCGGCGTGGGGCTCGGATTCCTCGTCACCTACATGCAGGTCCCCATCTACCGGTCCGAGGCGCTGGTTCAGATCGACCCTCCCAGCCAGAACATCTCCGCGCTTTCCAACCCCTATCCGGCGACCGCCTTGAACTGGTTCGACTATCAGAACTACTACCGGACGCAATATCGCATCATCGAAGGCAAGGCCCTCGCCGAAAGGGTCGTCTTCAAACTGAAGCTCAAGGAAGAGGCTCCCTTCAAGCAGGCGACGGATCCCGCCGCTCTTTTCATCTCTCATGTTTCCGTCGTGCCGCTGGCGGATACGCGCCTGGCTCAAATCGCCATCACGCATCAGGACCCGAAGCTGGCGACGCTGTGGGCCAACACCTTGGCGGAAGCCTATGTCGAGCAAAACCTGGAGATCAAAATAGAGACGACGCGCAACATCTACGGTTGGCTCCAGGAAAGGCTCGGTTCCGCCCAGAACGAGGTGGCTCGGTCCGAGGAAAAGCTCTACGAGTACACCGAGAAACAGGACTTGTTCATTCCCGAAGAGGGACAGAGTATCGTCTCCGGAACGCTCGAGAAGCTCAACGAAGCCTACACCGACGCCAAGACCCGCCGCATCGAGCTGGAAAGCATGCTGAGCCAGATTCAGAGTCTGAAGCGTAGCGGTCAGTCACTGGAGGCTCAACCCCAGGTTTCCGAGGATCCGCTGGTGCGGAACCTGAACATGCAGCGGGCGGGCCTCGAGGTCGACCTCGTCAAGGTCCAGGACCGGTACAAGGAAGGACACCCTCAGGTCAAGAAGCTTCGCAGCCAAGTAGAGCAGATCCAGTCTGCCATCGATGCCCAGGCCGAGAAAATCGTCGCCGGCATCCAGGCCGAGTACCAGCAAATCCGCAGGCGCGAGCAGGAGCTGCTGGCCTCGGTCAATGAGCACAAGAAAGAGTCTTTCCAGGAAGGGCGTAAGACCGTCCAGATGGAGATGCTCCAGCGCGAGACCGTATCCAACAAGAACCTCTACGAGGTGATCCTGCAGAAGATCAAAGAGACCGACGTGGCCGCCAGCCTGTGGAGCAACAACGTGTCCATCATCGAAGAGGCGGTCGTCCCCACCGCCCCCATCAGCCCCAACCCCAGGAAGAACCTGGCTCTGGCATTGGTGGCCGGACTCGTCCTGGGCTGTGGGATCGTCTTCCTGCGCGACCATCTCGACAATACGATCAAAGAGCAGGAAGACGTCGAAACACACTTGCACACCGATTGTTTGACCATCGTTCCCATGCACGAGAACGCTGAAGAGGGAGTGGTGACGGAGGCCTACCGATCGCTGCGCACCGCTCTTCTCTTCAGCCGAGAAAGCGAACAGGGCAACGTGGTGCTCATCACCAGCTCCGTTCCCCAGGAGGGCAAATCCACCACCGCACTCCACACCGCCCGCGCCCTGGCCGCTTCCGGCGAGCCGACCCTGCTCATTGACTTCGACCTCCGGCGGGGCGATCTCTACAGTCGGCTCAAGCTGTCCCGAGAGCCGGGAATGTCCGACTATTGCCTTCGGGATCTCCAGGTGCTGAGCTCGATCGCGCAACAGACCCGCTTCCCGAATTTCTCGCTGGTCACCGCCGGCAAGCGACCTCCCAATCCACCGGCCTTCATCGGCACGCCGGCGGTGAAGCGTCTCTTGGAGGAGGCCCGCCAGCGCTTCACCTGGATCCTGCTGGACGCGCCCCCCATCGCCGGAGTCACCGATCCCATCCTCCTGGCCAAGCTCGCCGATATGGTGGTGATGGTGGTTCGCTCGAACGCGGTCGACCGCAAACTGGCTCGGCGCTGTCTCAACTCTCTCCGTAAGACCAAGGCTCGCTTGGTGGGGGTGGTGTTGAACGGCGTGGATCCCAAGCAGGACAGCTACCACCGCTACTACAGCTACTACCACTCCCAGAGAGGGCCGCAATCTCCCAAGGTGACACCCATTAACAACCGCCCGGTCTATCGGACGACGCCTCGACCGAGAAAAGTTCAGGGCTGAAACAAATTTGGAGAGAGGTTAGTTACTACGGTAGGTAACTAACGTCTCCCGGAATCTTAATCTTTGAAGGCTCACTCCCCGGCGGGAGGCTCAGGAACGATAGGGCTGGCGACGGGATCTTGTCCTGGATCTCCCTTGGGAAAGAGATTGCCGCCCGAGCCGCCCGGGTCGTTGATGGGCGGAGTGATGCCACCATCAACCAGGTCCGGTCCCTGGTCTCGCTCGTTCCGAAGAGCAGCCATGCGGAGAAACGCGGCCTGCTCCAGAGCGACGAGTGAGTCCTCGCAGAGCAATTTCTTCCTTCCATCGAAGCGACCGCGGAGGTGCAGGGCGGCCGCCACGGCCTCGCGGCGGCGAACGACTTGGGTTGGCGGTCCTACGCGGAATCCCTCGCCGAAGACGGCCTGAAGATACTCGTGGATGCTGGGGTCGCGCCTCTGGATGATGACCTGGTCCAGGGCGGCCTTGGGAGGCAGGGTGATTTCCAGGTCATGCTCGCCCGCTTCCAGCTCGAGAGTTACCACTCGCTTCCAGTGCATTCCCTGCTCCCCGGAGAGCTGGCAAGTGACGACCTTGAGACAGCCATTCGATATCCAGCGCACCGGCGTCGAGCTCAAGTAACGGGCCTCGATGGAGTACAGCCCGTGCTCGGGTGCGGTGAAACGAGCCCGGGCGCTCACGATGGAACCTCCGGTGGAGAGCCAGAACGGATCCTGGGTTGGCTCCTCTGCCAAGTCTTCCACCGGAAGCTCCAGAATCTTCTCGAACTCCTCTCCCCGAAGCTTGATCTCGGGCCCCAGCTTCGGAAGCTCGTACTCCAGGTTGAGCGCTCGGGCCAAGGTAACCGCCAGCTCCGAGAAGGTCAGTGGCTCCAAAGGCTGCCAACCTTCCAGGGGCTCGATGCGACGCAAGCAAGGTGGGACGATCGAGAGACTCTCGACCCGGGCACCCTCGGAAAGGAGCAGGCTCACGGTATGGTCGCCGGGGTCGAGGTTCACGCGATTGAGATCGACCCACCGAAAGTCTTCCTCGGGCTGGGTGATCTCGAAGACCGAACTGCCGACTTTGAACATGGCCGTGCCGCCGGCGAGGTTCACTCGAAAGTTGTAATCTCCAGGCTGCACGGTGGATAGCCGATAGAGTGCTTCCGCGGTGGGGGAATCCGTCCCTATGAAGGTCGGGGTCGTGTCCGAGTGGAACGTGAGCGAAGGGCTCGAGCCGGGCAGCGTACGAGTCGCGGGAAACTCGATACTGGTGGACCAGATCAGACGGGCCACGTAGTCATTGGCGTTGGCCTGCGGGGGCATGTTCCAATCCAGGCCCAACCCCTGGACCATGTACACCGCCCATTCGGCCTGTGTGACTTGGGTGCCTTGGGCGACCCCGTAACCCACCAGCGCCGCCACGCTCACCAAGGCCACCATCACGATCCCGGCGAACCGCCAACTCGAACGACCCATTGCTCCTCCAGTCATTTCGGACTCCTCCCTGAGAGGTTTTGGAGAGCAACCCCCATGCCAGATATGGGAAGAGGGTTCCAGCCGTTAAGTCATTGTATTTAAACTAGATTTCAAAGCAAGCAAACGGCAGCAATCTAGCCGTGACGCCCCTCTCTGTGGTGGTTTGGTTACCCCTCTGAGGGGGAATCCCGTCGATGGGCAGGTTGGACCCTCGGCCTGTCAGCCGAGGAAGTCCAAGCACCTTAATGCTTTAACTTCACCGCCGCTGTAGTGGCAAAGGAATTGCTAGGTTCTCCGCGAACGGCCTGGGGGTAAGTAACTCAATCGCGACTGCACCACCGGATACGCTGGTTGTTGACGCTCAAGCTCAAGCTCCTCTACCCCGCACGACTCCAGTTGGAACCCTGGGCCCGGCCATCATCTTCTTCAATCGTCTTCAACCTCAAAAGGGGGTGGATGTGACGGGTGACGCGATGACACGGATGCTGATTCTCTCCTTCATTCTTCCTTTGCTGGGGGCCGGGGAAACGCCGCCTCCCGCGGAGGAATCCGCAACTGAGAAGAAGAATGAGGGGGGCTATGTGATCCTCACCGACTCGGAGTCGGATCCCGAGGAGCTTTTCCGACGTTACCCGGAGATCGCCGGCTCGTGGAGTGAACTGGCGCGGTTCAATCTGTTGAGGCGTCCGGGGACGGCCATCGAAATGCCGCGGGAGCTGTTGCGGCCGGATCATACGCTGGCGAAGATCGCCGGCCTCTACGGCGAAGCGGAGATCCAGCGTAGCTTCGACGATCGCTACATTCCGGTGATCCAGAATCTGCTGCTACGCGAGGGGGACGTGGTTCGAACCTGGCGCCACTCGGGCGCACGCATCCTCTTCGAGAATGGGACCTACGTCGTTCTCAGAAGCCACAGCAAGGCTCGCTTGATATCGCTGCAAGCCTCCGGATCCGCGGGGACGCCTCGCGCCCGACTAGAACTGATGGAAGGCAACATCTGGTCCCGAACCGTGGGGACGCCGAAAGGCGACTTCGTCATCGAGACCCCCACCGCCAGCACCATCATTCGCGGCACGGACTTTCGGCTCAAAGTCGAGGCCGGACAAGCCACCCGGCTGGAGGTTCTCGAGGGCACGGTGGAGCTTCTGGCCGGCGACCGGACCCAGCTGGTACCTGCTCACAGCGGGATCCTGTCCCGGGGAGACGGTGACTTGACTGGACTGGAGCCCCTCCCTTCTGCCCCGAGCGAGCTCTTGGAACCCCAGGCGAAGCAAGTCTTCCGCGCCTCCGTTTTCGATGGCGTGTTTCGCTGGACCCCGGTCGCGGGAGCGCAATCCTACCGACTGGAGATCGCTCGTGATGAGGGGTTCTTCGATCTGGTCGAGGAGCGGCTCACCGGAGCCAGGACATCGGTGAGAATCAATGGACTGGAGCCAGGCACTTATTTCTGGCGGGTGAGCGCCCTCAGTCCCAACGGCTTCGAAGGGCCTCCGGGGAACGGGTCTTATTTCGTCTTCGTAGAGAAGCGCCCCTGACATCTATCTCGATGGGTTTGTAGGTATCCTCCCACATGGATACAACAATCCTTGGGATCGAGCTCCTCCGCCACTAAAATCTTTCTTAACAATAAGATACTGCCATATCTTCCATGGCGAGACACGTTCATGAGATCACCGGGAAAGGACCCCCATTGAAACGGGGGTGAATTTCCACCCGCCCTGAGGGCGAGGTCCCATTGCCAGAATCCCTCATTTCTTTAAGTTCTTTTCTTACAATATTTTAGCTTAAGGATATGACGACGCGATGGCATGGCGCTTGCACTAGAGGGGGTGTTTTCCGACGGCATGGCTATGAAAAGACAGATACCTACGGCTGACCTGGCGGAGTCTCTCCTAGGATCGGGGTGGACTCTGCGCCTGCGGGTCTCCGGATCCAGCATGAAGCCCTTCTTGAGAAAGGGCTCCCTCCTTCGGATCGCACCTTGCTCGCCAGCACCCACGGTGGGCGAGATCGTTCTCTTTCGAGCCGCCAGTGGACGCTTGGTCGTACACCGGGTGGTCGGGCACGAAGGCGAGAAACTCCGGACGAAGGGCGACTCGGCGGGAGTCTCCGACCGCCTGGTGGATCGCCACCAACTCTTGGGCAGGGTCCTGGGTGTCGAGGGGCTGCTCTTCCTTCCGCTGGGCGGACCGCTCGCCCGACGCGTCGGGCTTCTCTTGAATCGGTACTACCCTCCGCTGGTCCGATGGAAGGCGGCGCTGAGGCGGCGCTTGGTGGGTACCACCGCGGGGCTGGCGGGAGAGCGTCCATGAGGCGTGACACCGAGCTCTACTTTGCCCTGGTCCGTACTGGCCTGGGCGAGGAATGCGGCGCGGCACTCGCCGACGAGCGTCGGCTGGCGGACGCCGATTGGTCCTGGGTCACCGCCTCCGCGCGTCGTCACCGGCTGGCGAGTCTCCTCTTCGAGGGAATGAGAAGGCGGAAGCTCGAGAGCGCAGTGCCGAGCAGCGTCTGGCGGGGTCTGGAGAGCGCCTACTACACGAACCTGGTACACAGTTTCTTGTTGTTCGAGCACGCCCAGTCGTTAATCCAGAGAGTCAGAAAGGCGGGGCGAGGTGGTAGGCCACTGGTCATGCTCAAGGGAGCGGCGTTTGCCGGATGGTTGTACCCGAGCCCGGCGCTCCGACCGATGGGCGACTTGGACATATTGGTCCGAACGGAGGACCTGGCGTTCGTTTCGGGATTGGCGGAGGAGCTGGGCTATCGGCCCCATCAGGCCACCGATCATGCGTGCTCGCTCCGGCACAAAGACTCCGGCACGTACTTGGAGGTCCACACCAGCCTCACCAGCTGTCCCGATTACCTGGCCGTCGACATCGAGTCTCTCTTCGACCGGTCGCGACCGGCGGCGCATCTCGGCGCCCGCACCTTGGCGGCCGAGGATCATCTTCTTCATCTATGCCTCCATGGAAGCTTCCAGCACGGCTTCCGGCAGCCGGCGGTGAACGCCTGCGATGCCTACCTTCTTTCTCAACGGCCGGAGCTCAGTTGGGATCATTTCTTCGAGCGCGCTTCTTCGCGCCGGCTAGCTCCTCTGGTCTATGGAGGCCTTTCGCTCTGCCATCGTCTCTTTCCAACCGAACAGATTCGAAACGCACTGAGAACGCTGCAGCCTCTGGTGTCGGGGCGGCAGCAAGAGCGGGCCGCAAGGCTCGAGACCGACGCTCTTCTGAGTCCGGCTCCTGAAGCCGTCTTCGGATCCCCATGGGACCGGCTGCTCTGGACCCCGGGAATCCGTGACGGACTGGCGCTCACTTGGGAGAGCCTTCGTACTCGCACGGCAGGACAACCCCACCCCAACCAATGGCCGTCGATTCGGCGAGGCCTGGCTTTGCTCCGGCGGCACGGCCTCCCCGAGCGGGTCCGGCAGGGCTTTGGAAAACGAGCCACTCTGCCGGGGCCCAGCCCCCAGGACCTGACACCTGTTTCCATTGGAGAGGCAAGTAATGTATAATTTTCCCCACACCCCTAACAGCACAACAAACGGAGCCGTCACAATGAACGAGCCTACCGGATCGCAAGTCCTTGTTGTCGATGACGATGCCAGCATGCAGCGCATGCTGCGCCAGCGCCTCGAGCGCGAGGGCTATGCCGTCCAGACCGCCCCCAATGGGGAAGAAGGGCTCGATTTGATCCGCAAGGAGGTCTTCAACTTGATCATCACCGACCTGCGGATGCCCAAGCTCCGCGGTGACGAGTTGGTGCGGGCCGTATCTCAATTCAACCCCAACATTCCCATCATCGTCATGACCGCCTATGGAGAGGTGAACGAGGCGGTCGAGTTGATGCAGGATGGGATCTACCACTACGTCACCAAGCCATTCGACGTGGAAGACTTGGTGCTGAAGGTCAAGAGGGCCCTCGACAAGCAGATTACGACATCGGAAGCCCGGCAGGTCCGCAACAAGATCATGAGCCGGCGGAAGTCGGACTACATCGTCGGCTCCTGCCCGAAGATCGAAGAGTTACTCACCCAGATCTCCATCGTCGCGCAAAACGACGTTCCGGTAATCATCTACGGAGAGTCGGGTACCGGAAAGGAGCTGGTGGCGCGAGCCATTCACTATACCGGCAAGCGAGCCGACCGTCCCTTCGTCGTCGAGAACTGCGGTGCGATTCCGGAGAACCTCATCGAGAACGAGCTCTTCGGCCACATGAAGGGTGCCTACACCGACGCCAGAACCGATCAGAAGGGGTTGTTCGAAGAGGCGCACGGCGGGACTCTCTTCTTGGACGAGATCGGCGAGCTGCCCACCACCACTCAGGTCAAGTTCTTGCGCGTCCTCCAGGACGGGGAGTTCAAGCGCATCGGGTCGACTCGTCCCATTCGAGTGGACGTTCGGGTGATCGCCGCGACCAACAAGGATCTCATCCAGGCCATCGCCGATAAGTCGTTCCGCGAGGATCTCTTCTATCGCCTGAACGTGATTCCGGTGCACATCCCGCCCCTGCGCGAGCGCAAGGAGGACATACCGCTCCTCATCAACCACTTCCTCACCGAGTTCAACAAGGAGCTGGGGAAGGTGGTGGAGGGCTTCTCACCGGCCGCCATACAGAAGATGATGACCTACCAGTGGCCGGGGAACATTAGAGAGCTGAAAAACAAGGTCAAACAGGCCATGGTGCTGACCCGGAACAACGTCATCACAGCCGAAGACCTGTTTTTCCACGTACCGGTGTCCTCCAACAAGTTCCAGTCCTTCAAGGAAGCGAAGCGGGAGTTCGAGAAGGAGTACATCTCCCAGGTGCTCCGCATCTGTCAGGGCAACATCAGCCAGGCCGCCCGCTTAGCAAAGAAGGACCGCAAGGATTTCTACGATGTCATGAAGAAATATGGCATCCAGCCGGAGGCCTTTCGGAAGCAGCAGGCCAGCTGAGATCTCCTCCCCCTCGGGCCCGGATTCCCGTCCCCTCTGCCGCAGGACTATTCCCTTGGCCTCACCGGCCGAGAATGCTAAGATCCACAGTTCGGGCTCGGTGCTGTTCGCCTCCCCTTTTTCTGGGCCGAGCTCTGGACGTCTTGCGCTGAGCTTCCGCACTCTCTAAAGGGAGGCTCACTGGCATGGTTCTAACCATCAGATACACTGACTTTGGGGAGTTTTGATGAGCGCTAAGAAGTACGACCTAGCCCTGGCCATCGGAGGAGCGGCCGGACAAGGAATCGCCACCCCCGGTAACATTCTGGCTCGCACTTTCGTCCGTCGTGGCCTCCACCTGTACGCCTACAACGCCTACCAGTCCATCATCCGTGGCGGGCACATCTTTCTCACCGTGCGGGTCAGCGACCATGAGATCCTCTCCCATGGAGACAAGCTCGATCTGCTGCTAGCCTTGAACCAGGACACCATGGACCGACATCTGAGATTGATGGGGCCAGGGTCCCGGATCATCTTTAATGGTGACGAGATCAAGCCGGGAAAGACGGCGGAGGGAGCGGAGCTTTGCCCCATGCCGGTGAACGAGCTCAGCAACAATAGCCGGAACAAGCTCGTACAGAACACGGTTGCCCTCGGGGTCTGCATGTTCTTGTTCGGCCTGGATTTCAAAGTCTTGGAGGAAGCCCTCACCCTTCAGTTCAAGAAAAAAGGCCAGGATATGGTCGACGAGAACGTGGGCGTCGCCCGAGCCGGTTTCGACTATGCGAAGGCGAACGTCAAGGCCTTCCCCCAGCCCCTTCCGGAAGGAAAAAAGCCGCTGGCGGTCTGGACCGGCAACGAGGCTCTGGCGATGGGAGGGGCGGCGGCCGGCGTCAAATTCTACTGCGCGTATCCGATGAGCCCCTCGACCGGTGTTCTCCACTGGATGGCCACCAATGCCCGCGATCTCGGGATCATGGTGCGCCAGGTGGAAGACGAGATCGGCGTCGCCAACATGGCCATCGGCGCCGCTCATACCGGGGCCCGCGCCATGTGCGCGACCTCCGGTGGTGGCTTCGCTCTGATGACCGAAGCAATAGGCATGGCGGGGATGATGGAAGTGCCGGTCGTCTTCATCAACGTACAGCGCGCCGGACCCTCCACCGGAGTCCCCACCAAGACCGAGCAGGGCGATCTGTGGCAGGTACTGGGCGCCAGTCAGGGTGACTTTCAGCGTTTCATCGTGGCGCCGAAGAACGCCCTGGACGCCTTCAATACCATCCCCGAACTCTTCAATCTGGTCGACAAGGCTCAGTGCCCGGGCATCGTGATCTCCGATCTGCTCATCTCCGAAGGTACTTTCAGTGCCGATCCGGAAGCGATCAACATGCACCCCAAGATCGAGCGCGGGGAGTTGATCACCGAGTCTACCAGCGAGGACGGCTACCAGCGTTACAAGGACACCAAGAGCGGGGTTTCCCCGCGTGCCATTCCCGGTCTCAAGGGGTACGTCCACGTCGTCGCCACCGACGAGCACGACGAAGATGGGATCTTGATCAGTGACGAGTTCACCAACCCCCACAAGCGACGAAAAATGGTGGAGAAGCGAGCCCGCAAGCTCGCCAACGCCGTGAACGACGTCGCCGCACCGGAGCTCGAAGGCTCCAAGGACGCGGATGTCACGCTCATCGGGTGGGGCTCTACCTATGGTGTGATCAAGGAGGCGGTGGAACAGCTCAAAGAAAAGGGCGTCACCGCGAATCAGCTGGCCATCAAGTGGATCGTCCCCTTCCACGCCGATGCGATCCACGGCATCCTCTCCCGCGCCAAGAAGACAATCATCGTCGAGAACAATCACTCCGGACAGTTCGCCCGCTACTTACGGAGCGAGACCGGGTTCAGTGCCGATGGGCATATTCGTAAGTACGATGGGGAGCCGTTCATGCCCCACCACATCGTGGAGGGCGTATTGGAGCAATTAGCCGGGAAGACGAACCACTACGTTCCCTATCAAGAGGTCATGGTCTAAGGGAGGAGATAAAGCATGTCTACCGCAACCAGCGTCGTTGAGCTGAAACCAAAGGACTTCAAAGGGAAGACCGATCCGGACTGGTGTCCGGGCTGCGGTGACTTCGGTGTTCTCAACGGCCTCCAGAAGGCCTGCGCCGAGCTCGGCCTCCAGCCGAACGAGATCGTGACCATCAGCGGCATCGGCTGCTCGTCCAACTTCCCTGGATACTTCAACGCCTACGGAATGCACACCCTGCACGGTCGGACGCTCGCCGTGGCCACCGGCGTCAAAATGGCTAATCACGAGCTCACGGTGATCTGCACCGGCGGCGACGGCGACGGCTACGGAATCGGCGGCAACCACTTCGTTCACACCGCGCGCCGCAACGTGGACGTGACCTACTTGGTGATGAACAACCAGATCTATGGTCTGACCACCGGGCAGGTCTCTCCCAGCAGCAGCATCGGCATGAAGACCAAGAGCACGCCTTTCGGCAACATCGAGATGCCGGTGAACCCGATCACCTCGGCCATCATGAACGGGGCTACTTTCGTCGCTCGGGGATACAGCGGCGATGCCAAGCACCTGGTGGACCTCATGAAAAAGGCCATTCAACACAAGGGATTCTCGCTTATCGACATCTTTAGCCCGTGCGTCACGTTCAACCACGACAACACCTACACCTTCTTCCGGCCGCGGATAAAGAAGCTCGAGGACGAAGGGCACGATTCCCGGGATTGGAAGGCGGCCTGCGAGAAGGGCCTGATGTGGGGCGACACCATCTACACCGGGTTGTTCCTCGAGGTCGATCGGCCGTCGCTCGATCAGCTCGAGCCCATTCTGGAAACGGGTGGACCCATCGCCCATCGCTCGGCACCCTTGACCAAGGAGCAGTCGCAGAAGATTCTCCAGAAAATGATGTAGGCTGACTGTCGGCCTACTTATACTCGCCTGCTCTCTCGTTCACCGAGGTGAGACAGCCAGGAAGCCGTCCGGGCAGTCCGGGAGCTGCGACCGTACTCGCTTGAGGGCCTCGGCTCAGGTTGAAATCGTCTATCACTACCACCGTTCCCGAAAGCCGTCTCCGCGCTCGCCCAACGGCAAGAATTGAACGCGTCTCGCAGCGGGTTTGACCGGGCATCGACAAACCGATAGCATAGCCTCACCCAGCCGAATCGAAAAGGATAGGCATGCACCATCTTCTGGTGTGGACGAAGCGAAAGGGCTGGCTCTCCCCGGACAAGTACCCCGAGATTCACCGCGAGTTCAGGGTTGGTGATTTCTCCGCTTCCCGCCCTGTTCCGGAGGCGGGCGCTTTGTTGGTGGTGGACGGGGAGCTGCTTCGGGAACGCCCGGATCAGCTCCGGCGAGTGGCGAGAGAGTCCTTCCCCTTCGCCCTACCGGTGGTGGCGGTGAGTGAACGTGGTGACGGCGACTCGCTGGCCATGGAAGAGTTGGTGTTCGACGTCTTGTCCGACGCCCCCCAGGAAAGAGAGCTGCTCCGCACGCTTCGCAGCGCCGGCCGCCTTCTGGAGTCGCAGCGTAGTCTCCTGGAATCGCAGATGGCCGCCGAGCTGAAGGCCCGGGAGCTCGAAGAGCTCAATGCCATCGGCATCGCTCTTTCCGCGGAACGTGACCACCATCGCCTGCTGAATCTCATTCTCACCAAGAGTCGTGAAATCACTCAGGCTGACGCGGGGAGCCTGTTCTTGATCGAGAGCATCGACATGCCGGTCGGTCCCGAGAACCGCACCGGCGACCAACAGAGGGTCCGTGGAAGATGGCTCCGCTTCCGCCTTGCCCAGAACGACTCTCGCGACTTCAAGTTCGAAGAGGACGTGCTCGCCATCACTCCCGACAGCATCGCCGGCTACGTGGCGGAGAAGGGCGTCACCCTGAACATCGAGGACGCCTACCACCTCCCACCCGACAAACCCTTCACCATCAACCGCAGTTTCGACGAGACGACCGGCTATCGCACCCGCTCGATGCTGGTCGTGCCCATGCAGAACCACGTGGGTGAGACGATCGGCGTCCTCCAGCTCATCAACAAGAAACGAACCTGGTCGAGCCGCTTGCTGCAGCCGGAGAGTTTCGTGTCCCAGGTGGTGCCCTTCACCGCCGTCGATGAGCAGCTCGTCCGTTCGCTGGCCAGCCAGGCGGCGGTGTCGGTCGACAACAATCGGCTCTATCAGCGCATCGAGAAGCTTTTCAACGACTTCGTCCAGGCTTCCGTCCGCGCCATCGAAAGCCGAGACCCCACCACCCGAGGCCACTCCCGGCGGGTGGCCGACATGACCACCGAGCTGGCCAGGGTGGTGAACCGAACGGTGACCGGTCCCTATGGCGCTCTCAATCTGGGGGAGAAGGAGATCCGAGAGCTCAAGTACGCCGCCCTTCTTCATGACTTCGGGAAAGTGGGCGTGACGGAAAAAGTCCTGGTGAAAGCCACCAAGCTGTACTACGGCCAGCTGGACGTGCTCCGGGAGCGATTTCAAACCATCAAGCGGACGATTGAAGTGCAGCTTCTGAGGAGCCTTTTGAAGCGGCTGGTCAAACGGAAGGACCATCCCTCGCCCCACGACCTCGTCGACATGGAGGCGGAGCTTCAACGAAGAATGGCGGAAGTCGATGAGGCACTCACCGAAATCGTGACCAGGAACCAGCCTACCGTGACTCACGTGGAGGGCTTCGATAAGATCCGGGAGATCGGGCGTCTCCAGTTCCCGGGCGTTCTGGCGGAAGCTCGTCCCTACCTCGAGCCGCACGAGCTCCAGGCCCTCACCATCCCTCAGGGCACGCTCACCGATCAAGAACGCAAACAGATCCAGGACCACGTTCGGCACACCTTCGATTTTCTTTACGAGATCGAGTGGACTCGAGACCTCCAGAAGATCCCCAAGATCGCCAGAAGCCACCACGAGAAACTGGACGGGAGCGGGTACCGTTACGGGCTTGGCGGCGAGGAGATTCCTCCTCAGACCCGCATGATGACCATCGCCGATATTTTCGACGCCCTCGCCGCCCGCGACCGCCCCTACAAGAAAGCCGTACCGACGGAAAAGGCGCTCGACATCCTCCGGCAAGACGCCAGAGCCGGACAGTTGGACGCGGATCTCCTGGATCTATTCATCGAAGCGAAGGTCTTCGAGCTCTCCCTGAAGTAGCCCCGTCCTCGCGGTTCTTCCTCCAATTGGACTGGTCGAAAGAAGGCCAATCAGTCTATTGGCCTGGTATTGACAAAATCTATCCAAGCAGTTATAAGATATTGGTATGGTCCAATCGCCCAAACTTCTCCTGACGCTGGACCGGAGCTCCGAGGTGCCGCTCTACGAACAAGTCCGGTCCCAGATCGCCCGGCTCATCGCCAGCAGGGAGCTGGCAGCCGGCACGCGTCTGCCGGCGAGCCGCGACCTGGCGGGGCGCCTGAGCGTGAACCGAGCCACCATCGCCAGCGCCTACGATGGCTTGGCCAGCGAGGGCCTGGTGCGCTCCCACGTGGGCCAGGGAACGTTCGTGCTCGACCTCGCCGAGCCCCAGCGCACCACCACGCCTTTGACCTGGTCTCTTTCCCGAGCCATGGAGGCGGCGAGCCGGCACTTCCTCCCCAGCACGCCGCCCACTCAACATCCGGATCCGGTAGACTTCGCGTCGCTCATCCCCGATGAAGAGCTCTTCCCCATCGAGCCCTTCCGCAAGACCATCGATACGGTGCTCCGGCGTCGAGGAAAGGAGCTTCTCCAATACGGGCCGGTGGCCGGCTATCCACCGCTGCGCCAGTTCATCGCCGAGAAGCTGGCGGAGAGGAACGTGCCAGCGAGCGCCGAGCACGTCTTGATCGTCAACGGTTCGCAGCAGGGTCTCGATCTCTTGTTTCGTGCCCTGGTGAACCCTGGAGATACGGTCGCGGTGGAGAGCCCGACTTATACGGCGGTCCTTCCCGTCCTCGCCCATTACCAGGCTCATGTCCTCGGCATTCCCATGACCGATCGAGGCATGGATCAGGAAGCCCTGGAATCCGCGCTGGCTCACACTTCGGTGCGGCTCATCCACACCATGCCCACTTTCCACAATCCGACCGGCCTGACGATGGATCTCGACACCCGACGGAAGCTTCTTCATTTGGCGAGCCGGTACGGGGTACCCATTATCGAGGACGACTTCGACTCCGAGCTTCGTTTTCACGGGCAGGCCCTGCCCCCCATCAAGGCCCTCGACATGGAAGGCAGGGTGCTCTACCTGGGCACTTTCTCCAAAGGACTCTTCCCGGGACTTCGTTTGGGATGGATCGTGGCACCGCCCGAGCTGGTTCGGACTCTCAGTCGCGCCAAGATGTTCACCGATTACCATACCAGCCTGCTCCTGCAAGCAGCCGTTCTGGAGTTTTGTGAGCGAGGCCACTATCAGGAGCATCTCCAGAACTTGGCTCGGGTGAATCGCGAGAAGAGCGGGATCCTGGTGCAGGCCATGAACCGCCACTTTCCGAGCGAAGTGTCCTGGACCGAGCCGGAGGGCGGTTACGCCTTCTGGATCACTCTGCCCGAGCACCTCTCCAGCGAGGAGTTGCTTTCACAAGGAGCTCGAGAAGGCGTTCTCTTCACGCCCGGCAGTCAATTCTTTACCAGCGGGGAGGGCGAACGCTTTCTGCGCTTGTCCATCTCTCGGGTACCCGCCGACCGCATTGAAGAGGGCGTGCGGCGCCTGGGAAGTCTCATCGAGCGGCGGGTGGCCGAAGAGCGCGGGCGACCGCTGCAACCGGCGGGCGAGCCGATGTTTCATATTTAACGGGAGGAAACGACGATGGCCACTGAGCTTAGACTAAAGACCGGCCTGGCCGACATGCTGAAAGGCGGGACGATCATGGACGTCACCAACGCGGAGCAAGCCAAGATCGCCGAAAATGCGGGGGCCGTCTCGGTAATGGCCCTGGAGCGTGTCCCGGCCGACATTCGTAAGGAAGGTGGAATCGCCCGCATGGCCTCACCGAACAGGATTCGCGAGATCATGCAGGCGGTGAGCATCCCGGTGATGGCCAAGGTGCGCATCGGTCACTTCGTGGAAGCCCAGATTCTGGAGACGCTGGGCGTCGACTTCATCGACGAGAGCGAGGTTCTGACTCCGGCCGACGAAGAAAACCACATCGACAAGCACGCCTTCAAGGTTCCGTTCGTCTGCGGCTGCCGGGATCTCGGCGAGGCTTTGCGTCGCATTGGCGAAGGAGCTGCCCTCATTCGAACCAAGGGCGAAGCCGGCTCGGGCAACATCGTGGAGGCAGTGCGGCATCTCCGGCAAGTGAACCGGGAGATGCGCCGCCTCACCGTCATGGATGATGAGGAGCTCATGGCGGAAGCCAAGCGGCTGGGTGCCCCCTACGAGCTGGTGCGCTGGGTCGCGGAGAACGGAAAGCTGCCGGTTCCCAATTTCGCCGCCGGGGGCGTTGCCACTCCCGCCGACGCGGCGCTGTGCATGCAGCTCGGAGCGGAGTCGGTCTTCGTGGGCTCGGGCGTTTTCAAATCGGAGGACCCGGCGAAGCGGGCGGAGGCGATCGTCAAGGCGGTCACTCACTACAACGAGCCCAAGATCCTTGCCGAGATCTCTCAGGACCTGGGGGAGCCCATGCCAGGAATCGATGTCTCGCGCCTGGATCCCAAAGACCTTCTTCAAACGCGGGGCTGGTAAAACACCTGTGAACGAAGACCCGCGGCGAGTCGGCATCCTCGCGGTCCAGGGAGACTATTCCGAGCACCGCCGCGTCCTGGACGGCTTGGGCGTCGATTCACGTCTGGTCCGGCACGGGCAAGAGCTCGAGGGACTGGCAGGCCTCATCCTGCCGGGCGGCGAGAGCACGACCATGCTCAAGTTCATGGTCGGAGAGTCGCTGCTCGCGCCCATTGAGGAGTTCTACCGGCGAGGAGGCGCACTCTACGGGACCTGCGCCGGGGCGATTCTACTGGCAAGGGAGGCCTTATCTCCGAAGCAACTTTCCCTGGGCCTGCTGGATGTTTCGATTGAAAGGAACGCCTACGGACGACAGTTGGAAAGTCACATCGCCCACGAGCCCTGCCCCGCTCTGGGCGCACCTCCGCTGGAGATGGTGTTCATCCGAGCACCCGTTATTGTCGAGGTCGGGCCGGGAGTGGAAGTCCTGGCCTACCACCGGCGAGACCCGGTCTTCATGCGCCAGGGGCGGATCCTGGCGACCACCTTTCACCCGGAACTGACGAGTGACCCACGGGTTCACTCCTTTTTCGTGCAGCAGGTGATGCGATTCGAATCGGCACTCAGCCGTTTGTAAAAGATATCCAGTCCCTTAAAGAATCTATCCAGATTCTTGAACCCTCCAATCTGACAATCCAATTCCGTACAAGCGGTTAGGGAGTTCTCTCCATGGTAGCGGGGTACGGCCTAGCCGGGGGTTTCGGTCTCGAAGGCGCGGGCGATTTCGGCCTGCTGGTCGGCGGTCAACCGTCCCCCGATGGCCAGCGAGATCCTGCCCGTCCCGTCGAGGAGCACGGTGAAGGGCACCCGCTCGATACGCATGGTGCGGATGGCGTCGTTGCCGGCAAAAGAATACACGTTCCAGGGGACTTCGTTAGCACGCACGTACTGCGCGGTGGTGGCGGGCGGGAGGACGGAAAGCCCCACGACCTCGACCGCTTGCGCCTGCGCCGCTTGGTAGAGCTCCTTCCAGACCGGCAGCGTTTCGTGGCAAATGGAACAAGTGGGAGAGAAGACGAAGAGAAGCACCGGACGGGCGTCACTCGGGGGACGCAGCTCCAAGCGCTCGCCGGTGAGCGACATAAGGGGGACTACCGGGAGCGTGTCCCCAGCCGTGAGCGCCCGAACGGCTGGGGCGGGCGGGCTGGGGGAAGCGGCGGGAGGCACAGGAGCCTCGTTCCCTGCCTGAAAGAAGAGATAGCCGGTGACGGCTGCCACCACCACCGCGAAGATAAACATCTGCTGGGTCAGTACCTTGCTCTTAGGCTCCCGCGTCTTATTTTTGGCCATAATAATTGACAAATCTGCGCTTTGGCGTTTAGACTAACGCCCTCTTAAGGTATTTGCCTGTCCCGTGACTCCAGTTCGAACGTGCGCCGCGTTGGCCTTCCAGCAGCGGAGCGGTCTGTGACTGGGGTCACGAGGAACGACTTCAACGCTTACCTATCATAACGCGCAGGAGGTGACTTCGTGAAGAGACATTGGATAGCCTCGCTAGGGCTCCTTGTCCTGGTGACGGTTCTGGCGACCGGGCTGGTTGGCTGTGGAAAGGAAGTACCCCCTCCACCTCCTCCTCCGGCCGAAGCGCCGCCACCACCGCCGCCCCCACCGCCCCCACCGCCACCGCCGCCAGCGCCAACGGAAGCAGAGCTCTTCGCGCGCGCTGCCATCGCCGATCTTCAACGGAACTTGTCGGACGCCCACTTCGACTACGACCGGTCGGATCTGCGGGCGGACGCGAGAGACGCGCTGGCCGGGAGTGCCGACTGGCTGAAGCTCAGCTACAACACCGCGGTCATCGAGATCGAAGGCCACTGCGACGAGCGAGGGACGGTCGAGTACAACTTGGCACTCGGGGAGCGTCGAGCCCGGTCCGCCATGGACTATCTCGTCTCCCTCGGCGTTCCCACCAACCGGCTCCGCACCATCAGCTATGGGAAGGATCGACCTATGTGTACGGAATCGAACGAGAGCTGCTGGCAGCAGAATCGCAGGGCCCATCTGCGAATCGCATCCAAGTAATCGGTCATCGGAGGTGACCCCCGCGGCTGGCGCCGGGGTCTTCTCTTTTTTTCCGGCACCGTCGGGCACCGGGCCAAGATCTCAGGCGTTTCTTCGTAGACGCTCTCGGAGAGCTTCTTCGGTGAGTCGGAACTTGAAGGCCTTGCGTCCATTCACCAGAAGAACTGGGATCTGCTCGCCGTAGGCGGCTTCCAGATCGGGGTGGCGAGAAATATCCACCTCGCGAAGGGTCACAGGAATTCCGCCTCCATCCCGCAAGACCAAGTCCACCACCGCTCGCATCTCCTCACACAGATGGCAGCCCTCTCTGCGGTAGAGCACGAGCTCGACGGGTTTGGACCGCTTGCCGCGCGCGACAAACCCCATGGTGATCCTCTATAGGGACGAAGACGCGGAGGCCGATTCCAGCTCTTCCAGAATCCGCAAGGCGGCGGCACGGGGATCCTTTTGAGTGGTGATAGCCCGGCCCACCACGATGTAACGAGCCCCGGCGCGCGCGGCCTCGGCGGGAGTCGCGATGCGCGCTTGGTCGTGAGCCTGACTCGCCCAACCGGGCCGTACCCCCGGCACCAGAACCGCCAGCTCGTCGCCGGTGGCTTCCCGGACCGCGGCAACCTCGGCCGCCGAGGCCACCACACCATCCAACCCGCTGCGATGAGCCAATCGCGCCAGGCGCACCACTTGCTCTCGGCTGGCGTTCCCGATTCCGAGCTGCGGTAGGTCTTCGTCCGCCAAGTGCGTGAGCACCGTGACGCCAAGAACAAGAGGTCGATTCCCTTTCGGGCTCGCCAACCGTGCCGACTCGGCGGCGGCGATCATCATCGCCTGGCCTCCCGAGGCGTGAACATCCACCAGGCTCACGCCCAGACGACAGGCGGCCGCCACCGCGCGTCCCACCGTGTTCGGTATGTCGTGAAATTTTAGATCCAGGAAGACCCGCGCGCCGGAACGGCCGAGCGCCTCCACCACCTGGGGCCCACCGCTGGTGAAGAGCTCGCTCCCGACTTTGAAGAAGTCCACTAGGCCGTCCAGCCGTTCCCGGAGATCGAGCGCAGACCGAGTCTGGGAAGAATCGAGGGCGACAATCAATGTGGGAGGAGGCATTACCAGCCGGACGGCATGGCTCCCTCGGCACGAAGCGTCCCGGTCAATTCGGAGATAGAGGACAGGCGGTGGCGCCGGCAATAGTCCTCGAGACCGGCGAGGGTGCGCGACCAAACCGATGGGTCGACGAAGTTCATGGTGCCGATCTGCACCGCTCGCGCACCGGCGATGATGAACTCGAGCGCATCCGCCGCCGTTGCGATGCCACCCATCCCGATGACCGGGATCTTGACCGCCTGGGCGGTCTGATAGACGAGTCGGACCGCGATGGGACGGATCGCCGGGCCAGAAAGCCCGCCCACCACGTTCGCCAGCCGTGGCCGCCGCGTCTCGACATCGATGGCCATGGCTGGAATGGTATTGATCAGCGACAGGGCGTCCGCCCCAGCGGATTCCACGCGCCGGGCAACGGCCGCGATGTCCGTGACGTTGGGGCTCAGCTTGGGAATCACCGGCAGGCGGGTCCCGGCGCGAACGATCTCGGTGACGCGAGCCGCCAAGTCGGGATCACAGCCGAACAGTATGCCCCCTTCTTTAACGTTCGGGCAGGAGATGTTGATCTCGATGCCACTTACTCCTTCCACGTCGTTCAGGATGCGAGCCAGCTCCCCGTACTCCTCGAGCGTGCTTCCGCAGATATTGACCAGAATGGCGGGGCCGAGGCCACGGAGCTCGGGTAACTTCTCCTCGATGAATCGTCTCACGCCAATTTCCTGCAGTCCTATGGCATTGAGCATCCCGGAGGGCGTTTCCCAAATGCGAGGTGGAGGACAACCGGGCCGCGGATTCAGGTACAGCCCTTTGACGACGATCGCTCCCAGGGCGGAATAGTCGACCACATCGCGGTATTCCGTGCCGTATCCAAACGTGCCGCTGGCGGCGATAAGAGGAGTGGTGAGACTCAGACCGGAAATCTCGACGGAAAGATCAGGATGCATCAGAAGTCAAAGAGGATACGGGTCTCGCTCCCAGAGAATCTCCTCAGCTTCGAAGACCGGCCCTTCCGTGCAGGCTCGGCGGTACTCACCTTCCGCTTCAGCCTCTTCAGGGCGACGCGTGAAGACCACGCAACCCAGACAGCAACCCATGCCGCAGCCCATACGCCGCTCGATGGAAACCTGGTGTGGAACGTCCCGTTGTGCGGCCATCTCCGCCACCCGTCGCAACATTCCCGAAGGACCACAAGAATAGAGTTGAGCCCGTTCGAACCGGTCCAAGAGCTCCGGCAACAGATCCGTCACCACCCCCCGGTGACCATGACTCCCGTCCTCGGTGGCGCAGGCCACCTCCATGCCCAGCCGCAGGAAGTCGTCCTTGAGGTAGAGGTCATGTGCCCGGCGTCCTCCCAGAAGGACCTGCGCGATCATCCCTTGTTGCGCCAGCGACTCGCAAAAGCAGAGGAACGGCGCAATACCCACGCCCCCCGCCACGATGATCGCTTGCCTCCCTTCCGCGGGCGGCTGGAAAAAAGTGCCCAGGGGCCCGAGACAGTAGACATCTTCGCCCAGGGGCAGCTCGGCCAGGGCTCGTGTCCCTTGCCCAACCACCTTCACCAGAAGACTGAAGCGACTCTTGTCCGGCTCGGCGGAGCAAATGGAGTAGGGACGACGCAGCAACAAGCCCTCGCCTTGTGCTCTCAACATCGTGAACTGACCGGGCAGGAAGCTGGTGGAGAGAGTGGGCGACTCGAAGAAAAGCAATTGAGCATCCGGGGAAAGGGCACGCCGCTCGACCAAGACGGCCCTCTCGTCCCGCTTCATTCCGAAGCGAGTATAACACGAAGATCTCGAGGTCCTCGCCGATCAGACTCCCTCTTTGACACGCTTCGGCCGATATGATACTGAATAGAGACCCTTAACAAGCTGAGAACCCAAGGACACGTGTTCAGCTACCAGGAGATAGGTCTGGCGCTCGACTCTCGCGAGTGCGTCGTCCTGCACGCCCGTCGTCGAGGAGACGTGGAGGAACAGCGTACGCCCGCTCTCGCGCAAGTCAGCGGGAGGGAGATTCGCGCCGTCGGCCAGAGAGCGTTTCGTCTGGTAGGTAAGTCCAACGACATCGTCTGCGTCTTTCCCGGACGCCTGGAAGATCCATTGGTGCTCAGCAGCTTCCTGGAGATTGTCGTTCCCCCCTCCTCGAGTTGGTCGAGGCGACGGTTATGGGCGACCGTCCCCACCGCCGCCAGCCTTCAGATGCAACTCAACCTGCGAAGCTGCCTCGACCACAGCATCCGTTCCAAAGACATCGTCCTGGTGCCAGAGATCGTTGCCGCCGCGCTGGGGGCGGGCCTGCCCATCCTCAGACACGACGACGACTCCCACCGGGCGCGGATGGTGGTGCACGTTGGCAGCACGCGGGTCACCGCCGGGGTCTTGGTGGACGGAAATCTGGCCAGCCTGGTGGTCCGAGACGGGAGCTGGGACCGGCTGGTTCGGGACGTTCAAGAGAACCTTCAATTCCGACTGGGGACCACGTTTGGTTTCAATACGTTTCACAAAGTCGTGCGCACGCTCTCCAAGAGCTTCTTCGATCGGCAGGTGAATGAGGCGGCTCGAATCAAGACGCCGGTCAGTCAGGAGATCCCGGTCACGCCGCTGGAAGAAACTCCGGCCGAGCTCGAGCCAGCCGGCGAGGTTCTTCCCGAGGTGTCTGCTCCCGCGAACCTACGGAGCTTCAGCGAGCGAGGGCTCATCGAGTACGTGGTGGAGGACGAGACCATCAGTCGGGCCATCGATCTGCAACTGAAGAATCTCCTGTTTGCCATCGAGAAGGTCATCTTCGGCTGCTTCGCCCAATTGAAGGGAGACGGGCGCGGGGAGATAGCGAGCGATCTTTTCTCCGATCGGATCTTCTTATGTGGAGATGTCTATTTCGAACCGTCCGCCTTGACCCGATACTTTTCTCGATTGACCCGATTCCGCTTCGAGGCGGTGAACGGCCACCCGGTCACTAAAGGGCTGCGGCGTATACTGACCTCGGATCCCATCCACAAGAAAAACTACCGGGAGCTCTCTTCGACCATCAACGAGACGGAGCGGCTCCTCCTGAGCCGCATCTAGGCTTCTGCCGTCGCCGTCGCGGCCTCCTCCACCGTCGCGACGTGAATGGCCACGGTATCCTGCGTGTCGACAGCGTACCCGCCCGCCAAAACCACCGCCACCGGTATCGACCTCTTCCGCGCCTCTCCGAAAACCCTGCGGTCGCGCTCGGCGAGGTCGTCCCGCGTCAAGCCCAAGCCCCCCAGACGATCCCCGCGGTAAGGGTCGGCGCCCGCCAGATAGACGACGAGCTCGGGGCGATGGCTGTCCAGAATCTCCGGTAGGTGGCGGCTGAGGGCGGCCAGGTACAGGTCACCGCTTGCCCCGTCGGGCAGCCCCACATCGAGATCGGAGGGAGGCTTGACGAGAGGATAGTTGTTCTGCTGGTGCATGCTGAACGTAAAGACCTCTGGCCGGCCGGCGAAGATGGCCGCCGTGCCGTTCCCCTGATGAACGTCCAGATCGACGATTGCCGACTGCTCGATCGTTCCTCGAGCGTGGAGCGAGCCGAGCGCAATGGCGACATCATTCAGCAGGCAGAAGCCCTCCCCATGATCGGCAAAAGCATGGTGGTACCCACCCGAGAGGTTGATGGCAACGCCTGCCTCCAAGGCTCGCTGGCAGGCCATCAGGGTTCCGCCGGTCGACAACCAGACACCCCTCACCAGTTCCTCCGAGAAAGGGAGCTCGAGCCGGGCGATGTCTTCGGGGGTCAGGGTACCGGTCTGGATCTTTTGAAGGTATTCGCCAGTGTGAACGCGAAGCACCTCCTCGTCGGTGATGGGCATCGGCTCCAGGAAGTCGTTCGGCGATGCCTTTCCCTCTTGCAGCAAGCGTTCGTGTACCCGGCGGTATTTGACCGCCGGGAAGACGTGCTCCCCCAGGTCGATGACGTACCCTTCACTGTAGACGAGTGGAACTGTCATCCTCTTGGGTCGTCTCGGACGTACTCGTCGATCAGCCGGGAGAACCTCCGCCGATAAATAAGCTCGAACGTCTCCTCTTTCCCTGGGAAGAGTTGCAGGATCTGGCGGCGCATGGTCTCGACCAGACGTTCCGCTTCGTTCCGGTCTATGCCTCCCTGTCGAATGAGTTGGGCGGTGAAATCGACCAGGGTGCGTAGGTAACGACGACGACGAATTTCCTCGCGGATCTCCTGTTCGGTAGGCGAGCTCAACTGGCGTAGACGGTTCGATAGATGTGACCGATCTTCCCTCGCTGGGTGAGCCGGTAGAAGTGGCGGAGCTCTGCCAGCAGATCGGCCACTCGGGGCCCGCGCAGGAACCTCCGGACCAGGAAGGAGCAGTAGGTCCGCGCGAAGGAGCTGGCGGTCAAGTAGCGTTCGCGGCGACTGAAATCCAGGCCGTCGCGCAGAACGAAATCGCCGAATAGACGATCCATGAGGTCGGCGGGAACCAGCTCGCGGTTCTTCCTCGCCAACAAGAGCGCCGATGTGACGAACTTGTCGACCTCCGCCTGGAGCTCCAGCTCGAGCTGTGTCACCGACTTGTCGCGATTGGCGTTCCACATCAGATAGGCGAAATGGCTGACTTCCTCAATGGCGATGCAGAGGGCGGGAAAATGTTCGGAAGCAACGCCGCTCGAGAGGTCGAGCTCGTTGAGGCGGGCTAAGGTTTCTTCGCCGATGTAGACTCCCAGCTCGATTTCCTCGTCTTCCCTTCCCTGATGCACGACCACCGTACTACCGGTAGCGCAATCGCCAGCCAGATTCTGGCAAACCTCCCGACTGATCAGGAACTCCTCGATCCTGACCTCGAGCTCCAAGTGGTAGATACGGTCGAGCTGTGAGAGGAGGCTGGCAAGCATCGGCTAGACCTACTGGATGAGCTTGGAGCCCGGGACGGGAAGAACACCAAGGTCGCGCAACATGGCACCGGTGCGCTCGCTTCCAGTGCGAAGCCACTTCTCATAGAGTCGCAGGAGGCTGGTGTGGTCGGTGAGGGTGCTGGCTTCGCTGACTTCCGTCAATACGTCGACGAAACGAGAGAACTTCTGAGACAGTTCTTCGAACACCTCCGCGGCCGTCTGGTGGGCGCTCAATCGAGCCGCCCTTCCATAGGCATAGCCTCCCAGACTCACGTAGTAGTCGAAATCGACCGGCTTGCGCATCACGCTATCCGAGAAGAACCCAGAGATGAAGAGCGAAAGGTCGCCCGTCGCTTTGAAGAGTGTGAATCGGCGTGCCTCTCCGCTGGCGATGGCCTCACAGAGTAAGTGGGCGAGGGGCTGATCGTAGTCGATGCCCGCATCGAGATAGGCGCGGTCGGGGCGGACGAAGGAATCGAGCAGCTGAACCAAGTAGAACGCCGAAACCTCACTCGAGGTAAGTCTCTGTCTCGCGATCGCCTTCTCGACCAGTTCCCGAAAATACTCGGTGGGCGTCTGAGCGTGCACCGAGCTCTGCCTCGCATTCGACTCACTGTGGCTCACGCTCTATCTCTAAGCAAGATTCGTGCACAAAAGCGCGAAGACGGTCGCCCCTGCCACTAACCACCTGCAAACAATGCGCTTAGGCTCCAGCTCCGAGAAGCGACCGCAAACCCCTGTAGGGTTCCGACCCCGCTCCCATGTACACGCTTCGGTACATCTGTTTCGAAGCGGCGAGCGGCTATGCGGCGACCAGCCGTCCGTATTCGACCATCATGCAACGATTCATCACCACCTGGATCCCGGCATCTTGGGCTCGTAACGCCGAATCCACGTCGATCACGCCGAGTTGAAACCACAACACGGCCGCGCCGACCGCAATCGCCTCGTCGGTATGCTGGGCGAGAGTCTCGGGACGCCGGAACACATCCACGATATCGACTTTCTCCGGGACATCCGCCAGCCGCGGGTAACACGGCCGGCCCAATACCTCCTGAGAGTTTGGACGCACGCCGAACACGCGATATCCGGTCTCGATCAGAAAGGCAGCGACGCGGTGGCTTGGACGGTGAGGGCTGGGCGAGAGTCCCACCACCGCGATGGTCCATGCCCGTTCCAGAATGCCCCGGATCTCGTCGTCGGTTGGATTCCGGAAATCGCGCCGGGAGGAATTCAACGGGCAGCCTTCATTCGAACAATATCATGCTATTCGCTCCGGAAAAGGGAGTCAAGGCCGGTCGCGGGACACTCTCTCTAAATCACTGAGGCCGTGCCGTTTTGACATTCCACCGCGGTACATGCGAGAATAGACTCCTCTTCGTTTTTCCGTGCGGATGTTTCTTCGAATATCAATGGACGGGTCTCCGACTCGGAGAAAGCATGGGCTTTCTTAAGAACTTTCTGCCGGCCCCGGTCGTCGACATCCTTGTACCTATCCTCTTGGTACTCGGCGCCGCCTATTTCCTCCGCAGCTATCTGCTCCCCCCTCTGCGACGCAAACTCGAGGAGTCGGGAGTCTGGGCTCAGATGGTCGATCGGGTCGGGGGAGAGAAGCTCCGTGAAATCCAATTCAACCGCGAAATCGCGACCCTAAAGAAGAGCGGTGGCTATTTGGCCGCCGCGCAGCTCTACGAAGAGGCGGAGTGGTATGAGCAGGCCATCGAGACCTACCTGGAAGCCGGCGAATATGTCGCCGCTGGTACCTTGTACGAGAAGCTCAAGCATTGGGAGCACGCCGCCGAGATGTACCGGCGAGCCGGGGATTGGAAGCGAGCCGCCAACACCTACGTTGCCGCGGGCGAGAGCGGCAAGGCCGCCGAGACTTACGAACAGAACGGGCAGAAGATCGATGCGGCCAAGCTTTACTTCGATGCCGGCCGTTTCGACCGCGCCGCGGAGCTGTACGAAGCCGTCGCCTATTACCCTCAGGCGGCACAAGCCTACGAGAAGATAGGAAACATCTTGAAAGCCGCCGAGAACTACGAGAAACACTGGACGGCCACTAGCTCCGTCGGCGGCAGCGGCCTCATCTCCTCCCCATCCAATCGCGATCTGAAAGTAGCCCGCATGGCGGGCCAGCTCTATGAGAAAGGTGGGGCGCCCGAAAAGGCCGCCTCCATCTACCGACGCGCTCGCCTTTCAAGACAGGCCGCCGCTCTGGCGGCGCGCATGGGCAACTTCGACGAGGCGGGGGAGATGCTCCTCAAAGAGGAGGAGCTGGCGGGGGCGGCGGAGATGTTCGAGAAGGCGGGCCAACGGGAGAGGGCGGCAGTGATTCGCGGTGAGGTCGCCTTTCGCCAGGGAGAGGCCGCCAAGGCCGCTCAGGAATTCTTGAAGGGCGGAGACAACCTTCGGGCCGCCGAGCTCTTCGAGTCGGTAGGCGACCTCGCTTCGGCCGCGAAGTGCTACGAGCAAAGCGAGTCTCTGCTGCAAGCCGCCAACGTTTATCTCCGCGCAAACAAGAAGAAGGAAGCGGCCACCATGTTCGAGCGAAGCGGCGATGCCCTGATGGCGGCCAAGCTCTACGCCGAAGTGGGAGAAGAGGCCCTGGCCTCGGAGCTTTTCGAGAAAGCGGGTCGCTTCTTCGAAGCGGGCCGGCTTGCCAACCAGCTGGGCGACGCGGATCGGGCCATCCAGCTGTTTCAGCGGATCGACTCCTCGGACGAGAACTACCAAGCAGCTACCGTACTCCTGTCACGGCTCTTCATCGACAAGGGCATGGCTTCACTCGCCCTCGAAAAGCTCGAGCGGGTCCTGCGGGATCGGCCCATCGGCACCCAGACCTTGGAACACTACTACTGTCTTGGGCTCGCGTACGAGAAGCTCGGCAAACGGAGCGAGGCGGTCGAGACGTTCCGAAAGGTGATGGCGGAGCGTTATGGCTACCAAGACGTCGAAGACCGGATCGCGCGCCTGAGCGCCGCGACTTCTTCAGTACCCGCTCCAGCCGCCGCTCCGGTGACGCCGCTTCCTGCCGCTCCGTCGGCGAGCCCGCTCCCCACGGTTGCTCCGCCGCCTGCCGTCTCACCGCGGCCGGTTTCGGAGCGGGCCACGGGCGGTCCCCCTCCGCCACCCGCCAACCGCGCTCCCTCCTCTCCCTTCAAGCTGGTCGAAGAGCTGGGACGAGGCCTCTTGGGCGGGACGTTCAAAGCGGTAGACACCCGTAACGACCTCCCGGTCATCGTCAAGTTTCTGCGAAAAGAGCTACTGGAGGATCGCGCGGTGGTAGAGCGCTTCCTGGCGGAAGCGAAAGTGGCAAAGACTATCGATCATCCCAATTTGGTTCGCTTGCTCGGCCTTACCGAGATCCGCGCGCAGAAAGTGGTGGTAATGGAGTTCGTGGAGGGCAAGAGCCTCGCCGAAGCTCTCTCGGGAGGAAAGCGCTTGAACGTCAAGCAAGCGATTGACCTCCTCTCTACACTTTGTATCGCACTGAGCTACGCTCACCAAAGAAACCTTCTCCACAAGGATCTAAAGATGACCGACGTACTGCTGGCTCGCGGAGGCAAGCTACGCTTGGCGGGGGTGGGCCTGGGTGCGCTCCGGACACCTAATCTGGCCAACGGATACGGATATCCGCCGCCGGAGTTTCTGGCCGGCGGACAAGCCGACGCGAGAAGTGACATCTACTCGCTGGGCGGTCTGCTCTTTCATGGGATGAGCGGACTTCACCCTGCCAACCCTCAGGCAGCGGTCAACGGAGTTCCCCCGAGCCTACGGAAGCTGGTGCCCGGCCTTAAGGAGCCACTGGACGAGATCATCACCCAGTGCCTGGCCGAGGAGCCGGGGGGTCGATTTGCCAACATCGCCGAGCTTTACGCCGCGGTCAGTGCACTTCGCGCCTGAGCCGCTCTCGTTCCAGGCTAGAATACCCCGGCAGAGGATCCCGGTGCATTGCTGGTATTGCAACAAGGTCAAGGGAAAACGATCTTGCCCCGCTCACAGCGGAGACAGCATCTGTTCCCGCTGCTGTGGCACCAAGCGCCGCACAGAGATCAGGTGTCCGGATGATTGTCCTTACCTGCACGGGGAGCACGATCCACGCTGGGAGCCCTCCGGCCGAAGGACGGAAGACTTGCGTTTCCTGTCCCGGTTTGCTCAGCTCTCGCGAGAACAAGTCCCCTTCCTGATCTTCTTCCACTCTCTGTTGATTCGAGCCTCCCGCGATCTCCCCGGAGGACTCAGCGATCGGGAGCTCGCGATGGTGGCCGGGACCCTAGGGCGCACCTACCAGACCCTGTCCAAGGGCATCGTCTACCAGCACCAGAGCGAGGACCTCAAGCTGCAGGGCGTCATAGCTCGATTGGGCGAGGTCTTGGCCCATCGACACGAGATACCCGATGTCCCCTCCGCCTCGGACGCCGACGTGCTGGCCGTGCTGATGAACACTCAATCGGCGATCGAGACACAAAAAGGGGGGGACGACGCCCAAAAGAGCTATATCGACATCGCGGAAAGAGTCTTTCGCGCCTCTATCGCCGAGTTGCCCGAGCCCCAGACCTCGGGAGACGCTCGGGAGGGGCGGCTCATCGTCGAGCCCTGAAGGCGGAAGTGGGCCGGCGCTATGCTATGCTGGCTTTCCTGAAGTCGAGCAATCCCCGTGGCGAAACCCCCGCTGGCAGCCGTTCTTGGCGACATCAACCGTGATCTTTTTCTGCGACTCCGCTACTTTCCCAGGCCGGGTCGGGATAACCTCGCCGAAGCAAGCGCCTGGGCGCTGGGAGGCTCTGCCGCGAATACGGCAGTTGCGCTCGCTCGGCTGCGCGTGCCGGCCAGCGTGATCGGACGCGTGGGCAGCGATCCCGAGGGGCAAGCGCTGCTCCGGGAGCTGGCACGCTCCGGAGTCAACACCAGTGCGGTACAAAAAGACCCAGCCAGACCAACCGGGATCTGCGTCATCCCGGTCATCTCCAGCGGGGAGCGCACACTCATCGGGATCCGAGGGGCCAACTCCGCTCTAGAACGCGACGGCATCGTGGAGGCGATAGATGGCATCCGTCACCTTCATGTCTCGGGCTACGCTTTGATCGAACCCGAGTCTCGCCGGGCGGCACTGCTCGCGCTCGAGACCGCCAGAAAGGGTGGCGCCACCACCTCGCTCGACTTCGGTTGGCAACCGGCGGCAGGCGCTTCCGACATCCTTCGCCAGTGCCTGCGGCATGTCAGCCTGGCACTGCCCAGTGCGCCAGAGCTGAGAATGGCCTTCGGAGAGAGGCGCCTCAGCCGCGCGGCCAGCAAGGCGAGGGCGCTCGGCGTTCAACAAGTGGCAGTGACTCTGGGCGCGGGAGGGTGCCGAGTCTTCGCCGGCGACGCCACCTTTCGCGTTCCGCAGTTCGAGTCTCGGGCCATCAACACCTGCGGCGCCGGCGACGCGTTCAATGCCGGGTACATCCTAGGCATGCTGGAGGCCGCCAGCGCAGAGGCGTGCGCCATCTTGGGCAATGCGGCAGGGGCGGCGGTCGTGGAATCGGAATCGTCCCACCGAGCGGTCAGCCGAGAAAGGCTTTCCAAGATCATCCTTCGTGCCAAGGAAGATCCGAGGCTCAGGCGCTTCGACACCGCGTTCGGCGAAGCGCTGGAACTGCTATCGGGTAGATCGAAAAGAGGAAGGAGGCAGAAGCCATGACTCCGGAATGGAAGAGAAGGCAAGAGGAGCTTCGCCTAAAAGGTCTGGGGCAAATGTTTGGCGTGGACAAGCCGGTCATCGGCATGGTGCACCTTCTCCCTCTGCCCGGCTCTCCGAACTACGACGGAAGAGGTCTCGATCCGGTGATTGATTGGGCTCTGCGGGATGTCGAGGTCTACCAGAAGGCCGGCGTCGACGGGCTCATGGTGGAGAACATGTGGGACCATCCGTATTTCGTTGGCGATGACGTCCCACCCGAGGAAATGACGGCGCAAGCCGTGGTGGCCCATGAGGTCGTGAAGGCTGCCAAGGTACCCACCGGAATCAACGTCATCCACAACGGAGGACGAGTTACCCTCGCAATCGCCTTGGCCTCGGGAGCGAGCTTCGTCAGGATCTGCATCTTGACCGGCGCCCGACTCTGGGACACCGGAGAGCTCGACCACGGGTGTGCTTCCAGATTGCTTCGGCATCGAAAGAATCTCCAGGCTGAGCACATCAAGATCTTCGCCGATGTCGACAAGAAACATTCCCTGCCTTTTCCCGGCTTGGATTTGGAGACGCACATCGAATGGACCGACTTCTACTTGGCGGACGCGCTCATCGTCTCCGGGCGAATGACCGGCGACGCTCCACCGCTCGAGAAGGTCCGACGGGCCAAGGAGCTTTCCCGGAACCGCCCCATCCTCATGGGTTCTGGCACCACCGCAGACAACATCGCCGAGTTCCTGCGCTATGCCGATGGAGCCATCGTGGGAACCAGCGTGAAGATGGATGGCCAGGGCGAGAATTCCGTGGACCCGCGGCGGATCGCCCAGTACATGGAATCGGTGGCGCAGGCAAGAGCCAGCCTACGCGTCCCGTAGCGCCTCCTAAAGCCTCGCCGGAGTCCCTTGGGCGGGGGGTGAGCGAACAGAGGCGGGTTGCCGCACTGGCAAGACTGGCATAACATGAGGCCCCTTCTTTATGGGTCTTAGGGCACTTCCGATCTGAGAGAGCTGCTTTCATGAGCGATTCGTTCGTCCGTCGCATACTTTCCCCCATCCTCACGCTCCGCGAAGGAGAGGCGTCCACCGCCATCATGATGTTCGTCTACTCCTTCCTGGTCATGACCGCCTACAACAACATCAAGCCCTCGGCCACCGCGAAGTTCATTGACGACGTCGGGGCGGACAATCTTCCCTGGGTCATGTTGGTGGCTGGTGTCGGCATGGGCGTCATCATGCAGTACTACAGCCGACTGGTGGGCATGGTTCCCCGCTTGTGGGTCTTGCCGGGAACCTTGATGGCAGTGGTCGGCACGCTGGTGGGCTTCTGGTTCCTCTTTCAGACCGGCCAAACCTGGGTCTCGGTCGCCTTCTATTTCTGGGGTCGGTTGCTCCTGGGAATCTTCCTCATCAGCCAGTTCTGGACGTTGGCCAACGATATCTACGATCCCCGTCAGGCCAAGCGCATCTTCGGCTTCATCGGAGGAGGAGCGAGCCTGGGCGGGATGGCGGGGTCCGGCCTGACTTCCCTCTTGGCGGAGACGATGGGCGCGGACACTCTCATCCTGTTCAGCGCCGGCGTTCTGGCCCTCTGCTTCGTTCTGGTGATGCGAATCCAACGGAAGGAACAACCTGCCGAGCGCGGCACCCTTGCCCAGAAAGAGACCCTGGGGGGCGGCGAGGCTTTGGCGATGCTCCGTCAGTCGAAGCATCTGGGGCTCATCTCCTTGGTGATCGGTTTCGCCGCGCTGGGCGCCGTCACCGTCGAGCAGCAGCTCAACATGGCGGCCGAGCAGTTCGTGGAAGGGGAAGACAGCATCGTCAGCTTTCTGGCGCAAATCACCTTTTACCTCTCGGCCATCAGCTTCGTCATCCAGATCTATTTCACCAGCCGCATTCACCGATTTCTCGGCATCGGATTCGCCCTCATGGTGCTGCCGTGGAGCCTGGGCGCCTCGGCGCTGCTCATCCTTTTCCATCCGGTTCTCTTGTCCACCATGGTGGCTCGTATCACCGACACGTCGCTGCGTTACAGTCTCGACAAGACGACCCGGGAGGTCCTCTTCCAGCCCCTTCCCAAAGAGATCAAGCTCAAGGCCAAGGCCTTCGTCGACGTCACCGCCGATCGGTTCATTGGAAAGGGCATCGGTTCGGTGGTGCTCTTGGTCTCGCTGAAAGTCCTTGGGATGACCTGGCTTCAGCTCAGCTTTCTCAGCTTGACCTACTGCGTGCTTTGGCTGTTCCTGGCGAGGAAGGCAAAGAAAGAGTACATCGCCAGCTTCCGCCGGAGCATCGAGCACTTGGAGCTCGAGCCGCTGGCCTTGAAGCCGCAAACGGCTGACGCTGCCACGATAGAGACCCTGGTGGAAGAGCTGGGGAGCTCCGAAGATCATCGCGTTCTCTACGCCATCGAGCTTCTCGACTCCCTCGACAAGGCCAACCTCATTACGCCGCTTCTACTCCACCATCAAGCGCCTGCGGTCCGCGCCCGCGCCCTGGCGTGCATCGCGTCGGCGCGCCCCGAGCTGGTTCAACGTTGGGCCCCGGCGGTGGAGCGAGCGCTCAAAGACGAAAGTGGCGACGTGCGCGCCGCGGCGGTCTCCGCCTTGGCGGCCATCCGCGGAGAGAAGACCACCGAGCTGATGCGCCCCTATCTCGACGACCACGATCCCCGCATGGTAGCCGCCGCGGCAGGGGCACTGGCCGGTAGCGAGAGCGGTGAGGATGTGGATGCGGCCGAGGCGGCGCTCCGACGACTCGTATCCGACACCCGCGAGGGAGCGGCGGATGCTCGGCGTCAAGCCGCTCGCGCGCTCGCCCAGATCCAAAACCCGCGGTTCCGTAGCCTGCTCATCCCGCTCATGTACGATGCCAACATCGAAGTGGCCAAGGAAGCCATCAGCAGCGTCACCCGGTTGGGGACGGCCGACTACATTTTCGTGCCCACCCTGGTCTCGCTTCTTCACCACCGGCGGCTGAAGAACATCGCTCGGCAAGTGCTGGTCAGCTATGGCGAGGAAGTGCTGGATACGCTCGCCTACTTCCTGAAAGACCCCGACGAAAACCCTTGGGTGAAACGGCACATTCCCGGCACACTGGCCCATATTCCCTGCGAGAAAACGGTCCGCATCCTCCTTCAAGCCTTGGAGAGCGATGACGGTTTCATCCGCTACAAGGCGGTGACCGCCCTCGGCCAGATCCGTCGAGAACGTCCCGAGCTGGCAATCGATCCGAAACCCGTCGAGAGGCTCGCCCTGCAGGATGCCCTGCGCTACTACCGTTACCTCGGCATTCACTACAATCTGTTCGAGAAAGAAGCAATGTCCGCGAGCTCTCTCATCGGAAAGGTCCTTCAGGAAAAGATGCGGCGAGCCATCGACCGGGTCTACGAGCTTCTGGGGTTGATCTATCCCTCGAAGGACATCGTCGCCGCCCGGTGGACCCTAGAGCATGGAGACTCTCGTTCCCGTGCCAGCGCTGCCGAATACCTCGATAACATGCTGAGCGGGGATCTCCGCAAACGCCTGGTGCCCATCATCGAGGACATACCGATCGAAGAAAAAGTCCACCGGGGTAACGTCTTCTTGAAGACACGAGTGCGCGGCGCCGAGGAAACGCTGATTCGGCTCATTTACGACGAGGACCCGGTAGTAGCAGCAACCGCCATCGATCTCGTTCGTGAGCAGAAGATGTGGACTCTGGCCGACGACATCGAGGAAGTCCTCGCCTTCCGAGATGCCAAGGATTTCGTAGTGTTCGAAGCAGCCTCGTTCGCATTGGCGGCGCACCGAGTGGGTGAGGAGCGAGCTCGTGCGCTTTGAGCTGCTTCCTCCCCTTCCGGCCGTTCTTCTGGCAGAACAACTACGTCACATTCCTCTCTTCAGCTTTGTCGCGGTCGACGAGCTCTTTCGGATCTCCTCCATTGCTCGACAGGTGCGTCACGAGGCGGGGGCCAGCATCCAGGAGGCGGGGGCACCCGTCGAGTACATCCAGGTCTTGGTGGAGGGCAAGATCCGGATCGGCGCCAAGGACGGCGATGAGCAAGAGACCTCACCCCCGGCACTACTCGGCTTCCGGGAGGTTCTGGAGGGAGTTCCGTTACGAGAGACCGCCAGGGCAATCGAAAGCTCGATCTGCCTGGCCATCGCCGCCGAGGAGTTCCGCGCCCTCTTGTCGGACGACATTGAGCTGGCGGCCGGACTATTCCGCCAGCTCCTGGGCGCGCCCTCGAAGAATGGAAGCCCCAGCGTACTAAGACAGGCGGTGAATCCGCAAGACAAAGCCTTGGCTCTGCGCGGCGACCAGGATTTGAAACCCATCGAGAAAGTGCTGCTTCTCCAGGAGCTGCCCATTTTTTCCAGGAGTACCGCGGAGGAGTTGTTCGCGCTCGCCGCCATCACCCAGAAACTACCCTTGGTCGAGAACCAGCGCGTCTTCAGCGAGGGCGATTCGCCCGCGATCTACATCCTTCTGTCGGGTGAGCTGTCTATCCACCCGCCGGACGAAGGCGGAGGCGATGCCCGCTCGGAGGTCGTCAGGCCGGGCGATGCCTTGGCGCTCCAGGAAACGTTGTCAGGGAACCGCTTCGATTGGCGTGCTACGGTCGTGAAAGGGGGTGTGGCGCTACGGATTGAGAGAGACAAACTCTTCGAAGTTTTAGCAGATCAGGAAGACCTCTTGCAGGGACTGTTCAGCGCACTCTTTCGCTCCGACTCTGGCACGAGAGGGCAGTGAGAAAGCTATCTCCTGGTTGGCTCGTCTTCTTTCTGCTGAGTCTCACCAGCTCGCCGACTGCCGCTGCCAGACTCCAGTACGATTGGAAAGAAGTCCCCCGCATCGTGGCCATCGGCGACGTTCACGGAGCCTACGACAACCTGGTGAGCGTGTTGAAAAACGCCGGGCTCATCGATGACAAGCTTGACTGGGTCGGCGGCGAGGCTCACCTGGTTCAAGTCGGTGACGTCCTC
>Ga0209521_10000134_pt1 | contig 47780 bp, 50 predicted proteins | sample Rifsed19ft4_FD_184016 | JGI IMG/M metagenome (GOLD analysis project Ga0209521, IMG submission 184016) | Soil microbial communities from Rifle, Colorado, USA - sediment 19ft 4 (version 2) | ecosystem: Environmental > Terrestrial > Deep subsurface > Rock core/Sediment | place: Rifle, Colorado...
CTCGTCGAGGAGATCAGCCGCGGCTCGTCGAGCGTCCGGACGACAGTCTCCGTGCAGACGTCCCTGAGCGAGACGTCCCTCCTCTGGTTCGGGAACGAGACCCAGAAACGGGAGTGGCTCGTCCCCCTCGCGCGGGGGGAGAAGCTCGGGGCGTGGGCCCTCACGGAGCCCGGCGCGGGGAGCGACGCGGCGAGCCTCGCGACGACGGCCGCCCTCGACGGACACGAGTGGGTCCTCAACGGCTCGAAACGGTTCATCTCGAACGCGAGCATCGCGGATTACGTCCAGGTGTACGCGCGGGAGCCGGGCACGTCGAGGCACGAGGGGATCTCCCTCTTCATGGTCCCCCAGGGGACGCCCGGGTTCACGGTCACGAACGTGGAGACGAGGACGAAGCTCGGCCTGCGGGCGAGCCCGACGGCGGACCTCGCCTTCGATGACTGCCGGATCCCGAAGGAGAACCTCATCGGGTCACCGGGCGACGGCTGGGCCCAGATCCTGAAGACCCTCAACAGCGGGAGGATCGGGATCGCCGCGGGCGCGGTGGGCGTGGCGCGGGCGGCCCTCGAGACCTCCGTCCGGTACGTGAAGGAGCGGAAGGCGTTCGGGCGGCCCATCGGGGACTTCCAGCTTGTGCGGGAGATGATCGCCCAATCCGCCGTGGAGATCGATGCGGCCCGGTTCCTGACCCTGCGGGCAGCCCACCTGCGGGACCTGGGGCAGGACAACACCCTCGAGGTCTCCATGGCGAAGCTGTTCGGCGCCCAGATGGCCCAGCGGGTCACGGACTGGGCCGTCCAGGTCCATGGGGGGTACGGCTTCAGCGGGGACTTCGACGTGGAACGGTACTACCGGGACGCGAGGATCCTCGGACTGTACGAGGGGACGAACGAAATCCAGAAGCTCGTGATCGCGGAGCGCGTCCTGGGGCCGACGACCCGGAAGCCGTGAGGGCGGGTCGGCGCAAGCTTGAAACCCGCGCGCCGATTCCCGAACGAGATGGCCGAGGGGACGTGCGTCTTCTGCCGTATCGGCCGGCGGGAGCTGCCCGCGAGCGTCGTCCACGAGGACCCGTTGACCGTCGCGTTCCTCGACATCCGGCCCATCAACGAGGGTCACTCCCTCGTGATCCCGCGGGCCCATGCCGCGGGCCTCGCGGACCTCGACCCCGCGACGGGAGGGCGGCTCTTCGAGACGGCGATGCGCGTGGCCGCCGCCCTGCGCGGGAGCGGCGTGAGGTGCGAGGGGGTGAACATCCACCTCGCGGACGGGGAGGCCGCGGGGCAGGAGGTCTTCCACGTCCACCTCCACGTGTTCCCGAGGTACGAAGGGGACGGGTTCCATCTCCGGTTCCCGCCCCGGTACGCGGACCCCCCGGACCGGTCCACCCTCGAGGCGACGGCCGCGCGGCTCCGCGAGGCGATCGGGCGTGCCTAGCGGGAGAGCTTCCTCCGGATCGCTGAGAGGTCCTCCGGCGGGAGCTGCTCCCGGGCGGTCGGGAAGAGGCTCGTCCGCTCCTTCCGGAAGTGGTCCCACAGGAACTGGATCGTGAAGATCCCGTGGCGGTTGAGCTCCTCGATCGCGGGACCTGGATCGCGGGCAACCGTGAGGTCCGCGCGGGCCTCCCGGAACTTCCCCACCTCCCGGCGGATCTCCTCGTGCTCGTACGCGACCACGTTCACGAGGCTCCCGAACCGGCCCACCCGGGACTCGAGGGCCGGCAGGACGACCTCGTCCTCGAGCCGGAAGTGAGGGAGGAGCTCCTCTTCGAGGAAGCGGAGGGCCTCGTCGAGGACCGCGCGGTTCGCCTCCGTCGCCTTCCGCGTCCGGACCATCTCGTCGAGGGTCGCCTCGAGCTCGGCGAGCTTCTCGAGGAAGTCCTTGTGGTCGTCGAGGAGGCGGGAGAACGGGTCCTCCCCGGGGTCGGCCATCGGGCGCCGCGAAGCGCGGGCCCGGCCTAAAAGGATGCGCCCTTCAGGGATGGAAGCGAGCGGGGGTCCGCGGGAACGGCACGGCGTCCCGGATGTGCTCGAGCTTGCAGATCCACTGGATGAGCCGCTCCATCCCCATCCCGAAGCCCGCGTGCTGGACGCTCCCGTACCGCCGGAGGTCGAGGTACCACGCGTACGCCTTGGGGTCCTCCCCTTGCGCGCGGAGGGACGCCTCGATCGTCGCGAGGTCCGTCTCCCGCTCGCTCCCGCCCACGATCTCCCCGACCCCGTCCCCCGCGATCACGTCGAAGGCGAGGACGACCTCGGGGTCCGTGGGGTCCCGCGCCTTGTAGAACGCCTGGGACACCCGAGGATAGTGGCTCACGATGATGGGCTTCGTCCTGCCCTCCGTGAGGGCCCGCTCCTCGAACGTCCGGAGGTCCTTCCCCCACTCGATGCCCACGCCCTTGGCCGTCAGGATGTCCATGGCCTCCCGGTACGTGAGGCGTTCGAAGGGCGGGGTCACCGCCTTGAGGAACTCCGGGGTCCGGCCCAGGGCGATCACGTCGTCGGGGCGTTCCTCGGCGACCCTGCGGCACGCGTGGGAGATCACGCCCTCCGCGTGCTTGAGGACGTCCTCCATCCCCGCCCACGCCTGTTCCATCTCCGCGTGCCAGTACTCCGTGAGGTGGCGCGAGGTGCGGGACTTCTCCGCGCGGAACGACGGGCCGACGTAGTAGACCTTGGACATCGAGAGGGCCAGGGCCTCCGCGTAGAGCTGCCAGGACTGGGTGAGGTAGGCCTTGCGGCCGAAGTACTCGATCTCGAAAAGGGTGGACCCGCCCTCGCTCCCCGCGGGGGTGATCATCGGCGGGTGGACCTCCCAGAACCCCTGGTCCCGGAAGTACTCGTGGACGGCCGCGAAGGCCGTGTGCCGGACGCGGAAGATCTGGGTCATCCGCTGGGAGCGGATCCAGAGGTGGCGGACGTCGAGGAGGAACTCCTCGCTGAGGTCCTCCTGGATCGGGAACTTCTCCGCGAAGTGGACGATCTTGACGTCGGCGGCGCGGATCTCGTACCCGCCCGGGGCCCGCTTGTCCGCCACGACGGTCCCCCGGACGACGACGGCGGACTCGATGAGGGCCCGCTCGACTGCCTCGAAGGACTCCGCGGGGACCCCGTCCTTCGAGACCGCGGCCTGGAGGATCCCCGTGTCGTCCCGCACGACGACGAAGGCCTTGCCGCCCATCGTCCGTGTGCGGTAGATCCAGCCTCGGAGCTCGACCTCCCGCCCGACGTAGGCGCCCTTGAGGATCTCCGCGATCACGACCATGGGCCCGCGGGCCATCCCGGGGGGCCTAGATTACCCTTTCGCGGAGACGTCACCCGGATGCCGCGACGCATCCGGGGACCGAAAGGCGGAAGGCGGGGGACCGCGCATCGTCGACCATGGCCCTCCCCTTCGAGAGCCTCGAGTACGTGTACCTCGGGTCGAGGGACTTCAAGCGCGACCTCGCGTACTACCGGGACGTCCTCGGCGGCGAGGTCATGTGGAACCTCGAGGGTTTCGGCGCTCACGTGGCCGCCGTCCGCCTCGGCAGGGGTCCCCTCGTCCTCCTCGCGGACCACCGGCCCGCCCCGAGCACGATCCATCTCTTCGCGGTCCGGGATCTCCGGGGGACGGCGAAGGCCCTCCGCCGTCGCGGATGGAAATCCGAGGGCCGCGCCTTCGAGATCCCGAACGGGCCGTGCCTCGTCTTCGAGGACCCGAGCGGGAACCGGTTCGGAATCTTCGAGGACGTGAGGCCTCGCCCCTTCGGGGACGAGGACCGCGGCCGAGGAGCGGACCGAAAGGGAGAATAACGAGTCGCGCGTCCATGCCCCCTTGCTCCGACGGGCGTCAATCGAGGACCTCGATGGGCTCCAGCGCATCGAGGACGTGTGCTTCCAAGACCGCCGGTTCCGGCGGGAGCTCCTCGAGTGGATCCTCCGGAACGCGCGGGCCCTCGCCCTCGTCGAGGAGGCGGAGGGCCGGATCCGGGCGGCCCTCCTCCTCCTGTTCGAAGGACGCGTCGGGCGGGTCCTGTCCATCGCCGTCGAGCCCAAGGCCCGAAGGCGGGGGATCGCGACGCGGCTCATGTTCGCCGCAGAGGACGCCGCGAGAGACCGGGGATGCGGGATCGTCCGGCTCGAGGTGGGCACGGCGAACCTCGCGGCGATCGCCCTCTACCGCCGGCTCGGGTACGGGACGGAAGGCCTCCTCCCGAAGTACTACTCGTGGGGCGAGGACGCGTTCGAGATGCGGAAGGTCCTTGAGCGGCCGCCGGACGTCCCGCACGTCTCCGTGGCGTCCGTCCCTATCCATTCATCTAGATAAATAATATTAGACGAATAGATGTCGGTGGGTCCCTGCGAGGCCCTCTCGCAAAGCCTTAAGCCGTGGCGGGGGATGGGGCGGCCCCGCAGAGCCCCATGTTGCCCATTCCGACGAAGTTCTTCGTGACGTCCGGGAAGGCCGTGTCCAAGATCTCCGACCTCAACGCGTTCGACCAGGCCCTCCTCGCGGGCGGGCTGTCCGAGCAGAACCTCGTCTCCGTGTCCTCCGTGCTCCCGATTGGGATCAAGCAGGTCCGGAAGAGGGACCTCCCCATGGGGGCGATCACCCATTGCGTCCTGGCCCAGCAGCGGGGCGGGGAAGGGGAAACGGTCGCGGCGGGGATCGCGTACGGGTTCCGGGAGGACGGCTTCGGCGGGTACGTCGCGGAGGGCCACATGCACGGGACGAAGCGCTCCCTCAAGGAGGTCATGGAGTGGAAGATGGGGGAGATGGCGAACCTCCGAGGGATCAAGTTCCGCCGGATCGAGTACCGGATCGAGGAGCTGAGCATCCCCATGGACCACTACGGGGCGTGCCTCGCGGCCCTCGTCTTCCTGGTCTAGGCGGATGTACGGCGTCGTCGTGTGCCCGCGGTGCCGGCGGGCGAAGGGCGTGGACCTTGCGCAGAAGACGACGGCGTGCGCCTGCGGCTTCGAGATCCGGGTCGTCCCGGCGAAGGTCCGCGCGCGGGCCTCGACGGCGCGGGAGCTCGCGCCCCTTGTCGGGCGGGTGAACGCGGAACTCGCGGGCGGTGCCGACGTCGCCGCGGAGGCGTCCGCCCCGAGGAGGCGCGCACGGTCGCGGGACGTCCACACGAGGATCGTCGCGGCCGCGGCCTCGGGGGACCGGGCCCGCCGCACCCGGGTCGCCGCGGCCGAGCTCACGCGGGAGCTCGAGGTCTTCTCCCTCGAGGACTGGCGGAAGGTCCTCGCGGGGCTCGGGATCCCCGATCCCGAAGCAGCTCTCGCGGAGCTGGTCGAGGCCGGCGCCGTGTATGAACCGCGGGCGGGGTTCTACCGGGCCGTCTCCCTCATTCCTTGACGGACGGCACGCGCCGGCGCTCCCGGCGGGCCTTCCGCTGGAGGTCCTGGGGCAGGGTCGCGGGGAGCAGGACCGTGTACGCGTAGTAGAACACGAGGAGGGCGAACCCCGTGGATGTCGCGGCCGCGACGAGGCTCCAGGGGTTCGGGGCGCCGACGAGGAGGGGGAACAGGAACCCTGCGTGGGCCCCGCGGATCGCGAGGGCCTTCACGAGCGGCCGGCCCATCTCCTTCTGGGATGCGCCGAAGCCGATGAGGACCCCCGTGTCCACGTGGACGAGGTTCATCGTCACGGAGAAGAGGAGGAACGTGAGGAACAGATCGGGCAACCCGAGGCTCCCCGTGACGTTCCAGTAGATCGTCGCCATCGCGGTCGTCGCGGCGAGGCCGGCGCCGAGGGAGACGCCCGTGAACGTCGTGTCGAAGCGCCCCTGATACCCCTTCCGGTTCAGGACGACGACCTTGAACAGCTCCTCGACGAGGAAGGAGGCGCCGACCGCGAGGACGGACGACGCGAAGTCGAACCGCGGCATGGCCCGGGCGAGGACGCTCGCGAAGACCCCGAAGATCATCCCGACGGCGAGGTGCCCGAAGACCCGCCGATCGTCGAAGAGAGTCGCCTCGACCCGAGGGCGGTCGAACCGCCGGAGGGAGACCCACATGAAGAGGAGGGCGGGGCCGATCCCCATCGCGAGGGCCGCGAGGAAGTCGAGTTGGGTCGCCATCGGCACGACAGGAGGCGTCGCGCGCTACTTAAGGTGCCCGGGAGGCCACTATCGGGCCTGACAACGGGGTCAATACCCTTATGGCTCCGTCCCACGGATGGTTCGATCGCTCATGCCCGGGAAACAGGCCCGGGCCCTCTGTCCCGTCTGCCAGGAGCCGATGGCCCCAGACGCGACGGACTGCGGCAACTGCGGGGCCTTCGTCATCGATGAGGCAGTCGTCCGCCTCTCCCGAGCCTTCGGCATCGACCGGGAGAAGGCCCTCGCCCTCTTCGAGGCCGGCTTCCGGCGTCCCGAGCAACTCCGGGGGCGCGACGTGGACGGCGTCCTCGAGAGGAAGGAGACGGGCCTCCTGTTCCTCTGCACGAACTGCGGGGGCTTCGTCGCCACGGGGGACCCGACGTGCCCGCGGTGCGGGGCGGAGTTCGAAGCGGACGAGGAGACGGAGCCCGCGTGGGCCGGGGAGGACGCGGACATCCTGGACCTCATCCTCTGCCCGATCTGCGGGGCGGACAACACCCCGGACTGGACGGAGTGCGAGATCTGCGGGGAGCCCCTGAGGGCGGAGACCCCACGCGTCTCCCGGGCGATGCCCCCGAGCGCGCCCGCGCCGGCGGAGCCGCCGAGGACGTCCCGAGTCCGGGAGGAGCCCGTCGCCCCGAGGCCCGCGCCGTTGGAGCTCCCGCCGATCGACCCCCGCCCCCCGGACCGAGTCGCGCCGAAGGCTGTGGAGAAGGCCGCGCCCGCCCCGGCGCCGCCGCCCCGGGAGACACGGCCTCCGATGACCGCAGTCCCCCTCCGGCCGAAGCCCGCGCCCGCGGCTGCCCCCGAGCCCCCGCGTCCCCCCGCGCCGCGGGAGCCTGCGACGCAGGCCCCGCAATCATCCTTCCCTCCGTCGAGCCCAAGTCGGCCCCCGGACCGCCCCAGACCCCGAGAACCCGTCCGTGCCTGGGAGAACGAGCCCGAGCCGCCCGCGAAGGATCGCGTCGTGAAGCGCCCCGCGGAGATCCGCCTCGGTCCTCGCACCGCGGCGCGTCGCCCGCCGGCCGGGTCGTCCCGGCGACCCGCGCCCATGGACTTCGCAGGCCCCGCGATCCTCGGGGCCGGGGCGAGCCTCTACGTGTCCTACGACCTCGGGATCGAGGGGATGTTCTGGGCCCTCGCGCTCCTCCTCACGGGCTTCGTCGGGTTCTCCCTCGCCCGACTCTCTCCTTCGGGCCGGGCCCGCATCCGGCAGCGAGAGGGACTCCTGCTCGTCCTCGGCGGGACCGCTGGGGGCCTCGGGCCCCTCGCGTACGGAGGGCCGGTCGAGGCCGCGTACGTCCTCGCGGCCGCGAGCGCGTTCCCCATGGCATACGTCGCTCGGGCCGTCGTCGACACGCCCCAGCGTCCCATCCTCGCCGCGGCCGGGGCCGTCCCCCTCATCGCCCTCGCAATCGCCGCGGGCCAGGGCGTCCCGGACGCCGCCCGTCTCGCCTGGACCATCGGAATCCTCGCGGCCCTCCTGGGGCCAGCCGCCGCCCTCCTCGGGGAGGCGCGCCAGCGCGGGTACCTCCGGGACCTCCGGCGGGAGCTCGTCCGCGCGGAGCGGGACCTCGACCGGGAGGACTTCCGCGGCTCCGTGGAGTCGTACGACCGCGCGATCGCCCTCACGGAGAAGGCGGATGCGGGGGCCGACCTTCCATGGTACGGAAAGGGCGCGAGCCTCATCCTCCTGGGGCGGTACGATGAGGCCCTCCGGGCCATCGACCGGGCCCTCGACCTGAATCCCCGGAACGAGGTCGCGTGGGTCAACAAGGGGAACGCGTACACGAAGATGGGTCGGCTCGTCGACGCGCTTCGGTGCTTCAACGCGGCGATCAAGGTGAACCCGAGGTACGAGGTCGCCTGGAACAACAAGGGGAACGCCCTCGCCCGGCTCGGTCGGTACGAGGACGCCCTTCGGTGCTACGAGCGGGCCCTCGAGATCGACCCCTCGTATCGCGGGGCGTGGGTCAACAAGGGGTACGTCCTCGCGAAGCTCGGGCGGTTCGACGAGGCCGCGTCCTGCGCGGACCGCGTCCTTCGCCTACGGCCGGGCCGCGGCGCGGACGCCGCGTGAGCATTCCCAGATTCGAGAACCGTCCCATTCAGTTAATAAGCCACGGACGACAAGGCCTCATCCTGCGGCGCCCCGGAGGCCTCGCGTGGGCAGGATTCTCGACAAAGTGTCCCTCGACCGGCTCGGAGACAAGGAGCTCCGGGTGAGCCTCCTCTGCCCCTACTGCAAGTCGACGCGAATCACCCTGGCCGGGGACCCCACGACCTCGGGCTGGGACGGGATCGACTGCCCCAAGTGCGGGGCCCACATCCTCCTCGACAGCATGAGCCTCGTCGTGATCAAGGACCCCGTCCCCGCGACCCGGGCCTGATCACGCGCCCCCGAGGAGGAGGGTCGCGAACACCTTCGCGTCCCCGACGAGGTTGTCGAGCTTCGCGTACTCATCGACCCCGTGGGCCGTCTGGTCCGTCGTCTCCCACACGGCGACGGGGTACCCCTTCCGGCGCAAGGGGGCCGCGACGGTGCCGCCCCCGATCCCGACGGGACGGGCCCGCACCCCGCGGACCTTCTGGAGGACCTTCGTCAGCTCGAGGACGACGGGGGCGTTCACCGGGGTCGGCGGGCTCGATTCGTCCTGGAGGACGTCCACGGACGCCCGGACGCCGAATGTGCGAGCGGCCTGACCCGCGAGGTCCTGGGCCGCCGCGAGGACCTCCTTCGTGGCGTACGACGGCAGGACGCGGCAGTCGAAGTAGAAGACGTCGTCCCCGGGGATCGTGTTCACGTTCGGGACGTTCGCGTCCTTCTTCGTGGGCTCGAACGTCGACGTGGACGGCCGGAAGAGGCCGTCCGACCTCGGGAACCGCTTCGGGAGGTTCGCGTCGAGGAGGGTCAGGAGGTAGGCGCCCGCCCGCAGGGCGTTGACCCCCATCTCAGGCCGGCTCGCGTGGGCCTGCCGTCCGCGGACCGTGAAGCGGATCCAGAGAAGGCTCTTCTCGGCGACTTCGATCTCCTCGCCGTCGGAGGCCCCGCGGTCCGGGACGAGGAAGACGTCCTTCGGACCGAAGACGTCGGACTCGAGGAGGAACTTGGCCCCCTTCCCGCTCCCCGTCTCCTCGTCGGCCACGAACGCGAAGCCGAAGGGGCGGGACGGCTCCTCCCCCGCGTCGAGGATCGCTCGGTACGCCCCGAGGAGGGCCGCGATCGCCTGGCCGTTGTCCTCCGTCCCCCGGCCGTACAGACGCCCGTCGACGAGGGTCGGCGCGAAGGGGTCGCACCGCCACGCGGACGCGTCCCCGGGCGGGACGACGTCGAGGTGGCAGAGGACCCAGAGCCGCGGGCCCTTGCCCCCGCGGACGACGAGGTTCGGCCGCTTCTTCCCCGGCACCCGGTCGTCCCGCGGGTCGAATCGCTCGACCTTGAGGCCCAGCCCCTTGAGCAGGCCGCGCACATGCTCCGCCTTCTCCCCTTCCCCCGTCCCGCCGTTGTCGGGCCCGACCGCGGGGATCCGGCACAGGTCCCTCAGGGAGGAGACCATCGCCCCCCGCGCGCGGGGGATCCGGTCGAGGACGTCAGGGGAGGCCATCGGCTCTCCATCCACGGGCCGTCGATAAAGGTTGCCGCGACGGCGGCCCTCACGGCCGTCCATAGGGCGGGGCGGGCTGCTTGAGGTCGAACTCGTTCCCGTCCGGGTCGACGAACTGGCAGAGCCACTCCCCCCAGTCCATCGCCTCCGGGGGGCCGAGGAAGCGGACGCCCAGGGACCGCAGCCGCTCGTAGTCCGCGCCGATGTCGTCCGTCAGGAACGTGATCCCCGTGGGACCGGGCTCCGTCCGCCCGCCCATCTGGCACAGGTGCACGCGGGTCCGCGGCCGCCCGGGGCCGATCTCGATCCAGTGCCCGGGGTCCTCGGGGGTGCCGTGCGCGTCGGGCGGCGCGTCCTCCGAGTTCGGGCCGATGTAGGCGACGGCGAGCCCGAGGACGTCCCGGTACCAGGCGAGCGCCTTCCTCCGGTCCGAGACGACGATCGCGACCGTGTCGATCCCGAGGACGGTCACGGGGACCCCTCGGCCCCCCAACCCGCGCGGGGACAAGAACCCTTCCCGGCGGGCTCACTTCTCCGCGGCCCCGCGCCCGTACATCTTGTGGTACCACTCCATGACCTCGTGGTCCGAGATCCGGTCCACGGCCTCCCCGACCTCGACCTCGTTCTCCTTCTCCCACGCCTCCACGATCCGGCGGACGGAGGCCTCGCCCTGGAAGTCCGTGACGACGAACTCCCGTTTCCGCCGCCTCGCCTTGAAGGAGCCGACCATCTCCGTGGATTCGAACGCGACGTAGCAGTAGCCGGAGCGGAAGCGGGCGACGATGGAGGTCCGGAGGAACAGGAAGAGGTTGTCCATCGGAGTGAGGACGAACCTCCGGCGGACCTTGAGGCCCTCGAGGCGGTCGAGGTCCTCCCGGAGGATCCAGTGGACGGTCCGGTCCCCCCTCGCGAGGAAGCCCTTCACGAGCCAGCCCTCCTCCTCGAACGCGCGGAGCCGACGGCGGATCTCCGCCATGTTGTACTCGAACCGGGTGTAGGCGGCGAGGGCCTCCGCGGACGTGACCCCGACGCTCCGGACTAGGCGCCGCAGGATCTCGGCCCGCGCGGCCTCCCGCGAGACCTTCGCCTCCCCGACGACGCGATATCGGTTGTCCGCGTCCCTCGTCACGACGTCCCCCGCGTACAGCGTCCGGAGGGCCGCCGCGGTGGCCGTCGGGCTGAGGTCCGAGAGGGCGAGGATCCGGGGTCGGGAGAGGGGGCCGTTCGCCTCGAGGAGCCCAAGGACGTGCCGCATGTCCTTCGTCAGGCGGGCGCCCTTCGCGACCCGGAACAGCCGGAGGTCGTCCTCCGTGCAGTACGTCCAGTACTCGGGGATCCCGAGCCCCTTCGCGAGGGTGCCCGCGCGGTGGAGGCGCTCGAGGGGCTCGAAGCTCCGCACCCGGAGGCGGGCGGCGAAGTCCGAGCGCAGGCCGAGGAGGGCCCGGGCCGCCGCGACGGGGTCGGGGAAGCGGGCGTCGGGGGCGACCCCCTGCCGGTGCAGGACGTACGCGAGCAGGGCGGCGGGTTCGAAGTCCTTCGGGATGATCGTCCCGTGGGCGAGGAAGTCGGCGAACCGGAGGAAGCCCGCGCGGGTCCATGGGGACAGGTCCTCGATCTCGGGGACGTCCTTGCCGAGGACGCGGGTCACCCGGAGGATGTCGACCCCTCGAAGGCGGTAGAAGCCCATCATCCGGACGAGGGCCGCGATCGCCTCGTCCAGGAGGGCGGGGGCAGTGAGGTCGAGCCCCCGGAGCTCGATGCACCCCGACATCTCCCAGAGCTCCGCGATCCCGACGAGGTCGCCGTCCTTCACGAGGGGGAAGAGCCAGCCATCCCCGTAGCGGCTCGCGACCTGGGCCCACAGGGGCTGGGTCCACGGGTCGAGGAGGGACAGGACCCGGAGGCCGTCCCTACCGCCGTCGTGGGGGGCCTTCCGCAAGGCCGGCAGGCCGTCCGCGAGGACGAGCATCTCGGACTCCGCCTTCCCCGTCACGAGGATCCGGACGACGGCCTTTCGTTCCTCGAGACGGTCGAGGAGGGCCTCGAGGTCCTCCCACTCGAAGCGGCCCCACTCCCGGATCCCGGAGAGGGGCGCGGGGCCGTTCGCCCGCAGGTAGCGCACGACGAGGTCCTCCTTGGCGTCCGGGAGGTCCGCGGCCGGCGGCTCGTACGCGACGTACAGGTTCCTCGCGGTCCAGCCGTCCCCCTGGAACTTGCGGACGACGTACACGTCGTAGTCGAGTTTCTCGAGGGCCTCCTTCACCTTCTCCTTCTCGGCCCGCACCTTCCTCGCGATCCCGTAGAGGTCGATCCCGTCGGCGGAGCGGACGGCCTCGAGGACCTGGTCCTCGAACTCCGTGAGCGGACGCCGGGGGAACGCGGCGAGGAAGAGGGGCGCGTCCTTCGCGCGCACGTACCGCACGCGGCCGTTGAGGAACCGCCCCTCGAGGATGTCCCCCGACGCCCGACGGCGGAGCCAGTCCTCGTAGTCGAAGGCGGACACGTGGTTCCAGATATCGAGGACCATCCCCACCTCGACGAAGCGGTCGAAGTAGTCGTCGATCGTCCGGAGGCCCTCGAACTGCTTCCCCAGGAGGAAGGCCTTGACCTGGCCCTCCTCGAAGACCTCCCGCGTCTCCCCGCGCCGCTGGAGGCGCTGGAGGTCCCGCGTGAGGATGAACTGGAACTCCTCCCCGACGAGGAAGTGCCCCGAGGACACGAGCCCTTCCCGCTCGAGGTCCCGGAGGGCCTCCGCGAGGAGGTCCGCCTCGAGGCCGAGGGCGACGCCGAGCTCCTGGGCCGTCTGGGGGCCGTCCGCCTCGAGGCGCCTCTGGAGGAGCCGGTCGAGGGACGCCTCGAACCCCGCCTTCTCCGGCGTGCGGGCGACGTACACGGTCTCCTCGACGCCCCGGCGCCCGACGAGGTACGCCCGCTCGAGCTTTCGGACAGATTCGTTGAGGTCGTCCCGCCCGAGTTTCGTTAGGCGCGCGAGCTCTCGATGGGTCCGCGGCTTCTGCCGGAGCGCCGCGAGGAGACGCTCCTCGGGCGGTCGGAGCCGGGCCTTCTGCGCGTACACGGCCACGTACGCGGGCACCTGCTCCCGCCGGGCCCAGTGGATCCCCTGGGGGGTCCACACGCTCTCGACGAGGCCCTCCTCCATGAGCTGGCCCGCCCACGTCCGCACTTCGGCCAAGGACGCCGTCGCGTGCTCGAAGGGGCTCCGCCCCTTCTCCTGGAGGAGGTTCGCGTCCCCGACCCGGTCGAGATACGCGAGGAGGTCCTCCTTCCTCGCGATCCGTGGGATCCTCCGCAGGAAGAACTCCCGGATCTCCCCCTCGGGGAACTGGATCGCGCGGATGTCTTCCTGCGGCATGACCCTCCTGAGGACCTGCCGGTGGAGCTCCCGGAGGAGGGCGGACCGGTCCTCCATGAGGACGAGGTCCGAGACCCCCTGGAGGACGACGTTGTGGGCGAAGGGGGAGGGCAGGTTCGAGAAGTCGGACGTGCGGACCTCGATGGCCCCCCCCTCGATCCCCTCGAGGACCTCGCGGGCCCGGCGGAGGTCCATGACCTCGTGGAGGATCTCGTTGTACGTCTCCTTGACGACGGGGAAATCCTCGATCTCGTGGAGCCAGTCGAGGACCCGCTGGGACCTCAGCTGCTGCCGGCCGATGGACACCTCCCGGCCCTTGTAGTTCCGGAGGACCATGAAGGCCCGGGTCGCGCAGTGCCGGAAGCGCTGCTTGAACAGCTCCGTGTTCCGGACGGCGCGCCGGAGGAGCTGCTCGAGGCCCTCGCTCGTGACGAGCCCGACGAGCCCATCGATCTCGATCCGTTTGGGGACCGTGAGCATGAAGTTGTCGTCCGTCACGCTCACCCGCACGTTCGTCCGGTGGGCCTCCGTGATCGCGAACGCGTACGCCCGGCTGAGGGCGTCGTTGACCCGCCGACCGAAGGGGAAGTGGAAGATCACATTCCGGTTCCCCTTCACGTCGATGTAGCCCTCGAGGAGGACCCGCCGGTCCGTCGGGAGGTCCGGGAGGAGGGCTCGTTGCTCCTGGACGTAGGAGACGAGGGAGCGGGCCGCGCCCTCATCGACCCGGTGGGTCTCGAGGAGCCACCGCCGGGCCGCGGCCTCCCCGTCCGCGTCGATCCGGTCCGCGATCGCCTGGCGGAACTGGCCCACGGCGATGGACAGGTCGAAGGAGCGGGGGAGCATCTCGCCTGTCCACGAGGGGACCGTTGGGGCGCGGCCGGAGGCGTCCTTCACGTAGACGGCGGTCCCCCGGACGCGGACGAACTGGTGCGTCCGCCCGCCGAGGACGAAGATGTCCCCGGGGCTCATGTACTCCACGAACTTCTCGCTCAGCTCACCGAGGGGCGAGCCCCGCTCCGAGAAGACGTGGTACGTCCCCTCCTCGGGGATCGTCCCGACGTTCGTGAAGTAGATCATCCGGGTGCCCTTCTTCCTCCCGAAGCGGCCCTCCTGCTCGTCGAACCAGATCTTCGCGAACACCTTGATGTCGGGGTTCCGGGAGGAGAGGTAGTCCAGGACGGCGGTGAAGTCCTTCTTCGGGAGCTCGTGGAACGGGTACGAGCGGCGGAGGAGGGCGAACGCCTCGTCGGCCTCCCATCGCTTCTCCATGCTCATGCCGACCAAGGCCTGGGCGAGCACGTCGAGGGGGTTCCGCGGGATGTCAACCCGGTCGATGCGGGCGTCGTACGCGGCCTTCGCGAGGGTCGCGCACTCCATGAGCTCCCACGGCTCGAAGGCGATCATGCGGCCCTTCGCCGTATCCCCGTACGCGTGGCCCGCCCGGCCGATCCGCTGGAGGCCTTTCGCGACGCTCTTCGGCGACCCAATCTGGACGACGAGGTCGATGTACCCGATGTCGATCCCCAGCTCGAGGGATGTCGAGGAGACGGCGGCCTTGAGGGCCCCGTCCTTGAGCTTCGCCTCCACGTCGAGGCGGGTGTCCTTCGACAGGGACCCGTGGTGGGCCTCGAGGTCCTCGACCCCCCGCTCCTTGAGCTTGAACGACACATGCTCCGTCCCGCTCCGGGTGTTCGTGAAGATGAGGGTCGTCCGGTGCTCGTCGATGAGCCGGCTCAGGACGTCGTACATCCGCGCGTTGGCGACGTCCATGGGGACCGCGGTCATGTCCTTCACGGGGCACAGGACCGCGAGGTCGAGGGACTTCCGCGTGTCGACCTCGACGATGTGCATCTCCCGGACCTTGCCTCCCTCGAACCCGGCGAGGAACTTCGCCTCCTCCTCGATGGGGGCGATCGTCGCGCTCAGGCCGATCCGCACGAAGTCCCGACCCGTCTGCTCCCGCAGGCGCTCGAGGCACACGGCGAGGAGGGCCCCCCGCTTCGAGGAGCAGACCTCGTGGATCTCGTCGAGGATGACCCACTCCACGCCCGCGAAGGCCTCCCGGAACTTCGGCGTACTGAGGATGATCGCGAGGCTCTCGGGGGTCGTGATGAAGATGTGGGGCGGACGTCGGACCTGCCGCTGGCGCTCCTGGGCTGTCGTGTCCCCCGAGCGCACGCCGACCCGGACCTCGGGGGCCGGCTTGCCCTCCCTCCCGGCGAGCTCCGCCATCTCGCGGAGGGGGGTCTCGAGGTTCCGGTTGATGTCGTTCGCGAGGGCCTTGAGCGGGGACACGTAGACGCAGTAGATCTTCGCCTCGAGCTCCCCGCGGAGCTGCTTCGAGTAGAGCTCGTTGATGATCGACAGGAAGGCCGTCAGGGTCTTCCCGCTCCCCGTGGGGGACGACACGAGGACGTTCCTCCGGGCGTGGATGAGGGGGACCGCATAGGCCTGCGGCTCCGTGAGGCCCCGGAACTTGGAGCCGAACCAGTCCCGGAGGAGGGGTTCGAGGAGGCCGAGGACCTCTTCCTTCGTGGACGCCTTCGTGACTCTACGCAGCATGCGCGGACCCTCGACGGAGTCGGAAATCGAGCGGTATTGCCGATGGGCCTAAAAGAGCTTATGGGGCGGGAGTGGGGACGCGGAGCCGGAACCCGCCGCGAGCGCCCTCGGGAGGGCTCAGCACGTGGGGGCGGACACGGTCCACAGGGCCGGGTACGCCGCCCGGCCCTCCGCAGCGATCGTCTCGAGGGAGAACGAGGCTTCCACGCAGAGCTCGTCGTACAGGAGGTGAAGTTCGACCTCGACGGACGAGGCGGCCGGCCCTCCGTCGGTGACCTCGAGGGTCGCCGCGACCGTCGTGTTCCCCGAATTCGCGGGGCGCGCGGGGCTCGCGGCGCTCAGCGTGCGGTTGAGAGGTGTCCCGACGAGCTGAACCAGGACGCGGAACGAGGCGTCGCCCGTGAGGTACGCCTCGACGTAGGCGCTCGAGCCCGTTCCGAGGAGGGACAGGGTCGAGGTCCCGTTCGCCTGGGGGAACGGGGTGCGGACGCGGGAGTCGAGGGGGGCCGGGAGGCGAACGACGACGGGCAGGTCCCCCGTCGGACGGAGGGTCACCTCGTACACGAAACGGCGCGTGTTCTCGATCCGGTACTGCTCCGTGTCGAGGACGATCGCGGTCGCGAGGATCAGGCCCCCCGCGACGAAGAGGGCGAAGGAGGCCCCCAGGACGGAACCGGCGACGGGCCGACGTCGGCCCGTGAGCCCGACGATCCACCGGTTCAGGGCGAGGAAGCCCGCGAGGGCCGCGAGGACCCCGACGAGGTACAGGGCGGAAGAATCGGCCATGGGTCCCGACTCCGACGGGAAGGGGGAGGGGCGCCTTGAAGATGCCGTCCCCGCTCAGGCCCGCTCGACGACCATCGCGACCGCGTTCCCGCCGCCGAGGCAGAGGGTCGCGAGGCCCCGTTTCGCCCCACGGTCCCGCATCGCGTAGAGGAGGGTCGTCAGGATCCGGGCGCCGCTCGCGCCGATCGGGTGGCCGAGGGCGACGGCCCCCCCGTTCACGTTGAACCGATCGTGGGGGATCCCGAGGCCCTTCATGACCGCGCAGCTCGCCGCGGCGAACGCCTCGTTGTGCTCCCAGATGTCGATGTCGTCGACGGAGAGGCCCGTCCGCTTGAGGAGCTTCCGGACCGCGGGGATCGGCGCCTCCATGATCCACTCCGGCTTCACGCCGACGGTCACGTAGTCCACGACCCGGGCGAGGGGCTTCACCCCGTGGCGCTCCGCGGCCGCGTCGGAGAGGACGACGAGGGCGGACGCGCCGTCGCTCAGCTGGGACGCATTGCCGGCCGTCACGACTCCGCCCGGCTTGAACGCCGGCGGGAGCCTCGCGAGCTTGTCCCGCGTGCTGTCAGGCCGGATCCCCTCGTCCGCCTCAATTCGGGCCCCGCCGGGCACCTCCACGGGGGTGATCTCCGCGCGGAACCGGCCCTCCGCGGTGGCCCGCGCGGCCCGGGCGTGGCTCTCCGCCGCGAACCCGTCCTGGTCCTCCCGCGTCACGCCGTGCCGCTCGGAGACGATCTCCCCCGTCATCCCCATGTGGAACTCGTTGTAGATCTCCCAGAGCCCGTCGTGGATCATCGAGTCGACGAGGGTCGCGTTCCCCATCGTCGCGCCCCAGCGGGCCTCCCGGACGAGGTGGGGCGCGCGGCTCATGTTCTCCATGCCGCCCGCGACGATGACCTCCTGGGAGCCCGCCCGGATCGAGTCCGCGGCGAACATGACGGCCTTCAGCCCGGACCCGCAGACCTTGTTCACGGTCACGGCGCCCACACGGTCCGGGATTCCCGCCCCGAGGGCCGCCTGGCGGGCCGGATTCTGCCCGAGGCCCGCGGAGATCACGTTCCCCAGGATGACCTCCTCCACGTCGGCGCCGACGAGGCCCGCCCGGCTCACGGCCTCCTTCACGGCGGCGGCGCCGAGCTTCGGGGCCTCCATGCCCCGGAACGCCTTCCCGTACTTGCCGATGGGCGTGCGACAGGCGCCTGCGAGGACGACCTCGGGTACGCTCCCAGCCTCCCGGAGGACGCAAGAGGCGCGCGGCCGTATATAAAGTGTCCGCGGGCAAGGGAAGTGCCCATCGACACGGAGGGATTGCCTGCAGCGTGCAGGTACGCGGCCCCCTTAACCCCGTGGTCCGCCCGTCGAGGGTCCGCGCCCCGGAGGGGCGCACGAGGTGCAGACGATGGGACGTGGACATCGAATGGGGCTGCGCGCGACGGCCGTCCTGGCCGTCGTGTTCGCGGCGGCGGCGGTGGGCATCCTGACGCCCACCCTGAGCAACACAGTGGAGAAGGACGTGCAGGTGACGGGGCCCGGGATCACCCTGACCGTCGAGGGGCTGCCAGCGACGGTGGCCCCGGGGGACTACTTCCGGGTCGTCGCGACCCTGACGAACAACGCGAACCGGCCCGTGCCGGCGGTCCTCCGGTTCGAGGTGCGGAACCCGAACAGCACGACGCCCGATGAGCTCACCGTGTACGCGGGATGCGGGGCCGAGGAGGTCGTCACCTCGCGGACCCTCCGGTACTACGTGGGCTGGCACGGGCCCCTCCTCGCGCCGCGGGGCGTGTCGTTCCCCGTGGGGACGTCGGCCCTGTCCGTCGCGACGGCCCTCGCGGGGGCGGACTACTGGCCGATGGTCCTCCGGGAGATCGAGGTGCGGGACCCTCAGGGCTACGCCTCTCTGATCCTCCCTGGGACGAACGCGTCGGAGGCGATCCGTTCGTCGGGTTCCGCGGCCCTCAAGGCTCTGAACTACTACGGGATGATCGAGTCGAGGTCGTCGACCTCGGGGGACCTCTCCGACTGGTCCCTCACGGTGGCCTTTGCGGACCGCCACGTGGCGGGCGGCGGGTCGGGGTTCCTCGTCGAGGTGCACCCCCAGGCCCGCGGCACGTTCGAGTTCAAGTTCTGGGCGGAGCGCCCGGATGCACTCGGGATGCCCAACCTCCCCTCCTACACGTGCGGGCCGCTCTGACGGCGGCCCCGCTTTTTATTTTCCTACATATATCTAAATAGACGCGGCTCTAGGCGAGCCTCTCGACCCGCAACGCTTGGAACCGCGAAAACACGAAACGATAAGACCGACGGCCTCCTGGGGACCCCGAGGGCAGCCATGAAGGTCGGCATCCTGGGGACGGGGGACGTCGGCCGGGTGCTCGGGACCGCGTTCCATTCCCTGGGCCACGAGGTCCGGATGGGCTCGAGGTCCCCCGACAACCCGGACATGCGGACGTGGGTGAAGGCGACGGGCGCGCAGGCCTCGGGAGGGACCTTCGCGGAGGCCGCGAGGTTTGGGGACCTCATCGTCCTCGCGACCCTCGGGGTGGCGAACGAGGAGGCACTCCGGAGCGCGGGGCCGGAGAACTTCCGCGGGAAGGTCGTGATCGACACGACGAATCCCCTTGACCATTCCGGGGACGGCCCGCCGAAGCTCGCGTACGGGCACACGGACTCCGCGGGGGAGCGCGTGCAGCGCCTCCTCCCCCATGCGCGCGTGGTGAAGGCGTTCAACACGGTCGGCAGCCCTCTCATGTTCCGCCCCGCCCTCCGGGGCGGCCCGCCGGACATGCCGATTTGCGGGAACGACGAGGGCGCGAAGCGCGAACTCGCGAAGGTCCTGAAGGAGTTCGGATGGAACCCCCTGGATCTCGGAGGTATCGAGATGTCCCGGTACCTCGAGCCCATGTGCATCGTGTGGGTCGCCCATGGACTCCGGAGGGGGTCCTGGGACCATGCGTTCAAGCTCCTCACGAAGTGACACGCCGCGGGAAGAGACGGGCACGTGGGGATTTGAACCCCAGTCGGAGGCTCCGAAGGCCTCTAGCCTGGTCCGCTAGCCTACGTGCCCGGCGCGCGGTAGCCTCCGCGAGATACTAATGCCTTGGGGCCGCGGTTTCATGCGCCGATGAGGGCCCGGTAGGAGGACGCATCCAGGAGGCGGTCGGCCTCCGCGGGGTCCGCGAGCTCGAGGAGGACCATCCAGCCCTCCCCATATGGGTCCTTGTTCACCGTCTCAGGTGCGTCCTCGAGATCCTTGTTCACCGCGACGACCTTGCCCGAGAGGGGCGCGAAGATTTCGCTCACCGCCTTCACGCTCTCGACGGCCCCGAGAGGCTCTCCCGCGCGGACCGCCTTCCCGACCGCGGGCAGCTCCACGTACACGACGTCCGTGAGCTCCCGCTGCGCGTGGTCCGTCACCCCGATCCGGGCGCGGCCCCCTTCGAGCTTGGCCCACTCGTGATCCTTCGTGTACCGCAAGCCGTCGGGGACCTCGGACAAGAGAGCACCGGACGCCCACGAAGCGGGGGTCCCGATATGAGGGTTTCGTCGCGGGCTCAGCGGCCCTTCCAGTTCGCGCCCCACGCCTGGTGGACGAAGATGTCCTCGCTTCGGATTTTGTGGATGTGGCGCGCGACGACGAAGATCACGAAGGCGGCGATCCCGCCCGCCAGGAGGAGCAGGTACCCGGGATTCGCGAAGAGGAACGCGAAGAAGTCGTTCACGGAGGTCGCGAAGTCAGCCATGGCGTCGTGCCAGGGCAAAGATGTTCCCAGACCCCCGCAAAAAGGTTTCTCCTTGAAGCCCGGATTCGATAATCATCGCGCGGAGTTCCTCCGCGCGGAAGAGATGGTAGTACCGCAGGACGGAGGACCCGTCCGGGAGGGTCCAGGGGACCTCGACGTCGCCCGGGGCCTTCGCGGGCACGGCCTGGAACCTCGGCTGGTCGCGGTCCCACACGCTGAGGAACGCGGGGCCGCCCGGGACGAGGACGCGACGGATCTCCTCGAGGGCCGTTCGACGGTCGTCGGGGGTCGGCAGGTGATGGAGGACCGCGACGCACACGGCCGCATCCACGGACGCGTCGCGGAGGGGCAGACGGACCGCGTCCGCCTCGATCCACGCGACCTCCCGGGCGGCGGGGGGACCGAGGGACCCCCGCCCGAGCTCGAGGAGGCGGCGCGAGAAGTCCAAAGCGAGGACGACCAATCCCCGCTCGCGGAGGATGCGTGTGTGCCGCCCGTTCCCGCATCCGAGATCGAGGACCTTCGCTCCCTCGGGCAGGGAGTCGACGAATTGCACGACCTCGGGCCACGGCGTCCGCCTCGCGGAGGCGAAGGATGTGGAAATCCGCTCGTACGTCGCGCGCACGTCAGCCCGGGACGGACGGTCCACGCAGCCCCGACAGGCATCCCCTGGGAAAAGGCCTCGCTCAGGCACCCAGGCCGGCGCGCTCGAGTTCCGAGACCAGACGGGTCCGGATCTCCTGGAGTGAGGGGAGGTCCTTGACCACCTTGCCACCCTCAAGGTACTGGACGTGGGCGGGCTTCATCGAGGCCCCGCACGCGGGGCAGGTCCGCGTGCCGATCTCGTACGTCCCGTCTCGCGGACAGCGGAGGAGCTCCTTGCGGCCGCTGAACTTGCCCCGCTTCGCGACGGGCTTCCCGCGCAGCTCGACGATGTCGAGGGCGAAGTCAATCGTCGGGGCGTTGCTCAGGGACGTCCCGATCCCGAAGCCGTCCGCCCCGGCGTCGAGGAGCGCGGGGATGGACCCTTCGTCAATCGCCCCGGACACGTAGATCTTCGCGTCCCGGTGCCCGCGGAGGTCGAGCTCCCACCGGACCTCGCGGACGATCGAGGCGAAGTTCCCTCGCCGGGAGGACGGGGTGTCGAGGCGCACGCCCGCGAGGTCGGGGATCGCCTCCGTGGCCATGATCGCCTCCGCCTTCTCGTCGCAGTACGTGTCGACGAGGGCGATCCGCGGGACCTTCTTCTCGAGGTGCTTGTGGACCGCCGCGAACGCCTCCCGCGGCCCCCCCATGACGATTGTGAGGGCGTGTGGCATCGTGCCCATCGCGGGCACCCCGAGGAGATCGGCCCCGAGGGGCGTCGTGATCGCGTCGAGCCCGCCCACGAAGACGGACCGTTCGATGAGGGGCGCGATGCCGGGATGCATCCGGCGCACGCCGAAGGAGAGGATCTGCTTGCCGTTCGCGAGCTTCCGGATCCGGGCGGCCTTCGTGGCGATCCCGCTCGCCTGGCAGATCATCCCGAGGAGGGGCGTCTCGTAGAGGGCCCACTCCCCGTAGGGGCCCTCGAGGACGAGGGCCGGGACGGGGATCCCGCGCGGGGTCTTCGGGGGGAACACGGAGCCCTCGGGAAGGGACCACAGGCTCACGTTGCGGCCCTTCAGGAGCCGGACGACCTCCTCGAGGCCGCAGAGGACGCCCCAGGGCCAGCCGTTCGGGAGGCTCCCCGTCGTGATCTCGGCGACGACAGGCTCCTGGTCCTTGCCCGACTTCCTCAGGACGTCCAGGGTCCGCAGGAAGTACACGTCCGTCGTGCGGCCCTCGCGGATTTCGTCCTCCGTCGCGAGGAAGAAGTCCCGGGGCTTCGAGGCCTTGGGCATCCCGTCGCGGCGCTACCCTCATCCCGTATTATAGCTTTGCGTCCTTGTGCGGCGCACGCGCCGGACGGCGCGTCCTGTCGGGGCGGGCCAGCCGCTCCGCGAAGGTCGCGAGGATCTCCGCGGCGCGGACCGTCTCCCGGAGGGACACCCGCTCGTCGGGGACGTGGATCCGCTCCGCCTCCCCGGGCCCGAAGACCGCGCAGCGCCCGTTGTGGGCCGCGTAGTAGGCCATCTCCGTGCCGTACGTCACGGCGACGACCTCTGTGCCCGCGAGGTCGCGAAGGAGGCGGATGTGGTCTGCGTCCTCCGGCACGCCGGCGGCGGGGACCTCGTGGAACAGCTCGATATCGACGTCCTCCCGGGCCGCGCGGAACGCCTTCCGGAGGAGGGCCTCGACCTCGGCCTTCGTCGTGCCCGCGGGGTTCCGGCAGTCGAGATCGACCTCGCAGGCATCGGCGACGAGGTTCGGCTTCGTCCCGCCGCGGATCGCGCCCACGTTGACTGTGATCTCGCCATGGAGGTCCCGCGGCCTCCCGAGGCCCTCGAGCTCCCGGAGGACCCGCGACATCCGGTGGATCGCGTTGTCCCCGAGGTGGGGCATGCTCCCGTGCGCGCCCCGGCCGCGGGTCCGTGCGCGGTACCAGAGGACCCCTTTCTCCCGCGCGACGACCTTGAGGCCCGTCGGCTCGCAGACGAGGACGGCCGCGGCCTCCCGGACGACGGGGGCGGACGCGAGTTTCACGGCCCCGCGCATCGTCGTCTCCTCGTCCGTCGTGAGGAGAAGGGACACCGGGATCCCGCGGTCGAGGAGGGCCCGCGCGGCCGCGAGGCCCGCGACGCATCCCGCCTTCATGTCCGCGGTCCCGCGACCGTAGAGCCAGTCCCCGTCCCACGCCCCCGGATCCTTCGTCCACCCGGAGGCGAGGGGGACCGTGTCGAGATGGCCGTTGAAGAGGACGCCGCCCCGGCCGGACGACGCGAGGACGGCCTTCACGTCCCCGTGGACCTCCGGGCGCAGGCCGAGGTCCTCGATCGCCGCGACGGCGGCCCCGAGGATCGCGGACATGTCCTCGTCCGGGGTCGAGGGGATCCGCACGAACTCCGTGAGAGTCGATCGGACATACTCTGTCGGGTTCATGGAAGCCTCCGGTCGAGCTCGTTGTGGACGACCGCGATCGCGTGGTCCGTGTGGAGGGCCACGGAGCCGAGGCCCACGGGGATCGCCCCGCGGTCCAGCACCGCGCGCTCCTCGTCCGCACTCAGGTCTTGGTTGTCCGAGAGGACCCACGTCGCGTCCGCGGGAAGGGCGAACGTCCGGATATCCTTGCCGCCCTCCTTCAGGTACACGAAGGTCGGGCCGAGGACGTCGAGGGCCTCCTCGAGCGTCGCCCGGCGCGCGAGAATCCCGGGGGACGTCTCCCGCTCCACGCGGGACCCGTGCTCGAGGGCCCGGCGGAGGAGGGCCGCGTTGCTCCGGATGTCGGGCTGGAACGACCGCAACCGATGACCGAGGAGGCGGACGAGCCGCGGCGGGTCCGGTGGACCGAGGAGGACGAGCCCGACCTCAACGTCGGCCCGGAGGCCGTGGGCCACAAGGAGGGCCGCGTTCGCGGCGTTCAGGAGGATGTCGATCCGCCCCGCGCCCCCCGCGAGGTCGTCCAATGAGAACTGGGGCGAGGTCGACGCTCGGTGCCCGAGTACGAGGAAGCGCCGCACGGGGCGCGGAACCGCGGCCTGGGCTTAAGGTTTCACGCGCAGCGCGGGGATCGGGAAGCCCATCGCGGCCATCCGGCCGAGGACCTCGTGGAGCTTGTCCTCGCAGTACTCGTCGTCCGTGATCTTCTCGAACACGCCCGCGGAGAGGAACATGACCTCGGAGCGGTCGAACAATTCCATGTAGGGGACCATCACGAGCCGGAGGACGGCTTGGTCCCCGTACATGTAGAGCTGGGCTTCCGCGCCGACCCGCTTCCCGGATTTCATGAGGGAGCCGAAGGGGACGACCTTGTTCACGACGTAGGCCTTCGCCTTGCTCCCGAGGACGGCCTTGTGATGGAAGTACTGTCCCGTCCAGTCCCGTTTGCGGATGTCGAAGCCGGAGTCGACGAGGGCGCGCTCGTACGCGGCGAGGATGTCCTGCAGCTTCCGTCCCGGAAACCCGAGGTGCGCGGTGGCGCCGGAGGTCATGGTCTCGGGGCGGTCATCCGGGCCCCGGACGATGAAGGGGTGGGCTCCGGAAATCGACGCTGATACGCACGGACTCACCTACGACGGCGGTCGAAGGACTCCAGGGTCGTCCGCGCGGCGAGGGCCGCAATGGCCTTCCGGACGAAGGGGACGAGGGGCTCCGACCGGGCGTCCTCGGGCGTCATCCACCGCGCGCCGCGGGCGAGGCGGCCCGGGAGAAAGCGGCAGGCGTAGATCGCGCCGCGCCAGATCCGGTGGGAGAAGGTGTGGTCCACGCTGAGCACGGGGCCGCCGATCCGCGCGCGGCCCCCCGTCTGGGCATGGACGAGGCCACGGAGGGACGCGCGGACGTCGTCCGAGTCCAGCTCCCCGCCCGGGAGGGACCACAGGCCGCCGAGGAGGCCGCCCTCGGGCCGGTGGACGAGGAGGACGCGCCCCTTGGACTCCGCGTAGGCGAACGCGACGGGGACCTCCCGCACAGGCCGCGGAGCCGCCGCCCAGGGGAGGGACGCCTGGATGCCCGCGGCGCGGGCGAGGCAGAGGTCCGCGAGGGGACAGCGATCGCAGGCGGGTGCCCGCGGGACGCAGACCGTGGCCCCGAGCTCCATGAGGGCCTGGTTGAACGCCCCGGGCCGGGAGACGGGCACGAGGTCCTTCGCGAGGGCGTGGACCCGGGCGCGACCCGGGCCGTGGGAGACGTCCTGCTCGATCCGGTGTAGGCGCGCGATCACGCGGACCGCGTTGCCGTCCACCGCGGGCACCCGCTCCCCGAACGCGATGCTCGCGACGGCCCCCGCCGTGTACGGGCCGACCCCGGGGAGCTCCCGGAGGTCCGCCGCACGGGAGGGGATCTGCCCGGCGTGCCGCTCCACGATCGCCTTCGCCGCGGCGTGGAGGTTCCTCGCCCGCCGATAGAACCCGAGCCCCTCCCACTCCCGGAGGACGTCCGCGAGGGGCGCCCGCGCGAGGGACGCGACGTCGGGGAACCGGCGGAGGAACCGCTCGTAGTACGGCGTCCCCGAGGCGACCCGCGTGCGCTGGAGGACGAACTCCGCGACGAGGATCCGGTACGGGTCCTTCGTGCGCCGCCACGGGAGGTCCCGGCGGTGGGCGTCGAACCACGCGAGGAGTGCCTCCTCGATCGCGACCGCGGAGGACGGCGCCACGGGCTCGCGAAGGAGGCGGCCGTACTTAACGGGACGCAAGGTTTAGCGCGTCGGCCGTCTTCCGGGTCCCCCATGGAGGGCCCTCGGCTCGTCGCGCTCGGCCTCCTGACCTCCGGGGAGCGGGTGCTCCTTCTCCGCCGTCCGCCGACGGGGCGCCTCCCGGGCCAGTGGGAGTTCCCCGGGGGGACGGTCGAATGGGGGGAGCATCCCTGGGACGCCCTCCGGCGGGAGCTCCGCGAGGAGCTTGGCGTGCTCGCGCGCCGCGGCGCCCTCTTCGGGATCTACTCCCACATCTACGCGTTCGAGAAGGACGAGGCGCATGTCGTCCTCGTCGCGTATCGCCTCCGCGTCCCCCGGCGGACCGTCCCGGAGGCGGAGGACCGCCGCTGGGTCGCCCTCGAGGACCTCCCGCGGTGGGACATCGTCGCGGGGTCCCGACCCATCCTTCAGGATCTCCGCCGCGCCCGCGGGCTCACTTGAAGATCTCCCCCGTCGCGCGGCTCCAGAAGACGAGGTCGAGCTCCTCCATCCCGATCCCGACGGCTTCGGAGAAGCGCCGCATGGTGACCTCGATCTCCAGGTACCGGCGAGGCGTGAGGGACGAGGGCGTCCGTCGGAGGACGCCATGGCGGAGCAGGTTGCGGAGGATGTGACGGTCCAGGATTGCGAGGCCGTCCCCGCGCCCGATGTTCCGGAGGAAGTGGCTCGCCTCCTTGAAGCCGAGGCCGTCGACCTCCGCGACGAGCCACCCGCGGGCGGCCGACGGCACCGGGACGGCATCAAGGGCCTCCCGCAGGAGGGGGCGGGGGCCGCCGAAGAAGCGCTCCCGCGCCGCGACGAGGAACGCGGCCTTCTGGTTGTGGAACCGGATCCGGCGTCGCAGGGAGCGGGCGACCGCCTCCGCGTCCCCGGACCACAGGAGGCCCGCGTCGGCGAGGTCTCGGACGGCCGCGTCGCTCGCCCGGGCCTTCGTCTGGACCGCGAGGAGGCAGAAGCACAGCTCCTCGAAGAGCTCGCGGTCGGGGCGGCGGCCGACCGTCCGGAACTCCGCGAGCCTCCGGCGGATCGCGGGCCCCTTCTCCGCGTACTCGGCCCGGAGGACGTCGAGCTCCCGGTATGCGGGGGAAGGCCTCATCCCGGGCTCTTCCAGTCCCGCAGGAGGCGGACGAGGAGCCGCACGCCGTACCCCGAGGCCCCCGTCGGGAGGTACGCCTTCTTCGGGGAGTCCGGGGCGGCCTCGATCCACGCGGGTCCGGCGATGTCGAGGTGGGCCCACGGGAAGCCGTCCACGAACCTCTGGAGGAACTTCGCCGCCGTGACGGCCCCCGCGGACCGCCCGCCCGTGTTCTTCACGTCCGCGAAGTCGCTCTTGATCTGCTCGTCGTAGTCGTCCCACAGGGGCATCTCCCACACCCGCTCCGCGGTCGCCTCCGACGCGCGGAGGAGCCGTTCCCGCAGGGAGGCGTCGTCCGCGAACATCGCGCTCGCCATCCGGCCGAGGGCGACCTTCGCGGCGCCCGTGAGGGTCGCGAGGTCGATCGTCGCCTGGGGCTTGAAGGTCTTCGCGAATCCCAGGGCGTCCGCGAGGACGAGGCGGCCCTCCGCGTCCGTGTTGAGGACTTCGATCGTCTTGCCCCCGAACGTCCGGACGATGTCCCCGGGCTTCTGCGCGCTCCCGCTCGGCATGTTCTCCGTGACCGGGGCAATCGCGACCGCGTTGACGGGGAGCTTGAGGCGGGCCGCGGCGAGGACCGCGCTGAGGGCGACGGCGGCCCCCGCCATGTCGTACCGCATGAGCCACATGGGGTCCGCGCCCAGGGCCTCGAGGGGCTTCAGGGCGATCCCGCCGGAGTCGAACGTGATCCCCTTGCCGACGAGCACGACGGGCTTCGATCGGCCGCCGCCCGCGTGCTCGAGGACGAGGAGCCGGGGCGGTTCCACGCTCCCCCGCGCGACGCCCAGGAGGGCGCCGAACCCGAGGTCCTTGAGCTGGGCCTCGTCATACACGGTGAGCTTGGCGCCTGCCTCCTTCGCGGCGGCCCGGATCTTCTCCGTGAGCAGCCGCGGGGTCTTCACGTTGCTCGGGGCGTTGATGAGGTCCCGCGCAAAGTTCACGCTCGACCCGACGACGGAGGCCCGGTGGACGGCGTCCCTGATCTCGCCCGCACGGGCCTTCTCGAGGTTCACGATCGTCATCGCCTCGACCCGCTTCCCGTCGGGCTGGGTCTTGTGCTCGTCATACCGGTAGAGGCCCAGGAGGGCGCCCTCCACGACGGCTTCCGCGGCGTCCCCGAGGTCGATCTCCCCGACGCCGGCCCCATGGACGATCGTCGCGAACGTGGTCAGGCCCATGTCCCGGACCTTCGTCGCCGCGCGGGCGGAGACCTCTCGGACGCGGTCGAGGGTGAAGTCCTCCCTCCGTCCGAGGCCGACGACGATCACGCGGTTCCCGGGGATCCGGTCGAACGTCGGGAACCCGGTGACGTCCTTGAAGGCCCCCGAGAGGTCGCGGGAGGCGATCATCGCGCTGATCTGGTGGCCCAGGGCCGCGTCGACGGCGCCCGTGGCCCCGCCGGGATGGTCCATGCCCTCGAAGAGGTTCACGACGATGACCTCGTCCTCCCAGCGCGAAATGTCGCCGACCTCGACGCGGATGCGCATCCTGGGCCCCCCGGCGCCCCGTACAACCGAGCCCCCGGGATAAGCTTCACCCCTCCCCCCCGGTCCTGTGCCCGCCCGATCGGATGCGCCCCAGGAAGGTTTAACGCGGAGGGCCGCTTCCGCGAGACGCCCGCGAGGTCCGGCCGTGCCCGCCGATGATCCCGAGAAGCTGTCGTGGTTCGACCGGCTCACCCCCGTGTGGATCTGCCTTGCGATGGCCGCGGGCGTCGGCCTGGGCGCGACCGTGCCGGGCCTCTCGGCGAGCCTCGACGCCTTCTCCTGGTCCGGGGTCTCGATCCCGATCGCCGTGGGCCTGATCTGGATGATGTACCCGCCCCTCGCGCGCGTGCGGTACGAGGACCTCCCCCGCCTCGCGTCGAACCGGCGGATCATGGCCGTGAGCCTCGTCCAGAACTGGATCCTGGGCCCGTTCCTCATGTTCGCCCTCGCGTGGATCTTCCTCCCGGACCTCCCGGAGTACCGGACGGGGCTCATCCTCGTCGGGCTCGCCCGGTGCATCGCGATGGTCCTCGTCTGGAACACGATGGCGAAGGGGCACACAGAGTACGCGGCCCTCCTCGTCGGGCTCAACAGCATCTTCCAGATGTTCCTCTACTCCGTCCTCGCGTGGTTCTTCGTGACCCTCCTCTCGGGATGGGTCGGCGGGTTCACGGCCTCCCAGGTCGTCCCCATCTCGGTCCTGGAGGTCGCGAGGACGGTCCTCGTCTACCTCGGCGTGCCCGTGGCCCTGGGGTTCGCGACCCGGGCAATCCTCGTCCGGAGGAAGGGGCGCGCGTGGTACGAGACGAAGTTCATCGAACGCCTCGCGCCGACCGCGATGGTCGGCCTCCTGTTCACCGTCGTCGTGATGTTCGCCCTCCGGGGCGGAGACATCCTGCGCCTCCCGTGGGACGTCGTGCGGATCGCGATCCCCCTCGTCCTCTACTTCCTCCTCATGTTCTCCGTCTCCTTCTCGGTCTCCAAGCGCCTCGGGTTCTCGTACGAGGAGACGACGACCCTCGCGTTCACGGCCGCGAGCAACAACTTCGAGCTCGCGATCGCGACGACGATCGGGGTCTTCGGGATCGCGTCGGGGCAGGCGTTCGCCGCCGTCATCGGGCCCCTCATCGAGGTCCCCGTCCTCGTGAACCTCACGCGGGTCGCGCTCCGCCGGCGGAGGGGATTCCCCGCGACGCCGGCCGCGGTCCGCGAGGTCCCCGGGGGCGCGGCGAAGTGAGCCCGCGCGGACCCGCCACAATCTTATATATCGCGAGGAGCTAGGCCGCCACCATGTCACGGCTGCACACGATACTGGGCGCCCTCGACCGGCTCGCGCCGGCGGAGGTGGCCCACGCGCACTGCGACATCCCCTGCGGAATCTACGACCCCCACCACGCGCAGATGGCCGCCCACACGGTCATCCGGATGGTCGACCTCATCGGGCAGCTCGAGAAGCCGGGCCCGAACTCGACCCCGGAGCAGCGGCAGGAGTTCCACAACAAGCTCGCCCGCTACATCGCGACGAAGGAGCAGCACGCAGAGATCTACAAGCACGAGGTCCGCGTCCTCTGGGGCGACTACTTCAAGCCGGAGCACCTCCAGCAGTTCCCGACCCTCCACGACGCGGTCTGGAAGGCCCTGAAGGCCGCCTCGAAGGGCCGTCAGGAGATCAACCTCCAGGCCGCGGAGGACATGCTCCAGCACGCGAACGAGATCGCGGAGACCTTCTGGAAGACGAAGGGGGTCGGCACGGTGAAGGGCAAGGCCCCGTACCCGACGGCCCGCGAGACGGTCTACCCGAAGGTCGCCTGAGCCCCTCGCCGATGTTCCCCCTCGCGCGCTTCCGGATCGAGGACGCGAGCATGGAGCCCGCCCTCCGGGCGGGCGACTACGTCCTCGTGAACCGGTGGGCCTATGGCCGCCGGGGTCCGAGGTCGGGAGACGTCGTCGTGTTTCGGGATCCCGAGGCGCCGGCCAGGCTCCTCGTCAAGCGCGTGGAGCGGGTCGATCCCTCGGGGGCGGTCCTCGTCCGGGGGGACAACGACGCCTTCAGCCGGGACAGTCGGGCGTTCGGAGCCGTCGGGCGCGAAGGCCTCATCGGCAAGGTCGTCCTTCGGGCGCGCGCTTGATCAGTCCCACTTCTCGAAGCGGATGAGGGCGAACCCGAGCTCCCGGCAGAGGGCGTTGACCTGCTCGACCATGTCGTGCAGGCCGCAGATGTAGACCTGCTTCGTCCGCGGGTCCTTGATCTCTTCCTGGAGGACCTTCTGGACGTACCCCACGTGGCCCTTCCAGTCCGGCGTCTCGGGGCGGGACACGGTGGGGAGGAACCGGAAGTTCAGGTGCTCCCGCTCCCACCGCTCGAAGAGGTCACGGTAGATCAGGTCGTGGACGTACCGGACCCCGTGGACGACGGTGAACGTGCGGCCCGCGTCGAGCCCGGTCGCGAAGAGGTGTCCGAGCATGGAGACGAAGGGGGCCACGCCGGTCCCGGTGGCGACGAACACGGTGTCGTGCTCCACGGGCTCCGGCATCACGAACCGGCCGAGGGGGCCGATCGAGCCGAGTTTCGTACCCACGGGGACCTTGTGGAGGTAGTTCGACATGAAGCCGCCCTCGACGACCTTGATGCACAGCTCGAGGTGGTCCTTGTTCTCGGGCCACGAGGCGATCGAGTACGGGCGGGAGATGCGCTTGCCGTCCTTCTCCGCGAAGAGGGAGATGAACTGGCCCGGTTCGAAATCGAAGACGGGCTCGTTCTCGAACGTGAAGCGGATCAGGTAGGTCTCCGGGTACTTCGTCGCGATGTCGAAGACCTCCTTGACGACCGCCGTGTGCTTCCCGGATCGGAACTTCACGGGCAGCTCCGCAACGGCCGGCTTCGGGACGGCGGACGACCTCGCGGGCGCAGGTTCCCGCATCATGCCGGCCCCGGCACCGTCCGGTCCGATTTAAACGTTTCCTCAAGGGAGAGAGTGGCCTGGTCTGCGCCGCGATTTCGACGGGCCGAAACTCGACATTCAGTACGTCGGGCGCTCGAGGAAGAGCCGCGAGTAGACGAAGCCGGCGACGGTCCCGCCGATCAAGGGCCCGACGATGTACACGTAGCCGTGGTCGAAGAGCCCGGCGACGAGGGCGGGTCCGAACCACCGCGCGGGGTTCATCGCCGCACCCGTCAGGGGCCCGCCCATGAGGATGTCCAGGGCGACCGTGAGCCCGATCGCGAGGCCGCCGACGGCGCGGAAGGAGCCCTTCGGGTCGATCCCCGTGCCATACACGACGAACGCGAGGAAGAACGTGAGGACGGCCTCCACGAGGATCGCGGAGCCGGGCGAGACGTCCCAACCCAGCGTGCCCGCGGTCCCGAGCTGGGGGGTCCCGAGGGCCACGGGTTGCCACGCGGACGCCGGGAGCGCGGCGACGAGAAAGAGCGCGGCCACGAGGGCCCCGACGAGCTGGGCGACCCAGTACACGACCGCGAGGCGCACGGGGATCTGGCGGCCCACGAGGGCCCCCAGGGTCACCGCGGGGTTGAAGTGGCCGCCCGAGACGTGGGCCATCGCGGAGACCATGACCCCAATCGTCAGGCCGTGGGCGAGGGCGATCGCAAGGAGGTCGGACCCTCCCGTCGCGACGATCGCGCCCGCGCCGATGAAGACGAGGGCGAAGGTCCCGATGAACTCCGCGACGGCCTTGCGCAGCGCGTCCGACGCCATCTCCCGCCTCCGGCCCGCCCCGTAGAAACTCGCGCTATTTGAGGTTTTTTATTCTCCAGTGAGAATGGAAATACTACCGGAAGTACGACGCGGACCCGCGGTCGAACCCCGGGACGAACTCGAGGGAGAGTTCCTGGGGCTGCCACGCCGCGTCGGGGAACACGAGGCTCGGGAAGAACCGGGAGAAGTCCGTGGCGACCTGGGTCACGAGGTGCTCCGGGCCGAAGAGGGTCTCCGCGATCCGCCGGGCCTGCTCCCGGCACGCGAGCTCGTCCACGAAGCCGAGGGCGTGGAGGTACTCGTGGAGGAGGACGTAGAACGCGTAGTGGCGGTACAGCTCCGGGTTCGTCTCCCGGATCCGCACGAGGGGGACCTTGTTCATCACGATCACGTTGCTCGCGATCGGGTAGAAGGCCCCGAGGAACCCCTGGGGGGAGTTCCCGAGGTCCGCGAGGGCGAGCATGAGCCCGCCCCGGTTGCGCCCGAGGACCGCGTCGACGGCCCGCTTGACGAGCTCGAAGACGTCCGCGAGGGCGTCCGACTCCGCGAGCTTCCGGGGGAAGTCCATCGGGGGAATCCACGCGGCGGTCCCACTTAAGGGATTGCTCAGCCCCGGCTCAGCCGGGGACGATGGGCAGGAGGTTGAGACCCTCGAACCCGAGGAAGAGGTACGCCGCGTACGCGAGGCTCAGGAGGGCGGCGGTCACGTTCACGGCGCGCCGGACGCGGACGGAGCCCCAGCGGGTGATCGGGTAGCTGACCCCGAGGCCGAAGAGGATCATCCCCAGGACGACGCCGACGCTGAACACGCCGACGCCGCCGAGGAGGCCGAGGAGGGACGTCACGCTCAGGGACGCGACGAAGAGGACAAGGAGCTCGTCGTTGCTCGCGAGCCCATGGACGACGCCGATCCCGAACATGGCCCGGTGTTCCGTGAGACGGGCGAGGTGGACGTGGGGGTGCTCGAGGTCCCCGGCTTTGTGGCGGTGGAAGTGGCCGTGAAGGATCCCGAACTCGAGGAGGAGGCCGAGGACGCCGATCACGACGAGCATGACCGCGACGAGGAGCTCCACGTGGGCCAGGAAATCCCGCAGGAGGGTCTCCCGGAACGTGAACAGGACGATTGTGATGAGGCTCGCCGTGATCATGTGGCCCGCGGCCCAGCTCAGGCTCATGAGGGACGTCTTCCGGAGGTCCCGGCTCCGGGTCAAGAGGTTCGACACGGCGACGAGATGGTCCGCGTCGTAGCTGTGCTTGAAGCCGAGGGCGAGGGCGAGGACGACGAAGAAGAGGGCGTCGAGGGCCATGAGGGTCGCACCCCGGCGGGACCGCCGCGGGACGTCGGTAGCACGACTGATGAAGAAGTAACACGGCTTAAGGTTTCGCGGGAGGCTTCATCTCCCCCGTAGCACTTCGTCCCCGTCGGGGTAGCACGTGGCCGTAGAACGGATCGGGGTCTCCCTCGGAGGCCCCCTTCTCGAGGAGTTCGACCGCCTCGTCGCGTCGGAGGGGTTCCCGAGCCGCTCGGAGGCCCTCCGGGAACTCATCCGGCGGGCCCTCGTGCGCCGGAGGAGGGAGGCGGGGGGGAAGGTCGTCGGCACGATTACGATCGTGTACCGCCACGACGTCGGGATGGTGACCCACCGGATCCTCCATCGGCAGCACGACTTCATGGGCTCCATCCGGGCGACGGCCCACACCCACCTGGGGGAGGAGACGTGCCTCGAGGTCCTCATCGTCGAGGGCGAGATGCGCCAGGTCGAGGACCTCGCGTCGCGGCTACGCACCCTGAAGGGCGTCCTCTTCGCGGAGAGCGTCGTGGCCCGACCCGACCTCCCGTGACCCGGGACCCTGAGTACCATCCGTGGGAACGGGGCTGAAAGGTTTATCGGGCGGGAGGCGGACCCGAGGGACGGCGCGCCATGTCCCTCCGAGCCGCGTACGCCGCGTCCCGCCCCACGAGGGCCCCGCCCTCCCTGCCCTTCGGCTGGGGGGCCGTGACCGTGCTCCTCGTCGGCGGCGCGCTCACGATCATCGGGGTCGTGATCATCCTGTTCGGGTTCTTCGGGATGTTCGGATGGATCGGGGGCGCCGTGGAAGGCTCGTTCTCCATCGGCTCCTTCTTCTCGTCCTTCTTCGGCGCGGTCGTCCTCTTCGTCGTGGGCGGGATGATCGCGGGGGTCGGCGGATGGCTCGTCCGGCTCTGGTGGATCTTCCTCTTCGTCGGCGTCGTGACGGGCGCCGCCGGCGGGGCGAACACGGTCCGCGAGCGGGAGGCGATGCGGGGGGGCGACGTCCGGGTGCGCTGCCGCGCCTGCGGCCGGCTGAATCCCGAGGACGCCAGGTTCTGCCTGTCCTGCGGCCAGGCCGTGTGACCCGTCCGAACGGGATGTTCGGAACCTATTTGAGAACGGACCGGGGTTCGCGACTCCCGTGGGGCTACTGATCCGCTTCGCCCGCCAGTGGGTCGCGGGGGAGACCCTCGACGAGGCGGTCCTTGCGGCCCGGGCCGCGAACGCCCGCGGGATCCGCGCCCTCCTGAACTACCTGGGCGAACACTACCGGGAGAGAGGGCCCGTGGAAGCGACGGTCCGGGAGTACCTCGGGATCGTCGCGCGGCTCCGGGACGCGGGCATCCACGGGGACGTGAGCGTCAAGCCGACCCAGCTCGGGATCCTCATCGACCGGGAGTATGCCCTCGCCCAAACGATCCCGATCGTCGAGGCCGCGAGGGCCGCGGGCGGCGTCCTGTGGGTCGACATGGAGGCCGCGTCGACGGTCCCCGACACCCTCTGGGTCCACGAGCGGCTCTTCGAGGCGTACGGCCGGGTAGGCCTCTGCCTCCAGGCGAACCTCCGCCGCACCCGGGACGACCTCTCTCGGCTCCTCGAGAGAGGCGCCCCGATCCGCCTCGTGAAGGGCGCGTACCGCGAGACCCCGGATGTCGCGTTCACGGGCCGCGCGGAGATCGACCGGGAGTACCTCGCCCACCTCGAGACGCTGTTCCGGGAGGGGCGCGACTTCGAGGTCGCGAGCCACGACGGCCGGATCGTCGCGCGGGCCCTCGAGCTCGCGAAGGATCATGCCACGCCCTTCGAGTTCGCGATGCTCAAGGGAGTCCGGGATCCCCTGAAGGCGGACCTCGTCGCCCAGGGCCACCGGGTCACGGAGTATATCCCGTACGGGCCCTCGTGGCTCCCGTACTTCACGCGCCGCCTCCGGGAGCGACCGCGGAACGTCGTGACGATGCTCCGGTCCCTCGTGAGCGGGTGAGGGCGGAACCCTTTTCGGCCTCGGGGCCCGTCCCCCGAGCGTGGACCGCCGCGCGTTCCTGCGGACGATGCGGACCCTCGAGGCGCGCGACCCCCTTGCCGACTGGGCCGCCCCGATGACCCCGTTCGAGGTCCTCGTCTCGACGATTCTCTCCCAGAGCACGACGGTCGGGAACGAACGACGAGGGATGGACGGACTCCGCAAGGCGTTCGGCACGGTCACGCCGGACGCCCTTGCGGAGGCTCCCATCCGGAGGATCGAGCGGGCGATCTGGCACGCGGGCCTCTCGCGTCAGAAAGCCGGGAGGATCCGGGACGTCGCGAGGATCGTCCGCGGACGGTGGGGCGGATCCCTCGACGGAGTCCTCCGACGGCGGACCGAGGCCGCGCGGGCGGACCTCGTGTCCCTGCCGGGCGTGGGCCCGAAGACGGCGGACGTCGTCCTCGCGATGGCGGGCGGCCACCCGACGTTCCCCGTCGACACCCACGTGGACCGAATCGCCCGCCGGTGGGGCCTCGTCCCCCGGACGGACTACGAGGCGACCCGCGCGGCCCTCGAGGCGTGGACCCCTCCCGGGAAGAGGAAAGCGTGGCACCTCGCGATGATCGCCCACGGGCGCACCCTCTGCAAGGCCCGTCGCCCGAGGTGCGCGGAGTGCCCCGTCGCCCGGGACTGCGACTGGTACCGCGCACGAGGACGACGCCGTCCCGACAAAAGGTTAAGAAGTCCGGAAGGGTAGCCCGCGGCGAGCCGTTTGCCTCTTTCTGATTACGTCCAGCTGATGAAGGTCCGCATCGCGGCCCTCCTCCTCCTCGTCGCGGCCGCAGGGTACGTGTCGACGAGCGGGCTCGCGATCGACCCGTGGCGCTTCGGGCTCCTGATGCTCACGGGCTTCCTCGCCTCCGCGGGGGCGAGTGCGATCAACCACTACATCGACCGGGACCTCGACTCCCTCATGGGCCGCACGCGGGCCCGGCCCCTCCCCGCCCACCGGATCGAGCCGCCCGGGCGTGCCCTGGGGTTCGGCCTGGGCCTCTCCCTCGTCGCCCTCGGCGTCGCCTACCTCGGCCTCAACCCCCTGACCGCGGGGATGATCGGCCTCGGCCTCTTCGTGTACGTCGGGGTGTACACCCTCGGCCTCAAGAGGACGCACGCGAGCAACATCGTGATCGGCGGCTTCGCGGGATCCTGCCCCGCCCTCGCGGGATCCGCGGCCGCCGTGGGCGTCCTCTCGGCCCCTGCGATCCTCCTCGCGGTCCTCGTGTTCCTCTGGACCCCGGGCCACTTCTGGGCCCTCGCGTACCGGAGCCGGGAGGACTACCGCCGGGCGGGGATCCCCATGCTGCCCGCGGTCTCCGACGAGCGCACGACGGTCCGCGCGATCGCCGTGTCGACGGCCCTCGTCCCCGTCGCGACCCTCGGCTTCTATCTCACGCCCGCGTTCGGGCTCCCGTTCCTCGTTGCGGCGGCCCTCGGGGGCGGAATCCTCCTCGCCCTCACGTGGCGCTTCGTCCGGCGGCCGAGCGTGGAGACGGCGTGGGCCGGCTACAAGTTCTCGGGCACGTACCTCGCGATCGTGCTCGTCGGCGCAATGCTCGACGCGGTCGTCGCCCATCGGCTCGTGCCATGAGGGCGCAACGGGAGGGGAGGGGCGTTCTCAGGCTCGAACAGGGCACCCTTCAGTTTTTAATACTTCGCTTCCCTTAGTGTCGATAGCGAACGGTGGAAGGCATGCCGGGGAAGACGCTCGTAGAGAAGGTGCTCTCCCATGCCTCAGGCCGGGAAGTCCGGGCCGGGGACATCACGATCGCGAGGGTCGATCTCGCGTACGTCCAGGACGGCACGGGCCCCCTCACGTTCCGGCAGATGGAGAAGATGGGGCTCGTGAAGGCCGCGAATCCCGCCCGGTCCGTCGTGTTCATCGACCACTCGAGCCCGCCCCCGCGGAAGGAGCTTGCGTCGGACCACGTGTACCTGCGGGACTTCGCGACGAAGACGGGGATGGTCCTCTCCGACGTCGGGGAGGGCGTGTGCCACCAGGTCGCCTTCGAGAAGTACGTCCGGCCGGGGGAGGTCGCGATCGGGGCGGACAGCCACACGGTCATGGGCGGGGCCATGGGAGCCTTCGCGACGGGAATGGGCTCCACGGACGTGGCCGTGGCCCTCGCCCTCGGGAAGACCTGGCTCCGGGTCCCGGAGTCGTGGCGGTTCGAGGTGACTGGCTCCTTCGCCCACGGGGTCTACGCGAAGGACCTCATCCTGCGGGTCATCGGGGACATCAAGACGGACGGGGCCACGTACATGGCGATGGAGTGGGGCGGGCCCGCGATCTCGCGGATGCCCATGACGGAGCGGATGGTCCTCTCGAACATGGCGATCGAGGCGGGCGGGAAGTGCGGCCCCCAGCCGTCCGACGAGGAGACACGGCGATACCTCCGGGAGCACGGCCGGGAGGCGGACTGGCGGGAGGTCCGACCCGACGAGGACGCGCGGTACGAGCGGACGTCCGCGTACGACGTCGGCCCGCTCGAACCCATGGTCGCCCGGCCGCCCCAGGAGGACAACGTCGTTCCCGTCACGGACCCGAGCGTGAAGGGCCTCCGGATCCACCAGGTGTACCTCGGCTCCTGCACGAACGCGCGGTACGAGGACATCCGCGTCTTCTGCGACTACATGAGAGGGGAGGCCGTGGCCAAGGGGACGCGGCTCATCGTGACCCCCGCCTCGAAGGAGTCGTACGTCCGCGCGATGAAGGAGGGCCTCTTCGGGGTCCTCCTCGACGCGGGCGCGACGATCAACTCCCCGGGCTGCGGCGCATGCCCCGGCGTCCACCTCGGGATCCCGGGGGACGGGGAGAACGTCCTCTCGACGACGAACCGCAACTACGTGGGCCGGATGGGGAACCCCCTCGCGTTCACGTACCTTGCGTCCCCCGCGACGGCGGCCGCGACCGCGATGTACGGGGTCATCACGGACCCCCGAGAGGTGTGACGATGGGCCGGGCCTGGAAGTTCGGGGACAACATCTCGACGGACCTCATCGCCGCGGGACGATACTATCACCTGCGCTCGAACCTGCCCGAGCTCGCGAAGCACGTCCTCGAGGACGCGCGGGCCGACTTCGCCCCGGGGGTGAAGGCGGGGGACGTCGTCGTCGGGGGCCGGAACTTCGGGAAGGGCTCCTCGAGGGAGCACGCGCCCGTGATCATCAAGCTCGCGGGTACGCGGGCCGTCCTCGCGAAGTCCTTCGCGCGGATCTTCTACCGGAACGCGATCAACATCGGGCTCCCCGCGATCGTCGTGGACACAGACCGGATCGACGAGGGGGACGACCTGGACGTCGACCTCGAGAAGGGAGTCGTCCACGACCGCACGAAGGGGATCGACCTCACGTTCCCATCCCTCCCGCCCGTCATGGCGCGGATCCTGGAAGAGGGGGGGCTCGTGGAGTACATCAAGAACCACGGTGACCTCGTCGTGGACGCGCCGTGAGCGGGCCGCGGGGGAGCGGACGGAAGGCGACGGAATGGGACTCGCCGCGAAGATGGACGCGCCCCGGATCGACCGGGGCCTCGACGACATCTACGTGAAGGAGACGTCGATCTGCCTCGTCGACGGGGACCGCGGGCGCCTCGTGTACCGCGGCTTCGACATCCGGGACCTTGCCCAGCACTCGAACTTCGAGGAGACCGTCTTCATCCTCGTCCACGGGCGCCTCCCGACCCGGGAGGAGTACGACATGCTCCGGAAAGGGCTCGCGGAGAGCCGGGCGATCACCCCGGACCTCGTGCGCCTCCTCCGGCGCATGCCGCCGGACGCGCCGCCGATGGACGTCCTCCGGACCGCGGTCTCCTACATGAGCAACTTCGACCCCGAGCGGGACGACCCGACGCGGACGGCGAACATGCGGAAGGCCCAGCGGCTCGTGGCGAAGTTCCCGACGATCGTCGCAGCCCACCACCGGATCCGCGAGGGGAAGCGCCCCCTCGCGCCGAACCCGAGGCTCGGGATCGCGGAGGACTTCCTCCGTATGGTTACGGGGAAGCGGCCGGACCCCCTGAGCGCGCGGATCATGGACGTCGCCCTGATCCTCCACGCGGACCACAGCATGAACGCGTCCGCGTTCGCCGCGATCGTGGCCGCGTCGACCCTCGCGGACCTGTACAGCGCGATCGTCGCGGCGATCGCGACCCTCAAGGGGCCCCTCCACGGCGGGGCCAACGAGGCGGCCCTCCGGACGATGCTCCTCGTCGGGAAGCCGGAGAACGCGGAGCGGTACGTCCTGGACACCCTCGCGAACCGCGGCAAGATCTTCGGGTTCGGGCACCGCGTCTACCGGACGTACGACCCGCGGGCCCTCATCCTCCGGGAGTACGCGAGGCAGCTGAGCGAGAAGCGGGGGCAGGAGGACCTCTTCCGGATCGCGGAGATCCTCCAGGAGGTCACGGTCCGCGAGCTCAAGGCGAAGCAGATCTACCCGAACGTGGACTTCTACTCGGGACTCGTGTACCACCTCCTCGGGCTCCCGATGGACCTCTTCACCCCGATCTTCGCGGTGTCCCGCGTCTCCGGGTGGACGGCCCACGTGATCGAGTACTGGGACGACAACCGGCTCGTCCGGCCCCTCGACTACTACGTCGGCCCGAGGGACGCCGTGTACGTGCCCCTCGACCAGCGGTCCTGAGGCCCGCCATCCTTATGGGGGACCTCCTCCCTTTGCGGCCCGGGTGAACGAATCCCCGCGGAGCGCCTCGTCCTCAAGCCCCCCTCGGAGGGGCACAAGATCCTCCTCACGCCGTCCGGACTCCGGGTGCCCGACGACCCGATCATCCCGATCATCGAGGGGGACGGGATCGGCCCCGACGTGACGCGGGCCGCCCGCCGGGCGATCTCCGCGGCCGTCGAGACCTCGTCCGGGGGCCGTCGTCGGATCGTGTGGTTCGACGTCCCCGCGGGGGAGACGGCCCTGTTCCGCTACGGGGACCTCCTCCCCGGGCCGACGAAGGACGCGATCCGGGAGTACGTGGTCGCCCTCAAGGGGCCCCTCACGACCCCCGTGGGCGGGGGCTTCCGGTCCCTCAACGTGACCCTGCGGCAGACCCTCGACCTGTACGCGAACGTGCGACCGATCTACTGGCTCCCGGGCGTCCCGAGCCCCGTGACGCATCCCGAGCGGCTCAACCTCGTGATCTTCCGGGAGGCCACGGAGGACGTCTACGCGGGGATCGAGTGGGAGCGCGGATCCCCGGAGGCGAAGCGGATGATCGATGTCCTCGAGCATCAGTTCAACGTCCGGGTGAGGCCCGACAGCGGGATCGGGCTCAAGCCGATGAGCGAGTTCGGCTCCAAGCGCCTCGTCCGGCGGGCGATCCGCTACGCGGTCGACCACGGGAGGCGCAGCGTGACCCTCGTCCACAAGGGGAACATCATGAAGTACACGGAGGGCGCCTTCCGACAGTGGGGCTACGAGGTCGCGCGGGACGAGTTCGCCGACCGGACCGTGACGTCGGACGAGGTCCTGCGATCCCACGGGGGCAAGGTCCCCGAAGGGCGGGTCGTCATCAAGGACGTCATCGCGGACAACATGTTCCAGCAGCTCCTGCTCCGGCCCGACGAGTACGACGTCCTCGCGACCCCGAACCTGAGCGGGGACTTCCTGAGCGACGCGGCCGCAGCCCAGGTCGGCGGGCTCGGCGTGGCCCCGGGCGGGAACATCGGGGACGCGATCGCCCTCTTCGAGCCGATCCACGGGAGCGCGCCGAAGTACGCGGGGATGGACAAGGTGAACCCCACGGCGGAGATCCTCGCGGGGGTCATGATGCTCGAGCACCTCGGATGGGAGGACGCCGCGGTCCGCCTCCGGGAGGCCGTGAAGGCCGTCATCGCGGCGAAGGTCGTCACGTACGACCTCGCGCGGCAGATGGAGGGCGCGCGGGAGGTCGGCACGGCCGCCTTCGCGGACGCGATCATCGAGCGGTTCCACGGGGCCTGACCGTGCCCGCGCGGGCCTCGGGCCACGGGACCGCGTCGCCCCTCGAGGCGGGCCTCTGCGAGGCGCTCTCCCGCCAGGACGTGCCCCACGAGCACGGCTCCCTCCACTTCCGCGTGCGGCTCGCCTCCGGGGAGCTCGCCCGGTTCGACCCGGGGATCGTCGTCCGCCGCGGGCCCGTCGTCTTCCTCCTCGAGGCCCTCACGGCGCCCCTCGACGGAGAGCGGATCGCCCTCCTCGCGGGGTTCCTCGAGCAGCACTCCCCGGAGATCGTCCTCGTCGCGGTCGCTCCCCGGGCGGCCGTCGCGGACGTGCCCCCGGCGTCGTACGACGAGGTCTACGCGGACGACGAGATCCCGAGGATCGTCGCGCGGCTCCGGACCCAGGGTGCGGACGGCTTCCTCGAGCCGTTCCGGAAGACGGGCCGCCCACGGGCCTAGGAGACCATCCGGACGTCGGCCACGACCGCGAGATGGTCCGACGCCTCGATGGGCGCGGGACGCTGGACGATCTGCGCGGTGAGGACGATCAGGTCCGTGGACACGAAGACGTAGTCGATCCGTTCGACGGGGTCCAATGAGCTGTACGTGTATCCCGCGGGATCGTCCCGGCCTCCGCCTCCCTCGACCCACGCGTCGTCGAGGGCGCCCACGACGTTCTCGTACACGAGGTCCGGGGATCCCGTCTCCCCGGGGCACCGCCCGCTCGGGCAGGCGTTCAGGTCCCCGACGAGGATCCGCGGGCCCGCCGTGGCGGCGACCCGGGCGAGGACCTCCTGGACCTGGATCCCGCGCTCCGCGAGGTCGAGGCCGAGGTGGACGACGAACACATGGACGGCGCCGGACGTCCCGTTCACCCGTGCGTGGAGGAGGGCACGCTGGTCCCCCTGGCTCGTGAGGAGGACGTACTCCCAGGACAGGATCGGGAGGCGGCTCAGGAGGGCGACCCCATACGTCTGCTCCCGGGTCGGCGGCCCGTACGCGGCGTGGTAGCCCAGGGTCGACGCGAGGTACCCGACGACGTCGACGCCCCCGCTCGTCACGCGGACCGTGTCGCTCTCCTGGAGGCCGACGAGGTCCGGGTTCCCGTGCCGCACGACGTCCGCGATCCGCCCGACGTCGAGCCGGCCGTCCGCCCCGAACCCCTGGTGCACGTTGTACGTCATCACTCGGAGGACGTCCGTCGTCGGGGCGACGGGCGCCCCGGGAGGCGTGAGGGCGATCCCCGCGGCCCCGAGGATGAGGAGGGACGCCGCGAGGACCGCGGTCCCCCGGCGCGCGACGGGCGACGGGACGAACCCGGGGGAGCGTCCCCCCGCGGCGAGGGAGGGACCGAGGGCCGCGAGGCCCATGAGGAGGAGGACGGCCCACGCGCGCCCGCGCCACAGGGCGCCGCCGGGGACGTAGGCATGGGTGAGGGTGAAGACGAACGCGAGGAGGAGGACGAGGAACGTCGCGCAGGCGACGGTGAGGGCGAGCCCCATCTGCCGGACGTCGAGGCGCGCGGCGCCCGCCCACCCGAGGGTCCGCTCGAGCCCGACGACGGCCGCGGCGGCCGCGACGGGAGCCAGGATCGCAAGGAACTCGGACCCGAAGAACGCGAGGTCGACGGCGAAGAGGAGGAGGCCCGTCTGGAGGACCGCGGAGGTCCGGGAGGCGCGGGGCGCGGGCCCCAGGCCCGAGCGGGCGATATGGGCCCCCGCGACGAACCCGAGGAGGAGGGCCGGCGCGAACAGGTCCGGCGCCTGGCCCGACCACCGGGCGAGGAACCATGGGTACGACAGGACGACGACCGCGAGGGCGAGGAACCCCGCGAGGCCGATCCCCGTCCCGAGGGCGGCCCCGCGGGCCCGCTGGACCCCCGCGGCCTCCGGGAGGAGGGGGACCTTGGCGAGGACGTAGAGGAGGAGCCCCGCGAGGGGGACGAGGTACGCGAGGGACCAGACCGTGGCCCCGGGGTCGAGGGTTTTCCCGAGGATCCGGAGGGCGAGGTCCGCGGCGAGGGCGAGTCCGACGGACGACGCGGCCATCCCCGCGCCCCCCGCGAGGTGGAGGGCGGACGCGAGGAAGGGGACGAGGAACAGGAGGAACGCGGCGACGGCGACGCCGCTCAGGACGACGAGGATCTCGACGGGCCAAGGGGCGAGGAGGACGACCCGGAAGGCGAGGAACACGAGGGCCGACCCCGTCATCGTGAGGGACGTCGACGGCCGCGCGAGCCCGACGAGGTACGCGACGGGGGCGAGGAGGAACAGGACCGCGACGACGGACGCGTTGAGCCCGACCGTGAGGACGTTCATCGCGTAGACGGAGGCCACGAAGACCCGGAGGGCCTCGAGGCCGAGGAGGACCGCGACGAAGAGGGCGAGGCCCGCATCGAGGACCCTCCGCGGGCCCGCGGCGGCAGGGGGCGCCATCGCGGGCGCACGGTCGTCCACGGATACAAAGGCTCCGATGGGGGCGCGCGTCTCGGGGTGTGGGACACGGCCTCCTCATGGGACGTCGGGGCGGCCTTAAATAGCGTGGCGCCCATCGACGTCGCGCCCCGCGCGCCTGGGAGGAGCCACACGTGGTCGTCCCCGCCTGCGACCCCGGCGGCACGGAGCCCTGCCGGGTGAACTTCGCGTTCCTCCCGGAGTGGACGCAGCTCGCCGTGTGGGCCGTGAACGCGGTCGTCGTGGCCGTCTTCGCGTACGGGCTCTGGACGCGGTACCGCCTCTGGAAGGAGGGGGCCCCGGGCTCCCCGGATGGGTCCTTCGTCCATCACCTGAGGATGCTCCTCGCCGTGTCCGTCCTCCAGGGGAAGGTCGTCCGGCGGCGGTTCGCGGGGGCCATGCACGTCCTCCTGTACACGGGCTTCATCGCGCTCGGGATCGGGACGACCCTCGTCGCCCTGAACACGGACATCCTCGCCCACGTAGGGATCGACATCCTCCGGGACGAGCCCTACCTGATCTTCGAGTTCGCCCTCGACTTCATGGGCCTCGCGTTCGTCGTCGGGCTCGGGATGGTCTTCTACCGCCGGCTCGTCGAGCGGCCGACGTATCTCCGGGCCGGGCGGCGGGACCTGTACCTCCCCGGGATCCTCCTCCTGCTCCTGATCCAGGGGTTCGTCCTCGAGGCCGTTCGCCTCGCGGTCCTCCAGCCCCGCTGGCAGGAGTGGTCCTTCGTCGGGTACGCGCTGTCCCTCGCCTTCCGCGCCGTCGGCGTGGACGAGCGCCTCGTGTCCGTGGACGTCGCGGGGTCCCTCGTGACGATCACGCCAAACGCTGGGCTCGCGGTGCTCTACGGGGCCCTGTGGTGGTTCCACGCCGGGACGACGTTCTACTTCGCGGCGAGCCTCCCCTGGACGAAGGCGAGCCATCTCCTGTTCAGCCCTGCGAACACGTACCTCGAGCGGGCCCTCCCGTACGGAAAGCTCGACAAGCCCTTCGATGTCGACGTGATCGCGCAGCCCGACGCAGCCCCGCCCGTCCTCGGGATCCCCACGACGAAGGCCCTCGCCTGGTTCGACCGCGTCCAGCTCGACGCGTGCACGATCTGCGGCCGCTGCACGTCCGTGTGCCCCGCGTGGACGACGGGCAAGCCCCTCGACCCCATGCACGTGATCCTCGACCTCCGGGACGCGATGGCCCTCGAGTCCAAGGGACGCGCCCTCGACGGCCCCCTCCCCGAACACGTCGGGTACGAGGAGCTGTGGGCGTGCACGACGTGCATGGCGTGCATGCAGGAGTGCCCCGTCTCGATCCGCCACGTGCCCTTCATCGTCGGCCTTCGGCGGACGTTCGCGATGGAGCTCGGACGCATCCCGGAAGAGGCCCAGGGGATGATGCGGAACATCGAGACGAACTTCAACCCCTGGGGGATCGGGTGGGACCAGCGGGCCCGGTGGGCCGAGGGGCTCGGCGTGCGGACGATGGCCGAGGCGGCCGCGGCGGGCGAGCCCGTGGACGTCCTGTTCTGGGTCGGCTGCGCGGGCTCCTTCGACGACCGGAACCGGAAGGTGTCCCAGAGCGTCGCGAGGCTCCTCCAGCGGGCCGGCGTGCGGTTCGCGATCCTCGGGCCCGAGGAGAAGTGCACGGGGGACCCCGCGCGCCGGGCGGGGAACGAGTACCTCGCCCAGATGATGATCAAGGCGAACGTGGAGACCCTGAACCGATACGCGGTCAAGACGATCGTCACCGCGTGCCCCCACTGTTTCAATGCGATCCGGCATGAGTACCCGGACTTCGGCGGGACGTACGAGGTCGTCCACCACTCCGTCTTCCTCGACCGGCTCCTGAAGGAGGGGCGGCTCGCCCCTGTGAAGGAGGTCGCGGAGCTCCTGACGTTCCACGACGCGTGCTACCTGGGACGGTACAACAAGGTGTACGAGGAGCCCCGGGACGTCCTCCGGCGGATCCCGGGCGTGCGGACCGTCGAGATGGCCGCGTGCCGGGACAAGGGGTTCTGCTGCGGGGCCGGCGGGGCGCGGATGTGGATGGAGGAGCGGGTCGGGGAGAAGGTGAACCACCGGCGGCTCGCCCACGCCGTGGCGACGGGGGCGAAGGCCGTCGCCACGGCGTGCCCGTACTGCCTCATCATGTTCGACGACGCGGCGAAGACGAAGGACCGCGAGGACCTCGGCCGGCAGGACATCGCGGAGATCCTCGAGCGGTCGCTGTGAGGCCCCCGCAGACACGGACCTAGAGGCCGTCGATCGCGTGGGCGAGCTCGAAGTCGAGGACCGTGAGGCCCCCGCGGTCATGGGTCGTCAGGAGCAGGGTCACGCGGTTCCACGAGTTCTCGATGTCGGGGTGGTGGTCCGCCTTCTCCGCGAGTTCGCCGACCCGATTGATGAATGCGAGGGCCTCGGGGAAATCCTTGAACGTCCACGTGCGCTCGATCGCTGCGCCCTGGCGCGTCCACGCCGGGACGGCGTGAAGTCGCGTCGCGATCTCAGGTTCCGAGAGGAGGGTCCGCCGGGGCATGGACGCCCGGGTGGAGAGGCCGCGGGCCGGGAAAAGGTTCACGCTTTCGCCGGATAACCTCATTCAAGGTTGACTCGCGCGGCACTGGGCCGCGGGGCCGTCACCGGACGATCACGATGGGCGTGTGGGCGACGATGTCCGCGGCCCACGCGATGTCGAGCCCGACCTGGAGGAGGTACGTGCAATAGGAGTGCACGCCGTGGTAGCTCGACTGGACCTCCCCCGGGATCGGGATCTCGAACTCGAAGGGCATCCCGACCCGGATCTGCTCCATGGGGACGGACACTTCGTTCCGGTACGTCGTCGTGGTCTCCTCCTGCCCGTCCGCCCGCGCGTACTCCGCGCCCACGAGGGCCGTGTACACCCGCCGGATCCGGGCCCCGCCGAGGCGGAGGAGGGTGATCCGGCACCCGATGAGCTCGCGGGCGAAGAACCGGTCCCCGTCGAGCTCGACGTAGACCTCGGGCCCCTCTCCGCCGGACCGGAAGCGCACGGGCTGCGCGTACGTCCGCACGCTCGGGCGGTCGTAGAAGACGAAGACCTCCCCGCTCCACATCGTGTCGAGCCACAGGGGCACATCGAGGCGCGCCGTGAGGACGTAGCGGACCTTCGCGTGGGGGCCCTCGTAGGACGGCAGCCCGCTGAACGGGATCTGGAACCGGAACGGGAACCGGTACGTCCCAGGGGCCAGGGGGCCCTCGCCCCGGAGGGGGAGCCGCCAGGCGACGGGGTCGGCGACGGACCGGTACGTCCGCCGGTTGTCCCCCGAGCCGCGCGTGATCGAGGTCTCCTCGCGGCCGAGGAACTCGACGTAGAGCTCGCGGCTCGGGACGTCCTTCGTCGTCTCGATCACGACGGTCCCCTCGACGACCTCGCCCGTGTAGTACGAGGTCCGAGGCAGCTCCACGGAGATCCACCGGGGCACGGGATCACCCGCGGGGCGGCACGGCGATCACCGCACGAGGTACCGGGTCCCGCAGTACGCGCACGTCGCGATCCCGAAGCGGTCCACGTTCGTCGGGGCGGCCCCGCAGTTCGGGCAGGCGAGCTCGGCGGCCCCGCGGATCCCCGCAGGGACCATCGGCTGCTGGATGGGGGGCGGCGGGGGCAGCCGACGGGCGGCCGCTCCCTGGCCCGCAATCGCGAGCACGATGACCAGGATGACGAAGAAGAGGATCCCGCAGAACGGCGCGAAGAGCAGGGGGGAGAAGAAGCCTCCGAACGGACTCGAAGAGAGCCCAATGAATACGGAGCCCAACACGGCGAGCCCAGTCAGGACCACGAAGACGACGACCACGATGGCGACGAGGGAGGCGGGATTCATCCGCGACGGGCCCGACCCGGGGAGGCCAATCACGGGCCCCCCGGCGGACCACGACGGCTGCACGGGGCGGGGAGGGACCTTGGCCTAGATGAACCCTGCGGGGTGGCCCCGCGTGCGGGGAAGTATATCTATTCATGTGAAGGAATAAACGTAGAAAGGGTCGGCCGATCATTCAGCCCCTGAGTTCCTTGAGGAGGGCGGGCAGGACCTCGAGGACGTTCCCGACGACCCCGACGTGGGCGACCTCGAAGATGGGCGCGCTCGGGTCCGTGTTGATCGCGACGATGAGGGATGCGTCCTTCATCCCGGCCACGTGCTGCATGGCCCCGCTGATCCCGCAGGCCACGTAGAGCTTGGGCCGCACCGTCTTCCCGCTCTGCCCGACCTGGCGGGTCTTCGGGAGCCACTCCATGTCTGTGAGGGGGCGCGAGGCGCCGACGACCC
>Ga0209521_10000139_pt1 | contig 47647 bp, 40 predicted proteins | sample Rifsed19ft4_FD_184016 | JGI IMG/M metagenome (GOLD analysis project Ga0209521, IMG submission 184016) | Soil microbial communities from Rifle, Colorado, USA - sediment 19ft 4 (version 2) | ecosystem: Environmental > Terrestrial > Deep subsurface > Rock core/Sediment | place: Rifle, Colorado...
TCGTCAACGCTCCTCTTGTGCGGGAAGAGCCCCTCTTCCATGCCGGCGATGAAGACGACCGGGAACTCGAGCCCCTTTGCAGAGTGCATGGTCATTAAAGTTACCCTGTTCTGCTTGTCCTCGTACTGGTCGGCGTCACTCATGATGGAAACGAGGTTGAGATAGTCCGCGAGCGTAGCCTTCGGGTGGCCGGTCTCGTAGTTCTTTATGGCGGCTATGAGGCTATCGAGGTTCTTTACCCTTACGTCCGCCTCCTCGGTCTTCTTGCTCGCCCAGAAGTCCATGTAGCCAGTGAGGTCCAGCACCCGTGAGGCGAACTCGTGGAGCGCCGTGCCCGTCATCTCGTGACGGAGTATCTCGAATGTGCCGATGAAGTCGTTGACGCTATCGGCGAAGACGCCGTCCTTGCGCCCTTTTACGAACGCCTCAAAGAGGCTCAAGTCATGAGCGGCGCTCATCTTGTGGACCTTCTCAAGGGTCGCCTTGCCTATGCCCCTGGGCGGCACGTTCACTATGCGGAGAAAATTAAGCGAGTCCTCGGGGTTTATGATGGCCTTCAGGTAGGCTATGGTGTCCTTTATCTCCCTCCTGTCAAAGAACCTGTAGCCGCCGACGATCGTATACGGGATGCCCTCCTCGAAGAAGATCTCCTCGAAGGGCCTGGACTGCGTGTTTGTCCGGTAGAGGATGGTGAAGTCTTTGTATTTCAGAGACTCATCCGACGAGACCATCTTGGTTATCTGCCTTACGGCAAATCTGGCCTCCTCGTACTCGTTAAGGCACTCCTCGAATGAGACCGGTTCGCCATCGCAGTTCTGCGTCCATAGGTTCTTCTCTATCCTGTCCTCGTTGTTCATGATGACCGAGTTGGCCGCGCCGAGAATGCTTTTCGTAGAGCGGTAGTTCTGCTCGAGCTTTATTATCTCGGCCTGGTGGTAGTCCTCCCTGAACTTCAATATGTTCTCGATGGACGCGCCCCTCCAGCCGTAGATGGACTGATCAGGGTCTCCGACAGCGCAGAGGTTCATCTGCCCGGAGGCAAGGAGCCTTGTGAGGATGTACTGCGCCTTGTTGGTGTCCTGGTACTCGTCAACGAGTATGTGGGCGAACTTGTCCTGGTATTTCTTCATGACATCCGGATTTGCCTTCAAAAGCTGTATGGGCTTACAGATGAGGTCGCCGAAGTCCACGGCGTTCATGGCGGTGAGCTTCTTCTGATAGGCCCTGTAGATGGGGATGATGACGTCCCGCATATCCGACTCTCCGTAACGCGCGTACTCGTCGGGAGTAAGGCAGTTGTTCTTCGCGAGGTTTATCTCCCAGATTACGCTCTTGTACGGCAGATCCTTGTTGCTTATTCCAAGCTCGGACATGACGTAATTGACGAGGAGGGTCTGCTCCTCGTCGTCGTATATGGTGAAGTTCGATTTGAGGCCGAGCGTCTTCGCCTCATCCCTCATTATGCGCAGGCCAATTGTGTGGAAGGTGCCTGCCCAGATATCCTTGGCCTTCTCGCCTATCAGTTTCTCTACCCTCTCCTTTATCTCCTGCGCCGCCTTGTTGGTGAAGGTGACGGCGAGTATATTGTCTGCCGGGACTTTCCTCTTGAGGACCAGATGGGCGATGCGCGAGGTAAGGACCTTTGTCTTGCCTGACCCTGCGCCCGCGAGGATAAGGAGCGGGCCTTTATCGAAGGTGGTAGCCTTGAGCTGAAGCGGATTGAGCGTCTTGAGGTACATTAGGGAAGCCTTTCGAAAATTTCGAACAGGGGATGATACCATAGGGCGGCATAGAGGTGAATACAGATTCTGTTGAGTTGGATTGAAGAATGGTTTTTTTCAGAGATATGGGTAAATTACCTGACCTCCCCTCCCTGGACGGGAGGGGACTGAGGGGAGGGTGATAAAAATCCCCCTCTTTTCTAAAGAGGGGTAAGGGGAGATTGTATAATCCTGTCATTCTGAGGGAGCCGGAGGCGACCGAAGAATCTCTGGGTTTATACAGTCGCTGAGATTCTTCGCTTCGCTCAGAATGACATACACAGGCTCAGCCTGCTCCTGCGGGTTCAGGTTTGCAACCTGAACCCGGATGATTCACAAAGGGGCATTACGAAAATTCGGGTTCAATTTTCAAAATTGAACCCGCTTGCATGACTTAGTTAAGAATCAATCTTTTCCTGAGAGAATAATCAAACCTGCCTTACGGCATCCAACTCCTCCCACCTCAAGTACATCTCCTTGAGCTTCTCCTCTATCTCCTCCACCCGAGCCTTTGCCGTGGCCGCGCTCTGGCCAGCCTTTTTGTAAAAATCCGGCTCTGACATCTGGCTGTAAAGGGTCTGCTGTTCGGCCTCAAGCGCCTCTATCCTCTCGGGCAGTTCCTTCAGCTCTCTCTCCTCCTTGAATCCGAGCTTCGCCGCCCTCTCTTTTTTAGTCCGCTCCTGCTTGGGCGCCTTTTCAGCCTTTGCCTCCGCCTCTTTTGGCCTCTGGGAGAGCCAGTCGTCGTAGCCGCCGACGTACTCGTTGAGCCCGTCTTTCTCGAAGACTATCGTGCTCGTCACGACGTTGTTCAAAAACGCCCTGTCGTGGCTCACGAGCAGCACTGTCCCGGGATAATCGACGAGGAGCTCTTCGAGGAGGTCGAGCGTTTCGCTGTCGAGGTCGTTCGTGGGTTCGTCCATCACGAGCATGTTGGAGGGCCTGGAGAAGAGCTTGGCGAGCACGAGCCTGTTCCTCTCGCCGCCTGAGAGAGCCTTCACAGGGGTGCGAGCCCTATCCGGAGAGAATAGAAAATCCTGGAGATAGCCGATCACGTGCCGCGGCCTGCCGTCTATTATTATCTGGCTGTTGCCCTCGCCGATGTTATCCTGCACGGACTTATCCTCGTCGAGCGCTGACCTGTGCTGGTCAAAGTAGGCGACCTCCAAGCGGGTGCCGAGGCGCACGGCGCCGGATGCAGGCGAGAGCTGGCCCAGAAGGAGCTTCAAAAGGGTCGTCTTGCCAGAGCCGTTCGGCCCTATTACGCCGACCTTGTCGCCCCTTAAGATGAGCGTGGAGAATGCCTTTATGACCGGGCCGCCCTCCTTGTACGAAAATCCCAGGCCCTTTGCCTCTATGACGAGCTTCCCTGAAAGCTCGGCCTCCTGCGCCCTGAGCCTTACATCTCCGACGAGCTCTCTCCTCTCCTGGCGCTGCCTCCTCATCTCGATGAGCGCCCTGACCCTGCCCTCGTTCCGGGTCCTCCTGGCCTTGATGCCCTGTCTCACCCACACCTCTTCCTCGGAGAGCTTCTTGTCAAAGAGCGCGTTCTGGCGGGCCTCGGAATGCATGAGCGCCTCCTTCCTCTCGAGAAAGTCGTCGTACCCGCACTGCCAGTTCATTAGCCTGCCGCGGTCGAGCTCGACCATCCTCGTGGCGAGCCTCTTCATGAGCATCCTGTCGTGCGTGACAAAAAGGAGAGCCCCCCTGTAGCCCAGGAGAAAACCCTCGAGCCAGTCTATCGATTCTATATCGAGGTGGTTTGTCGGCTCGTCGAGGAGGAGCAGGTCCGGCTCTGCCACGAGCGCCCTGCCGAGGAGCACCCTCCTCTTGTACCCGCCGGAGAGCTCTCCGAACTCGGCGTCTGCCGGGAGACCGAGCTTCGATATAACCGTCTCGACCCGCTGGTTCGCGTGCCAGCCGCCCTTTGCCTCGAGCTCATGGTGAACGCGCTCAAGCTCGGCTATGGCCCGCTCTCCACCGTTGTTCTCAAGCGCCTTCACAGCCAGATGATACCTGGAGAGGAGCCCGTGTATGTCGCCAAGCCCGCCGGTTATGCAGTCGAATACGCTGCCCTCGAGCCCGGCCGGGACCTCCTGCGAGAGCATCGTCGCCTTGAGTCCGGGGAGGCCCGTTATCTCGCCTCCGTCGGGCTTCACTGCCCCGCTTATTATCTTCATGAGGGTCGATTTACCGGCCCCGTTTCTCCCGACAAGGCAGACGCGCTCGCCCTTTTCCATCTGGAGGTCGACGCCTTCCAAGAGCATCGGGCTTCCGAAGCCCAGCATGATTTTTTTGAGTGTCAGTAGCGCCATAGGTCCCTCATATTAGCCCTGGGAACTATCAAAGACAAGGAATTCGATGACCGCCCAGCAGCTTGCTGCTGGGCTTTCCAAACCTCCCCTCCCTTGACGGGAGGGGATTAAGGGGAGGGTGAAAGCATTTTTCACCCCCACCCTACCCTCCCCCGTCAAGGGGGAGGGTTTATAAGGTAACGCTTGCAACATTGCGAGAACATCAAGTTGAAAAATCCCTGTAAATCAGGGCATATCAGGATTTCCCTTTACAGTGAACGACTGTTCACCTATAATCATGATATGGACAGGAGCGCTCAGGAAGAGAGACTAAAGGCGAGGATTTCGGCCATATCCGCCTTCTACAGGCAGGAGGGGCGCATGCCGAGCTTCTCTGAAGTGGGCAGGATGCTCGGCTTGAAATCCAAGAACGCGGTCTCAAAGCTCGTCGGGCGCCTTGAAGAGATAAAGGCGTTGAGGCGCGATAGCCGCGGCAGGCTCATCCCGCTATCGATCGCGTTTCCCGTAAAGGTGCTCGGCACTGTAGAGGCCGGCTTCCCCTCTCCGGCAGAGGAGGAGCTTATTGACACGCTCTCGCTCGACGACTTCCTGATAAAGAACCGCGAGGCGACATTCCTCCTGAAGGTCTCCGGCGACTCTATGAAAGACGCCGGGATACTCCCCGGCGACATGGTCATCGTCGAGCGCGGCGGCACGCCCCGCAACGGAGACATAGTGATAGCGGAGGTCGACGGCACCTGGACGATGAAATACTTCTCGAAGAAGGGCGAGGGCGTGACGCTAATCGCCGCGAACCCCAGGTACAAGCCCATCAGGCCAAAGGCCGAATTAAAGGTCGCGGGCGTCGTCACATCAGTGATAAGGAAATACAGATGAACGAATCGAATTCCTATAACCCCATAATGATGCACTCATGGCCGAGGGCCATAATGCACCTTGACGCGGACGCATTCTTCGCCTCATGCGAGCAGGCCATACACCCGGAGCTAAAGGGCAGGCCGGTCATCACGGGCAAGGAGCGCGGGATCGTCGCCGCGGCGAGCTACGAGGCAAAGGCCCGGGGCATCGAGCGGGGCATGAGGCTCTTCGAGGCAAGGAAGGTCTGCCCCGAGGTCATCATGCTCCCGTCCGACTACGAGACATACAGCCTGTTTTCAGTCCGCATGTTCGAGATACTCCGCAGGTTTTCGCCTGTTGTCGAGGAATATTCGATAGACGAGGCCTTTGTGGACCTCACGGGCCTCCGCAGGCTTTACCATTCGTCTTACAGGGATATCGCCTTCAAGATACAGGAGACAGTCGAAAAGGAGCTCGGCTTCACGGTCTCCGTGGGGGTGAGCCTCACGAAGGTGCTCGCCAAGGTCGCGTCAAAACACAAAAAGCCCCACGGCCTCATCATGATACCCGGGCGCGACATACATACATATCTCGCGGGCCTGCCTGTGGGCAAGGTCTGGGGCATAGGGCCGAACACGACGGAGCTATTGAAAAAATACGGCGTGAGGACGGCCCTCGATTTCGCCCGGAAGGACGAGGCCTTCATGGACAAGTACCTCTCCAAGCCATATCACGAGGTCTGGGACGAACTGAACGGCAGGAGCGTCTATCCGGTCACCACGGCAGAGCGCGCGGCATATAAGTCCATCAGCAAGACAAAGACATTCACCCCGCCATCGACCGACGAGACCTTCATCTTCGGCCAGCTCTCAAGAAATATAGAGAACGCCTGCATAAAGGCCAGAAGGCACAAGCTCTCCGCAGGGGTACTCATACTCTACCTGAAGACGCAGGACTTCAGGCACCACGGCGTGGAACTCAAGCTCACGCGTCCGACATCCTATCCGCTCGAGCTTCTTGGCATAACGAGGGAGGGCTTCAGGGAGATATACAGACCGGATACGCTCTACCGGGCGACCGGCGTTGTGCTCGCGGGTCTTGTCCCTGAGAAGAACGTACAGCTAACTCTCTTCGACAACCCCACGAAGGTAGAGAAGCTCTCGCGCCTCTACAGCGCAATTGACCTCCTCTCAGGGATGTTCGGCAAGCACACTGTCCAGCACGTCTCGAGCCTCCCTGTAAAGCTCCAGCGCCAGCACGAGGGCGACAGGGGCGACGTTCCCGGGAGGAAGACAGAGCTCTTCAAGGGAGAGAACAGGAGGCAGCGGGTAGGGGTGCCGCTGCTGGACATGAAGGTATGACGGCTGCTCAAAAAATCCATCTGCTTTGTTGTCTTCGTCGCGGCAGAAGCGACGTACATGAAAAGTACGCCTCATTCCTCGCTCCCCGATTTAACCGGGGCCTCGCATATGGAGCTTTTTGAGCAGCCTAAAAAAGGCACGCAGGGCCAAGAGCCTTCAGGGTCTGTTGACCGGTCTTCGCGTCCATGTTACCATTTAAATAGAGGTATTTACATGGACTGCCGCTGCAGGCACCTTACTATAATAAAGAACGAAAAAGGGGGAGAGACCTGGCTCTGCTACCACCAGCACGCGAAGCGCGGCCTCATACAGTCCTGTTTCCTGAAGACCGGCCCGTGCAGGTACTCTAACGGGCCTTTCCCGCCAGAGCCACGGGAATCCGACCCCGCCGAAGAAGATTCAAAGGGCAGGCCTTAACCCCGCCGCGATCACTCTAATATGAAATACGCGCCGTAGGCGTACACCGCCCAGCTCGAGATCCATCCGTTCACGACGGCCCTCACCCAGAGCCACCTTGAGAGCGCGCCCAGGCCCAGTGCCCCCAGCAGCGCGTAGCAGACGGTTATGCCAGAGGTGTATGTCGCCTTTGCCGCGCTGTAGAACGGCACCTTCAGGTAAAAGTCTATAAGCGCCCCGAAATACAGGGCGACGCAGAGGGCAAGGAGGAGAAGTCCCGCATTCGCGGCCTCCCTGTATTTAAGCGACGCGGCTATCCCTATCACGATCCCGAGCGAGGGCAGTATCGCGAGCCACGGGCCCGAGAGCATCAGGTCATGGTTCCAGTAGTTGAGGGCCGGGTCAGGGACCCCGCTGAAGAAGCCGTCCATCCACATCGTCGAATAGAACGAATCCCAGAAGCTGCCTATAGAAAAGCCGGGATAGACGAGCGACTCCCCGAACCTGTACAGATGCTCGAGGACCCTGTAGCTGGGGAACTGCCACCAGTCCGCCGCGCCCGGCTCCCAGTTGCCAGCGAAGGGCTTTCCCAGGTGGATCATGTTCCTGATGTAGTACCACCCTGAGATGATGAACGCCGCCCCGAACGACAATGACATGGCCAGCGCCGCTTTTTTGAACCGCTCCCCGGCGCGCACCGCAAAGACGCATTTGATGACGACCGCCGCCGCGACAAAGGGCGCGAGCAGCACTGCCGTGACCTTCGAGAGGAGCGCGAGCCCGAAGAAGACGCCCATGAGGGTTATCTTCGCGAGTATCTTCTTGTCGAGGGGCGACCTCAATATCCAGAGCCCGGCAGCTATGGTGCAGGACGAGAAGAGGGCGGAGAGCATCTCGTTGCCCAGCCCCCTTGAGAGATATATGTTCATGGGCAGCAGGCCGCCTATTACCACGGCGAGAGACTGCAGGTCGCCTCTTTCCGGGAAGGCGTTCTTCGCGGCCCTGTATATGGCCTCCACCATCAGTATGCCGCTCGCGGCCGGTACGAGCCTCAGGATGCGGTGCAGGGTCTCTTCCAAGACAATACCGTCGAATGCGAGATAGACGAGCGCGGACTTCATATAGTAAAGCGGCGAATGGTACATGACAAAGCCATCGCCCGCGAGCGGGAGGGTCCCCTCCATCGCGACGAACATTATATATTCAAGGTGGTCTATCTGGTCAAAGCCCACCATCGGCGGCAGCTTCCAGAAGTTGTTCGCCGCGAGTCCCGCGAGCCCCGCCATTATGACGAGGCTTACGAGCCTCGGGCCCGGCGTCAATCTCCGGGAGAGGGCGCTCCCTTTCCGGCTGCATATGATCGTCCAGGCAAAGGCGGCGAGGAAGACAGGGGCGAGAAAGGGCAGCTCCGAGAGGAAGACATCGTAGGCCGCCCTGAACTGCCTCGACTCGAGCGCGTATTCGGCAGCCGAAAGGGGCCGGGCTCCTGACCAGCTCACCATGTCCGTGCTCGCCTCCCAGCCCTCTCCGGTGCGTATGCCGGGCGGAGCCGAGCGGGCCAGGAGCACCGGTATCCCGGAGACGTTCTCGACCATTATGAGGAGATCGTGGCTCCCCGCTCCATACGGCGCGAGATCGACTCTGACGGGTCTTTCCCATGCGCCGGTAGCGCCCTGAGCCTCCTCCCCGTCTATGTAAACGGCGACCGCGGTGCGGGCGCTGACCTCGAGAACGGCACTCTCCTGTCCGGGCGAGGCATTGTATACCGTCCTGTACGCGGCCCTCTGCGGTACGGCCTTGAAGGCGTCCATGCTGAAGGGGAGATCGGGGCCTATCCACTCGGCGCCCCGCGAGGGTCTGAGGAGGATCACGTCTTCGTTAAAAAGGAGGGTAGCGGCAGGCAGAGCCAGCAAGGCTGTGAGGAAGGCGAGTATCGCGAAAAGCGCCCTTGTCTTTGATTGAAGGCCCATGGAGGCAAACCGACCTGTCCTGCTCTTTTAAAAAAATAACTTCACTCTAATATGAAATAGGCGCCGTAGGCATAGACAGCCCAGGACGATATCCATCCGTTCACGACGGCCCTCACCCAGAGCCACCTTGAGAGCGCGCCCAGGCCCAATGCACCGAGGAGCGCGTAGCTGACGGTAATGCCGGAGGTATACGTGGCCTTTCCTGTAGTATAGGCCGGGACCTTGAGATAATAATCCAGCATGGCTCCGATGTAGAGCGCAACGGAGAATGCGAGCAGGATAAACCCGTCTTTTGCCCGCTCACGATAATTTTCCAAGCTCAATCCAATGCCTATCAGTATCGCAACGGCAGGCAGTAAGCCGAGCCATACCCCGGAGAAGAGCATGTCATGGTTCCAGACGTTCTGTTCTACGGCATTATGATAAACGCCGCTGAAGTTTCCATCCATCCACATTGTCGAATATAGTGAATCCCAGAAGCTATCCATGCTCGAGTATGCAGGGTAAAAGAATGCGTCTCCGAAATCCAGAAAATGACTGACAAGCCTGTAGCTTGGGAACTGCCACCATTCAGAGCCGGAACCCCAGTTGCCCACCAGCGGTGAGCCGAGATAAATAATGTTCCTGATGTAGTACCAACCCGCTATCACAAAGGCCGCTCCGAACGCCAACGCCAGTGATAAGGCCGTTTTCCTGAACCGCTCAGCCGTCCTCTCATTCAGCAGAAACTTGATTACGATCACAGCCGCTACAAATGGAGCGAGCAGCGCTGCCGTGACCTTCGAGAGGAGGGCGAGCCCGAAGAAGACGCCCATGAGGGTTATCCTCGCTGGCGTCTTTCCGTCAACGGGCGACCTCAATATCCAAAGCCCGGCGGCTATGGTGCAGGACGAAAAGAGCGCTGCCAAGATCTCGTTGCCGAGCCCCCTCGAAAGATAGATGTTCATGGGCAGCAGGCCGCCTATTACTATCGCAAGCGACTGCAGGTCTCTTCTGTCCGGGAATGCGTTTTTAGCCGCCCTGTATATTGCCTCTACCATAAGTACCCCGCTCGCGGCAGGTATGAGGCGAAGGGCCCTGGCGAGCGTCGCATCTTCGACGTATCCTTCGAGCGCCGCATAGACCGGGGCGGATATCATGTAATAGAGCGGGGAATGGAACATGGACCACCCCTCGGTCGCAAGCGGCACAGTCAGCTCTTCGGCGACGTACTTTATGTACGTGTAATGGTCGGCCTGGTCAAAGCCGACCTCGATGGAGAGCTTCCAGAAATTATTGACGGCAAGCACTGCCAGGGCAGCCATTATCACAAGGCTGAAAAACCTGGGAGTCGGGGTCAGCGCCTTCGCAAACCGGCTGCCGCTCCTGTAATAGAAGATCGTAAGGGCGAAGCCTGCCGCGAAGATGGCGAGGAGCATTGGCAGCTCGGAGAGAAAGACCCTGTCCGCCCTCGTGAACTGCTTGGATACCGTGGGGTGCGGCTCATTGTCCGCGTGACGCGCCCCTGACCAGGAGACCGAATCGAGGCTCGCTTCCCAGCTCTCGCCGGTCATTATGCCGAGGTCCTCTGATACGGCGGCCACGACCGGCACGCCCATGCTGTTCTCCACCTCTATGACGAGCTCGTGGCTGCCCGGTGTCAGATACGGCCCCATGTCGAAACTCATGGGGTTGTCCCATGCATCAGTGACGCGCGAGCCGGGCAGTTCCTGCCCGTCAAGGAAGAGCGCGGCAGACAAGCGCGCCTTGACCTCGATGACTGCCCTGTCCTGGCCGGGCACGGAGGAGAACGAGGTCCTGTACATGGCCTTTACGGGCCGCTTGACATAGGCCTTGACGCTCCTGGGGACGTCAGGACGGAGCCACGCGGCCCCGTTGAGGGGCCTTAGAAGTACGACGTCATCGTTGAAAAAAAGGCTTGAGAAGGGAAGCGCGGCCAATATCCCGAAGAAAAGGAGGAACGCTGCGAATATCCTGGTCTTGATTGTCACGGCTTTTCTCTCTAAGGAAGGCGTGCAAACCATAATATTATAAAGGCTTGGCCCTTCCAATTCAAGGCCAATCGCCCAGGCGCCCTGCAGGACAAAACAACAGCTCTTTATTGGATTACGAAATAGGCGGCGTAGGAATAGACGGCCCAGCAGGCGATCCAGCCGTATACGACCCCTCGCAAGACCATCCCCTTCATGACAACAGAGAGGCCGAGCGCCCCGAGGAGCGCGTAGCATATCGTGATGCCGGAGGTGTATGTCGCCTTGCCGGTCGTATAGGCCGGGACCTTGAGATAATAGTCGAGCAGGGCGCCGATATAGAGGGCGACGCACAAGGCGAGCAGGAGAAGGCCGTCCCTGGCCCTTTCACGATTTATAAGCGAAAGGACTATGCCTGTCATAATAGCGGCTGAAGGCAGTATCGCCAGCCAGACCCCGGAGAACATCACGCCGTAATTCCAGGCGTTGGGCAGAAGCAGACCGGGGTCCACCCCGCTCAGGTTTGCGTCCATCCACATGGTCGAGTAGAGGGAGTCCCAGAAGCTCCCCATGCTCGAGAAGGCGGGATAGAAGAACGAATCGCCGAAACTGAGGAAGTGCCTCGAGAGCCTGTAGCTCGGGAACTGCCACCATTCGGAGCCCGCGCCCCAGTTGCCTACAAGCGGCGAGCCGAGGTAGATCATGTTCCTGATATAGTACCAGCCTGATATTATGAAAGCCGCCCCGAATGACATGGAGAGCGCAACGGTAGTATTCCTGACCCGTCCCCCGGCCCTCTCCAGGACAGCGAACCTTAATATGATCACCCCCGCGACAAAAGGCGCCAGGAGCGCTGCCGTCACCTTGGAGAGCAGGGCAAGCCCGAAGAACACCCCCATAATAACCGTCTTTTTGAGTATCTCCTTATCCGCCCTCAATGCCCCAAGCCCGGCGGCGATGGCGCATGACGAGAAGAGCGCGGCCATCATCTCGTTTCCCAGCCCCCGGGAAAGATAGATGTTCATCGGCAGGAGGCCGCCTATTATGACCGCGATTGACTGCATGTCCCTTCTCTCCGGAAAGGCATGGCGCGAAGCCCTGTACACGGCCTCCACCATGAGCACGGAGCTGGCAGCCGGGATAAGCCGCAGTATGCGCACGAGCGTTGCGTCGTCCACGCGCCCTTCGAAAAGCGAATAGACCGGCGCCGACGCCATGTAGTAAAGGGGCGACTGGAACATGGACCAGCCCTCGCCTGCAAGCGGGATGGAGAGGTTCCTCGCGATGTACGTTATGTACATGAAGTGGTCCCTCTGGTCAAAGCCGACCTCGATGGAGAGTTTCCAGAAGTTATTGATGGCAAGGGCCGAGAGCGCGGCCATCACCGCGAGGCTCAATATCCTCGGCGAGGGGACGAGCATCCCGGCAAACCTGCCCCCGCTCCCGCGGCAGTAGACCGTAAGGGCGAAGACGGCCGCGAATATGGCGGCAAGGAGCGGCAGCTCCGAGAGGAAGACGATGTCGGCCCTCGTGAACTGGCGCGATTCCTGCACGTACTCGGTCCTGTCCGCAAGGACGGCCTTTTTCCAGAAGACCGCGTCCGCGCTCGCCTCCCAGGAGCTGTCCGTGCTCAATCCGAGACCGCCGGAGACGGCAGCCAGTACAGGCACGCCCGCGCTGTTTTGCGCCTCTATCACGAGCTCGTGCTTCCCTGGAACGAGATACGGCCCCATGTCAAAGACGAGCGGGGCCTCCCACGCGTCAGGGACCCTGCTTCCCGGAAGCTCCTGCCCGTCCAGGCGCAAAACGACCCCGGTGCGCGCCCTGACCTTTATGAGGGCGCTCTCTTCGCGGCCGTCTGTCGTGAATTCCTTCCTGTAGAGCGACTTCAAGGGCCGAGGTATGTACGTCTCGAGGCCCGCCGGGACGTCGGGGCGCACCCATTGGGCCCCTTCAAGGGGCTCAAGGAGGATGACTTCTTTATTGAATAGCAGGCTTAAGACGGGGAGTATGGAGAACAGCCCGAAAAAGAGGAAAAATGCGGCAAGCGTTCGGAGCTTATGCGTCACGTGGTCTTTCTCTAAAAAGAGTGAAAGGCCGGTGTATTATAGAAATGTAGCTGTCTTAATTCAATACCTTTGAAATTGGCTGCGAGCGGGCCTTTTACGCCTTTACGAGCTTCACGCGCTCTGTCTCTGTCCTGGTGATGACTACCTGGTTCTTCCCGTTCCTCTTGGCGGCGTAGAGGTTCTCATCCGCTGCCTTCACGACGTCCTCGCCCGTCTTCGCGCCCTCTTGCGGGAACATCCCCACCCCGACGCTCACCGTGACCCTCTGGCCCCTGAGGCCGGTGAAGTCGTGCCTCTCGACCACCTTGCGGAGCTTCTCGGCGAGCATCCAGACGCCGTCGGCCCCCGCGTGCGTCACGAGCCCCACGAACTCCTCTCCGCCGTACCTGGCCCAGATGTCGGTCGACCTGGTGTTCTCCTTAAGGAGCCGGCTCAACTCAGAGAGCACTATGTCGCCCTGCTGATGGCCGTAGGTGTCGTTTATCGCCTTGAAGTCGTCGACGTCTATCATGAGTATCCCGAGCTCGTACCTGTAGCGGGCCGCGCGGTTGAACTCGTCGGCGAGCACCTCTGAGAAGCGCCTCCTGTTGAAGACGCCCGTGAGGTGGTCCGTCACGGAGAGCTTCTCTATCTCCTTGTGCACCAGGGCGTTGTCGAGGGCGATGGCTATCTGGTTTACGAGCTGCTCCGTATGCCGAAGGCTGGCCTCGGAATACGCCGCCGTTGACCCGAGCAGGACCACGCCCCTGGGCTTGTCCTTGAAGGCCATGCAGAAGGCGGCGAGGTCCGCCGGCCTTATCTTCACGAAGCTCGTGTCGATCATGGCGCTGTCCTTGTCCAGGCCCAGGAGGATAGTCCTCTGCTCGGCGATGCACCTGCCCGCGAGCCCCTCGCCCCTCTTGAGGATCCCGAGGTCTGCCTCGGCTACACCCGACCATGCGCCGGGCGTCAAGGCCTTCGTGTCTTCGTTGTAGACGTAGACGGCCCCCATCTCCGAGCCGGTGAATTCCATCATCTTCGAGAGGGCCTTCTCAAGGAGGGTCTCCGGGTCGCTGAACTCGAGGAGCACCTTTGAGAGCTGGTTGAAGCTCTGTAGCCTCTCCTCCCTCTCCTTAATGGACCTCACCATGTGGTTAAAGCCCTTGCCTATGCTCTCGAACTCATCCTTTGTCCTTATCTCGAGCTCCACGTCGAGGTTGCCGGAGGCGGTCTCCTCCATCGCGCCCCTTATGGCCCTCACCGGGTTGTGCGTGTCCCTGAAGGTTATCGCCGCAAGGAGCAGGCTGAAGAGGAGGCCCACGCCGGCAACGACGAGTATCTGGGTCCTCATCTCGGAGAGGCGGGAGTTCGCCTTCGCGCTGCTGCTGCCGACAGCGAGGGCCCCTATCGGCGTCCCGTTCGCGTCGAGTATCGGCTCTATCGCGAGGAAGGCCCCCCGAGACCCGATCTCCGTCTCCCCGATGAAGCCCGACCCCCTGGCCGCAAGACTGCTTATCCTCTCTTCAAGCCCGGTTTGCCCGGTGAATATGGCCTCCGGGACTGAAGCAGCCGAGATGACCCCGGCCTTTCTGTCCGGCCCGATTGCGAGCACCGACGCGTTCACGTTGAAGTACTTGTGGATGGTATCCGGGAGCCAGCCCATTCCGTTGAGGAGTATGCCTGTCACAAAGGCGCCCGTCGTCCTGCCGTTGTCTATCACCGGCACGACCGCGAGCTGCATGAGTCCGCTCGTCTCTACGCCCGAGGCAAGGCCCTGGCCCTCTCTCAGAAGGACGTCCCTTGAGACGGCCTCGGTCGATATGACCGGCTGGCCGGTCGATATGGCCTTCCTGATTACCCCGTTTATCTCCAGGAGATCGCCGCTTGTGGCGTTGCGCCTCGCCACGACCCGGCCCTCGGCGTCCACTACGGCCCACAGGTCCACATAGGGCCTCACGCCCGAATACATATTGAGCATGCGCCGAAGAAATGCCTGGTCGCGCCTAACAAGCCCGTCCTTTACAGCGTCCTCGCTCGCGGCCTGGAGCATGCCGAACTTCATCTGCTCTGTCCTGGACTGATAGAGGCTCCATGCGCCCTGCAGGTGCGACCTGAGCTCCGAGAGCGCGTCCCTTTTTATCTGGGATGAGAATTTTACGGAGATGAAGTAATAGAAGCCGGCCGTAAGGACGGCCGTGATGAGGACGAAGGCAATAAGCGTTTTGACGCCGATGGGAAGAGTGAACCTCCAATCAGACCAGACGACCTTGAACTTTTTCGGCACAAACAAACCTCTGCGGGGAATATGAGGGGAAAAGCGCAGCCCCCTATTGTCCCGTATCGGACGGCCGTATAAAAACTTGAATGGATTTAAGTGGTTAACTGTTTGTTTGGAATGATTTTAAGGGTTTTAATGGCGGGTTTATGAGGCAGGGCCTTTGCCTGTTACCTCGTGGATGACCCTCTTGGCAACGACCTCGCCGAAGCGGATGGCGTCGCTTATGCCTATGCCGTGGTACGCGCTCCCCGTGAGATGGAGCCCCGGGTGCTTCAAAAGCCGCTCCTCTATCCACTTGACGCGCTCCTCGTGGCCTATCGTGTACTGGGGCATCGAGCTCTTCCACCTGAAGACGCGCGAGAGCACGGGCTCGGCCTCTATGCCCATTATGTCGCGGAGCTCCTCCCTGACCATCCTGAGCATGGCGGCGTCGTCCATTGTAACGAGCTCGGCGTTCTTCGACCCTCCGACAAAGCAGCGGATGAGGACCGAGTCATCCGGGGCCCTGTGCGCGAACTTGACGGACGTCCACGTGGCGGCCATTATCCTTCTCTTCTCTATCTTGGGCACAACGAAGCCAAAGCCGTCGAGCGGGTGTTTTATATCCTTCTTCTTGAATGCGATCGATACAGTCGCCGTGGATACGTATGGTATGGTCCGGAGCTTCTCGGCAAGCTCCGCGTCCTTGCCGTCTATGAGGTCTGCCGCTGCCCACGCGGGCGCGGCTATGACGAGCGCGTCTGCCTCCATGGAGCCGCCGCCATCGAGGTTCACCCTGTACTTTTCCCCCGCCTTCTCTATAGAGGCGGCGCCCACGCCCTTTTTCAAGACCGTGTTCTCCATCCTGGAAAGGCGCGCCTCAAGCGTATCTATCATCTCCGAGAGACCGTCCTTGAGGGTCATGAACATCGTGAGCTTTCTCCTGGGCGCTCCGGCTGTCCCAGGGGCGGGCTGCGCCGTCTTCCTGTGCGCCGCGGCCTGGGCCATCTTCTTGACCATGCCGCGTATGAGGCTCCCGCTCTCCTCCTCGAGCTGTACGAACTTGGGGAAGCTCGCCCTCACGGACATTGTCTCAGGGTCCCCCGCGTGCACGCCCGCCACAAGGGGCTCCGCGATCTTGTCGAGCGCTTCTTTGCCGAGCCTCCTCCTTACGAAGTCTCCGAGGCTCTCGTCAGCGGGCTCCTTTTTCTTGGGCACGAAGAGGTCGAGGAACATCCTGAACTTGCCGGGCCACGAGATGAGGCTCGAGTAGGCAAGGGGCAATATCTTTGTCGGGATCATCAAGATGACGCCCTCCGGGAGCACGTGGAGCCTTCCGCCGGAGAGCACGAAGGTCTTCTTGTTCTTGTCGTTCGTGTTGAGGAACTTCCCGTCTATGCCGAGCCTCTTGCAGAGCTCCATTGCCCAGGGCTTCTCCGAGAGGAAGCAGTCAGGGCCGCCCTCTATGAGAAAGCCGTCCGCGCGCTCGGTCCTGATGTTGCCTCCGAAGCGGGGGTTCTTCTCAAGGAGGACTATCTCGAACTCAGCTGAAGAGCAGTGCTCGCGGAGGCTCCACGCGGTCGAGAGGCCGGCTATGCCGCCGCCTATTATGACGACCCGTTTCATTTGCGCTTTTCCGCCAGCAGCCCTATCTTTCCAGCCAGCATGCGTAAGAACGCAGGGTCGGTGTTGAGAGAAGGCGTTCTCCTGAACTCGACTCTGTTGGAGGCAGCGGCCTCCTTGAATAATATGTCTATGTCGTAGAGCGTCTCCACGTGGTCAGCGGCGAATCCCGCGGCCACGACGATGACTGCCTTCTTACCTTTCCTGGCGGCCTCGGCTATGACGTCCTCTGTCTGCGGGCCGAGCCATTCCCTGGGCCCCGAGCCCTTGCTCTGGTAGGCCACCTTGTAATCTACCTTGCCGACCCGCTCCATGATATGGTCGGCGGCCTGGTTTACGACCATCTCGTACGAATCGCCCTGGAGCGCGACGATGGGGAGGCTGTGCGAGCTGAAGATGACGAGCGTATCCTTCGGGTCGAGGCTCTTAAGCTCCTTGTTGATATAGCCCGCGATTATCTCGACGAAGGTCTTGTCGATGTTCCAGCAGCCGACGAACTCCACCTCAGGGGTGTTGCCAAGCTCCTTGATCGTGCCCTCTACGTCCGTTTCGTACGCGCCTGTAGCGACCCGCGAGGTGAAGGGCGACATGATGACCGCGACCGCCTCTGTTACCCCGTCCTCTTTCATCTTCTTTACGGTGTCGGCAATGAAGGGATGCCAGTAGCGCATGCCCACGTACGCCTTGTAGCGGTAATGCGCTGAAGGGTCGGCGTTTAAAGCATCTTCTATTCCCTTTGCCTGCGCAAGCGTAATGTCGAGGAGCGGGGACTTCCCTCCGATGAGCCTGTACCTATCTACAGATTTTGCCACAAGCTCCGGCGTAACCGGCCTGCCCTTCAATACGTTCCTTACGAAAGGCTCTACGCTCTCGAGGGAGTCTGCGCCCCCGAAGGCCAGGAGCAGTATGCCTTTTAACGGTTTTTCAGTCATGTTTGGTTCCCCGATCAATTCTTCATGTCACCCCTCTTTTCTAAAGAGGGGCTGGGGGAGATTCATAATGTCATTCTGAGCGAAGCGAAGAATCTCTGGGATGAATATACGCCGAGATTCTTCGTCGCCTTCGGCTCCTCAGAATGACAGACTGAATAATCCCCCTCATTCCCCCTTTAGAAAAGGGGGAAGTAAACATCTTTGTCCTTACCTTCAGCCTGCTAAACGGAGGCTTTAGAGCTGAACTCGTGCACGCTGTCGATTACCGCCCGGACGTTATCGACGGGCGTGCCGAGAACTATGCCGTGGCCAAGGTTGAAGATGTGGCCCGGGCGTCCGCCCGCCATGTCGATTATCTCCTTGACCCTCTTCCTTATCTCGGCGACAGGGCCGAAGAGGACTACGGGGTCGAGGTTGCCCTGTATGGCCTTGTCATAGCCGATGGTCTTCCATGCGTCGTCGAGCCTGACCTTCCAGTCGACTCCGATGACGTCTCCCCCGGAGAGCTTAACGAGGTCGAGATAGGTGCCTGTGTTGGTGCCGAAGTTTATTACGGGCACGCCCTTTTTCCCGACCCTCTCTATTATCTTCTTTGTATATGGCATCGCGTAGTTCCTGAAGTCGTCCGGCCCGAGGCACCCGACCCAGCTGTCGAAGAGCTGCACTACCTGCGCTCCGGCGTCTATCTGGGCCTCGAGGTATACGATTATGACCTCGGAGATCTTGTCCATCAGTATCTTCCAGCCCTCGGGGTCCGAGTACATGAGCTTTTTTGTGTTGATGTAGTTCTTCGAGCCCTCGCCCTCGATTATGTAGCTCGCGAGCGTAAAGGGAGAGCCTGAGAAGCCTATGAGGGGCACCTTTCCGTTGAGCTCTCTCCTCGCCATCTTTATGGCCTTCAGGAGATAGGGCACGTGCTCCTCGGGGTTTATTATCCTTACGGCGTCTATGTCCTTCCTCGTGCGCACCGGGTTTGATATGACCGGGCCCTCGTTCTTCGCGAACTCGAGGTTTATGCCCATGCCGTCGAGCGGCAGGAGGATATCGGCGAAGATTATGGCGGCGTCGAGGTCAAAGGCCTTTATGGGCTGGAGCGTCACCTCGCAGGCAAGCTCAGGGGTCCTGCACATCTCGAGAAACGAGTGCTTCTCCCTTATTGCCATGTATTCTTTCATGTACCGGCCTGCCTGGCGCATGAGCCACACCGGCGTGAATCCGGCCTTCTCCCTGCGGCATGCCTTAAGGAACGCGTCGTTTGCCATAAACCTCTCCTCTCCAGATTATTGAATCGTGGAAGCCCTTGTTTTCCATCGCTCAAAACAGCCGTTGCGGAAAACAAGCAGACCATTATATTTATAACGGTTGGTTTTTTCAATAGTTTTAAGCGCCTCTGCCGGACCGCGGGAACGGAGTGCCTCCGACTTGCGCTTCACATCCTGAGCGTATTGAGATATAATGCCCAGTATTCTGCCGTTTCATCTCGTCTCGACACCCAGCGGTTTTTCCTCCAGGCACACATTCAGGACCTCCCCGGCAAGAATCCGAAAGGGACCACGTTTCCTTGAAGGGCAAAGAAGACAAGCTCCTGCAAAGGGCCTTCACTCTCCGCTTCGGGCTCAAGCTCTGCCTCCTTATCCTCCTGGGCGGCGGAGCGCTTCTATTTCTCCTATATCTTTCGCTCGCGGCAAACGTCGGTAGTTCCTATACGCAGGCCATATACACGATTTACGACTTGAAGCTCCGCATACTGCCGCTTATCTTCGCGTCCTCCTATTCGCTCCTGGTCCTTTTCGTGGTCACCATAGCCGTGGCGGCCATCTCGGTCTTTTATTCCCATAAGATAGCCGGGCCCATATTCAGGCTCGAGCGCAATATGGAGCAGATAGGCTCCGGCGACCTCACTGTGGCCACGCGCTTCAGGGGCGGAGACCAGCTCTCGCTCCTCGCGGACGACCTCAATTCGATGGTGCGCTCTCTAAACCATACCGCGCGGGGCCTGTCAGAGGCGCTCGAAGAGGCGAAGCGCTCTGAGGAGGCCTTAAGAGAGCTCCTTTCCAGGGGGGAGCCCGCTCAGGAGGAGATCAGGGCGGCAATAGATGACTTGAGGAGGACCCTCGTTGGCCTCAATAGGATCATCTCCAGTATCAGGACCTCGGAAGGTGCGTAAGTACGCCTTCATATTGATAATTTCGGCTGTCCTCGCGGGGTCGGCGGCCCTGTGGCCGTCCCAGTGGACAAGCTACCATGACTTTGGCGGCAAGTGCCTGGACTGCCATATTAAAGAGCCTGCCCCGGGGGAGACCCCGCGCGCCTTCACCAAGAACGTCACGATGATGTGCATGGGCTGCCACGCCGCCGAGCTGGAGCTCTCCCACCCGGTCGACGTAAGGCCCTTGGGCCCTACGCCGGCCATCCTGCCGCTGGACTGGAAGGGAGACGTGACCTGCGCGACCTGCCACCCGGTGCACATGGAGGGGTATGGGCCGTTTCGCCTCCGTACAGCCGCTTCGGGGCAGGGTTTCTGCTCAATGTGCCATAACGAGCTCGAAAACGAGCTGCACAAGCTCTCGCTCGGCGCGGCCCACGCCGCCGGTTCCTCCTCCATGAAGTACGTGCCAATGGAGCTGGGCATCGTGCTCGACGACCTCTCTTTGCGCTGCCTTTCCTGCCACGACGCCCTCACGGGCGGGGACGCGGTTGTCGAGAACGTCTTCCTGAACGGCCCGTTCTTCCATAATACGGACCAGCTCGGGTTGAGCCACCCCATAGGGATCTCCTATATCGAGGCCAGGCGCAAGTACCGCGGGGCGTACAGGCCAATAGACAAGCTGCCCCCTGAGATAAAGCTCTTCGGCGGCAACGTCGGGTGCGGCACCTGCCATAACCCGTACTCCAAGGGGCACAGCCTCCTTGTCATGAGCAACGAGGGCAGCGCCCTTTGCCTCGGGTGCCATGTAAAGTAGCGGATCACAAGGAATTTAACCAGGGTTTAATCGGCTTTTAACGCCAGTATATTAACATGCAGCCCTGGGTCTTTTGACCCGGGGCCCTGGAGAAAAATGGATAGCGCCGTACAATCAAGGTTCAGGAGAAGGAACTACCTCATAAACAGGAGGCTTCAGTCCAGGTTCATCGCCGGTTTCTCAGCGGCCGTGCTCCTCGGATTCCTCGCAAACCTGCTCGTTGCCTATTTTTTGATTGACAGGGAACTCTCTCAGGAGTTATATAAAATCCATATAAAGATAAGGACCACCTCGGAAATCGCGGTCCCTATCCTGTTGAAACTGAGCGCAGTTACCGTTTCGACCATTCTCGTTCTTTCGGCAGTAATCGGGTACTTCCTCACGCGGCGCCTCGAGCTGCCGCTCCTTGAGCTAAGGGAGGCCGTTGCCAGTATAGCCAAGGGGGACCTCACCAGGCGACTTTCGAAAAAAATACCCGGCGGGCTGCCGGCTGTTTTCAACTCGATGTCCCGCTCCCTCGACGCTCTGTTCATCTCCATAAAAAAATCCGGGCAGGTCCTTGAAAGGGAGACAAGGAGGCTTGAGCGCCCCGGCCTCTCGAAGCAGGAGGCCCAGGAAGTCCTCGGCTCCCTGACAGAGGCGCGCAGCCGCATCTCCCGGGAAATCTCAAAGCTAAAGGTCTGAGAGGAGTTCTATGCAGCAATCGAAACCCACAGCAATCAGGAAGACAATTTCAGCCCTTGCACTCTCTCTGGCAGTCCTGGCGCCGCTCTCAATAGCCGCGGCGGCGGACTGGCCCATGTTCCTCAAGAACCAGACGCATATCCCCTATGCCGAAAAGGCGCCCCATCCGCCGCTGGCCCTCAAGTGGAAGTTCCAGACCAGCGGCCCTGTCTACTCCTCGCCCGTGGTCTCGGGGGGCAAGGTCTTCGCCGGGTCATACGACGGCAACCTTTACGCCATTGACGCCAAAACAGGGAGCCTCCTCTGGAAGTTCCCCACCGACGGCGAGATATACTCCACCCCTGCGGTGGACGGGGGCGTGGTCTACTTCGGCTCGAGGGACAAAAACGTCTACGCGGTGGACGCTAACACCGGCAAGGAGGTCTGGAAGTTCGCCACGGGCGGGGCTGTCATGACCTCTCCGGTCGTGGCCGAAGGGAACGTCTACATCGGCTCGATGGACATGTACCTCTACGCGATAAACGCGAAGGACGGCAAGAGGGAATGGCGCATGCAGCTGCCCGACTACGAGAAGTACAGCGGCGTCTATTCATCGCCCATATACGCGGACGGCAACATCTACTATGCCGGCAAGAACGGGATGTTCTACTCAGCCACCGCCAAGTCAGGCGGAAGGAACTGGTATTACAGGACGAATTCGGCCATCTACGCCTCCCCCGCCCTAAGGGACGGGGTACTCTATTTTTCCGCGTACAACAGGACTTTCTTCGCGCTCAACGCCAGTAACGGCTCGATTGTGTGGAGAAAGAACCTGGAAAACAAGCTCTCCTACGCCTCCCCGGTCGTCACGAGCGACAAGATATACATGGCGTTGAAGAGCGGGGAAGTGAAGGTCTACAACAGGGCTGACGGCGGCGACGTGGCCACCTACAAGTTCCCCGACGAAGTGAACTCCACCCCGGCTATCGCCGCGAACGGTTTTCTCTACGTGGGCTGCGATGACGGCGGGCTCTACGCCGTCGACACAAAGACCGGCGTGGTGGCGTGGAAGTACATGACCGAAGACAGCGTGCAGTCGTCCCCGGCTCTCACTGAAGACGGCGTGTTCATAGCATCGAAGGACGGCAACATCTACGCTTTCAGCGAGTAACGGTCCATCTTCTGCAACTTAAAAAACGGCATCCAAAGAAGGTAGCTCCCATGTCAAGGAAATCGGCGTTCTTAAAGATAATATTCCTCTCCGGCGGTCTTTTGTTCTCCGCCAACGCATGGTCGGCGGACGCGGAGCCCCCGAAAGAGGCTCCCAAGCCGCCCTATGAGAGGAGCGAGGCCCTCGTCTCCATCATAAACCCGCACAACCAGATAAGCGAGACCGGAGAGGTGCTCTGGGGCACCTGCGTCACATGCCACAAGGAAGTCCCGGACCCGCAGAAAGCCAGGACAATAAAGGACGTGCAGCTCTATTTCGAAGACCCGGTCCAGCTCTGCCGCAGCTGCCATACCGTGCCCAAGCACCCCGGCAGCGAGGGCGTGAGCGTCATGATGAGCGGCTTCAAGGCGCCTGACCACTTGAGGGAGCCGCCCAAGTTCGTCGTCGACAACATCAGGCTCACCATGAAGGAAATACCCCTGATGATGCCCTTTGACCCCAAGACCGGCAAGATAATATGCCCTACCTGCCATAACCCTCATGAAAGGGGCCTCCTGCCCGGCAGGGCCGATTGGGGCGCGGACTACAGGTTCCGCTTGAGGTCAGCCGGCCTCGACGTCTGCCAGTATTGCCACAGGAAATAGGGCTCTGCTCATGCAGGATGTCCCATTCAAAAAAAAACGCCTCTTAAACGGGGCCATTCCAGGCTTGCGCACCCTCGGGGCTCTCATTGCGCTCGCCGCCATCACCATGGCGCCGGGCTGCGCCACGACCCCTGAGGGAGAAGAGGCGCTACTTACCCCTCAGACACCCCTTATATGGCCCTCGCCGCCCGAGCCGGCAAGGATCTACTACCTCAAGACCATAAGCAAGCCCGACGACATCGGCGCCAACAAGGGGTTCCTCCGGAGGGTAGCCGATTTCATACTCGGGCCCAAGTCCGACAGGCTCATAAAGCCATACGGCGTAAGCGTCGATTCAAAAGGCAGGCTCATCGTGGCCGATACGGCCTTCAAGCGGGTGCATGTCTTCGACGAGCTCAAGAAAAGCTACATCTCCATTTACGACCTGGGCAGGAAAGAGGCGTTCGAGTCCCCGATAGCCGCGGCGACCGACGCCCAGGACAACATATACGTTACGGATTCAGTCGCGCAGAAGGTCTTTGTATTCAACCCCAAGGGCAAGCTCGTCTTCTCATTCCCGGCGGGCGAGAGGCCTACCGGCATAGCCATCAACAGTAAGGAAGGCAGGATCTACGTTACCGATACCGCCTCCCACAGCATCATGATGTACGACCTCAACGGCAGGGAGACCGGCTCTTTCGGGGGGAGGGGCAAGAACCCGGGGCAGTTCAACTATCCCGTCGACCTCACGATAGGCCCGAATGGCGAGCTCTACGTGGTCGATTCCCTGAACTTCAGGATCCAGATATTCGACTCAGAGGGCAAGTACCTCTCGTCGTTCGGCCGCCAGGGCGACGGCACCGGGGACTTCGGAAGGCCAAAGGGGATAGCCCTGGACAGGGACGGGCATATATATGTCGCCGACGCGCTCTTTGACACCATACAGGTATTTGACCGGGAGGGGAACTTCCTCCTGAACTTCGGGGCCCTCGGCCGCTCCGCCGGCACGTTCTGGCTCCCGAGCGGCTTATTCATAGACCGGGGGAACAGGATATACGTTTCAGACTCGTACAACAGCAGGATCCAGGTATTCGAGTACCTGGGGCAGGGCTAAAGAAAGCCCTCCCGCAGGCGATAAATGAATCTGAAGGGCGTATAGATGGTTCCTCATGAAAAAAACCGGAAAAAGGCGCTAAGGCGGGCGAACCCGTATCTGAAGGCGGGCGTCCTGGGTGTGGCGGTCTCGATTGCCGCGGCAGGAGTTTCTCTCGCGACTGTCGCCGGCACAAAGCACAACTTCGGGTCGCTCTCGCCGGCCGAGGTAAAATCCGGCGAGACGACGGAGATATGCGTCTTCTGCCATACGCCGCACACCTCGAGCCCCTCCAAGCCGATCTGGAACAAGCAGGACCAGGGGTCGACGTACAACGTCTACGAGAGCCAGACCCTTGCGGCAACGCTCTCCCCGAACTCACCTGCGCTCGGACAGCCGACCGGCGCTTCGAAGCTCTGCCTCGCGTGCCATGACGGCACCATAGCGATAGGCTCGGTGCTGAACCTCCCGGGCAAGTCTTCCTCGGGCGAGCTCTCTGTCACCGGCCAGGGCGTAACAGCGGGGAAGATAAGCTCCACCTCGACCTCCTACATAAGCACGGACCTGCGGGACGACCACCCGATCTCATTCGAATACTCCCGCGCCTATCCGTCGAACGCGGAGATAACGGACAACGAGACGCTCCCGGCTGAGATACGCCTGGACAGCGCCGGCATGATGCAGTGCACGAGCTGCCACGACGCGCACGGCACGGAGTTCCCCAAGTTCCTGGTCGCGGCCCTCGCCAACGGCGGCCTCTGCCAGGCGTGCCACGACAAGAGGTACTGGAACACCATGCCCGCTGTTCACAGCACGTCCACGGCCGTCTGGGACGGCGACGGCGTGAACCCGTGGCACGAGGACATGGGCCAGGCAGGGTGGGACGACGATACGCCCGCGCTGCAGAGCTGCCTTGCCTGCCACCGCTCCCACGGGGGCGCGGCCGGCAAGAGGCTCCTTAAGGGGACCAACCCTTCCACCTCCCAGATAGAGAACGAGGAATGGACCTGCCTCAACTGCCACAACGGGAACGCGGCCTCAAAGGATGTCGAGGCGCAGTTCGACTACCCGTACAGGCACAACGTAAAGGGTATCTCCGGCGCCCACTCTCCTTCGAGGGCGGCTGCGGGCGACCCCGCGCGCGAGTCCGCGGCAGTGCTCGGCTCTGCCAGGCACGCCGAGTGCGCCGACTGCCATAACGCGCACGGCGCGAAGACCGGCAACCACACCATAGGCGGGGCCAACGGCAACATAATAGGCGCGAACATACTGGGCAGCTGGGGCGTAAAGCCCTCCCCCTGGGGTGCCGCCGGCAGCGCCACCGTATCCTACCAGGTCGTGGATTTCATCACGACCGACCCGGGCGGCGAAAACCTGGAAGGGTATCTGTGCGCGAAGTGCCACTCGTACTACGCGTACGGGGCGGCACAGCCCTTTGTGCCCTCGGGCAACGCCGACGGCTCTCAGGTTGAGGAGTCGGACATAACAGCAGACTTCAACGTCAACAACTTCGGATATCATCCGGTATTCGAGAATACCGGCAAGAACAGGCCTCTGGTGAACGCCAACTCGAACTGGCCGGCTAACGGGCTGGGCCTCACAAACACCATGAGGTACGCCGATTACGTGACCGGCGAGCGCACCGGCTACTTCAACATGACGCACGAGAGCAGGATAACCTGCACCGACTGCCACTCCTCCGACGTAAGCTCTGACCCGGGCGGCGCGCACGGCTCGGGCACGAGGTGGATCTCGAAGAGGAACATAACCGGCGTGGGCTCGAACGCGAACTTCTGCTACAACTGCCACAGGCGCGACGTCTACGGCGACGAAGGATATGTCGGCCCGTACGCGAACTACTCGAGGGTATCCCATCCGCCCGACGGCAACGGGACGAGCTCGCCCTTCTACCAGGTCGGGATAGATACCGGCAACAACGGCAACAAGTTCGGGATACTCTGCCTTACCTGCCACGGCGGCGCCTATGATACCGCCGAGAACCAGATGAAGGGCATACACGGCAGCAACATGGCGGCAGGCCCGGCCCTGGGCTCAGACCCGCTGGGCTACAGGCTCATGAACGGGGCGTGCTTGGAGTCCTACACGCGAGCGCTCTCTACGCAGACCGGCAGCATCGATTTCAGGAGCGTGACGCCGGCGACCGACAAGGTCTGCAACAAGAGCTTCACCAACATCGTAATACCCAGCGGCTCTCTCAATTATGATTGCAACACGATAGGCGACTGCTCGAACTGACGAGCCGTATAAAGGCGCTGCCGATATAAAGACCGATGTTAAAACTGATAACACTCATAGCGGTCGCCGTGCTGATGGCAGCCGCCTTGCAGGGCATCATCGTGAGAGAATGCCGCTCCGCCGAAGAGGGCGAGGAGGCTATGCCCGGGGTAAACCCGCATGACTGGTTTGATTCGAGCCTCTGCTCGGTCTGCCACAGCGGGGACCCGCCCTTTCTGCAGAGGGACCCCATGACGACCTGCGCCAGGTGCCACCCGGGCAACATCGGCAACCACCCGGTCACAAGGCATCCCCTCGGCCAGGTGCCCAGGATAGGGATACCCGTAAGCCTCCCTTTAACTGAGGAGGGAGAAATGGTATGCTACACCTGCCATGAGCCTCACGGGAAGACGCGGCACCCGCACATGCTCAGGGTGGAGTACCTTAAACTTTGCGCATCATGCCACAAAGGCTACTGATACGAGCGATACGAAGGAGGTCCGAGAGTGCGTAGCATCAGGTTTTTAGTATTGGCGATACTGGCCTTGTCCGTGGGGACCGGGTTTTACTTCTACCAGACTGCCCAGGCGGCCACGACCGTCTGGGAGACAGACTCGAGGAAACCCAGGAACCCGGACACCTACGGCAACGTGGTGCTGGACAGGAGCACGAAGGGCGGCGCGGTCATGCGTCCCGTCGTATTCCCCCACTGGGTGCACAGGGCGAAGTTCGCCTGCAAGGTATGCCATACCGATATAGGGTTCGCCTTCAAGGCGGGCACTGCCGAGATAAAGATGGCTGACATACAGGAAGGAAAGTACTGCGGCACCTGCCATAACGGCAAGATCGCCTTCGAGCCCCTGGAGTGCGACAGGTGCCATTCATACGGACTTGAGCAGACCAGGAAGATAACGGACAGGATCAAGGACGCGCCCAGGGACTTCTTCGGCAACAAGGTCAACTGGGTGAAGGCTGCCCAGGACGGCGTCATAAAGCCCGCCGCCTCGCCTGACGGCAAGGAGGAGATGTCCGGCATCGATATGGACGTAATCATCCCCACGACCAAGTTCAAGCCGTCGCCCCCGAACGTGAAGTTCCCGCATAAGGCGCACACGGACCTGCTGGACTGCACCTCGTGCCACGAGTCGATATTCAAGATGGCGATGGGCGGCAACCCGGATATGAACATGATGAAGATAATCTCCGGGCAGTACTGCGGCGTATGCCACCTCAAGGTGGCCTTCCCCGTGGACGACTGCTTCAGGTGCCACTCCGAGCCTCCCCCTGTCTACCCTGGCAGCGAGGAGAAAAAGCCCGAGGTAAAGGCTCCTTGAGTCGCCGGATATGATGTAATGGAAGGGGCGGGGGAATTCCCCCGCCCCTCTTTCTTTTCCCTGATCTGAGGAGCCGAAGGCGACGAAGAATCTCAGCGCACAAAAAGATGAGATTGCTTCGCTTCGCTCGCAATGACTCGGTTTCACCTCCCCCTTTCTAAAGGGGGACTGAGGGGATTATTTTTGGTGCGCACTGCGCACCCTGCAATGCTGGACGTCTTATAACTATCACTCGAAAATCTCATATTCCACCTCCCCTCAAGTATGCTAATATCGGCCCTATGGAAGTCATCACCTCCCATATAAACGCTGACTTCGACACCTTCGCCTCGATGATGGCGGCTAGTAGGCTCTACCCCGGGGCCCTGCTCGTCTTCTCAGGCTCTCTCGAGAAGACCCTGAAGGACGCCATCGAGACGCTCCGCCTCCCCCATCCAATAACGAAGATAAAGGACATAGACCTCTCCAGGATAACCCGGCTCATACTGGTGGACGTGAGCTCGCCTTCCCGGATAGGGCCGTTTGCCGATGTCGTCTGCAGGCCCGGCGTGGACGTCCACATATACGACCATCACCCCCCGGCCCCGGAGGACTTGAGGGGAAGCCTCGAGGTAAGGGAGCAGTACGGGTCGAACACGACCGTGCTTACGCACATACTCCGCGAGCGCGGCATAAGGCCCTCTTCCGACGAGGCGACCATACTCATGACCGGCATCTACGAGGACACGGGCTTCCTCTCGTATCCATCGACGACCGGGAAGGACTTTGAGGCGGCATCCTACCTCCTCTCCTGCGGAGCCGACCTCCGGGTCGTCTCAGACCTCTTGAGGAAGGAGCTCACCCCCGAGGAGGTCTCTCTCCTGAACGAGTTCCTCCAGTCAGAGACGCGCTACAACGTCGGAGGAGTCGAGGTGGTCGTAGCCGAGGCCTACCTCGAGAGGTACAAGGGCGACATATCGATACTCGCGCACAAGATACGCGACATAGAGAACATGGGCTGCCTCTTCCTGCTGGTCGATTCCGAGGACAGGGTCCATATAATAGCGCGCTCGCGCGACCCGAGGGCCGACGTAGGGACCATCCTCAAGGCCATGGGCGGAGGCGGCCACCCGAACGCGGCCTCAGGGACCCTCAAGGGCGTCACGCTCGTACAGGCAAAGGAGATGCTCCTTGCCGCCTTGCGCGAGAACATGCCGCCGGGAAAGACAGCCGCGGAGATAATGTCCTTCCCGCCCATTACCCTATCGCCCAAGACGGCGCTCAAGGAGGCTATGGAGGTGATGAGGCGCTACGGCATAAACGCCGCGCCTGTCGTCAGGAACGGGGAGATCCACGGCGTCATAACGAGGCAGGTCGTGGACAAGGCCGCCTACCACGGCCTCGGGGACGCGCCCGTCAAGGACTACATGACGACCGAGGTCGAATGGGTCTCCGAGGACACCTCGATAGAGAAGATACGCGAGAAGGTAGTGGGCCACGGCCAGCGGCTCCTGCCTGTCGTAAAGGACAAAAAGGTAGTAGGCGTCATAACGAGGACAGACCTCCTGAAGCTCCTTCAGGAGGAGCTCAGGGCAGGCGCGCGGGAAGAGTCCAGGAAAGTCCGTGTAGTCTCGGGCCTCATGAAGGAGAGGCTCCCGGAGTGGGCGCACGCGTTATTGAAAGACGCCGGGGAGACCGCCGCCAGCCACGGCTTCAAGGCGTACGCCGTTGGCGGGTTCGTCAGGGACCTCCTCATGAGGAGGGAGAACCTCGACATCGACATAGTCATAGAAGGCGGCAACGGCATAGTCTTCGCCGAGGACCTCGCGAGACGCAAGGGCGCAAAGGTAAGGGCCCACCACAGGTTCAAGACAGCCGTCATAATCTTTCCCGACGGCTTCAAGATTGACGTGGCCACAGCGCGCCTCGAATACTACGAGAGGCCCGGCGCGCTGCCCACGGTCGAGCAGTCGTCGCTGAAGCTCGACCTCTACAGGAGGGACTTCATAATAAACACCCTCGCCGTCTCTCTCAATCCTGGAAAGTTCGGGGAACTCATCGACTTCTTCGGCGCGCAGAAGGACCTTAAGGAGCGCACCATTCGCGTGCTCCATAACCTGAGCTTTGTCGAGGACCCGACGAGGATGCTCCGTGCGGTGAGGTTCTCCGAGAAGTTCGATTTCAAGATCGGCAAGCACACCCTGAACCTCTTGAAGAACTCCGTGAAGCTCGACGCCTTCAGGACGATCTCCGGCGCGCGCGTCTTCGAGGAGCTAAAAAGCATACTCGAAGAGGAGATCTCGGCGAAGGCCCTGAAGAGGCTCTCTGACCTCGGCGTATTGAAGCTCATCCATCCCTCTCTCGCGTGGGACAAGGACGCCGAGCGCCTCTACCAGAGGGCCACGGAGGCCATTGCCTGGTATGAGCTCCTGTACACGAAGGAGACTGCCGAGCGGTGGCTTACCCTCGTGCTCGCGCTTACGGACAAGCTCAATGAAAGGGAGCTCGATTCGCTCGTCAAGAGGTTCGCCGTCTCAGGGAAGAAGAGACTGACTGTGCTCGGCATGAGGGCGGAGGGACTTAAGGCGCTCGGCAAGATACATACGGGGCTGGTAAAAAAGAACAGCGACCTGTTCGACCTCCTCTCTCCGCTGCCGATAGAGGTCCTGCTTTTCCTCCTGGCAAAGGCCGGGAAGGAGGGCGTGAAGAAGGCCCTGTCGAACTACATAACGCAGTTGCGACATACGCAGCCCATGCTCCGGGGGGCCGACCTCGTGAAGCTCGGCATGGCGCCAGGGCCGATCGTCGGCAGGATATTGAAAGAGCTCTTAAGGATGCGCCTCGACGGAGAGGTCGCGACAAGGGAGGACGAGGAGCGCTCTGCAAGGGACCTGCTGAAAAAATCGAAAAGGCAAAGGCCCCTTAAGAGGGTCAAGTAGATAGAGGAGCAGTCTGTTGAGGGAACGACGGCCTCTGTTCCAGAAAGCCTGAGATTGCCGCGTCGCCAAAGCTCCTCGCAATGACAACAAATCCCGTCCGCTGGACAGCTGCCATCTCCGTTGTCATTGCGAGCCAAAGGCGAAGCAATCTCATCTTTTTTGCGTATTTTGCCTCGAACTCAACCCTAAGACAGCCCACCGCCTCCCAATATTTGCATTGACCCGCCTTGCCCCGATTTGATAAACTTTAAGATTATCGGTAATTTCAAAAGGAAAAGTGAAATGGTACAGGATTTTCTTCAAAGGACTCTCCTTCTGGTGCCGCCGGTGCTCCTGGCGCTCACCATACACGAATGCGCCCACGCGTGGGTGGCCTACAGGCTCGGCGACCCCACGGCAAAGATGCTCGGCAGGGTGACGCTAAATCCCCTCAGGCACCTCGACCCGATAGGCACCATAATGCTCTTTTTCTCAGGGCTATTCGGCTGGGCCAAGCCTGTGCCGATAAACCCCCGGAATTTCAGGAACATATCGCGCTCCATCACGCTCGTATCGGTCGCCGGGCCACTTTCCAACCTGTTGCTCGCGGCCATATCGGCTATCGCGTATAAGCTCCTGATCATGGCGGGGCCTGCCTTTCTCGACACGTATCCGACCGTCATGAGGCCGGTCTTCGCCATGACGGAATTGAGCGTCATAATCAACGTCTCTCTCGCGGTATTCAACATGGTGCCGATACCGCCCCTTGACGGCAGCAAGGTATTGGGCAACCTCCTGCCTCCTGACAAGGCCTTTGCCTGGGCGCGCTTCGAGCAGTACGGCTTTATCGTCCTCCTGGCGCTCATAGCCACCGGCATGCTCAACAAGTTCGTCTCCCCCATAATATTCCTGATGGTCGGTCTGCTCACAGGAGGTATATACTGACAATGCCGCAGGCGCGGGTATTAAGCGGTATGAGGCCGACCGGAAAGCTGCATTTCGGCCATTATCACGGGGTCCTTGCCAACTGGCTAAGATTGCAGGAGGAGTACGAGTGCTTCTTCTTCGTGGCTGACTGGCACGCCCTAACGACTGACTACGCAAACCCTTCCAACATAAAGGACAACATCCGCGAGATGGTCATAGACTGGCTCTCGGTGGGCATAGACCCCAAAAAGGCCACCATCTTCAAGCAGTCCGCCATAAAGGAGCACTCTGAGCTCCTGGTGCTGCTTTCGATGATAACACCGCTGCCCTGGCTTGAGAGGAACCCGACCTACAAGGAACAGATACAGGAGATAAAGGACAAGGACATCCATACATACGGCTTTCTCGGCTACCCGGTCCTCCAGACATCTGACATAATCGTATATAAGGCGAATAAGGTGCCCGTCGGCATAGACCAGGCCCCTCACCTCGAATTGTCGAGGGAGATAACCAGGCGCTTCAACTTCTTCTACGGCGAGGTCTTCCCCGAGCCGCAGACTCTTCTTACGGCAATACCCAAGGTGCTCGGCACAGACGGCAGGAAGATGAGCAAGTCCTACAACAACTCGATCTTCCTCGCTGACCCGCCGGAGGAGATAGAGAAGAAGATTCTGACCATGATGACAGACACCGCGAGAAAGAAGCGCACTGACGTCGGCAACCCTGACCTATGCCCGCTCTTCCTTACGTTCCACAACCTCTACTCTGACGAGAAGACCATAAGCTGGGTGAGGGAGGGCTGCACAAAGGCCCTCATAGGCTGCATAGAGTGCAAGAAGTCCGTGATACCGAAGGTGCTCGCCAGTATCGAGCCCGTGCACAAGCGGCGCAGGGAGCTTGAGGCCCAACCCGAGAAGATAAATGAGATACTCAGCGAGGGTATGAGGAAGGCCCAGCCGATCGCCGCAGCCACCATGAAAGAGGTCAGGGCCGCGATGGGGCTCGAATAGAAGATGGCAGCCGCGTATAACATAAAGCTCGACATATTCGAAGGGCCGCTCGACCTCCTCCTCCATCTCATAAAGAAGAACGAGGTCGACATCTACGACATACCCATCGCCTCCGTAACCGAGCAGTACCTCGAATACATCGAGATTATGAAGGAGATGAACCTCGAGTTCGCGGGCGAGTTCCTCGTCATGGCGGCCACGCTCGTGCACATAAAGAGCAAGATGCTCCTTCCCGTGGACGAGGAGGCGGCGCCCGAGGAAGAAGAGGGCATTGACCCGAGGGAAGAGCTCGTAAGGAAGCTCCTCGAGTACCAGAGGTACAGGGAGGCGGCAAAAGAGCTCTCTGAGAAGAACCTCCTCGGAAGGGACGTATTCGCGCGGGGCTCTGAAGAGCCCCTTGAGGAGCTCGAGGAGGGGGCCGGGTTTGTGAACGTCTCGGTCTTCGACCTCATGGAGGCGATAAAGGGGATATTGGAGCGCGCCCCGAAAGAGCGTACGCTCGAGCTCACCTCCGAGCGCTTTAAGATAGCCGACAAGATAAACGACGTAATGGAGTACCTCGGCAGGACGAAGAGCGCGCCCTTTACATCGCTATTCCCGGAAGGGGCCACAAAGGGCGAGATAGTCGTCACCTTCCTTGCCATACTCGAGCTCGCGAAGCTCCTGATGATAAGGCTCCACCAGACGGACGACGGCGTAATAAGGGCGTACATACCTGAAGACAAGGCCGAAGAGGCCCAGACGATTGAAACGGACCAGGCGAAAGAAGCCCAAGAAGACGAAAAGGAAGAGTAGAGTATGCTGGATAAGGAGAGCTTGAAGCCCATTATCGAATCGCTCATATTCGCGGCAGAGAGCGCCATAAGCTTCGAGAGGATATTCGGCGCGCTCGAAGGCGAGGAAAAAGCGGCCGTGAAGGCCGCGCTCAGCGAGCTCATAGAGGACTACAGGGCGAGGGCCGGCGGCTTCTACATAGAAGAGGTCGCAAGCGGCTACCAGTTCAGGACAAACCCCGAGTTCGCGCCGTGGCTCAGAAGGTTCTTCAAGATCGGCATGCAGAAGATCAGCAAGGCCGCGATGGAGACCCTGGCCGTTATCGCCTACAAGCAGCCCGTGACAAGGGGAGAGATAGAGGGCATAAGGGGCGTTGATTCCGGCGGCGTGCTCGCCACGCTGATGGAGAAGAGGTTCATAAGGATAGTCGGCAGGAAGGAATTGCCCGGAAGGCCGGTGGTCTACGGCACCACGAAGGAGTTCCTCGAGACGTTCGAGCTCCGCGACCTGTCGTGCCTGCCGAGCCTCAAGGACCTCAAAAAAATGGAGGAAGAATATGCCCAGGAACAAGGGCAGCAAAGAGCCGAGGACGCAGTCGAAGACGCAGTTCAAGGGGCCCAGAAAGCCGCAGGTGGACAAAACGAGGACGAAGCCGGAGGGCAGGACAACAGGGCCCAGAAAGCCTCAGGCGGACAAAACGAGGACGAAGCCGGAGGGCAGGACAACAGGGCCCAGGACCAAGCCTCAGAGTCGGTACAGGACGGAACAACCGAAGAGGGCGGGGAAGCCCTCCAGCTCTCAGCCGAAGACAGTCACGAGAGCGGCTGGGAGGAGACCGACGAGGAAGCCGGCGCCGAAGGCTCCGGGAGCTCCCAGTCAGGAGCGTCTCCAGAAGATAATAGCGACAGCGGGGATAACGTCCCGGAGAAAGGCTGAGGAGCTCATCCTTGAAGGCCGGGTAACGGTCAACGGGAAGACTATTTCTGAGCTCGGCGCAAAGGCCGACCCCTCCTCTGACAGCATAGCCGTAGACGGGAAGAGGATTTCCGTCAAGGGCCCGAAGGTATATCTCCTCCTCTACAAGCCAAAGGGCTACATAAGCTCTGTATCCGACGAGCACAACAGGCCTGTGGTAACCCAGCTCGTGTCAAAGGTAAAGGCCAGGGTCTACCCAGTAGGCAGGCTCGACTACGACGCCGAAGGGGTGCTCCTCTTGACGAACGACGGCGACCTCTCGAACAGGCTCATACACCCGACATTCCAGGCGCCCAAGACCTATCTCGTCAAGGTAAAGGGCGTCCCGCCCAAAGAGAAGCTCGAAAAATTGGAGAAGGGCGTTTCCCTCGAGGACGGCAGGACCCTGCCCGCAAAGGCCAAGTTCATCAGGCCAACCGAGGAGAACTCCTGGATAGAGCTTACCGTATTCGAGGGCAGGAACCACCTCGTGAAGAGGATGTGCATGGCAGTGGGACATCCCGTGCAGAAGATTAAAAGGGTGGACTTCGCGGGAATAAAGCTCGGCAAGCTAAAGCCCGGCGAGTTCAGGCACCTGACTGAGAAGGAGCTGGAGGCGTTGAAGGGGCTTAAATAAGCTGATACCCCTTTTAACATGTCATTATTGCGGGTTCAGGTTTGCAACCTGAACCCGTGGATTCGTGCAGGGCATATGAATTTTCGGGTTCAATTTGCAAAATTGAACCCGCCCTAAGAATGACATACATGTAAAAACGAAATTTAACCGCCCCAGCCCCTCTTTAGAAAAGAGGGGGAATGATATATGCGCCGCAAAAATCTCCCCATTATCCTCACGAAGTATTATGATTCCCTCTTCGCCACGTTCGGCCCGCAGGGCTGGTGGCCTGGCAGGACACGCTTCGAGATTATAATCGGCGCCATCCTCACCCAGAACACCGCATGGACGAACGTCGAGAAGGCCATCACGAACCTCCGCGCCAAAAAGGCATTGAACCCGGAGAGGATGAGGGCCCTTGCCCATGACGAGCTCGCAGGCCTCATAAGGCCGGCGGGCTACTTCAACATCAAGGCAAAGAGGCTAAGGCACTTTCTCGACCACCTCTTCGCCAACCATAAAGGCAGCCTCGAGAAGCTCTTTAAACAGGAGACAACGAGGCTCAGGGCAGAGCTCCTCTCCATCAACGGAATAGGCCCTGAGACAGCGGACTCCATCCTCCTCTACGCAGGGGACCACCCGGAGTTCGTGGTCGACGCCTACACGAAGCGGATACTTGAGCGCCATCAGGTCATCGACGGCAAGGCCGAATACGAGGACGTAAAGGCGCTCTTTATGCAAAACCTGCCAAAGGACATCCGCCTATTCAACGAATATCACGCCCTCATCGTAAGGACCGGCAAGGACTTCTGCAGGCCCAGAGAGCCCAGGTGCGGGGAATGCCCGCTGGGCAGGTTTATGCCTTAAAACCATTGCCCCCCTCACCCCGGCCCTCTTCCGCAATGGGAGAGGGTGGTCAGCGCTGTCATTCTGAGGAGCCATCGGCGACGAAGAATCTCGGCGTAATCCGGCCCCCTTTCTCGTTCCAGCCCAGAGATTCTTCCCCTTCGCTTCGCTCAGGGCTTCGGCTCACTCGCTCAGAATGACAATATTCAATCTTCCTACCCCTCTTTAAAAAAGAGGGCGGATTCCCCCTCCCCTCTTGGCTTTTCCTCTCCCAAGTAGTAAAATCCCCCTCATGTCCAGGATACGCGTCTTAGATAAATCGCTTGCCTCGAAGATAGCCGCCGGAGAGGTCGTCGAGAGGCCAGAGTCTGTGCTGAAGGAATTGCTCGAGAACTCCCTTGACGCGGGCGCTACCTCCATCTCCGTCACCGTTACCGAGGGCGGCAAGAGGCTCATAAAGGTCGTTGACAACGGCTCCGGCATCTCAAGGGAGGACGCCCCTCTCGCCTTCCTGCGCCACGCCACATCGAAGATCTCCACCGAGCAGGACCTCGAAAATATTTTGACTCTGGGCTTTCGCGGAGAGGCCCTCGCCAGCATATCAGCAGTCTCGGCAGTGACCATAAGGACCAGGCGGCCACAGGAGATAGCTGGAACAAAGATAGTCGTCGAGGGCGGCTCCAGCCCGGGGGTATCTGACGATGGCTGCCCTGAGGGGACGTCGATCGAAGTGAAGGACCTCTTCTACAACATCCCGGCGAGGCTCAAGTTCCTGAGAGGCGCTGAGGCTGAGTACGGCAGGATATTAGAGACATTCAAAAAGATTGCCCTCATAAACCCGGACAGGCGCTTTAGAATAGTCCACGGCTCAGGCAGGCCCATTGAGGCCGCGCCCGGCACACCGAGGCAGAGGGTAGCGGACCTCTTCGGCAATGATGTCGCCAAAAATCTTATAGAGATAGAGACGCCCGACCTGAAGGGCCTTATAGGCACCCACGAGCCGAGCTACCCGACGGCGAAGTTCGTCAATACATACGTGAACGGACGGTGGGTGAGGGACAGGTCCATAAATCGTGCTATACTTGAAGGGTATGGGCAGCTGCTCTCTGGCAGATACCCCTTCGCCCTCCTCGACCTCGTCGTGCCTCCTCAGGACGTGGATGTAAATATCCACCCGGCAAAGAACGAGGTGCGCTTCAAGAACCAGGCCTACATATTCGACCTGGTCAAATACGGCGTAAGGGACGCTCTCGCCAGGGCATCCGCGGCGCCTTCCGCCTCCGCGTACTCGAAGAGGCCGGACAGCTACTCTCAGCCAGGGCAGGCTTACGTAAATGAGAGCACGCCATCTTACGGCGCGGCCAAAGAGGCCGGGGCGGTCCAGCTCAAGCTCAGGGAAGAGACGCAAGAGGCAGTCATAAACCCGGAGTTCCTGGGATTGCAGTTCATCGGCCAGCTCTGGGGAGAGTTCATAGTCGCCCAGACCACGGAGAGGGCCGGGGAAGTATATATAATAGACCAGCACGGGGCGGCTGAACGGTGCGCCTTTGAGGATCTCAAAAAGAGCTTCTCTTCGGGCAACGTCAGAAGCCAGGCCCTTCTTTTGCCGGAGCGCATAGAGACGACGCCTGATGAGAAGGAAGAGGTGCTGAAAAGTTCGGAGCACCTCTTGAGGATGGGTTTCGAGTTGACGGCCTTCGGCCCTTCTTTGAACGCCGGGGGAGAAACATTCCTTATAAGATCCGTGCCGGACATCCTCTCCTCGCGCTCGTCGACAGGCCTCATAAAGGACCTGGCCCAGGAGCTATCGGCCTACGGAGGAAGCTCCAGGGTGGAGGAGAGGATAGAGTCGGCATTAATGAGGATAGCATGCCACAGCGTCGTAAGGGGCCCCAGGCCGCTTGCCAGGGAAGAGGCACTGGCCCTTCTGAATGGGCTTTCGAAGATAGATTTCGCGGGACACTGCCCTCACGGAAGACCTGTCGTAAAGAGGATAAGCAGGAGCGAGCTGGAGGCCTTCTTCATGAGGTGACGCCGTGATATCCCGCCGGAACTTTCTGAAAGGCGGGCTTGTCCTGGGCGGCGCGGTCATGCTCGACGGCTTTGTCCTCGAGCCAAAGGACATCGAGGTCCAGAGGGTAGACGTCCGCATAGCGGGCCTGCCGCCTGCCTTCAACGGGTTCACCATCTGCCAGCTCACTGACATCCACCACAGCCCCGTCGTAAGCCTCGATTATATAAACCGTGTAGTTGACAAGGCAAGCGGCCTTTCCCCGGACCTCTTCGCGCTCACTGGCGATTACGTTGACGACGAGCGCAGGTACGCGGCCCCGGCGATGGAGGCCGTAGGCCGACTTCAGGCGCGCTACGGCACGGTGGCGATCCTCGGCAATCACGATTATTTCATCGGCGAGAGCTACAGCACTGACGCGATCGCGCGAAACCGCATCCCGCTGCTTCAGAACAGCCACATGATGATAAGGTCAGGGGGCGACGCGCTGTGCGTAGCGGGCACCAGGGATTATCTCGAGGACAGGCCTGACGCACGCGAGGCCCTGAAGGGGGTGCCTTTAGAGGTGCCCAGGGTCCTACTGGCCCATCACCCCGATTACTCCGAGTATCTGCCGCTCGATGAAAGGATAGACCTCGTGCTCTCGGGGCACACGCACGGCGGACAGGTGCGGCTCCCGTACTCGTTCGCGCCCATAGTCCCCTCGAGCTTCGGCCAGAAGTACTCTGGCGGCCTTGTCCGCAACAGGCACACGCAGGTCTATGTGTCACGGGGCGTGGGCGTCTCGATGATCCCCGTAAGGTTCAACTGCCCGCCGGAGATAACGCTTATCCGCCTCGTGGCATAGCCCCGCCGGAAATAGCAGGTTGTTGAAAACAACCTGCTAAGCAATCCATGGATGGATTGCCAAATTGCGAGACTATCCAAGTCGAGCAATTTGTGAGGCTTGGCCGAATCCCATTCGGACAAGCCGTTGTTGAAAAAGCCATGGATGGACTTTTTCAACATCCCGATAGTATAATCCCCCTTTATGGATAAGACGAAGGCCGTTATAATCTGCGGGCCGACCGCCTCGGGCAAGTCGGCCCTTGCAATAGAGCTCGCCCGCCTCTTCAACGGAGAGGTCGTAAGCGCCGACTCCCTGCAGGTCTACAGGTTCATGGACATAGGGACTGCCAAGCCCTCGAAGGAAGAGATATCGGGTGTTGCGCACCACCTCATCGATATAGTCAAACCTGATGAAGAGTACACGGCGGCAAGGTTCCGGGAGGACGCGGAAGAGGCGATAAAAGGCATACGGGGGCGCGGAAAAAACGTCTTTATCGCCGGGGGCACGGGCCTCTATATAAAGGCCCTTACCCAGGGGCTCTTTGAAGGCCCGCAGGCCGATTGGGAGCTTAGAAGAGAGCTCCTTGGGCGGGCCGCGTCAATCGGCACAGATGCGCTCCACGCCAGGCTCAAGGAGGTAGACCCTGAGAGCGCCTCCCGCATACACCCCAATAACCTCCACAGGGTCGTGAGGGCGCTTGAGGTCTACGAGCTCTCGAGAAAGCCCATTTCGGATTTCCAGCGGGAGCATTCTTTCAGGGCCTCCCCCTACGAGACCCTGAAGATCGGAGTTACAAAGGACAGGGCGGAGCTTTACTCTGACATAGATAGACGGGTCGAGCAGATGGTCGAGGCCGGGCTTCTCGAAGAGACAAAGAGGCTCCTCTCGATGGGCTACGCTTCTGACTTGAAGCCCATGTCTGCTTTGGGTTATAAGGAAATGGCCGGGTTTTTGAAGGGCGAGTACGCGTTCGAAGAGGCCGTCCGCCTGTTGAAGAGGAACACCCGGCGCTACGCCAAGAGACAGCTCACCTGGTTCAAGAAAGACCCAGAAATAAGATGGTTTAATCCGGCTGACAAAACAGGTATAATATCGTCCGTAAAGGAATTTCTGGCTTGAGAAGATACATATTAATATTCGCCATAGCGGCTTCGCTCTTGCTCCCCTCACCGGCCCTTTCGGCTGACATGGAGACAATATCCTCCGAGGGTACTGCCTCGAAGTCCGACGACATCGCGGACGTGAAGAGGAGGGCCATCGACCACGCGCTAAAGAACGCCGTCGCCGGGGCGATCAATTCCATCCTTTCGAGAGAGTCCCTGAGCGCGCCTGACGCGGTCATGCAGTCGCTTCTCGCGAACCCCCGTTCCTATGTGACCACCTACAAGATACGCTCAGAGGGATGGGTAACGCACATGGACCTCGTCCCTGCCGGGGCGCTGCCCGATGGGGGTTCCCCCGCGGCTGGCGCCGAGCTCTACCATATCTGGATAGACGCGTCGGTTGACAAGGACGCGCTCCGCGACGCCATAACCAAGTTCCTCGCCATAAACGGGGCATCAGGCCCCCTTATGATCAACATCCTCGACGTAAGGGGCTATGCCGAGTTCAGGGCGCTTGTATCCGCACTCCAGAGGATAGCGGTCATAAAGGACCTCTCGTACAACACCTTCTCGAACGGGCGCATAACCATGCTGGCCGTGGCCAGCGGCGGCGCCTCGAACCTCGCCAACCGCATAGCAAGGGAGCTGCCCGAGAACTATACGGTCGTCGAGGGCGCGGGGCAGATAATAATAAGGCCCTCAAAGGGGCTCTCGCTCGAATGAAGAAGCTCCTGTTCGCGATACTCATTGCCGTATCCCTCGCCGGCTGCGGGCCCGCCGTAAAGCGCACCGTTTCGGCTGACTTTGAACAGCTCGCGCCTTACAGGGTCGTGGTCCTCCCCGTAATATGGGAGAGCCCGGCAACAGCCGAGGCCGACCAGATAAGCAACCTCTTTAGAATGATGTCGGCCGAGAAGCTCTCCGCTCTCAACTACCAGGCAGTTCCCCTTGATGATGTCGAGAGGTACAGCGCAGGGCAGAGGGACTGGTTCGCCGGCAAGAAGCCGCATGAGATAGCGGCCCCCTTCAAGGCCGACGCGGTCCTCTACATACGCCTCCTGGACTGGGACACTGACAGCCTCATGCCATACGCCTCGCTCAAGATAAAGGCCGCCTACGAGATGCGCTCGGCAACAGGGAAGCTACTCTGGACGGCAGAGTACAAGAGCAAGGAGGCGGATCTCAGCATCGACAAGGTGTCGATGCATCTCACCATGTATAAGGCCTATGAGCCGAGGGTGCAGAGGTTCGTGGACGCCATCTTCACGACATTGCCCGAAGGGCGGCTCCAGGAGAAGACCAGGAAGTCATATTTCAAGTGGCTGCCGTAAAGACGGCCCAGGTGAAGATGAATATCCCGAACATTTTGACTGTCTTCAGGATAATCCTCGTCCCGGTCTTTCTCTACTTTGTCATAGCCGGAGAGCTCTATACGGCCGCCGCGATATTCATCATCGCGGGCGTAACGGACGGCATTGACGGCTTCATCGCGCGCAGGTTCGACATGCGCACCGAGTTCGGCGCAAACATCGACCCCTTCGCCGACAAGTTCCTCCTCGTGAGCGCCTATATCGCGCTCACGGCAAAGGGCCTTGTGCCCATCTGGCTCACCATCCCCGTCATAATCAAGGATTCATTTCTATTATCGGGCGTTCTCGCCTTGAGAACTGCCGGAAGGAAGGTCGTCATCTCGCCGAGCGTATTCGGCAAATCGACTACCGTGCTCCAGATAGTTACCGTGGTCTACGCAATGCTCCTCGGCAACGGGGTCGAGTTCACTGTTCTCTGCGCCCTTACCGCCATAGTGACCGTATACACCTGGCTCGATTACGTCAAAAGGGAGTTCAGGATACAGACGGGGAGGAAGTGAGGCGGGTTACCGTTTAACTGCCTCTTAGCCCCTCTTTTCTAAAGAGGAAGTACCTTCGCTGTCATTGCGAGCGAAGCGCGGCAATCTCAGGCCTTCTGGCAAAGGTGAGATTGCTTCGTCGCTCTGCTCCTCGCAATGACAGTGCCGAGATTCTTCGTCGCCTCCGGCTCCTCAGAATGACAGATGAGATAATCCCCCTCAGTCCCCCTTTAGAAAAGGGGGAGGTAAAAAAAGGGCGGGTCTTTTGACCCGCCCTTTCGTTTTATATTTTTATTTGCTTCAGCAGCCTGCTACAAAGCCTCCGGCAACCCCGTAATCTCCGACATCTTAAAGACCGGGCCGCACTGGCAGACATAGACGCTGCTTATCTGGCAATGTCCGCATTTCCCGACACCGCACTTCATGCGCCTCTCAAGCGACATGTAGATCTCCTCAGGCCCCAGCCCCTTTGCCTTCAAGCTCAATATCACGAACCTGTACATTACAGGCGGGCCTATGATGACGCCCAGCGTGTTTCTGTCCTTTACGCCGACCCTGGGTATCAATGTCGTCACAACGCCCGTGTTGCCCTTCCACCCCGCGTCAGCCTTGTCTACCGTGAGCTGCACGTCCATGCCATCTCTTCTCCACCCGTCCATCTCCTCGGCGAAGAGTATCTCCTCAGGCGTCTTTGACCCGTAGATGAGCGTCAATTTGCCGAACCGCTCCTTTTTGGCGAGCACGGCCTTCAGGAGCGAGCGCATGGGCACGATGCCTATGCCGCCAGCGACAAAGATGATGTCCTTGCCGGAGAGCTCGTCCAGGACAAAGCCCCTGCCGAACGGGCCCCTGAGCCACATGCGGTCGCCCTTGTGGAGCCTGTGGAGGGCGTTTGTGAGGTTCCCCACGGCCCTTATGCAGAGCTCTATCCTCTTCTCGCCCGGGGCCGACGTTATCGATATCGGCGCCTCGCCGTAGCCCGGCAGGCCGACCATGAAGAACTGCCCTGGCCTGTAGTCGAGCATCGACTCGTTCGAGGGGGCTACCGAGAAGAACCTCTCCTTCTCGCTCACCCTCATCGACCTCTCTACCATCCCGAGGAAAGGCAGATATGGGGATTCCATCCCGCGCGTCATGGCGTGGAGGCTATCGTCCGTTGCTTTGATGTATGAGTTCATTGGTTACATCCACTATGTTTATTTTTACGAGGCAGGCCCTTGAGCACCTGCCGCAGCCCACGCAAAAGAGGGAATCGAACGTGCTCGATAGATACCTGAACTTCCGGTTGAACCTGTGGCGGAGCCTCTCTGCGCGGGTCTTCCTGAAGTTGTGGCCGCCCGCGACCTTGGCGAAGTCCTCAAGCGTGCAGCCGTCCCATGTCCTTACCCTCTCGCCTTCGACCAGGTTCGGCCTGACCTCGTCCTTCACGTCAAAGCAGTAGCAGGTCGGGCAGACGTTGTTGCACGACCCGCAGCCGGTGCATATCGCGCCTATCTTCTCCCAGACGGCGCTCTCGTCGCTCCTGGCGTATATTGAGGGGAGCTCCGCCGGGCTGGCCTCTATCTTCGCCCTGAACGAAGAGTCCCTCTTTTTCTTTCTCTCTTCCAGATCCTTAAGCTCTTTTTCAGAGGGCTCTCTTACCTCGGCGTGCTTCAAGAGGAGCTCTCCCCCCTTTTCAGTCCCTGTCCTCACGAGAAACCCTTTGGATACCCTGTGGAGGAAGAGGTCAAAGCCCTCGTTGGCCTCGGAGTTGCCGAGGCTCTGGCAGAAGCAGTACTCGTCGGGCATGCAGTCGGCGCCTATCACAATAGTATGCTCGCGCCTCGCGAGGTAATTGGGGTCTGCCACCCCGCCGGCGAATACCCTGTCCATGAGAGAGAGCCCCTTGATATCGCAGGGGTGCAGGCCGATGAGGACCTGCCTCTCTGCCTCGATTACCGGTATATGGGTAGCAGAGCGCATGTTGAACCTGAGGAGCACCTCGCGCTGCGGGAATAGGAACTCTTTTGCCGAGAGGTGGGTGGGCCGCTCTGAGAGGACGAGATCGTCTGGCGCTGATATCTGCCCGAAAGCCGGGTGTCCGTCCTTTTCAACAGGGCCGTAGACCCTGTGGCTGCCGACGAGACCCTTAATGAACTGCCTGAACGACTTATCAGGTAAATATTTGAATTTGTGAGTCTTTTTCATAACAAAATTATATCAAGCCCCAAAAATGCTGTCTATATGAGATTTCAGGGTACTCTGGAAATTTTTTAAGCCCAGGTTGAGAGGGGTTTTCAGCCATCAATACTTGACAAATTTGATAAGGTATATTAGATTGTACATATTGGCATTTTAGCAGGTTTTTAAAAAAGGGGCATATATTGAGGCTTTCCACAAAAGGACAGTACGCTGTGCGGGCTATAGTCAACCTGGCCTGCCAGTCTACCGGAGACAAGCCGGTAACATTAAAGGACATCTCCGCCGAGGAAGGGATCTCCCTCTCCTACCTTGAACAGCTCTTTGTAAAGCTGAGAAAAGGGAAGATTGTAAGGAGCGTGCGCGGCCCTGGCGGCGGCTACGTGCTGGCAAAGCACGCCTCGAAGATAAGCGTCGGCGAGATAATCGCCGTAGTCGAAGAGCCGATGAACCCGGTCGCCTGCCTTGACGACGACTCTGCCGGCTGCGACAGGGCGACCCGGTGCACGACCCAGAAGGTCTGGAAGTGCCTTGCGGAGAAGATCGCCGAGTTCCTCAACTCGGTCTCCATAGAAGACCTCAGCAGGGAAGCCCTCGCCCAGAAGAACGGCGAGCCGAGGGTGAACGCGAACCTCTGCGCCATAACTGAATAACCGGGAGGATTCACTTTGAACAAGATCTACTTTGACCATAACGCGACCACTCCGGTCATTGACGAGGTATTCGAGGCGATGGTCCCGTTTCTGAAGGAGCAGTGGGGCAACCCGTCATCCATACACTGGGCTGGAAGGGGCACGAAAAAGGCTGTCGAGGACGGGAGAGAGAAGATATGCGCCCTTCTGAACTGCGCTCCCCTTGAGCTCATATTCACGAGCTCGGGCACAGAGGGCGACAACCACGCCATCAAAGGCCTTGCCTGGGCAAAGAAGGACAAGGGCAACCACATAATAACCACAAAGGTAGAGCACCCGGCGGTGCTCAATACCTGCAAGCATTTGCAGAAGGAAGGCTTTGAGGTAACATATCTGGATGTCGATAAGTACGGCATGATAAGCCTCGATGACTTGAAGGCAGCGATTACGCCCAAGACCATCCTCATAACGGTCATGTTCGCCAACAACGAGACAGGCGTCATCTTCCCCATTAAGGAAATCGGCGCTATCGCCAGGGAGAAGGGCATAACCTTCCACACCGATGCTGTGCAGGCGGCAGGCAAGATAAAGATAGACGTCCAGGACTTGAACGTTGATCTCCTTACAATATCGGGCCACAAGCTATACGGGCCAAAGGGCATTGGCGCTCTCTATGTAAAGAGGGGCACCAGGCTCGTCCCCCTTATCCACGGCGGCCACCACGAGAGGAACAGGAGGGGCGGCACAGAGAACGTGGCGGGGATCGTCGGCATGGGCAAGGCGGCTGACGTGGCGCTCCGCGATATGGACAGGGAGATAGAGCACCTTACGATGCTCCGGAACAGGCTTGAGAAGGGCATGGCAGAGCGCGTGCCGCACATAACCGTCAACGGACATCCTGACAGGAGGCTCCCCAATACCGCGAACATCTCATTCGAGTTCGTGGAGGGCGAGTCTCTTCTTCTGAACCTCGACATGAAGGGCATCGCCGCCTCGAGCGGCTCTGCCTGCACCTCAGGGAGCCTCGAGCCGTCTCACGTGCTGGTCTCGATGGGCATGACGCACGAGCTATCACACGGGTCAGTGAGGTTCAGCCTCGGAAAGTCGAATACAATCGAGGAGATAGACTACCTGCTGGAAATAATGCCGCCCATAGTCGAGAGGATGAGGTCCATGTCCCCGCTCTATGCCGGTGCCAAAGGTTGACAGAACTTCCAGAGTTGGAATAGAATTAAGGTCTGGATTGATTCACCCCTCTTTTCTAAAGAGGTTGAAAGTTGTCATTCTGAGGGAGCGAAGCGACCGAAGAATCTCGTATTAAGACAAATCAGATTCTTCACTTCGTTCAGAATGACAGATTAAAGCCTCCCCTCCCTTGACGGGAGGGGAATGAGGGGAGGGTGAAAATCCTTTCCCAATTCTTAGTAGGTTGGGTTAGCGTAGCGTAACCCAACGTTCACCAGCAAGCAACCGGGCATGATGCCCATTTAGAAAGACATAGAAGGAAGTTTCTCAAACCAACTAACAACCGCAATAGGAGCTTGGCAATGTACAGCGAAAAGGTCATGGACCACTTCTCTAACCCGAGGAACGTGGGCGAGCTTGAGGAAGCGAGCGGAACGGGCATGGTCGGGAACCCTGCCTGCGGCGATATCATGAAGCTGACGATAAAGGTCGAGAACAACGTGATTAAGGACGTGAAGTTCAAGACCTTCGGGTGCGGCGCTGCGATTGCGACGAGCTCGATGGTTACAGAGCTCGTGAAGGGCAAGGACCTGAACGAGGCAGAGGCGATATCAAACAGCACGGTGGCTGAGGCCCTTGATGGCCTGCCGCCCGTGAAGATGCACTGCTCGAACTTAGCAGCCGACGCCCTCCACGCGGCAATAGAGGACTACAAAAAGAAACTCGCCGAGGCAGCACCGGCGAAGTAAAAACGGTTTTCGGATTTAAATGAGAAGCCCCCTCAGGGAGACCCGAGGGGGCTTTGTTATTTCGATTTTACGGGTGGGCTCTGCCCACCAAAAACAAGACCAATCAAAAAAGGTGGGCACAGCCCACCCTACAAGACTTGTATTCGAGGTGTGATACAATCTATGCGCATTCAGCGGTTGACACAGTTGGCTGAACAGTCTCATCAGAAACATCAATTTTTACCTAAAATTATCCTCAATTCCTTTTATAATATTTTCGAAATTCCTTATAATATGTATTCGCCCCCTAAGTTCCTTTTTGTACTCGCCTATTTTTTCCTTATCAAAAATAGAACCAAAATATAGTCGGGAGCTTTCTGAAAATGAAACTTGCGCAGAAATAGTTAAAAGGGAAGCATGACTGTAATTATGATAAAAGCTCCAATGTGTTTTAAATTCGCGAAAATTGTCTCTTGCAATACCCAGACTATCGGCATTACTCTCAACAATATTAACTGACTGATTTGCCTTAAAGGTGTTATTTTTTATCTTTTCAAAATAAGACAGACTTTTGTTAGAGCATAGGATTGCCATAGCACATGACTCCATCGCAGTCCTTACAAGATTGCCAGAAGGAACAATATATCCTTGAATAAATAATTTTGTCGATATGGTTAATATATTTATTGCATTGAAAATAAAGGCTGATACATATGCCTTTTGCTCATCTCCATTGATTTTTGAATCCCAGTTTTCCCATTCTCCATAAGCGCTCACAGTCTCATTTATAAATTCGTCAATTTCCGCTTTGAAGTGACTTCTAAAATTATTTAAAACTTCCGTATCGTTTTCAAAAAGCTCTTTTGAGATATTTTCTTTGATTACTGACTTGTCTGCCCGTTCGTTTGATTTATCCTGAGCCATAACTCTTACCTTTCAAAATAAATTCTTACCCTGTAGGTTGGGTTAGCGTAGCGTAACCCAACAAAAAAGGTTATCTCACTTGTAATATCCCAAAAAAGCCTCTACCGTAAGCCCCGCAGCCTTAATCTGGTTTAATAGCAATCCCTTCTTTATGGGCTTTCCCTTATGAACCGGTATCGTCAGTAGCACCGGATTGCTTTCCTTCTTGAGCACCACATGGCTGCCGGTCTGTCTCATGACTTTCCAGCCGGCGCGTTCGAAGGCCCTGACGACCCTTTCAGGCTTTAGGTTATTGAGCCCGTCCATCAGGCAGAGGCCCGGCCTTTTTTCTTCGTATCGGCCTGGGCGGCGAGATAGCCCTCGATGGCGTCCTTTATCATATCGAGGGCCTCCTCGACCGTATCCCCCTGAGAGCTGCAGCCCGGAAGGGCCGGGCAGTCTATCCAAAAGCCGCCGTCTTCGAGGTCGGGATGGAGAACCACAGCAAAGCTCTTGCCATGCACTTTGACAGTATACTTCTTCTCACGGGTAATTTTGGCGACTTCGCCTTTCATATCTTCAATAATCTGACCGACTGCTATGCTCATTACAAGCTGTCCCTTAGAGAGCACGTCGAGCGCGTCCTCCCTGTTCTCG
>Ga0209521_10000144_pt1 | contig 46990 bp, 41 predicted proteins | sample Rifsed19ft4_FD_184016 | JGI IMG/M metagenome (GOLD analysis project Ga0209521, IMG submission 184016) | Soil microbial communities from Rifle, Colorado, USA - sediment 19ft 4 (version 2) | ecosystem: Environmental > Terrestrial > Deep subsurface > Rock core/Sediment | place: Rifle, Colorado...
CCGCCCGCAGCCTGGGCATGACGTATGTAGATGCGATGCGCTATGTCATCTTGCCGCAAGCTGTACGCGTAGTATTGCCGCCAATGGGCAACGAGTTGATCACATTGCTCAAGGACACTGCCCTGGTGAGCGCGGTATCAGTCGCCGACCTGACTCGCCGCGGACGCGAATTTTCCTCGGCTCACTTTAACCCCATTGAAACTTGGACATTGGTTGCGCTGCTTTATCTGGTGATGACACTACTTGCCACGCGGCTGGTGGCATACCTCGAGAAAAAAGCGCGGTACGAGAGGTAACCCATGGAACCGATTATCAAAATTAAAGACATTCACAAATATTTCGGCCACGTGGAAGCCATCAAAGGTGTCAGCCTCGACATCATGAAGGGTGATGTGGTGGTTGTAATCGGGCCTTCCGGCTCGGGAAAATCCACCCTGCTGCGCTGCATCAACCGTCTCGAGGAGTTCGACCACGGCAGCATTGTTGTCGATGGCATTCCACTCGATACAGCTGAAAACATCAACGCGGTGCGCACGGAAGTCGGCATGGTTTTCCAGCAATTCAACCTTTTCCCGCATCTTTCCGTGTTGGAAAATGTCATGCTGGCGCAAAAAATCGTGCGAAAACGGGATCACAAGGAAGCCTTAAAAGTAGCGATGGAATTGCTCAATAAAGTTGGAATTCCGGAGAAAGCCAAAGCTTTCCCCGGCCAGCTTTCCGGCGGTCAGCAGCAGCGGGTTGCGATCGCCCGCGCTCTGGCAATGAACCCAAAAATCATGCTCTTCGACGAGCCGACCAGCGCCCTCGATCCGGAGATGATTCAAGAGGTGCTGGACGTGATGATCACCCTGGCGCGCGAAGGCATGACCATGGTTGTGGTATCGCACGAGATGGGCTTCGCCCGCGCCTGTGCCAACCGTGCCATTCTGATGGACGCTGGTCAGATTGTTGAAGAAGCTCCGCCGGATGTCCTTTTCAGTCACCCAACACACGAACGAACCAAGGCTTTTTTAAGCAAAGTTCTTCATTAGCCAATTGGTTTCGGCTGCTTAATCACCTCTTTGATTGTATAATCCATTCAAGAGGGGCAATTTGACCTCCTCAAACCATGACCAGGTCAGTTCAGTGTGAATCAATCCAAGTCGCTACAGCTCATAACCGCTGGGGGTGAACGGCATGCCTAGACTGCTCAAAAGGACAGTCTTGGGTTTGGTATTGGTTGCCGCCCTGCTGGGTGTTCATGCCTCTCAGGCACAGACCATCCAGGCAACCACCCTGAGCCTGATCAGCCCGTCTACCTGCCCGCCGGCAGGCTGAGCCGCCGGCCAGACGGTTGACTTGCAGGCCAGCTACGACCTCGCTGCCTTTGATCCGGCGGCTGCACCCAACGTGCAGGTGTGCATCTATACACCGACGGCCTGGACGGCTGAAGCGTTTCGCGTTGACCTCACGGGAGCGGTTACCGGGGCAAGTTATTCTGCCAGCACAGCCAACTGCCTGGCAGGACCTGATGGCTACACCACGCTTGGCGGAGCACAAGCCCAGGTCTCAGCCGGAGCGTTTGGAGACATCCTCAACCTGGGATTCCGCATAAACCGATCGGCTGTTAGCGGCGGTTCGGTGTTGTTGCGCATTTATCAACAGACCGCCGGCAGCGGTTGGGTGCAATCCGACCAGAGTTTTGCCGCCATTCCTGTGACACCAACTGCAGCAACCGTTTATGCTGCCAATGATGCTACGGCTTGCGGCGGATTTTCCCCCTGTTATATCAATTCCAGCAGTGATTCGATCGGCGGATACGGCACCGGTCTGAAAGACGCCATAGACGCTAGACCCGGGACTGTAACGGTGCTGGGAGCCTATTCTGTCAAGAGCAATACGGTTGTAGTGGATCAACCGGTCACCATTCAGGGTGTGAACGACTCGCGCATCACCTATCAGGGGTCAACATGCACCGAAGCCATGCTGCGCTGGACGGGAGGCGGTACGCTTAGGTCACTGACCATCAACGACGGTTCGTGTGCCGCTCCTAATCGCGACCTGGTGACTGTGGATAGCCCGCAGAATATCCTCGTCGAACATGTTGATTTGTCTGCCGGTCAGGATGCGCTCAAAATTGCCAATAACTCAGGTGCAGTGACGCTGCGCTTCAGTCAGGTGACAAACAACTCTGGCTATGCAGTTTTCCGCGTTGCCGGGGTTGGCGGCTCACTGCAAGCCTACGGTAACAACATCTTCAACAATCGCCCAGGCGTTCAGGTGGATTGCGGTCTGGCTGGAAATGCGGATCATAATTTTTGGGGTGTCGGAATCTCAAGCAGCAGCGGCAGCAACCAATGCACCGTCAACGATAGCAAGCGGCTTGGAGCGCCAGTCCTGCCTCGCAGCGGGGAGCCAGGTGTGCAGGGAGAACGAGTTTCGGTCACAACAGGCAAGCAGTCAACCTTTAACGGCCTAATCAGTTATCAGCGCTCCGCGGACGGGGCCGATTATGGGTTAAATATTGTCAATCATGGGGCGGGCTCACCAGAAAATGTGCCGTTTACTGGCGGCGCGCCCGGCAGCTTAATCGCCTGCTCGAATTATTACGACCTATTTCTGGAGAGCGGGGCAACTCCTTCAGCCCAATTGAACCTCGCACTGCGCTACGACCGGACTTCTGGCTGCACAACCTCAGTCGAATCCTCCTTCTATTGCGCGTCCGCGGACGCGACTAAATTCCCGCTGTGGTGGTATTCGCCTTCCTTGACTGCACCCAGCGGCTGGAACACCACCGGCGCCACCGGTCAAACCACCACCTGTGACACCACTGCAAATGAAATTCTTGCAGAAATTGACAACTCAGGTCGGCCGGATTTTTCCAATGAATTAAACTTTACACCGTTCGTGGTCGGGTTGCTGCCGCAGCAATCATCCGTGGTGATCACTCGCTTCGAGGCCATTCCAGGCCTTCTTCAGGCAGCCATCCAATGGTCAACCGCCAGCGAAGTCAATACTTCCGGTTTTTATGTGCTGCGCAGCCTGGCGGCAGCCGGACCATTTGACCGGGTAAGCAATTTCATCGTTCATCAGGGCACCAGTGTCACCGGCGCCAATTATGAGTATATTGACACCGGTCTGGTAAACAACACCACCTACTATTATCGGCTGGAAATCGTCAGCAGCAGCCTTGGGTCAACTTTTTCGAACGTGATCAGCGTCACCATCGGGCAGTCAACGCCCACGGTTACCCAAACCCTCACGCCGACCCAAACCGCAACCCAGACCGGCACGATCACCCCGACCGGTCCTACCCCCACACCGACCGGTTCGCTGACTGCCACCCGAACGCGAACAATTACCCTTACCCGTTTACCAACCCGCACCCGCACGCCCATTCGTTACGCCACATTCTACACCTTTCGCTCTTCCACACCTCTGCGTACCCGAACACCTTTCCCAACCCGCACCGTAACACCTACCTGGACATTATTCCCAGGCGCGAAGACTTCCACCGCCCAGAGTAATAACACCATGATGACGCAACAGACCGCGACCGTGTTTTCCACCTCAACTCTGGATATTATTGGTCTGCCGACAGCTTCACCAACTTTGGAAGGTACTTTTTCCGCGGAGGGAACCCCAATCGCCAGCAATTTGACCGCCGGACCGACCAGTGCTGTTGGTCCGCAAACGACCATCACTGTCATTTCCGTTCCTACTGGCGATGAAAATGGTTCAGAATCTCTGGCAATCCTGAATTTTGGCGTGCGCAATTGGCCTTGGATTTTAGGATTGCTCGGGCTGGAATTGTCAACTCTGGGCGTGGTAGCGTTTTTTCTGCGAAAACGCGGCTTGCTGACTTTCCCATTACTTCCACCCGAAAAGATGGATTCATTCGACGAAGATATCCAAATTTAGTTGATTGTTGGGTCAAAAACAGCCCTGGTTCTTAATATTCCAGGGTTGTTAATATTTTTTTTCGATTTTTGACTTTTCAATTTATTTATGCTATTCTATACCGTTAGTGGCTTGCGGGGCTCTACGGAAATCGTTTCATTTCTTACAGCAATAATCATTTATTCTTTCTCAGGGAAATTTCTATGCATCGCGAACGCGTTTCTGAAAATGTCTATTGGTTTCAAAGTGAAGTGTATGCTCAGGTTACCGCAGGTGCGATCACCGGGCCGCAATGGGCGGTAGTGATCGATACTCTGGCAACTCCCGAGGAGACACTTGCGATGCGTTCTTTCATCGAGGAACAATTAGGCGTTCCTGTTCGCTATGTGGTCAATACCCATTACCACGCGGATCATACCTGGGGAAATTGCTTTTTTCCGGGAGCAACCATTATTTCGCATGCCCGTTGCCGTGAATTGATGGAATTGCGCGGACCGGCTTCGTTGGAAACAGCCCGCCGGCAAAATTCATCCTTTCGCCAGATTAAGCTGGTCTACCCGCACCTGACCTTTGACGACGGTATGTTGACCTTGCGCACAGGCAAGAAAAACCTGGTCTTCATTCACACGCCTGGTCACAGCTCGGATGGAATTTCAGTTTTGGTAGAAGAGGACCGGGTGTTATTCGCCGGGGACGCTTTCCTGCCCCTGCCCTACATGGTTGACGGTGACCCGGACGTGATGAACAACACCATCAAAGCCATCGGCAAAATGGGTCTGGAAAACATTATTCAGGGTCATGGTGACATTATCCTGCGCGGCGAAATAGACGATGCCGTGCGCGATAACCTGGCATATATTTCCAATGTTCGCAAGGCTGTTCGGGCAGCTGCCCGCCGTAAAAATCCGCTGGAAGCCCTGGCGGCTATCGACATCGAATCCTGCGGCAAAAGCCGGGTCAACCTTGGCGGCATTGCCCAGGACCTGCATAAACGCAATGTTCGCTTTTTATACAAAAATATAGCCGCGGAAGAAACCTTAACTGCTGAAGCCTGATGACCCGGGTATCCTACAATATGCAAATTAAAAAGGCATCCAGCGGATGCCTTTTATTATTATTGCGAAACGACTAAATTCCGCTTTCCTGGTGACGTTGCTGCGAAGGCCGAGTGAGAGAAGCTTTTGCCAGTTTCTCTTTTTCACCCTTTTTTTTCAAGTACGCGCGCAGACCAACCACTCTTTCGCTCCCAGAGACCAGGCGTGCCAGGTTCGGACGCAGCGCCCACATGACGATCAACAAGGCTGCCACGCCGTACCATACATACATCCATGGGCCTAAACCCTGAGCCGCCCGAACACCGAATACAAGTGCGGCGAAAACCGCGATCGACATCGTTGTGACCGAGGCGTAGCCAACAAAAACATAAACCAGGGCAGCCAGAGGGAGGATGATCAATGCGCTGGGAGGCCACAAAGCGATTGCGCCGCCAACAGCCGGAGCTCCACCAGCCCCACCGCGCAAGCGGATACCGCCGCCAATTTTTTCTTCGATGAGGAATATGGAATAATTGTGTCCGAGGATTGCCATGAGTGCAGCTCCCACGCTCACCCAGGGGGTGCCGGGGAACAGCCAGGACACAATCCAGCCGGTAGCGACGCCTTTTAACACGTCCAGGCCAGCGGTTAACAAGCCTGCCACAAAGCCGGCAGCCCGCATCGCGTTGGTTCCACCAGTGCGTCCGCTTTCTACTGCCCTGAGATCCTTACCGTTAAAAATCCAGACAACCAATAGCCCAAATGGAATCGACCCTGCCATGTAGGAAAGAACGAACACCAGTAATATTTTCCAAAATTCACTCATAAGTGTCCTCCAAACATTTTAAGCAACACCTCATACCAGTATGGGTTGCGGTTATTCTGTGATTTGCAACCCAATTTCAATAAAATTGTCGGCTAAAATCTCGAACGCTTTCACTGTCCAACGCTGATCTATCCGGCTCCAGATCAACATAAACGTTCCCGGGTAGAAAAATTCGGCCACATCGGTTTCTGAGGGAACGGCTGGCCCGTTTGGGTGTGAGTGAAAGCTGGCCAACATTTCCAACTTACGGGCTTCAATATCGTAGAAAGCCTGAACCAATTCATTCGGTTCCATATTGTACCGCACCGGGGAATGCTCTTGGTTGGTTATCGGAATTGTAAGTTCAACCTGGTCGCCAATCCCCGCCAACAACCCGCAACCTTCTTCAGGAGCGCAATTTCCGACGTGGGCTTCCATCACCTGGAGGTGCTCACGCGGCAAAATCAACACTTTCACAGCTAAGCCCGCACCAGAAATGCGATTCCCCAAAGAATTACAAGCATGATCACCGGTTCGATCCAGATTTTCTTCTCATCACGCTGGTCCTCGATCCCGCTGGCGAGGCTGGTCAGCGCGTAGGTCAAACCGACCAGGACAAGGCCAAAACGCAGCGGGCTGAGCGGCAGGTAATGCAACCCCACGGCTACTTGACCGATCACCAGGGTGATGCCAAAAGCCCAACCGTAGAACCATTTTCCACCACAGCGCAGGTACAGTGTGCGAAGTGCGATGAGAAAAACGGTAGGCGCAATGGCAAATAAGACCGCGTATAGCCGCAGCGAAGACCCCTTGATGGATATGGCGAGAACCAGATACAGGGCAAATGAAACCGCAATTAATCCAACGCTGGCTGGCGCAAAGCGGTCGTCATCTGCGTCGACCACGATATATTCGGCCAACAGGACTAAAACAAATAACAATCCGCCAAGTGCAAATACAGCCCACCACTGAGGGCTGACTTCCAAAGAGGTCAACGGCACGCCGATTACCCAGGCAGTCAAGGCGGGCAGCAGCCAATTGGGCAGCCGCGCCTCGCCAGCCGCGGTCGGGTGACCCTGAATCAACCAATCCGTGCCTGCTGCCGCGAGAATTGCCACCAGGATGGAAACGACCGTGCCGAAATTGAGTTCCATTTGAAACAGGAATCCGGGCAGCTGCAGGCTGATTTGCTGGCTGGGTAAATTGACAAAAGGAATGAGCGCGTACGCCAGGAAAATAGTGGCGGTGATGACACTCAGGCGGTTTGTATCTGGCACATGCTGGTGCGCTTGCATCCTCAAATTTTACCCTGCCCGCGGGTTTTTCGTTTAAATTCACAGCTAACCAGCCGTAGCGGGTCTGCTGTTCGTGGTCGCCAGCGGGAGCAGGCAACGGTCAGATATGGTAAAATTAAGGCGTCTATGGAAAATCGCAGCACGAATTCCGGCGCTCCCCCGCGCATGATGAACGCGATCATCGCGGGGTTTAATATTGTAACCAACAACCTTGGATTGCTGGTGCTGCCGGTGCTTATCGACCTCTTCTTATGGTTAGGGCCGCAGGTCAGTGTCCGCCAGGCGCTCAAACCGGCGATTGACGACGTTGTCCGCTTGCTGCAGCAGATCAATACACCTCAGGTTGCCAGTCAAATGACCGTTATCAGTGAGACGTGGGAGAAAATCCTGACTGAGTTCAACCTGCTCGGTACCATTCGCACGATGCCGATTGGCGTGCCAAGTCTGATGTCTTCCACCCTCACCGAATCTACACCGCTGGGGGCTGCCCTGGTCATTGAGATTCCAACGATCGCCGCTGCTTTCGGCGTTTGGATGGCGATAATCCTGGTTGGCTTTGCCGTTGGCTGTATTTACTTCGGCTTATTGGCGCGCGCGACTGCCGGGGACGGCGGGGCTTTCGAATTTCAAGCCTTTTTTAAAAAAGTTCTGTACGCTCTAGCGCTCACTTTCAGTCTGGTCTTAGCGCTGATTGTAATCACCATCCCGGCGCTGATGTTGATTTCGGTGATCGCATTGATCAGTCCAGGACTTGGCGATTTTGCGATGTTATTTGCCGGCTTTTTGCTGATCTGGATGCTGCTGCCGTTAGTCTTTACGCCGCATGCGATCTTTTCCAGCAAATCCGGTCTGGTGGTTTCAGCCATGACCAGTGTCCGGCTTGTGCGCCATTTTATGCCTGGCACCGGCACCTTCCTGATTGTCGCTTTGGTCATTTCGCAGGGCATGAACGTGCTGTGGCGCGTTCCGCCCACCAGTTCTTGGATGACGCTGGTTGGCATTCTTGGGCATGCGTTCATCCTGACCGCTGTGTTTGCAGCCAGTTTTGTCTATTTTCGCAATGGCATGCGCTGGATGGCAGAAAATTCATTGCCATTCCGTCCGCAGGAAATAAAAACCTGATCAACAATCCGAACGCCAAACACAGCAGGGTTTGTGTGATAGCGTCTTCATTATCCAGGAGGTTTAAGTGGTACAACCGGTGAAAATTTCGTCCTACGGCGCTAAAGATATTCAGGTACTGGAAGGTCTGGAAGCTGTCCGCCGCCGCCCGGGTATGTATGTCGGCGGTACAGATATTAAAGCGCTGCATCACCTGGTCTATGAAGTAGTTGATAACTCGATCGATGAAGCTCTGGCCGGGGTGTGTGACAAAATCACCATCACCATCCATGCCGACAGTTCCGTGACCGTCGAGGATAATGGGCGCGGCATTCCGGTCGACATACACCCGGAGAAAAAGAAGTCGGCGCTCGAAGTTGTCATGACCACCCTGCACGCCGGTGGTAAATTTGGCGGTTCCAGCTATAAGGTTTCCGGCGGTTTACACGGCGTAGGTGTGTCGGCGGTCAACGCGCTCTCGGAATGGTGCGAAGTGCGGGTTTGCCGTGAAGGCAAGATGTTTATGCAGCGTTACGAACGCGGCATTCCCCAGGAAGCTGTCAAGCAAATCAGTAAATGCGACCCGGACTTAACTGGCACGATCACAAGCTTCCGTTTCGATCGGGAAATTTTCAAAGAAGAGATCGATTATAAATTCGAGACACTGGTACAGCGCTTCCGCGAGATGGCTTTTGTCACCCGCAAAGTGCAGATCAAGTTGATCGATGAGCGCATCCAACGCGAGATGACCTTCTATTTCGAGGGCGGAATCGTCTCCTTTGTGCGCTATCTCAATCGAAATCGCAGTACCTTGCATCCGGTATTTTTTGCCGAGCGCGAAATCGATAACATCGGTATCGAAGTCGCTGTGCAATACACAGACGCCTATTCCGAGTCGGTTTACTCGTTTGCCAACACCATTAACACCATCGACGGCGGAACGCATATGACGGGTTTGCGTGCCGCGATCACCCGTGTGATTAACGATTATGCCCGCCGTACAAATCTGCTCAAAGACGCGGACCCCAACTTCGCCGGCGACGATACCCGCGAAGGCATGACTGCCATCGTTTCCATCAAGCACCCCGATCCGCAATTCGAATCGCAGACCAAGGTCAAGCTGATGAATCCCGAGGTGCAGACTTACGTGCAGCAAGTGGTCGGTGAGCACTTCACTACCTTCCTCGAGGAAAATCCATCGGCAGCTCGTGCGATTGTATCCAAATGTCTGACCTCAGCGCGTGCCCGTGACGCAGCTCGCAAGGCACGCGACCTGGTAATCCGCAAGTCTGCGCTGGAGAGTTTGACTCTGCCTGGTAAGCTGGCGGATTGCTCGGAGCGCGACCCGAATAAGACCGAGATGTACATCGTTGAGGGAGAAAGCGCCGGCGGATCCGCCAAACAGGGGCGCGACCGGCATTTTCAGGCGATTTTACCCTTGCGCGGCAAAATCCTTAACACGGAACGCGCCCGTTTGGATAAAATCTTGTCCAACAATGAAGTCAAGGCTCTGATTTCAGCCCTGGGCACTGGCATTGGTGAATCATTCGACCTGACCGGCCTGCGCTACGGACGCGTGATCATCATGACCGATGCCGACGTGGACGGCAGCCACATCCGCACATTGCTCTTAACCTTCTTCTTCCGCTATATGCAATCTCTGATCGAGGGCGGGCACTTGTTTATCGCCCAGCCGCCGCTATATCTGATTTCCCATAAAAATACGAAAAAATATGTGTACACCGAGGCTGAAAAAATCCAGGCTCTGAAGGATATGGGGCCGAGCGCCGAAAAAGCATCCCTCCAGCGCTATAAAGGTCTGGGTGAGATGAACCCGGAGCAGCTGTGGGAGACAACCATGAACCCGGAGAACCGCACGCTGTTGTCGGTTTCGATCGAGGATGCCACGGCAGCCGACCGTACCTTTGATATGCTGATGGGCGAGGCAGTTCCTCCGCGCACACGGTTTATCACGACGCATGCGAGGACGGTACGGAATTTGGACGTGTAAGCAGAGCGATGCCCGGGATTTTCCCGGGCATTTTTATTTACAACAAAAAATTACCCCGATTGTTTTGATGATCGATCCACCCGGGCAATATTCCAAGCGCTGTTTATTGCTATAATTACCTCATCCAATTCGATCCATAAAGGGGTAAATCATGCCGCCAGCCATCCTGTACCGTGCCAATGACCTGACCGATTACATGGTCCGTTTCTTCCGCAAACTGGGCGTTTCGCAGCCGCATGCCGAGCGCGCCGCTGAAATCCTCATTTCCGCCGACCTGCGTGGTGTGAGTTCGCACGGCATCATTCGCTTGCACTCGTATTATGGATCGCGCATCCTCAAAGGATTGATTGATCCATCCTCCCCGTTTACCACTGTACGAGAGACAACTTCGACCGTATTGATGGATGGCGGCAACGGCCTAGGTATGGTTGTTTCATATCAAGCCATGCAGACTGCGATCGCCAAGGCAAAGGAGAGCGGGGTTGCGTTTGTAACCGTGCGCAATAGCAACCACTACGGCATTGCCGGCTATTACGCCATGATGGCCCTGCCGCATGACATGATCGGCATCAGTTTCACCAATGCGCAGCCACTGGTCGTACCGACTTACGGGCGCACCCGTTTGATCGGCACCAACCCCATCGCCGTTGCGGCACCGGCCTTGAACGAACGCCCCTATGTGCTCGATATGGCGACCAGTATCGTGCCGATCGGCAAGATCACGGTGTACGATAAAGCCGGGGAGTCCATTCCGGAAGGCTGGGGTGTGGATAAAACCGGTGCAGTGACCACCAGCCCGTCCGAGGTGCTCAAAGGCGGCGCGCTGCTCCCATTAGGCGGCTCGGACATTATGCGCGGCTACAAGGGCTATGGATTGGGTTTAATGGTGGATATTTTCTCGGGCGTACTCTCGGGAGCTGCCTTTGGACCGGAAGTCGGCGCGCCAGGCCGCGATGCGCCTGCCAATGTTGGTCATTTCTTCGCGGCAGTCAACATCAGCGCCTTCCGTGACCCGCAAGCCTTCAAAGCCGATCTGGATGCGTTGATTCACACACTCAAAGAAGCGCCTAAAGCTGTTGACCAGGAGCGCATCTATATTCACGGCGAGAAGGAATTTGAACTCTTCGAGCGCAACAGCCAGGAAGGTGTTCCGCTGCTGGTGGAGGTGGTCAAAGGCTTGAAGGAGGCAGGGGAACAGGTCGGCGTGCCATTTGATCTGCAGGCTGTCGGTGAAACCAGCGGTGAAGAAGAATAACTCAGGACTTCGCCGTCAATATCATCGCTTCGTCGCCCAATAGCGGCAGGTAACCGCCTTTTTCGATCGGCGGCAGCTTGTCGCGATGGTTGGATAACACCAGACTCCAATCATGGCGCAGCATTTCACCGCCCAGAGCCAAACGCACCGGGCGGCGGCTGAAATTAAGGGCTACCAGCACGATTTGATCGCGGTCCCGGCGTAAATAGGCCAGAATTTTGCGCGGTTCAAAGGTCACCGGTTGGAAGATCCCGCGGCGCAAGGCAGGCAGGTCTTTGCGCAGCTGAATAATGCGGCGGTAAAAGTTGAACAGGGACTTCGGGTCGGCGCGCTGCACTTCGACATTACGCTTGACGTAGTCTGGATTGACCGGCAGCCAGGATTTCACGCTGCTAAAACCGGCATACGGTTTGGTATTCCATTGCATTGGTGAACGGTTCTTATCCCGTCCGTCGAAAATCGGCCAATATTTTTCGCCGATGCGGTCCTGAATATAGCGGCGTTGTACATGGATGTTACGCATGCCAATTTCCTCGCCGTAATAGATGAAAGGTGTTCCGCGCAAAGTCATCAGCAGCGCCGCGGCGACCTTCAAGCGTTCGTCGTTGTCGCCGCAGTGGAACCGCGACGCCGAACGGGAGGTGTCGTGGTTGTTGAGGGTGTATACCGGCCATGAATCGGGGTGCATGGCCTTTTCAGCGGTCAATATTGCCTTTAAGAAGCTGGCAGGGTCCCAATGTGCATGCAGCATTTCAAAGTCAAAAGCAGCGTGAATCAAGCCAGGTGCGGTATATTCAGCCACATTTTGCGGCGTAGCCAGGAAAGTCTCACCCACAGCATACCGATCCGGGTAGGAATCGAGCAATTGCCGCATCTCGCGCAGAAACGGGATCATCTCGGGCTGGTTTGAGTCGTAAATGTGCTTTTGGCGGTCAAATGCACGCAGACCCATTGCCGGCGGGTTATCCGGCAGGTCGGGGTGCTTGAAGTAATTACTGAAAACATCCAGACGAAAGCCGTCTGCCCCGCGGTCCAGCCAGAAACGGAAAACATCCAGACATGCTTTGCGCACGTCTGGATTGCGCCAGTTCAGGTCAGCCTGCTGCGGATAAAACATATGATAGTAATATTGACCGCGCTGCGGGTCAAACTCCCAGGCGGCGGTGCCAAAGATGGCTTCCCAGTTATTCGGCAGGCTGCCGTCGGGTTTGGCATCCTGCCAGATGTACCAGTCGGAGTAGGAATTGTCTTTCCCCTTGCGCGATTCCTGGAACCAGGGGTGCTGGGTGGAGGTGTGGTTGAGCACCAAATCCAGGATTAGTTTGATGCCGCGTTTATGCGATTCGGAGACCAGGCGGTCAAAATCAGCCAGCGTGCCGAACTTGGGATCGATGTCGTTGAAATTGCTGATGTCGTAACCAAAATCAGCATCAGGCGAGGTGAAGAAAGGCGAGTACCAGACAGCCTCCACCCCCAATGCTGCCAAATAGTCCAGTTTCTGGATAATTCCCTGCAAATCACCGATGCCGTCACCGTTGCTGTCAGCGAAGGAACGCGGGTATATTTGATAGACCACGCTGTCGCGCCACCAGATCGTTTCTGCTGCCATGCTACGCCTCGTTGGAGTAAGATGCCCTCAAAAACTGAGTATAGCATGACCCATTCCCGGGGGATTCATCTGCGATAGGCGAGATGCATAGAACATGATGAAATCAGTACAGATTCCTTGCAAGTTACCCTTGACTGTGTTAAAATAAGCTCTGTAAGCAAGCCAACCTATTTCGCGTTCAACGAAAAGTGGGCCTCCCCCCACTTTTCTGCTTATATAACAGTTCTATTTATTTTGGAGAAGGCGCAAGCATGAAGAACGAATTTACTCTGGCTTTCAATGAAGTCATCGAGGAAAAACAACTGGGTCGGGATATTATCCTGAAGGCCCTGGAATCGGCTATGGTTTCGGCCTACCGACGCGCTGTCAATGCGTCTAACGCGCAGCATGTTGAATCCAAGGTGGATACCGAAACCGGCAAGGTCACTATTCTTGCCGAGAAGGAAGTCGTTGAGTCCGTTCAGGAAGAAACGACTGAAGTCACCCTGGAAGTCGCCCGTACATTTGACCCCAACGCCCAACTGGGCGACATGGTCATTGTGGAAAGCACACCCAAGGACTTTGGGCGTGTAGCAGCCCAGACCGCCCGCCAGGTGATTCAGCAGCGCATTCGCGATGCTGAGCGTCAGGCCCAGATCGATTTCTATTCGAAGCAGATGGGTGAAATCGTCAGCGGTGTCGTACAGGCCGTCAATGCCCAGGGGTTGACCATAGGCCTCGAGATGAAGGCTGAAGGCGCTATGCCGCGTAAAGAGTTGATCCCCGGTGAACGGCCTCGCATTCACGAACGTGTGCGCGCCCTGGTCGCCGAGGTCAAAGACAACCCGCGCGGTCCGCAGATCATTCTGTCCCGCACGCACCGCAACTTCCTGCGCCGCCTGTTGGAAAACGAAGTTCCTGAGATCTACCACGGCGTGGTTGAGATCCGCTCCATCGCCCGCGAGCCCGGTGAACGCGCTAAAGTTGCCGTTTCCGCCACCCAACCCGGCATTGATCCGGTGGGGGCTTGCGTGGGTATTCGCGGCGTGCGTATCCAGGCTATCGTCCGTGAATTGCACGATGAAAAAATTGATGTGATCGAATGGAATGCCGATCCCGCTGCATTCATCGCCAAGGCGATCAGCCCGGCGCGTGTGAACGGGGTCTACCTGAATGATCGCAATGCTGGCGGAAAAACTGCCACCGTGGTTGTTCCGGAAGATCAACTCAGCCTGGCGATCGGCCGCGACGGTCAGAATGCCCGTCTGGCTGCCAAATTGACGGGTTGGCGCATTGACATCAAGAGTCTGCCCGAAGCAGCAGCCGATGTACTCAATCGATTGCAAAAAGAAGAATCCATGGCTTCCGTGGCGGCTCAAGAAGCCGAGTTCATGGTTAAGGCTGAGGAGCTATTAGCCCGCAAGGCTGAAGGCCGACCGCTTTCTCCTGAAGAGTTTGAGCAGTTGATTCGCTTCGTCGACCGGGTGGAACGCCGCGCCACAGCCCGACCGGCTGCTGAAAAAGCAATTGGGGATGAGATCGAGACCGCCCGCGCGTTGATTCCGGCAGATGCTTTCGAAATGAGCATCTTGGACAGCGGTCTCCCCGAGCACGTTGCCTATATACTCCAGGAAGCTGGCTTCAGCACCCTTGGCGAGATGGCCTTGCAGATCAAGGTTCGCCCGGATGATATCCTACGATTAAACGGCATCGGTCCGCGCGCGCTGCAGGAAATCAACAATATGGTTGCCGCCCTGGACGAACGTCACGCCCTGGAAGTTGCCGAAGCTGAAGAAGCAGCCGCCATCGCCGCCGCAGCAGCTCCCGAAGTGGTCGAGACCGCACCGGAAGCCGAGGTTGTTGAAACGGTTGCCGAAGAACCATTAGAAATTAGCGTACCGGTCGAAGAGATCGAACCCGTGGTAAGTGAAGCGGCTCCGGTTGTAACTGAGCCTGCCGTCGTCATTGAAGAAACCGAAGAGGAAGAAGTTTCCTTCGATAAGCTCTTCGAGCTGCGCCAGGCTGTGCCGACCGCGGTTGCTTCCGATGAAGAAGAGGAAGAGACCGAAGGCGGCGTCCCGGGCAAAAAGAAGGGCAAGAAAAAGAAGAAGCATGTTCAGGTTGAATATGATCCCGATAAAGATCAGACGATCGTTACTCGGAAGCACCGCCGTGATGGCGAAGGTTGGGATTGGGAACCCTAATATTGAAGGTGGCACGCTTTGAGAAAGAAAGGTGACTAAAAAACCTATCAAACGTGTGAAACATATTCCGCAGCGCACATGCGTTGGGTGTCGGCAGGTGATGCCCAAGCGGAATCTGATCCGGGTGGTACGCAGCCCGGCGGGAGTCTCCATTGACTCGACAGGAAAAGCTGCCGGGCGGGGAGCCTACGTGCACGATAAGAAATCCTGCTGGGAAAGCGCAATAAAAGGTGCGCTGACCCATGCCTTAAAAACTGAATTGACCGAACAGGACCGCGACGTTCTGATCCATTTTATGGATAGCCTGCCATTGGATGTTATGACAGAAGCCTGATAGTCTCGTTCCTGGTTCAGGATCGAGCGTGTGTCAGGAAATGCCGATTGATTTGACCCCTCAGCATCAGCGTCATAACCGCCTTTCCCCGGTCATAAAATTGATATTTATACGCGTCAGGGGATTCAGGGACGCATAAACGGATACGAGGTGAATATGAGCGATAATGGGTCAAAGACAATCGAGCTGCCTGGCAGCATTACCGTGCGAGACCTTGCTCAACGCATGGAAGCCAGCCCCATCCAGATCATCAAAATTTTGATGTCAAATGGGGTAATGGCCAATATTAACCAACTGATCGATTTCGATACGGCTTCGATCGTAGCTTCCGAGATGGGGTTCGAGACCAAATCTGAGATCTACGATTTGCCCGAAGAACAAGAGGCCGGTGAAATTCCGCTTTGGCGGCAGTTAATCGCCAAGGAAGAAGTCAAGAGTCTGGTAGACCGCGCGCCAGTTGTGACCATTCTGGGTCATGTTGACCACGGCAAGACCACCTTGCTGGATGCCATCCGGCATACCAATGTGGCTGGCGGCGAAGCCGGCGGCATCACGCAGCACATCGGCGCTTACCAGGTGGAACACAAAGGTAGAGCCATTACATTCCTGGACACGCCAGGACATGCCGCTTTCACTGCCATGCGTTCACGCGGCGCTCAGGGCGCCGATATTGTGGTGCTGGTGGTAGCTGCCAATGACGGCGTCATGCCGCAGACGCGTGAAGCCATCGCGCATGCCAAGGCAGCCCGGGTGCCGATAATTGTGGCAATGAACAAAGTTGACCGTGCGGACGCCAACCCCGATTTCACCAAGAAACAGCTGTCCGAAAACGGCCTGACGCCGGATGATTGGGATGGCGATACCATGGTCGTGCCGGTATCCGCCAAACTCAAACAGGGCATCGAAGACCTGCTGGAAGCCATTTTATTGGTTACAGACAATATCGATATCAAAGCCAACCCGGAAGGCAAGGTGTTTGGTACGGTAATCGAATCAAAAGTTGAACGCGCCAAAGGCGTGGTCGCCAATATGCTGGTCTACAACGGCACCCTCGAACCAGGCGATATCATTGTGGCGGGTCAGGCCTACGGCCGGGTCCGTGCCATGTTCGATTTCCGCGGACGCAAACTCAAGAAAGCCGGTCCCTCGACTCCGGTACAAATTATGGGCATGAATGAAGTCCCGTCTGCCGGCGACATTTTCTTGAAATTCGGAACCGAGCGCGAAGCCCGCGCCCTGGTTGAAGAACGCGCCCAGGCGCGCCAGCAGCGAGCTGCTGCTGCACCCAAAGCCACCCTGGAAGAACTTTTCGCCAAAGTACAATCCGGCGAAACCCATGAACTGCGGCTCATTATCAAAGCTGATGTTCAGGGTTCGCTCGAGCCCATCATCTCCTCGCTCAACGAGCTTGGCAAGGGCGATATCAAAATCAACATTCTGCACGCCGAGGCAGGCAACATCAGCGAAAGCGACATCATGCTGGCGACCGCATCCCACGCCATCGTGGTCGGGTTTAACGTCCAGGCGGATGCATCTGCCCGCCGAAATGCTGAGGCAGAAGGTGTTTCGATCCGGTTGTACAATATCATCTATCGTTTGACCGAAGATATTGAAAAAGCCATGAAGGGGCTGCTCGAGCCGGAAATTAATGAAAATATTGTCGGCACCGGGGTTATCCTGGCGACGTTCCGCATCTCCAAGGTTGGCGCCATTGCCGGCTGCCGCGTGACGAGCGGGGAGCTGCGCCGCAATGGTAAGGTGCGTTTGCGCCGCGAAGGTACTATCGTTTTTGAAGGCGAGTTTTCATCGTTGAAACACGAAAAAGAAGACGTACGAGAAGTGCGCAATGGTTTCGAATGTGGTGCGGGCTTCCGTAATTACAATGATTTTGAAGTTGGCGATCTCATCGAGTGTTATGTACTGGAGCGCGCTGACGCGTAACTCCGGAGAAGTTGAAGGAAGGATGCAATGCCGTCAAAGTTAAGACTCCAACGCATCGGCGATCGAATTCGGCAGGACCTGTCCGAAATGATCGTCATGGGCAAAATTCGCGATCCACGCGTCTCTGGCATCACCGTCACAGACGTCAAGGTCGACCGCGAGTTAGCCTATGCGGAAGTGTATCTCTCTGCCATTGAAGGCAGTGAGCGGGCTCAGGAAGCGCTCCAGGGCTTTAATAGCGCCAGTGGTTATATTCGACGCGCCCTGGCTGCCAGCATCGAGCTGCGGGCCTTCCCGCGCCTGCGTTTCCACTGGGATCCTACCCCTGAAAAAGCCGACCGGATCGAACGCCTACTGGCGGATCTCCGGTCAGAAAATCCGCCGGTAGAGCCGGTTGAAGTTGAGGAAAGCGAAGACGAAGAGGACGAGCAGGATGCATGAGGCTGAACAGGCTGCCATCCACGAACGCCTTGGCAGCGCAAAAGATGTGCTGATTGTTGCCCATGTGCGCCCGGACGGAGATGCCGTTGGCTCGCTGCTTGGGCTGGGATTATCGCTGCAAACTGCCGGACGCAGCGTACAAATGGTGCTGCGTGACGGGGTACCGGATAATTTGATGCACCTGCCTGGCAGCGATCAAGTTGCCACGCGTGTCACTCGGCCATTCGACACCTTCATCGCGGTTGATTCAGGCGACCTGAAACGCCTCGGCAGTGAAGTCACCCCGCGCCAGCCAGACATTCAAATCGACCACCATATCACCAACTCGCGATTCGCCATCATCAACTTGGTAGTGCCGGAAGCAGTTGCCACAGCTGCCATATTGGCCGAATCGCTGCCAAAGTGGGGTCTGCCGGTGACGAAAGACGTTGCCAGCGCGCTGCTCACCGGAATCCTGACCGACACCATCGGTTTCCGCACCTCGAATATGAATTCAAACGCCTTGCGGGTAGCTGCCGACCTGGTAGATCACGGCGCTGATTTGCCGCATTTATATTTTCAAGGCCTGGTAGCCCGCTCCATCGAAGCCGCCCGCTATTGGGGCGTTGGCCTTTCCACCCTGCAGCAGAAAGACCGGCTCATTTGGGCCACTTTGCGCGAGGCCGATCGATTACAGGTCGGGTATAATAATTTGGATGATGCTGACCTGACGGATATTCTATCCACCATATCGGATACGGATATCTCGGTATTGTTCATTGAACACTCGCCAGATTTAGTCAAAGTCAGCTGGCGCTCCCGACCAGGTTGGGACGTCTCGAATATCGCTGCGCAGTTCGGCGGCGGCGGACACGCTGCAGCTGCCGGGGCCGAAATCCCCGGTACGCTCGAGGATGTTCAAGTCGCTGTACTAGACGCAACCGAAAAATTGCTCCTCAACGGCAATTCCAAATAATCATCCGGTTCGCTTTTAAGGTTAGAATTCCGAATACATCAAATTTCGCCGTGGTACTGCGAAAGGGGAGAAATGGAATTGAATGAAGACCTCATAAACTCGATTTCCGGGGTCCTCGTGGTTGATAAACCGGTAGGGTTGACCTCGCATGAAGTCGTGCAAATCATCCGACGCGGCACGTACATCCGCCGGGCCGGGCATACCGGCACCCTTGACCCGCGGGCATCGGGCGTATTGGTAGTTTTGCTTGGCCCTGCTGTGAGATTGAGTGAATATGTTTCAGCGTCCGATAAGCGCTATCAGGCTGTCGTGCTGCTGGGTAAAACGACCGATACCTATGACGCCGACGGGCGGGTATTGACCAGCAACCCGGTGGATAACATCACCGAGGCGCAATTCGAGGAAACACTGCAGCAATTTGTCGGCGAAATCGAGCAGGTACCCCCGCCCTACTCCGCGATCAAAATCAAAGGGCGCAAGGCCTACGAAATGGCGCGCGAGGGAGAAGATTTCGATTTACAGCCGCGGAAAATCAACGTGTACAGTCTGGAACTGCTCGAATGGGCGCCTCCGGAAGCCGTCATCGATGTTTACTGTTCCTCGGGCACCTACATCCGCTCGTTAGCCAATGATCTTGGCAAAATGCTGGGTTGTGGTGCGCATCTGGTGGGTTTACGGCGCACCAAATCCGGCCGTTTCACATTGCGTGATGCCGTCCCGCTGCGGAAGCTGCGCGAATCATTTGACGATGGCTCCTGGTACCAGTATGTCATCCCGGCTGCCGAAGCCCTTTCGGATTGGCCCTCCATTGAGTTGACCGAAGCCAACGTTGACGCCATACGCCATGGTCACCGTGTGCCGGGCGAAGCTGGCATTGGGAAAATGGCGCGCGGTATCAGCCTGGATGGCGAACTGGTCGCCCTGCTGGAATTCGATGCCGCCAGCAATGAGTGGCAGCCTAAGAAAGTATTTAATTAGCACGCGCATTCCATCGAAAATTTAAATGCCGGAATAAAACCCGGCATTTTTAATGCCAGGAAAGCACTGGTTTTCGGTTAAAATCATCCATGGTTTACCGACCCAACACCAAATCTTCGAACCTCGGGAATTTCATGCAGCATTTTCAATCCCTCGACACGGTGCAGTTGAATGATACCTGGATTACGATCGGATCCTTCGACGGCGTTCACCTCGGTCACCAGCAAATTCTCAAGCAGCTTACCCGCCAGGCTCAGGCTCGCCAACAGCCGGCAGCAGTCGTCACCTTTTTTCCCCACCCGGCGGTGGTGTTGGGTAAAGGCGCCAGTGTCGGATACCTGACCACCCCTGAAGAACGGGCGGGATTGCTCGGCGAGGCAGGCGTAGATGTAGTGGTCACCCTGCCCTTCACCCGCGGACTGGCAGCCCTCAGCGCGTTGGAATTTATGCAGCTGCTCTCCAACCACCTGGGGGTGCGTCACCTGCTGGTGGGCTATGATTTCGCACTGGGGCGGGGACGCGAGGGTAATGTGGAGCGCCTGCGGGAAATTGGCCAGGAGCTGGGGTACGAACTGGAAGTGATCTCTGTGGTCACGACGGGCGATACGCCGATCTCCTCCAGCCAAATCCGGCGATTGATCCGTGCCGGCGAGGTACGGGACGCCGCGAGACTGTTGGGCCGAAACTATTATGTCGATGGCAAAGTCGTCCATGGTGACGGACGCGGTAAAGCGCTCGGTTTTCCGACTGCCAACCTGGATTACTGGAGCGAGCGCGTCATGCCAGCCAATGGGGTCTACGCCACCTGGACATGGGTGGATGGCGTTCGCCACCCCTCCGTCAGCAACCTTGGACTGCGCCCTACCTTTGATGTGGTCCCCGAAGCGCCGCGCCTGGAGGCCTATATCATCGATTATTCCGGCGACCTTTATGGGAAATCAGTTGGCCTGGAATTTGCGGCGTATCTTCGCCCGGAATTGCGCTTTAATAGTGTGGACGATTTAATTGAACAAATGCACCGCGATACCCAAAAATCATTGGAGGTGTTGGAATATGAGCGCTGAAACCCTGGTCTACCTGTTGGACCCCAAAAATCTTAGTCCCGAGACCATTGCGGTCACTTTTGCCAAAACCTCCCGTTCACCGGAGAGTTTTCGCGAGATCGCGGCTGAATTGAATGACGAAAAGAGCGCCCAGTTTCATGAAAAATGGGTGGTCGGTTACGGGCACTCCTCCGTGGCGGAACACGCGGTGCTGCATATCGCGGTCGAAAATTGCTCGCGCCTGGCGGTGGAAGCTCTAGAATCCTGCCGGCTGGCCTCATACACTGAAAAATCTACCCGCTATCAAAAATGGACGCCGCAGGATTTTCACCTGCCGGCCGAATTGGAAGATCACCCACTCAAAACCGTGTTTTCGAACACCGTGGAAGCATTATTCCAGCATTATCTGGAAGCACTGCCGGCGGTCAAAGCTGTTATTGAACAGGAGCACCCACGCGAAGAAGGCGAAAGCGATGGCGCCTGGGAACGCCGCATCCGCTCGCGCTATGTGGATATCTGCCGTTTTTATTTGCCGGCAGCTGCGCTTGCCAATGTTGGCATGACCATCAACGCGCGCGCACTGGAACATTCGATTTCCAAGATGCTGTCGCACCCGCTGAGCGAGGTGCAGGCGCTCGGTCGTGAATTGAAGCGGGTTGGACAGGAGAATACCCCCACCCTGGTCAAATATGCCAATCCAGTCCCCTACCTGGAGACGGTTCAGCAGACATTGGCTCATAGTGCAGCAGAGTTCCTGCCTGGCGAGGCTGTCCGTGGTGACTGGTGCCAGTTGATCGAATACGACCGCGAGCTCGAAAACCGCATCCTGGCGGCTGCCCTGTACCGTTTTGGGACGGATGACTATGCGCACGCCATGAACGTGGTCCGAGGGCTCTCCCCCGCTGACCGCGAAAAACTTGCCGCTGAAATTCTCACCGGCATGGATAAATTCGTCATTCCGCTGCGAGAGTTAGAGTACGGCAACTTTACCTTCGACCTGATGCTCGACCAGGGCGGATATTTCGAACTCAAACGCCACCGCATGATGACTCAGACGCCGCAGCTGCTCACTACCCGGCTGGGTTTTGCCATGCCACGCCGCATTATCGCCGCCGGGCTCGAAGATCATTACCGGACCGCGATGCAGCTGGCAGCGAATGCGTATGAGCAGGTGGCAAACTGGAATCCTGCCGTCGCCAGCTATCTGGTGCCCAACGCCTATAACCGGCGCGTATTGGTTCAGCTTAATTTGCGTTCAGGATTGCATCTGCTATCGCTGCGCAGTGCATCGAATGCCCATTTCAGCCTGCGGCGGCTCACGCAGCGCATGGCAGAAGAAATGCGGGCTGTGATGCCTTTATTGGGCGCTTATATCAGTACGAATGAAAAAGAAACCTGGCAGAAAGTGGAACAAGATCATTTTGCGCAGGTTTAAACCCCCTGCGGATCTCTCTCCAGCGCCTCCAATGCCTCGGTGACCTCGCGCACTGTCTCGGATTGCAAGCGCTGGGAATACCATTCTTCCATCTCTACCAGCAGCTGTTCGTTGACCAGGCGCAGCATCTCGCGTTTTTGTTCCGAGGTCAAATCCGCCCGCCGGCGGGTGCGTTCGATATCGGGATGAGCCGTTTTCCAATCGGACAGCGCCTGGTGCGCTGCCTGAGGACGTTCCACCCAGACACTCAACGGGGTAAATTGCGCATCCATTATTTGGACGGTTGGCAGGCTGTAAATGTCCCGGCTGTTAAAATAGGTCCGTAGATCTGGCCAATCCTTACGGACAAAGAAGCGAATGTCTATCGCTGGAGCCGCTTCCGCCAGATGAGCCAGAATCGGCAAGTTCATCAAGCAGTCCGTACACCACTCTTCCGTGAGTACCAGGATCCGGCGCTGCGCGGTAAGCGCTGCCAGGCGTTCGGTTTCCCCGCTGGTGAGTTGCACGGAGTGAAAACGGCGCCGCATGGCTGCTTGATTAACATCCATCCCCTCTATAAGCGCTGGGAACGTTAATCCGTGCTGCCAAACGCTCTGATCGATCACAAATTCATCCACAATTCACCTCAAAAACCTGTTGTTGACCTATTGGTCGATGTTATACTCGTGCGCAGCCATCCCAATACCCTGGAGAATTCCATGAAGAAATCCGACCTGCTCGAGGCGCTCGAAACCAGTCACGAAAATTTTCTCTCCTTGATCGAGGGAGCCCCCATCGATGTTTTGATCCAACCCGGGGCTGCCGGGGAATGGTCGGTGAAGGATTTGATGTCCCACCTGTTAATCTGGGAAGCGGAGACGATCAAATTGCTCTACATGGCAGGCTCGCAGCGCAAGCCGGACACCGCACACTTCAAAACCATCAGCGACGACGAGCAAAACAAGATCTGGTATGCTCAATTTAAAGATCGGCCTTACGAACGGGTGTGGAACGATTATGCTGCTATCCGCGAACAGACAATTGAACGAATTTCCGAAATCAGTGACGCCGATCTCAACAACACAACCCGCTACCCCTGGCTCAAAGGTGGCACCCTATCGCAATGGATCGAGTCATTCATCTTGCAGCATGAAGCCGAGCACACAGAGTCAGTCAAAAACTGGCTCAAGCAATCACCTACCTCTTAGCTGCCGTAGGCCTCATCATAATCAGCCATCGCTGCCAGGATTACCTCTTCGGCACGTTCGTGGCCGTACACAGACTCGATGTAGGTCATGGATTCCTTGCCAGGAACCAATTTATAGGTGCTGAAATAATGCCGCAGGCGTTCCACTAACACGGATGGAAGCTCGGAGACATCATTGACGTTTTCCCAAAACTTATCGTTAGCCAGTACAGCGATTATTTTATCGTCCGCCTCGCCGTTATCAATCATCAGCAGCCCGCCGACCACGCGTGCATTTAAAATGATTTCGGACTTGGTGATCGGACGCTCGCTGATGACGCAGATGTCCAGCGGATCGCCATCGCCACGGGCAGCGGTTGGAGATAGTTCGCCGATGCGTTTACCGCAGTATGTGCGGGGGATAAAGCCGTACAGTGTCGGCGGTTGTGATGAACTGCGCTGCGGGCGGTCAACTTTGAGGTAACCGGTGGTCTTTTCCACTTCGTACTTGACCAGGTCAAACGGCGTGATCTCGATGTAGGCGTGTACTACTTTGGGCGGATTCGGCCCGATCTCCAATCCGTGCCAGGGATGCGGCCGCCAACGGAAAAATGGGTTGGGGAAGGACAAGTGATGCTCCTCAATAAATACTGCTTGAATGGTTCAATTATACCAACCCCAGGGTCAAATTCGCATGGAAGATATCTGCTCACCCTCCCAGATCAGCTGCAGGGAGATGATAAGAATAAATGGAAATTGGAAATCAGGCTATTGACAAATCTTAATCGTGTTGTATAATCACGCAAATCATAATTAAAAAGACGTTGACGAGGACGAGTAAGCTACGCCAAGACGATACAGAGAGCAGGAAATAGTGAGAACCTGCCCGCACAGCGAAGCCGAATGGACCTCTGAGTTGCAGGGTGAACGCATCTGTAAGTAGCCCGCGCCGGAGCTGCCACCGTTATCTAGGCAAAGGGTATCGCCCGTATCGACAGGCCGTACCCGCAAAAAGTGAAGCTGGCTCAATCCCTGTGTGCATCACACCGGGATTTTTTGTTCTTATAGCAGCTTAATCGGGGTGGCACCGCGGATCTATGTTTCGTCCCCACGAGCATAGATCCGCTTGTCTTTTAACACCCCTGTACCATGCATCACCCCGAATTTTCGGGTCACATACCCAATTTTTAGGAGGAATATCATGTCAGAAAAAATCCGTTTCAACCTTGAAGATCAAGATTTGCCAAAATACTGGTACAACGTTCTGGCTGATGCGCCCGTCAGTTTGCCCCCTGTGCTGCATCCCGGTACCAAAGAACCGGTCACGCCAGATTTTTTGAGCGCACTGTTTCCCATGGAAATCATCCTGCAAGAAATCAGCACGGAGCGCTATATCGAAATCCCGGAAGAGGTGCGCGGGGCTTACAAACTCTACCGTCCCACTCCGCTGATGCGCGCCACCCGCCTAGAAAAAGCCCTCGGCACCCCGGCACATATTTATTATAAGTATGAAGGGGCTTCCCCCTCCGGCAGCCACAAATCCAATTCCGCCCTGGCGCAAGCCTATTACAATAAAATTGCCGGCACACGCGCACTGACCACTGAGACCGGCGCCGGTCAATGGGGTTCAGCACTGTCGATGGCCTGCGCTTTCTTCGATATTGAGCTTGAAGTGTATATGGTGAAGGTTTCATACGAGCAGAAACCCTATCGGCGCTTTCTGATGGAAACTTACGGCGCACAGGTTTTTGCCAGTCCCACCGACCGCACGCACGCCGGGCGCTCAGTGTTAGCCGAAGATCCAACCAGCCCGGGGTCGTTGGGGATTGCGATCTCCGAAGCGGCTGAGGTAGCGGCAACTTCCAACGGGCAGAAAAAGTATGCCCTCGGATCGGTGCTCAATCATGTGCTGCTGCACCAGACCGTTATCGGCGAGGAGGCGCTCAAGCAAATGGATATGGCCGGTGAATACCCGGACGTGGTCATCGGCTGCGTCGGAGGCGGATCGAATTTCTCTGGGATCGCTTATCCCTTCTTACGCGAGAATCTCAAAAATGGGCAGCGGACGCGGCTGCTGGCAGTCGAACCGTCCGCCACGCCGTCCCTAACCCGCGGCGTCTACGCCTTTGACTACGGCGACACTGCGCAGATGGCTCCGATCGTCAAGATGCATACGCTGGGGCATTCCTTCATCCCGCCCTCCATCCATGCCGGTGGTTTACGTTACCACGGCATGGCACCTTCCTTGTGTGCTTTGTATGACGCCGGGTTGATCGAAGCTGTGGCTGTCCCGCAGGTGGCGACTTTCGAGGCTGCAGTGTTATTTGCCCGCAGCGAAGGGTTGCTGCCCGCCCCTGAATCGGCGCACGCCATCCGCCAGGCGATCGATGAAGCCATGGAAGCTAAACGCACCGGCGAGAAAAAGGTGATTCTTTTCAACCTCTCCGGGCATGGCAACTTCGACCTGACCGCCTATGACGCGTATAACCACGGCCTGTTGGAAGATGCAGGTATGTCGGAGACAGCCATCCAGGCCATCCCCGAGCGGTTACCTGTAGTCCCCGAGCAGGCGATCCTTTAGTAGATTCACATCCACGCAACTGCAGGGTGCTGTTCGCCCCAAATAATCAAAGATTCTTTCGGAACACTCCGCACTGATTTTAAAGGAACCGGGGCGATCGCACCATCAAACGAGATATCTTTGAATGGGGTGCGTTCGTCCAATTGAGTTCCGAGGTTGGATAATATGCTCCCGGGATTGAGTGCCTCACCTGGTCGAACGTACCCTGCCATTGCCAGGGAGGTTCAGCGGCTGCCAACAGATCACTCGTCAACAATTTCCAGCCCTCCCCCATATTAGAGCAGGGGCGCGCAATGCGCGCCCCTGCTCAGGTGTTATACCTGCCGAGCGGGATCTTAATCAGCAGGTTTTTTTCAATTCAGTCAGCATGGGCTCATCCTTTTCCAGGTTGCGCCAGCGTACAAATCGGTTGAGGAAGTAAAGGTGATGCTCCTCAATGTGCATAGCATCGTTGTTTCAATAATACCCTCATGGACGGAAAAATTGCTAATTGACAAATTGAAAATTATAGGGATAATAATGATAGGGTTAGTCAATTATATCCAACGGATTCATTATCAAACTACATCCGGGCAGCGTCCGCGACGTATTGTTTTAAGGGTGGAATACCGGTTTACTGGATTGAACCACCAATCCATACAAAATTTCGATGAATACAACTTAAGCGTTCTTTTATAACGCGGGCAAATGTCTCAAGAGCTAAATGTTGCTTTTGGGCATTGCCGAATGTACCAGGGAAGCCCTGATCCAGAGTGTTATCGGTCGCTTTCTCATCTGCACGAAAATAGATGGGAATAACTCTGGGGAGCTACTAGCGAAACCGGCCCATTCATCGGGCCGGTTTTTTTATTGGGCTGATGGCGGCTCAAATTGCATAAGAAGGGAGGAAATTAATAAACGCAGAGAGTAGTCCCATGCACTTCTTCATCCAAGGGGATCATCTGTATAGCAACCATCATTCATCCTAAATCCCTTTTGATTTTCCACTTACTGTATGACAGGAGAAAATCGAATGCGAACAAAAAATTTACGACTGATCGGGATAGCGGTATTTCTTGGCTTGAGTCTGATGTTAGGACTGGTCTCGAATGTTTTCGCTGTCCACGATCTTGGTTTGTTTGAACTTGACCGCAATCCCCAGGATCCAGGGGGAGCTGCTGCGCCCGATGATTGGGAAACCCTCTACGGAAGCGGCGGTTTTGCTGATACATTTACTGGCATCCTGCCGGATATCGGCGCGGACGGCGGCACCCAATTCCACGGCGGCGGTTCCAAGGACGACCTGGATATCACATCCTGGTTGTGGAACCCCGGCGAGCCGCTCGACAAGGACGACATCACCAACGCTTATGCAGCCGCATACACCAGTACGATGGATACCGGTGATACCAATGTCGGAGATACCATCATCTACTTTGGCATGGATCGCTTCTCGGCCAATGGATCTGCCCAGGTCGGTTTCTGGTTCCTGCAGGATCCCTCCTTCGGACTATCCAATGTGGCTTCCCAGGGCGGTTTCAAATTCAACGGTGTGCACTTCGACAACGACGTCCTGGTGCAAAGCAACTTCACCAATGGCGGCATTATCGAGAACATCAATGTCTATAAATGGCTCAATGGGGGATTAGTTCCAGTGCTGACTGTGGCGGATTGTATTGGCCCTCCAGGATCTGGCCCGGATGATGTGGCCTGCGCCACCGTCAACCGCGAGACGGTTGCTTCACCCTGGGACTACACTCCCAAGGCCAATGAAGGCAGCCCGGGCACCTTCCCCATCGCCGCTTTTTTTGAAGGCGGCATCAACATCAGCCGTTTGATCCCGGATGCTGGCTGCTTCACCGGTTTCATGGCGGAGACACGTTCCTCCACACCCTTTGACTCGCGTTTGAAAGATTTTGTACTGGGTGAATTCGATTTGTGCAGCGTGGAGGTTGTAAAGACCGGCGATACGCTTTCTAAAATCGGCGACCCGGCAGATTATACAGTGACCATCACCAACACCGGCGCCATCCCCCTGTACAAGGATGACATCAGCGACTCACTCCTCGGCAGCATCACGGTAGATGGCGTCGACCAGGTCAATTCGAATGTGGTTTCCATTACCTGCGGCGCCAGCCTGGCAGCCGGAGCCAGCTGTACCATCACACTCCAACGCACGGTTCTGGCTGGCGATCCCGATCCGCTGCCCAACACAGTGAGCATCACATACCGAGGTAAAGCGAACCTTAGCGGAATTGCGGTGGCAGATACCGACGATCACACCGTCAACCTGTTCCAACCTGCGATCGCAGTCGACAAAACCGGCGACACGCTCTCGAAGGTCGGAGACACAGTTGACTACGTGATCACGCTGTCCAACAACAGTTCTGCCGACACCCCGGCTCTCACCTGCTCGGCGAACGATCCTATGTTTGGCAATGTTTTTAGCGGTGTTCTTCCATTGGGCGACACCGTCGTTAACCTCAGTCACCTTGTTGTTGGAGCAGATCCCGATCCGCTGGTCAACACCGTCACCATGAACTGTTCGCCTGCCGGGTTCCCCAATGTGCTTTCTGCTTCTGACAGCCACTCGGTGGAGTTATTCCAACCCAGTGTCGGTATCGTCAAATCCGGTGACGAACTTTCTAAAGTCGGCGATTCGGTCACATACAACTTCCTGCTGTTGAATAACAGTTCAGCAGACACCCCGGCATTGACCTGTGTCGCCACGGATGACGTGCTGGGGACCATCCATAACGGTGTATTACCGTTGAGCGGTGCAGCCTACACAACCTCGCGGGTCGTTGAGGCCGGCGACCCGGATCCACTGGTTAATACCGTCACCATGAACTGTACGCCCGCAGGTTTCTCGAATGCGCTGACCGCCACGGACAGTCACACGGTGAACCTGTTCCAACCGGCTATTGAGTTGACCAAGACTGGCGATTCTCTCAGCAAGATTGGCGACGCAGTGGATTACGTGATCACACTGGAGAATAATTCTTCAGTGGAAACGCCAGATCTTTCCTGCACGGTCACGGATGCGATCGTCGGAGTAAATGAAGCCTTCACTGTCGCAGCCGGTGCAGATCACGTCATCAACGTGGCCGACTTTGTCATTCCAGACGGAGCCAGTGATCCATTCGTCAACACTGCCTCCGTAACCTGCTCCCCTGCTGGCTTCCCGAATGTATTGAATGACAGTGCTGAGCATTCCATCAACCTGTTCCAGCCTGCCATCGCAGTCGATAAGACTGGCACGGCTCAATCGAAAGTTGGCGACCCGGTGGATTACACCATCACGCTGACCAACAATAGCTCGGCTGACACGCCAGCAATGAACTGCGTAGCCGACGACACCCTGCTTGGTGAGATCTTTAACGAAGTTCTGCCGCCGGGCGACACCGTTTTGAACGAATCATACACCGTTCAGGCAGGCGATCCCGACCCGCTGGTGAATACGGTGACATTAACCTGTTCACCGGCCGATTTCCCCAATATCCTGACCGCAACGGATGACCACTCGACCGATCTGTTCCAACCCGCCATCGCGGTGGTTAAGACCGGTGACACGCTCTCCAAGGTCGGCGATGACGTGAATTACACCATCACGCTGTCAAATATCAGCGCGGCTGGATCCCCGGCGTTGAACTGCACGGCTGAAGACTCCTTATTGGGCTCGGTCTTCAGCGGCGTCCTTCCAGTCGGAGATACCGTCATTCAGACCTCGAGAACAGTCCAGGCAGGCGACCCGGATCCCCTGGTCAACACAGTGACTCTCACCTGTTCGCCGGAAGGTTTCCCGAATGTCCTGACAGCTTCTGACAGTCATGAAACCAACCTGTTCCAACCGGCGGTCTCAGTGACCAAAACCGGCGACCCGCTTTCCAAGGTCACCGACGAGGTGAACTACACTGTCACAATCTCCAACACCAGTTCGGCAGACACCCCGGCCATGACCTGCTCGGCAATCGACAGTCTGGTTGGCAGTGTTTACAATGCAGTCGTGCCCCTCGGTGACACAGCTGTCAACTTTAGCCGAACGGTCCAGGCAGGCGATCCGGACCCGTTGGTGAACACCGTTTCAATAAGTTGTTCGCTGGAGGGCTTCCCCAACATTCTCACCGGATCCGACAGTCACTCTACCAACCTGTTCCAGCCTGCGGTTGAGGTCATCAAGACCGGCCCGACCTCGGCAGCCTATGGTGATACGGTCACCTACAACTTTGTCATCAACAACTTGAGTTCAAGTGACAGCCCAGACCTGGTGCTGGACAGCGTCACCGATACTGTCATCGGCAGCCTGACCGCGGCAGCTACAACCGGCGGCTGTGCCACCCTCACCTCGGGCGGTTCCTGTAACTTCACCGCAGATTACACGGTTCAGGTCGGCGATCCGAATCCGTTGGTGAATGTGGTCACGGTTCACTATCATCCAGCCAACTTCCCGAATGACATTACCGACACGGATGATCATTCGCTGGATCTGATCGCCCTCCAGGGCTGCACCCCGGGCTTCTGGCAAGGCGGGGCTGGAAAACAGCTCTGGAACACCATACCCGATACCAAATGGGTTTATGGTGGAGATCCCCCATTCACTCACGACACGCTGTTCAATACCTACTTCAATGACGTCATCGATACCCGGTTGAACAACATGACCATGATGGACCTGGTCAGCGGCGGCGGAGGCTCGGATTGGGCGGTGAAAGCTGCTCGCGACATGGTAGCAGCCTACTTGAACGAATCAGCCTTCCCGGATGAATTCCCGGCAGACTCGCTCGCCGATCTGGAAACCGCCTGGTATGCGGCAGTAAGCGCTGGCGATGCCGGATTCATGGCTTTCCATGAGGAAGTCAGCGCCTGGAACGATCCTGGCGACCTGGGGTTCTGCCCGCTGCCATAAGCATGCGGATACCAGGTAAAATAAATTAAAACAACCAGGCGATGGGCTTAACCCATCGCCTGGTTAAAGACCCGCCGAAAGACTATCAAAAAGGACATTGCGATCAGAATGAAACCAATTACCGCCATCGCCCTGATACTCACCGCAATAATGATGACCGCTTGCAGCAAAGTCCAGCCAACTCCCGGGGTATTAATAACTCCTGGAGGAGTAATACCAGAAGTCGTGAGCGCCTTTGATATCCAGGAATTAGGCGTCGGCGAAAAAGGCTGGGTCGCGCTGACCAATTTCACCAGCGAACCTGGCAAGCTGGATGGTTTATTCTTATGTCAGGCTCAAGCCTGCTATGCCCTGCCGGATGAAAGTGTGCCTGCCGGCGAGACAGTCCGCATAACCACTGGCAGCAGTGCTGGTTTGGAAAATGTGATCGCTAAAAATGCGACCTTCGGCGAGCTGCGGTCTGCGGACGGCGAGATGGCATTAACCACCACCGATAATCCGCAGCAGCCGGAGCAGATTTTGTTTTATATGCAATGGGGTTCAACCCCCCATGCCTTAACCCGTCTGGCAATCGATGCCGGTCTGTGGCTCGAAGGCGGTTATGCACCGACCTCTGAAAAGGCTACCCGCCTGTTTCGTGTCAAGGAAACTGGCCTGTGGTTGTTCGATGAATAAAGCCTAGCCTTCGCTTTCTTTCTTCTCCAACTCTGCCAGCATGCTTTCATCCTGTTTCAGGTTGCGCCAACGAACAATTAAGCTGACCAGGTAAAACCCCAGAACGCCGAAAATGACCGCGTATCCAGCCACAAAATAATTAACGGTATTTGCAGGACCTTCCATTGTGATCTCCTCTCGCCTTTTCAGCCGGTTACGACTGCAGCTTCATTTTTAGCTGCTCGATCCGATCGGCCAGCGTGCCAAGGCGCACGCGATGCCATAACAGGGTGATGAACCCGACCGTGAATGTCAGCAGGCTGAACATGAAAGTCTGGGTCATCTTGGGGGTCATGTCGAAAGCGCCTTCAGCTCCCGGATCGTTGCTGCCAATCACCACCGGATGGATGGTGCGGAACAGGCGGATTGAGAAGAAGGTCAGCGGCACGCTCAGGAAGCCGATAATGGCATATACCGCGCCGAATCGGGCACGCCTTTCGGGTTCCTCAATGCCGGAGCGCAGCATCAGGTAGGCAAAATACACCAGTTCCATGATGGTAGCAGTCGTCAGGCGCGGATCCCAGGTCCACCACGCATTCCAAATCGGACGCGCCCAGATCGAACCGGTAACGATGGTCAATAGCCCAAAAACGATGCCGATCTCGATGGCGGCAAACTCGACCCGGTCATATCGGACATCTTTTTTGATCAGGTAAATGACTCCGCAAACCGCTGCCACGGCGAAAGCCAGCATCCCGACCCAGGCCGAAGCCACATGGAAATAAAAGACTTTTTGCACCCAGCCCATCACCCGCTCGAGGGGTGCATAAAAGAAAACCAGACTGACAGCCGTTACAAACATCACTGCCGCGACGACATCCAGCACGGTCAAAAATTTTGGTTTTGCGTTCATCCGATCCTCCATAGAAGAATGGTTTATTCCTCGACAACGCTGTCGAATACCATAAAAGCGACAGCCGTAAATACCACATCATAAACGATTAACATATTGATGTACGGTAGGATTTCGCTGAAATCCAGGCCTTGCAAAAAGCCGCCAGTGGCCTTAACCGCTGCCACCAACACCGGAATCACCACCGGAAAAAGCAATATCGGCAGCAGGATGTCGCGGGTGCGCGCCTGGACCGCCATAGTCGAAAGCAGCGTACCGACCGCCACATACCCCTCGGAACCGAGGAGGATAACCAACACCAGCCCCGGGATAAACAGGTTGGTATTGTACAGCACCGAATAAATCGGCAGCACAATGGCAGCCACCAAAAGCATAAAAACCCAGTTGGCCAGTGTCTTACCAAGATATATTGCCGCCCGGTCAACCGGCGCTAATAGCAGTCCGTCCAGGCAGCCGCGGTCTTTCTCCACTGCCATTGAGCGGTTCAAGCCTAGCTGACCGGCAAAGGTGAACGTCACCCATAATACGCCGGCGGTGACGTTGGCCCGGATATTCGATTCCAGTTCGAGCGCAAAATTGAAAATCAAGATGACCAGCATAGCAAAAACCAGCATGGCAGAAATCAGTTCTCGGCTGCGTCGTTCAGCCTGGAGATCTTTCCAGACAACCGCACCCAGCGCCCGCATAAACGGCGTAAACCCGTTCATAGTGCAGCCTCGGCCTGACGGGCACTGCCCGGTTTTTGCGACTGTTCCAGCATTTGGCGGTAATAGGCCAGCAGCCCATCGCGCGGCATGTCCTGGCGGCTGATGCTGCCCTGGATGGTGCCGCGAGTCAACACGTCAAAACGCGATGCCAGGTCTTCAGCGCGCGCCAAATCATGCGAAGTCATGACCAGCGTCCGCCCGCGCACCGCCACCTGGCGTAATGCGCGGTCGAGCATGTCGCAGGCGTCCTGGTCCAGGCCAGTGTGCGGCTCGTCCAGCAGCAGGACTTCCGGGTCGTGCAAAATGGCGCGCCCAATTGCCAGGCGCTGCTGCATCCCGCGGGAAAACGTGCGCACCAAATCGCGCCGGCGTTGTGTCAGCCCGACTTGTTCGAATACTTCATCCATGCGCGTCGCTAACTGGTCAACGGCGTACATGCGCCCGTAAAACAGCAAATTTTCCTCAGCACTCAGGTCGCCGTATAGCAGCGGCATATGACTCACCACTCCCAGGCGTCGGCGAACATTGGCAGCCTGGTGCGGCAAAGTGAACCCGGCAACACTGACGCTGCCCATGGTTGGTCGTGAAAGCGAAGACAGAATCCGTAGAAAAGTGGTTTTGCCAGCACCATTGGGACCAAGCAGAGCTACGAACTCGCCCTGCTCCACTTGAAAATCCAACTGGCGCAAAACAACTTTCGGCCCAAACCGTTTGATCAGCCGGCTGACTTCGATGATTGCAGTCATAGTGGCGCTACTTTGCGACGGAGGTGAGTTTTTCTTTTAATTCTGCGCGGCGGGCTTGATAAGCCTCTTCGGATAACTCGCCTGCCTGATAACGGTCGTCCAGGGCGATAATGGCATCCATGATGGATTCACTGGTTTCTTCACCCGTGACCGGTTCCAATTCTCCTTCAACCTCGCCTTGCTTTTTCTGACGCCAAAGCCAGATTCCGGCGCCAATCAAAACCAGACCCAGCACTCCTCCGCCGATCAGCAGACCGGTTGAGCTGCCAGGTTGAACGGTGGCAGCGGAAGAGATACGGCCAGAAAGGTTCATTTCCAGGGCGGATCCGGCTGCCAGACTGGATGCAGTGAACATTTCCAGGTTGACGCCTTGCACCTGACGTGTGCCAGTGCTCTGCAGCTGGTCGCTGGTGAGTTTTACGCTGCCTTCCGGCATCATGATTACAGCAGCATTCACCGCGACTGGCAGTGTGATGGTTACGTCCGCCTTACGGTTGTAAGGCAAGTCATAAGCAAAAAGAATTTGTGACCCTTCGCCTGGCAAAATGGCGGCTGAATCGGCAAACCCTTTTTCAGTCTGAATATAGCGTTCGCCAATGGTGCTGTCCTGAAATTGCAGGTTTGTGGCGCCTTCGGGTAATTCAAAGGCTAATGTTCCCTTGCCATCGGTCGAGACAATGGCTTTGTCGCCGGTGTTATTCAGGATGAAAAGCTCCACCACCTGTACAACTTCGGTGCGTGTAAAATCGAAGAACAGGTGCAGCCGGTCGGCGCGCAGGGCGGCTAAATCCGATGTGGTCTCATAATACGGGATCGGCAGATCGATGGTTCCTTCCGGCAGCCCTTCAGTGCTGTGATACACATCCGAGCTAAAAATCAGGCCGTTGTAATCAATGGTCGCCATGAAGGCCCGCCCGGTAACGAATTCGACGTTGGTGAAATCAAATGTGCCGTCGGACTGGACATCGATCGTCTCTTCATAGACCTGATTCATATCATCGAAACCAACCAATGTCACTTTGAGGCCGCTCGGGATGACGATTCCTTCCGCAGCAGAAACTTTGCCAGAGACTTTCACCTCGGTTGGCCCTTCGGAGACTGGCGTACCCGCCGGAGTCGCTGAAGAATCCGGCACATTTGGCGGCGGGAAAACCTCCTCGCTGGCGGTTGGGATGAGCGTCGCAGACCCATCTGCCGGTGTTTCGTCGGCTACAGGCGTTTGAGCGATTGCCGGGACAGGGGTCACCGCAGCTGCCTCGGCAGCGGTTACGAAGCTAAGCTGGCGAACGTACTGCGCCACTGCATTCAACTCGGCTTCGGATAAACTGGCGTTATAGCCAGGCATGTCGCCAATGCCGTCATTGGTCACGGTGGCGATTTCATCCAAAGATAATTGCGCTAATCGGCCAGATTCAGAATGCCAATTGGGTGCGCTGCTTCCGCCGGTGCCCTGCTCGCCGTGGCAGGACTCGCAATTTGCTGTGTAAACTTCCTTGCCGGAAGCAATAGCATCCTGTGAAAGCGATAACGACAGCGCATAAGCCACCACATCCCAGCGCTGACGGTCATCCAGGCTGGTGAATCCGGGCATGTATCGCTCCAGGTTGCCATTGGTGACCATGTTGTACCAATCCACCGGTCGCGCGACTGATGCCAGGACAGGATCTGCCAGTGCTGCCACAGGAACCGGCAGGTTGGCGCTTTGAGGACCGTCACCCATGCCTAATTCTCCATGACAGGGCGCACATTTTTCCGCAAAAATGGCTTTGCCATTACCTGGATCAGGAGGGACGATCGGGAAAACCGATTCGACCGCGGCCGGCGTTTCCTGCGCGGAATAGGATTCTGCATTGGGCGGCGGGGTGATATCCGATGCCAGTGAAACGCAGCCAGCCAGGAAAAGGACGAACAAACCAGAAAGAATAAAGGCGAAGTTTCTCTTCATAAAGGTCACAATGGTCTCGTTAAAGCCGAATAATTAGAGGGTTGTGCCGCAGCGGGCACAGAAAATATCTGAACTCAAGACAGCCTTGCCGCACTTGGGGCAAAATCCGGCAGTCTTTTCCTGGCGGTCACGGCGGCGTGCCGCAATTGCCATTTCCAGGTCATCGTTGCCATTGCTGGCGGAACGGCGAATTTCGCCGCGGCGTTGCGCCACAGCCACTTCGATCCGGTCTTCAGCTGAAGCAGCACTGCCGCCGGTTGGTTCGATTTCGTCCAACTGACGCAGCACAGCTGCACCGGAGGTCATCAACGCGGTACGCTGTTCCGGATAGTCTTCAGCCGGGATTTTTCCAAGCGCCTGGTCGAAATCCAGCTCTTGCAGTGCGGTCAATACCCGGTCGCGTTCTGCCAATAATGCCGAGCGTTTATGATCGACGTCATCGATCGATTTGTTACTCGAAACCAGTTTTTCTGCCGCACTGTGACGCGTCAGGGGCAGGCTGATATAAATTCCAACCCCCAATGCCAGCGCTAAAATTAACATTATGGAACCGAGATCCATCAGGAAATTGCTCCTTGAAGAATGGAATTATTGCAGGACTTGGTCGATCACATTTTGGATTTCAGAGGTCGAGAGGAACGGCCCCTTTTTCACGAAGGCTAGTTTTCCCTCGCGGTCGATGATGTACGTTTCCGGCACGCCCTGAATGCGGAACATCTGCGAAATTTTAGTACGTAAATCCGGTCCATTGTCGTAGGTCAGGCCAAATTTATTGATAAAACCCAATGCTTCGGGTTCCGTATCCACATAATCGACGCCCAGGAAGATCACTTCGCCACCTGGTTTGTAATATTGATAGGCAGCTTCCAGCTCAAAGGCTTCCTGCTCGCAAGGCTTGCACCATGAAGCCCAAAAATTGACCACAATTACTTTGCCGGTCAGGTCAGCCGTGTTGATGGTGACGCCGTCAAAGGTTGTCAGCGAGAATGGCGGCACATCCTGACCAACCGTGATCGGTCCGGATTGGGCACGGCGTAAACCCAGGCCTACCAGTACCAAAAACCCTACCAGGATGGTAAAAGCCAGCCCCACCACCCAGGTCGGCAGCCGGCGGGAATGTTCCTGGGTTTTCATTTCATCAGGCAAAGAAGTCATCGTTCATCCTTAATGATTAAAAAGGGCATTATTCGCCATTTTTGCGGTGCTGTTCCAACTCGGCTTCAACTCGAGCGAAATATGGATCGGCTTGGTCTGCCTCGCCAGGTTCCACGGGCGGTTGTGCTGGCTGATCCGGTTTCTTGTATTTCATTGTGCTTAATACGCGGTAGACCATATATACACCGCCAAGGAAAAAGAGCGGCGGAAGAATATATACCAGCCAGTTGAACCCGCGGGTCGGCGGTGTTGCCAGCACCCGGTCACCATAATTCGCGACAAAATATTCTTTAATTTCATCGACAGTCTTGCCCTCAGCCAGCTGGGCGCGGATCAATGCACGCCATTGAGCACAGGCCGTCGTTGGGCACACGTCCAGCGAGATGTTCTCGCAGACCGGGCAATATAACTGTTTAGCGACCGCATTTACTTCGTTGTCAGTCGGGGTTGGGCTTTGTGCCTGCACCAGGGTAAAGAACAATCCGGCCAGCAAAAGCCCTGCGAAGAGTGCAATGAGTGTGAGTGTGATGTGTTTTTTCAATGTGAGGTCCATAAACACAATCCGACGCAAATTAATCAGCGCTTTGAACACCGGACGAAGTCATTTTCCGATTCACTGCCGGCACCCGAACCGGTTCCGGTTCTTTTTCAGGCCAGGCAGCCACCAGCGTGCCAAAGATGAACACAAAACCACCCAACCACAGCCAGTTGACCAGCGGATTGTGGTACACCTTGAAGGTCACCCCGGTCGAGGAAATGGGTTCCCAGTCCACCAGCAGGACGTATAAATCGTCCTCCATGGTGCTGCGCACACCGGGAATGGTCATAGGCTGCTGTGAATCATAGTAGTAATCGCGTCGTGGAAACAGTTGGCCTAATGGCTTGCCATCCCGCTCCACCGATACAACCGCTCGGGCAACGTTGCGCCCATCAGCTGTATCGAAGATGTCCAGTTTATCGAATGAAATGGTGTAACTGCCAAGACTCATCTGACCGCCGGGTGGAATGGTTCCTTGCGTTTCGGTCTGGAACATTTCGATGCCAATGATGCCAAGCGCCATTAAAACCACGCCAAGGTGGATGATATATCCGCCATAGCGTCGGCGGTTGCGGCCCATCAGGTTCCACAATGCCGCAAAAACATTTTCTCCATTTTTCCGATGACGGGCAGCCACGCCGCGGTAATACTCATACAGTGTGATCAAGGCGACGAAACCGCAGAGCCAGAAAGCTACAAAAGCCATTGGCGCTCGGACACCCAGAACATAGGCAATCACAGGCACAATAAGCGATGCGATAAACGGTTTCCACATGGCTTTGCCGAGCGTTTTAACCGTCGAGTGACCCCAGGCGGAAAGCGGTGCCACACCCATTAACAGCAGCAAAGCGGCAAACAACGGGCCAGTGGAGCGTTCATAGAAGGGCGGGCCGACCGTCACTTTTTGGCCGGTGAACAACTCAGAAATGAGCGGGAACAGCACACCCCAGAAACACACCACCAAAATGCCCATGAATAACAGGTTATTAAGCAGGAATAGCGCCTCGCGGGAGAGCATCGAATGCATCTCGCCTTCCGAACGCAGCGCATTCCAGCGCTGCAGCAGCAGCGCCAGTGAAATAGCAAATGTGATGCCGATATATCCGAAGAATAAAGGCCCAATAGCACTCTGCGAGAAAGCATGCACTGAGGAGAGCACACCGGAGCGCGTCAGGAATGTGCCAAAAATGACCAGCGAGTAGGTCAGAATGATCAAGACCATATTCCAGCGCTTAAATAAGCCGCGCTTTTCTTGAATCATCACCGAATGTAGGAAGGCTGTACCGGAGAGGAAGGGCATGAAGGCGGCAATTTCCACCGGATCCCAGGCCCAGTAACCGCCCCAACCGAGCACATCATAGGCCCAGCGGCTGCCGAGCACCAGCCCGAGCGAGAGGAAAAGCCAGGCGACCAGTGTCCAGCGCCGGGTGACGCGGATCCAGCGGTCGTCGGTGCGTCCGGTGACCAGTGCGGCGATCGCGAAAGCAAAGGGGATAACAAACGAGACGAAACCAAGGTACAGCATCGGCGGGTGAATGATCATGCCCGGGTGCCGCAGCAGCGGGTTCAGGCCGCGCCCATCGAACGGAGTCAGATTGGTAGCACCTACCGGTTTAAACATGGCTACGGCTTCGGCTCCCCCGGCGGTTTGCCAGAAGCGCACGAATGGATTCTCGAAGAAGATGCTCATGCCGACGAAGAATACCAGCGTCACCAGAGCAACCACAATCACCCAGGGCAGGAATTCGCGATCGCGGTCCCACTTGCGCAGAGTGACCGCGGAAGCGAAGGCAGATAGCAGCAGTGACCAGAATATTAACGATCCAGCCTGACCGCCCCACAACGCTGTGACCTTCAAATAAATAGGCATGGTACTGCTGGTGACGTTATAAACGTACTGCACCTGATAATCGCCCGTGACCAACAGGTAGATGATCGACAGAGCTACCAGCGAGATCAATGGGAAGGTCAACAGCATCGCTTTACGCGCGCTCTCCACCCAGGCCAGGGAATTTTTCCGCGCGCCGTACACGGCCGCAATAATGCCGTAAATTGAAACAATTAGCGTGATTACCAGGGCGCCGAAGCCAAAGTTCGATACCATGATCACTCCCTTCAACGATTAAATTAAGGAAGCCGGGTGGCTTGCACCCGGCAAATTGCAGAGAAGATACGTGGGAATCGGCTTAACCACCCTCAGCCTGTTCGGGAACTGCTTCTTCATATTTAGTTGGACATTTGAGCAAGAGCTCCTGAGCCACAAAGACGCCGTTTTCGTTCATTCGGCCGGTCATAATCGCCTGAGCTTCATTGCGCAGCAAATCCGGCATTACGCCGTGATATTCTACCTTGATACGTGAGCGCGAGGTATCGACTACAGCCGCATGCAAAACCTCGGCTAATCCGCCCTGCGCTTCAATTTCTGCATTATCGCCGGGAACGTGTGCCACCTCGAAAGTTAACAGCAGATTCTGGGCATCGTATTGGATGGTATCGCCAAGCACTGCTCCGGAAACCCGAATTTCCCGGCTCCCGACATCGACACTCTTTTGACTTAACTCGTCGACCGTTAAGAAATACTGAGCGCTTGCCTGGGTGGAAGTGAAAATCAAGTAGACGACTGCTGTGACGATCAATAAGCCGCCGATGATGAATTTCACCCGGCTGCGGGGTGATGTTTTGGCTGCAGTTTGATTTAACGCCATGTTTCCTCCATGGTGGTGAAATTACAGGTGAGGTATAAAAATGATCGCTTGGAAACTACCTTAATTTTCCACATTTGGATTAATACAAGGTTAATTAGTGGGCAATTAAGGCTAAGAAAAGGGATTGACTTTGTGAAGGCTGTAATTAACAGGCCAAATTATAACAGAATACTTCTCTACGAACCAGATTTATCTTACCGAATTGGACAGGATTCACAGGCCGCAGATCCGCAGCCAGCCTGGCAGACTATCTAATAACTGCCGCATGACCATCTGTGTGCCAGAAATGAAAACCGCGGGCTGGTTGTATGCCTCGCCGCCATCCACTCCCACCTGGTCGCTGACTCCGCGCAGTATCAGGCAGCGGATTTGATTTCGAGCAGCCACCCAGGCGATTGCGCCGCTTTCCCAATCCGCGGCTATGGCCTGATACGTTTTGATCAGCTCAGGCACTTCGGCGGCGATGATGTCTCGGTCCGCGGAAATTAACCGATCACGGCGAACCGGCAGCGGAAGTGGGCTGCCCAGCCAACTCAAGTCCAGTGTAGTCGCATAATGATCGATGGCTTCCTGTGGATTATTCATCTGCTCGACAATATCATATACCAGAGTCGATTCAGCCAGGATGATATCGCCATTGTCCACCTGCCCCGCGAAACCACCGCAAGTCCCCAGGTTGATCAGCAATTTCGGCTGCCAGCGGTCAATTGCGTACTGAGTGCTACCTGCGGTGGCAATTTTCCCCCAGCCGCTATGAACAAAAATGCACGAAAAACCGGCAATGAACTGCTGAAACACCTCACCAAATGGGGTTTGTTCGACTTTCTCTGGTCTTCTCTCTTCCAACACCACCCGCCACTCGGCATTGGCTGAAATCAAAATTATTACGGGCAAGTCAGGCATTACTCTTCCGCTTCTCCGGAAGTAAGCACCTCACCTTCAATCCACGGGATTTGGTTGAGGGTCAGCAAATTGATCAAGTTGGAGCGGTAGGACAGGTCAGGCTCAGCGCGGGTTACTTGCACCGTTTCCCAGATGATAGCAGCCGCATCGAACGCTGCCTGCGGACGGCCAATAGCGGTGGCAGCCGCGGAAGTCCTTTTGAGTTCAGCCTGTTTATTGGCGGTAAAATGCGCCAGGGCTTCCAGCACTGCCACAGGCGTTTCGGTTAAAACGCCGGCGCCATTATTGACCACATACTCGGCGTTGCCCGTCTCCTGACCGGGGATGACATTTACCAGCATCATCGGCAGCCCGCATGCCAGCGACTCAGTCACAATCAATCCGCCGGCTTTGCAAATGATCATGTCAGCGGCGTGCATCAATTGAGGCATATTTTTAACGAATTTATACAGGTGCACAGGATTATGCCATTCCGCCTGCTTCAACTCTGCGTACAACTCGTCGTCATTGCCAGTGACTACCGCCAACTGCAATGGCTGGCCAAAATGATTGGCCACATTCAAAGCTTCGACCAGACCTTCCACCCGCTTGCTGCCGACCGCCAGAACGGTGAACAAATCCTGGCGCCAACCCAGTTCAGCCCTGATCTTTTTTCGCGAACGAACGTCACCGACAATTTCCGGGTGTACCGGAATGCCGGTGATCTGGATGTGCGCCGGGTCGACCCCGGCTTCTATCGCCAGATCACGCACCAGCTCGGTTGGAACCAGAAGAATGTCCGTCCGGCTGTTAAACCATAACCGGTGAACGGTTGCCAGGTCTGTGACCACCGTAATCAATGGGATCGCGGCTTTAAAAGCTGCCAGCACACCGGTCAGCGCCGGTTGATACAGCGGATAGGTGCTCACCACCACATCCGGGTGGTGGGTGCGCAACAGGTCGCGCATTAGTTCGAACATGCCAATGGTCAACGCGCTTTCGGCAATTGCGGTCGGCAGGGGATTATCCGAAGCTTCATAGCCAAATTTATACAATTCCGGCGCTTTACGCACCCACTTGTCATAATCCGTCTGGGCATCCCGCAGCACCATAGGGGCGCGTTTATCGTCCAACGGGTTGATAATCTCAACCTTGACGGACGTGCGGTAGCGCAGAAGCAGCGCCTCCTGGAGGGCATTGGCAGCGCTGCGGTGACCATAACCAGCATCAGCGGTTAAGATGAGGATGCGTTTTTTTCGATTAGCCATTTCGCTCATTCCTCTTCAAACGCCTTCGGGGCCGATTTTCTGTTGTGACTTAGTCTTCAGGCGGCAAGTTTGCCGTTAAATAATCATGCAGCAGACGCAGCGCCCGCCCGGCAGATAACTGCTTGTTTCCCACCCGGTCGCTTTCCCACAGGAACTTCCAGGCCCAGTCACCATCCGGTGCACTTAAGCCAATCCAAACCAACCCGACGGGCTTTCCCGGCAGCCCGCCTCCCGGTCCAGCAATCCCGGTGACCGAGATGCCGATCACTTGCTCGAGCGGGATTTCCGCACCGGCAAAAGCACGCCGTACACCCTGAGCCATTTCTATCGCAATTTCACGCGACACCGCCCCATACTTAAGCAGCGAATCCGGGTTTACCTTCAAAAGGAAGCGTTTGGCTTCGTAAGCGTAGGCGGTGACGCTGCCAAGATAATAGTCGGACGATCCCGCCACGTCAGTGATCCGGTTACCGACCAGTCCACCGGTGCAGGATTCAGCAACGGCGAGTTTTAATCCGCGCAGCCGCAGCAGCGGTCCAATTTGAACTTCAAGCGATGAGGTTTCCATGAATTCTAACCAGAGGGTTGTGGATGACTAAACTTCGGGACGATTCATTATAATCCATGCCCGCCGAATGCCGGGCGAGCTATGGCGCATACGGGGCTCTTCCTACCAAATTCAGGCTTATTTTCTTGAGTATAATCAACCCATCTTGACCGCCAGTTAACGGAAGAGGAAACAATGCTGCAAGCAACCTACCATTTTCCTAAAGGTTTTTTGTGGGGGTCAGCTACTTCATCACACCAGGTGGAAGGCAGCAATGCCAACAACAACTGGTCTGCCTGGGAAGCCGAGGCGGGGCGAATCCGGCTGGGACATATGGCTGGTCTGGCAAGTGATTGGTGGGGCGGACGCTGGAAGGAAGATTTCGATCGAGCCGCGGAAACCGGTCAGAATGCCCATCGCTTGTCGATCGAATGGAGCCGAATTCAACCCCGTCAAGATATGTGGGATGAATCCGCCATAGATTATTATCGTCAAATGCTGCGCGGACTGGACCAGCGCGGACTGACACCCATGGTGACGCTGCACCATTTCACCGATCCGTTGTGGCTGACAGAGATGGGTGCCTGGGAAAATGACGCGACACCGGCGTTGTTCGAGAAATACGTCGCGAAGATCGTGGATGCAATCAAAGAATTCTGCCGCACCTGGGTGACCATCAATGAACCCAATGTGTATACGGTCATGGGCTATCTATTTGGCGCCTTCCCGCCCGGGAAAAACGACCTCAAATCCTGCATTCCCGTCCTGAAGAATATGATTCGCGGTCATGCGGCAGCTTACCGAACCATTCATGCTTTGCAATCAGATGCCAGTGTCGGTATAGCGCTCAATTACCAGAGTTTTAAACCGTCCCACAGCTGGCTGCCATGGGATCATTGGCTGGCCCGCTTTGCACATAGCAATTTCAATGCCTCCTTTCCGAATGCGCTGGCGACCGGAAAATTCAGGTTTGCTTTTCAGTCCATCAACATTCCGGAAGCCCGCCAGACACAGGATTTCTTTGGTCTGAACTACTACACCCGTCAAATGGCGGCGGTCAACCTGCTCCGGAAAAAAGACCTGTTTATCCACCTCAGCCACCCTAAAAATACTGAATTATCTGACACCGGACACATCGCCAACGTTCCCGAGGGGTTTTACGAAGCTATGAAATTTTCACGGGGCTTTGGCATTCCCATCTATATCACCGAAAACGGCATCGAGGATGCCGATGACGATCTGCGACCGCGTTATTTAATCCAGCATGTACATCAAATGTGGCGGGCGGTCAATTTCAACTGGCCGATCAAAGGATATTTCCACTGGTCTTTGGTGGATAATTTTGAATGGGAACGGGGCTGGACGCAGCGCTTTGGGCTGTGGGGACTGGATTTGGAGACGCAGGCGCGCCAGCGCCGCACCAGCGTGGATGTGTATCAAGCTATCTGCCACGAGAATGGCATTGAAAGCGATATGGTGTGGAAATACGCGCCAACTATTTTTAACGAGTTATTCCCCTCATGACAGCGGCTGAACCCCATCCACCGGCTGAATTCTGGCTGGTGCGGCACGGCCAGACCGATTGGAATGTGCAACGCCGCTATCAGGGCCATACTGACATCCCGTTAAATGCGCTCGGACGCGCTCAAGCGCTGGAACTGGCTGAGGGGATCAATGGAAGCCAGATCGCCGCCATTTACTCCAGCGACCTCAGCCGTGCGCTGGAGACCGCAGGCATTTTGGCGCAGCACACGCAGTCTCCGGTTACCCCGGACCGCCGACTGCGCGAAATTGCCATGGGGCATTGGGAAGGCCGCACCCTGACAGAGGTCAGCCAGGGCTTACCGGAAGGCAGCACGGGACTGGCCTACACCGAAGCCCACACCCGTGCTCCCGGCGGCGAGTCGTTGACTGAGGTGGCAGAGCGGGTGCGTTCTTTTGCTGATGAGATCGCGGAACGGCACGCCGGGCAGATTGTCCTGGTGGTCACGCACGGACTGTCGCTGGCGGCGCTGCGCTGCCTGGCGGTTGGCCTGCCGCTGGCAGAGGCGATAGACCTGGTGCCGGATAATTGCTCGATCGTGCGGATTTTCTGGCCGCACCCACTGGTCAGCGACACACCATTCAGCGATCCGAAAAACTGTCCGTAATCAGCCAACTTAGGGGTCTAGCCTGAGCAAACAGACAAGGACAAGGCGAAAGCAATTTGCCTTGCTTCCAAGTATGTAATTGCCTTGATTTTACAAACAACGGCAAGAAATTGCCTATTGACAAATTAGCACATTAGTTCTATACTGGTGAAAATATGTTCTAATTCGCTTAATGAACCGTCAAGGAGTCGATCATGAACGTCTCAACCACCCGTGCATCATCCAAATCCTTCAGCCAGGTTTTGGGAAAATTTAAACCGCGTCCCGGAATGGCTTTTGGGGCCATCATCCTGACGGCGCTGGTTGCATTCGAAATTTTTAACTATTCCACCACCGACTATGCCCTGCGCGACCTTCTCGGCGATCTGCGTTTTGCCGGCGTCCATTGGGCGACCATCCTGGCACTGGCTTTCTGTGGTATTGACTTCGCCGGCATCGCCCGCTTGTTTACTCCGGAAAGAGGCGAGCAGGAACCCAAAGAGGTATGGTATTTATTCGGCGCCTGGCTGTTGGCAGCGACGATGAACGCAGTCCTCACCTGGTGGGGCGTGTCGATGGCAATCAGCAACCATTCCATTGCATCCAGCACCATGATCGATCCAAAGACAATCAGCATTGTGGTCCCCCTGTTCGTCTCGTTGATGGTCTGGATCATCCGCATCCTGTTGATCGGTTCACTTTCAGTCGCGGGAGAACGCATCTTCTCGGACGGGCAGCGTCGGACGGTTTACACGCAGCAGCCTTCCCGCAGCTTTCGCAACAGCGTTCCGGCACCCGCCAATTTGAGCAGCGCCGCCATGGCAACCCGCAGCGTTCCGCGCCCCGGTTTTTCCACTGACCGCAGCGCCCCGCGACCTGAACCCACATACCACAGCGTTAATGCTCGTCCGGCAGGGCGGCAAAACCCAGGCGGTAATAACGACAACTCCTCCTATCACCTGTAAGGTCTGACAGGTCGGGGTAAGACTCCGGGCAGGTTTGGCACTTCCGCGCCAACCTGCTCGGACTTTATTTTTTAACAGCTGGCTGAGTCAATGGCAGCCAGACGTTGAAAAGCGTGCCCTGGCCCTCTTCAGATTTGACCTCAATGTGTCCGTTGTGCTTCTTGACGATCCAATCCGCTATGGAGAGCCCCAGGCCAAAACCGCTGGTGGAGCTCCGTTTGCGCGAGCGTTCCGCCCGGTAGAAACGGTCAAAAATGTGCGGCAGATCCTTCTTCGATATGCCCGGGCCGGTATCCTGCACGAACAACTTGACCTGTTCGTCAATCCGCTGCAATCCAAGCGTCACGGTTGTCCCTGCTGGTGAATATTGAATGGCGTTGGCAGCCAGATTGAGCAGAACCTGTTTCAAGCGGTCCCGGTCGCCGGTGATTTGCACCTGGTCAATCTCCGCCAGTGACACAACCAATTTCTCGCCTGCCAGGGTGCGGGCTTGCTGGTAAACCTCCAGCAAGACGGTATCCAGGTCCACCTCTGCCATTTCCAACATCAGGCGTCCCGATTCTGCCTGCGACAGCAGCAAAAGGTCACCCACCAGACGGGTCAAGCGGTCTACCTCGCGCTCGATGTTGCCAATCGACTCCTCGTCGACGCTGCCGGTCAGGCGCATCAATCCGACCTCGCCTTTGATAACCGTCAGCGGTGTGCGCAGTTCATGACTGACATCCGCCGTAAAGCGGCGCTGGGTGTTGAAGAGGTTTTCCAGGCGTTCCAGTGTTTCGTTGAAAGCGCGGATCAATTTGCCGACTTCATCACCGGAATTGGGCGACGGCGGAATACGCCGGGAAAGGTCGTCTGCCTGCGTGATGCGTGTGGCAGTGGCGGTGACGGTTGCCAGCGGTGCCAACG
>Ga0209521_10000145_pt1 | contig 46873 bp, 46 predicted proteins | sample Rifsed19ft4_FD_184016 | JGI IMG/M metagenome (GOLD analysis project Ga0209521, IMG submission 184016) | Soil microbial communities from Rifle, Colorado, USA - sediment 19ft 4 (version 2) | ecosystem: Environmental > Terrestrial > Deep subsurface > Rock core/Sediment | place: Rifle, Colorado...
GCGCGGTAAGTGTCGCTGCAAGCAAGCACGACTGAGTAGCTCTTATCCCGAAGGAACTGCGCGACCTTTGCTATAGTCGTTGTCTTTCCAGTCCCGTTTATGCCTACAAAAAGCAGCACGAACGGTTCGCCTTTTTTGCGTTTTTCCTCAGCCTTCTTCTGCAGGTCGATTTTGTTGTTTGTGACCATGACTTCCAGCAGCACTTGCCGCAGGTTCTCTTCAACAATTTTCTTGCGGTCTTCCAAGCGCTTAACCTGAACGCCTGTTAACCGCTTTTCAAGCGCGTCGCATATGCGGTCTGCCACTGGAAGCGCAACATCGTTCTCTGCAAGGTTAATCTTAAAATCCTGAAGAATAGGACGCAGGTTTTCAGCCTTAAGCTCAGTCGTGGTTACTTTGTTTACGAGACCCTTTAGCCCCGACTTAAGCTTCTCAAACATTGCTCGGAGCTTTCTCCCCTCTTAACTTGGCAAGTAACCCTTCGAGCCTATTTCTTCCCGTGTTAATTCTCTCGACAACTTGAGCAAATTGCTGCTGCGCTGAGAGCATAGTTTTCTCCAATTCGCCTAACCGTTCTTTGATTATTGACTTTGCCTCTGGCAACGTTTTTTCAATAGCCACTCCCGCGCCCATTCCGACAATAACCTTGTCAGGGTTTACAAGTTTCACTTTAACGTGAGAACGCCCGCCTATTGGGACGAGAAGTTCAGCGTTCTTTTTTTCCTTTTCTACGCCCTCTAATGTCATGTCAGCGTAAGTTAAGTCTGTTATAGCCGCGTTCATCATGTTGATTCGTGACTGTAAAGTTTCGGCGGTCTGCTCGAGAAAGCGCATTTCAACGCTGAGCCTGCGGAGCTCCTCTTCCTCTTTGCTTCTACCTGCCAAGTCTTATTCCCCAGCAACCATTTTCTTCAAAATCGGATTCTCAATTTCCTCAGGCGAGACCTCTTCAACCTTCAATATTTTCATGTGACACCTTTTGACACGGTGTTTGCTGCCGATTTCGGCGTAAACCTTCTCCACAGCATGCTCAGGTTTAGCCGCTAACACTTCTTTCCTGAACGGCGTCTCCAAGTTCGGCTTTCTAATCTCGCCGGTTACTCTGAAAACCTTCAACTTACTCATCTTCCTGCACAACATCCAATGCATTCCCAATTATAAACATCTCGGGTCCACTTGTCAAAGACCCAGCCACAGCCGCACGCGAATTCCCAATCAAACCCGTACCCACATAAGGTATCCCACAATTCACCGTGCCAACATCAACAGGAACCTTAAACACACTCTCCAAAATCTTCCTTTCCTCATCCTTCAACAAGGGATGCGCCAAAACGCCCTTGTTTGTAGCCACAGCCAAAGCCCCCACATAAGGCAACCCAGCGATTTCGCCGGGAACGGCTTCAACACCTAAGGCGTCAGCAATCTGCCTTAGGTCAGGTTCCTTGAAGCGCGGGTCAACAACCGCGCCATAATCATTCGCCAAAACCAAATTACCATAAGCCGTCTTCTTAGTCTCCATCACCGTCATGTTACCTTCAAACAACGAGCGGAGACAGGCAAGTTCTTCTTCTCGAACAAAATGGGGAAGCAGAATCCCATTAGAGTTCGCGCACGCTAACGCGCCAGCCAGCACGGAGCCGCCGATGGAAGTATGCACAAGCTTCACTTTCAACCATTCAGCCATTCGCTCAGCTTTTTCCAATGGAAACATCTTCGGAAAAACAGCAATCTTTTCAGTAACAAGCGAGTACACGCCTATGCTTGCGCTTCCAACGATGCTGGATAAGTAAACGGCCAAGGATTATTCTCCTTCAGCCAAATGTGGCTGCTAATGGCGAAATCTCCGCACACTCCCTTTTTTATCTTGTGGTTCAGTCCAGAAATTCTATGAGGTTCCCAACCTCTTGTGAAGTGCCAGAACTGAGCCTCATGACGCGCTCAAGAGGCGACCGCTTCTTCAACAACAATTTCTTCTACAGAAAGACTAGGAGCGCTGCTTTCGTTATCCACTTCTGACCCAGACGATTTGTTTCGCCTGTACGTGCAATTTATCAAGTTCGCGCATATTAGACACTGGTCCATTCCTCCAGACGCTCCGTTTTGGCTAGAACAATCAAAACTGGGAAGCGTTGAGCTTACAGGCGAAGACGGTTGCTGTGTCTGCGGCTTTGCCTGGCTCAACTTTGTCACTCGCCTGGTCTGTCCAGTGTGAGAGGACTTTACGACTTGTGGCTCTTGAAGCTTTGGCTTTTCCGCCTGACTGGGTTCTCGTTTGCGCCGAAGGGCGATGTGAGAAAGGCGCTTTCTAATTTTATTCCCAAAAAGAACAAAAGCCCTATGAAGTCCCCTGCCGAGATGAGTCCTGACAAAAACAACTCCCTTTTGAAGGTGCCTTCTGATAGGAGACGCAGCAAGAATAAAAATGGCTGAGGCTGCCGCTCCAATGCAGTTCAACAGGTTCAATTGAGCCAACGGCTTATTCCAAACGGCACTATCAAAGATTATCCAGTACGAACACCACGCGAAAGACCAAATGAAGGGCACATACCACATTTGCTTATAGGTCTGCCATACATCGCTAAACCTAGTTAGAATGGCTGGAATGACCCTGGGCATAGACAAACTTGGATTAAGCTTATTTGGAATTAACCTTAAAAGCCTAGTCCAAGCTCGATGTTGCTTTTCTCTTTTCCCTTTTTGGTAAATACCCTGCATAATATTCGCCAAGCAAATGTGAGGTATGCTGAATAATACTAAAAGCTTTATGAACTGCTAGTCAAAACCCAAAATCACTTGTCCGAATATTCAAAACTCGACTTCTGAAGTCACTTGATAACCAGAAAACGAAAAAAAGAAATAGAGAATCATTCGGCGGGAAAATCAGGTCTCTTCAGCCAAATTGACTGTCAATGGCGAAATCTCCTGCACACTGGGAGTTGAAGCTACCTGTTTCTTAGAATGTAAAAAGAAGAAATCGAGAAGACGGCGAAAAAGACTCCTGAAGCAGCGAAAACAGGCGCATATCCCAAAGATTGAGCGACGAATCCAGCGCTTAATACTGAAGCGAACTCGGCAACTCGTGTGAATACATGGAGCAACGCGATGTCGACTGAAACTATGGGTGTGGTCTTTGTAACTTTGGCGATGATAGATTCGAATAAGCCTATTCCGAGACCTCGAGCGACAGCAAGTGCCAAAAACAACGCGAGAAAGTAAAAGCTCGAGTTCGCCAGCAAAAACGCTGCGAACAGGCTTATCAGGCTTTGGATAGCAACTCTTCCAGCATTGAGGGGCATCTTTAGGGTGAGCAATGTCACTAACCCGGCGACTACATTGTACAGCATGTAGGCTGACCCGATTGAAATATAGCTGTAGCCTAGTTGCTGGTCCATGAAAACGGGCAAAAGCAGCGTTATTAGAGGGTACGTGGCAAGGCTGTTAAACAGCAGTGATGTTGAGACCAGCCAAAACGTTCTGTTCCTGCCCCTTGGGTTAAGCAGGGCAATTACGCTTGAGGTTTTTGACTTTGGTCCTGAAGACTTTTTTCTTGTGTTCCAGAGTAGTCCAGCGGGAATCCCCATCATAGTCGATGCTATAATCAAAATGCCTATTGTCGATGAAAATCCTACGTAAGCAATTCCAATCCCCGCTGCGGCGCTGCCAATGGCAGTAGATAACCATATCACCGCGTTCATCCTTGTGGCTTCATTTTCTTTTCGTTTCGGGGACAAAGAAAAGATAGCGGTCCTGTTAACTGCCCAGTACGCAGATTCTTTCACGCCCTCAACAATCTTGCCAGCAAAAAAAGCTGGAATGGAGTTGGCGAAAAAATATATCACGGTGGAAAAGAGTGTTCCGGGCCAATTCACAAGAATGAAGAAAGGAGCCCACCCTAGCTGATCTGCAAGTGCCGCGAGCAGTAATCGAACTAAAAGAAAGACTAAAGGCATAATTGACAGCACCAATCCAATCTCTGCCAAATTCACGTTTCTATCCAAAAGCAACAATGGAATTATCAGCGTGAGTGCTCCCGACACGAAGTAGTTGAGAAATGTTATTGTAATCACTCTTTTCATTTATGCTTCCGCCGACATGTCACGTAACGCTGCTATGCTCGTTTTCTAAACCTTTTCAAGCTGAATTGCTTTTTGTTTCTCGATTTCTTTTCGAAGGTTTACCCGTGCTCATTATTAACCATACCTGCCCTATAGAAGGCTGTTTCCTTATGCAGGAGCACGCTAATAGAAACAGGCTTTGAATACGTCACAGTAGAGCACAACGAGCGTGGAAAATCTTCAAGAAAAGAAAATGAAAACACTCCTTATTCGGGGAGAAATCAGCTTTCTTCAGCCAGATGAACCGTTACATTACCGTCTTTGTCTTTAGCGGCGCGCACTCGGATTTTTCGCGGAGGCTTCTCTATGCCTCTGCCCCAAACTTTCTCGTTCACTTCTTTGCTTATCACCAGTTTGGGTAACTCCCTTTCTTCTTCTTCCTCTACACGCATAGTCAATTTCATGTGTCTATTTACAAAGGCTCTAATCATGTGCATAGCTCTCGGCGCTCTTTTGTTCGGCGGTCTAACCCATGCCTTCCCCAAGGGAATCGTGTAAATTCTTTCTTCAACGATTTCTTCTTCCTCTTCCTTCTTTTTCTTTTCTGGAGGTTTAGCTTCCTCTTCTTCCGCTGGCGCAGGCGCCTCTTCAGCCTCAACCGTTTCCTCTGTTGCTTTTTCTTCCAAGCTTTCTTCGAGTTTTGCTTCAGCGCCCTCTTCTTCGATGGTGCCCGCTAGTTCTTCTTCCTGTGCTTCATCAGGCATTTGCTCCTCTTTGTCTTCTTTTTTTATGGTTTCAATTCTCCTATGCCTTTATTTTTCGTGTTCTCCACTGTCTTCTGCGTTTAGGGTTTGTCCTAACTTTCCCAGCGGTTCGCACTATTACCCAAGTCGGGACAGGCTTTTTTTGCTTAGTAGCCTTACCCAGCCTATGCTTTTTAGCTGGAGGTTTAGTTCGCGCCATGTTTATATCCTTCTTATTTTTGGTTCACGCTTCCGAGATTGAAGCTGGATTAGCATTTGTTTCAGTTGAGCATCCGACAGCGGTATAGGCAATTTACCCGCTTGCGCCAACTGTATTAGTTGGAGTTCCAGCTGCTCTGTGAATTCGGGCTTAACCATCTTCAAGTTTGTCAGTCTTTGCCTAGCTTCGGGAGACAATATTTGCCTCAGCAATTCCTGCTTCTGCATTTCCATCTGCTGCTCTGCTTGAACCTGCCTTTGCTCATCCATCATTCTTTGCTGCAGAGCCAAAATTTTTCTTCTGCGAATCGTCTCAAGCTCTTCATCCGACATCGCTTATTCGCCTTGATATTTCCTGAGTTCTGGAACTGTTTTCACCATATCTTTCTGCAAGTCTTCAGCTATTTCCTGTAGGAGTTTTCTTCCTTTCGGAGTCATCTTTCTTCCCTGAGGGCTTGCGGTTTGGATTAAGCCTGCTGCTTCTAGCTGCTGCAGGACTTTTCTTATGTTGCTTCCGCCAGCTTTAGAGGCGTGACTGGGTTTGGTGCCGAAGCCTTTTCTTCCTCCGTAGTCAGCCCGCAGTTTTTCTATGCCTATGGGACCGTGGACGTAGACTTTGCGCAGTATTGAAGCGCTGCGCGTGTACCACCAGTTAGGGTTTTGAGGTTGCTTTTCCACGTGCGAGCCTGTTTTGGCGACGCTTGCCCATGGTGGGGGTTGTACCTCGTCAACGTTCTCCTTTAGGTATTTGGCTAGTTTGTCGATGAATTTGGCTGCTGGAACGTCGTGGGGAGTCGTCAAGATGTTTTGTTCCTTTCGGGTTTTTCCTTGCAGTAAAATCATTTAGCCCAATATAAATATTCTCTGGGTGATTTGCGTGCTCTGCGGAGACTATAGCCCCTCTATAAGTAGGTTGGACTTTAGCTTGCGAGTGGCGGTTTTTGGTTGAGAAAAACGCCAATAGGGGTAGACCCTCTATAGGTTTCTGCATTGAATCGCTATTAGGCTCCAAATATGCTGGGTTTCCTGTGCATTGGGCTTTAACGGGATAGCCCGAAACGTAGCGTAAGCAGTTTCTTCGCGGTTCACCTCCTGACGCTGAATAGGAAATCAGTTTGTGGCACCCGAAACCAGACAGAAAACACGAAGCCTATAAGAACCCTAACGAAATTCACAAATTCACCAATTCACAAACTATTCTAAACTGTTGTGCTCGGAAAAGCCTATCCCCCCTTATATAAAGACGCAAGTGCGGATAGAACTGCAGGTGAACTCATTCAATGTCCCATCAGAGAATTTTTTCATGAAAAAACGATCACACTTATAAACTTAACATAGCTTTTTGTTCATTGACCAGTTCACATCACAGTGACCGGTGTTCAGAACACACAGGATATGGACTGGCTTCAAAACTATGGAGGTGTTAACAGGGTGGCACTGTATTTCAAGGGCAGGGTTGTCTCCGACGAGAGAATCGTTGAGCAACTAGGCACGGATGACCCCAAAGTAGAACATATCGGAAACCGAGTCTGGGTATGGGAGAACATGAAAACTGGCAAGACTTTAATCACTGGCGACGAAGGAAATGGCTGGTGTGTCATACTCGCTAAATGCGACAGCAAAAAAGAAGCGATAGCAAAACTCAATGCCAAACGTCAAAAGAACGAGGTCTTTAACGAGTTAGTCCAAAAAATCATAAAAGAATACCCAAACGCGACGTAATTACAAGAGTAGAAACTGGTCGCCCTTCCTGTTTCTAGAAGCAGGTAAAGTCATTTGACTGTGTCGAGCCTAATTTTCTCTTTTAATTGCTCAAAGGTATAGCTGTCATCTGGAGAAAAGTCACTCAGAATATACTTCACAAGGTTCAAACCGACGCCATCTCGCTTGCCGCTCTTTTGAATAATCTTTTGGGGGAACTCCTTCGCAATCAATATTCCACCAACGCATTCCGTTTCTAATTCAACCACGTATTTTTCTAGCTGCTCTATGTCTTTATCGTGTGCCTTAGCCATCTTTACTTCCACAACAACTTTTTTGGAAAGTCCTATGGGTATAGCTTCTTTGATAAGAATGTCCACGTGACCTTCAGGGAGGGCCTTCTCCCCCAGAACTTCCAGCTTTTCCACATCTAAATCACACACTCCAACGAGTTTCAACAATGAGTCGATGTTCCTGTTTTCGCTCAAAAATTGTCTTATCGCTGCTTGAAGCACCATTTCTTGAAGCGGATAGACTTCTGGTGGTGATGCGAGTTTTCTGTTTCTAATGAATTTGGGGATGAACGTTTCGTATCCTTGCATCTCAAGTTTTTCAGCTTGCCCGTGAAGACTGCCCATTTGGGAGATATTCTGAAGCGTAGTTTGGTCTCCTTGGAAATGCGTCTTCCGATAGCCTCCTCTCAAAAGAAGGTTTTCTGCAACGTAGGCAAACTCCAATCTTACCAGAGGCTCATCGAGCTTGCGAATTGGAGTGAGAGTTAATCTAAATGGGAAATAGTAGGTCTTCCGAGAGACCCTGAATTCAATTGGCTTCCATGGCGGCAAATTCCGAGAATTCCGTATAGCTTCTTTCTTTTCAACTCTATACAGATTGTGGGCTCTGGCTCCATATAAGAAGGAAATGTAATCTCCATTTCTTATGTCTGAGAATGTCCACACGCCATTTAGAGTGTTTGGAAAACCTGCCAAAGCGTATTTAATGCATAAGTCCAAGTTCATCCTGTTCGATAATGAAACTAGAAAATAGGATGGCTGTTTGACGGTCAAGTCTCTCACTCCCCACTGAACAATATCTAATAGCGGACTTACGATCTAAATCTTTCCATGTTCCGTTCAGAAAGTCAACTAATTGACAATGTTTGGAATTGTAAAGAGCCAGACTCCATTCTGCAGAAGAAAGATAAGGACGCTTTCCACGAAGGACTACCACTTGAAATGCTCCTGAAAATACTCAAATGGCTCTTTATAGAACAAGACATTACTTATTGGAATTATGATGGTAGACAAATGCTCAAAATGGCGATTGAGCAGGGAACAAAGTAACCTCGCCACCGTCAAGTTTTTTCCGTAAGTTTATGATAGTTTGCGGGTTGAGGACGTAGCGTGCATAGGGGCTAGGGTGGTTGTTTTTTGCGTCGTCTGTAGAGTATGAACACGTGTCCTCTGACTTCGACTAGCGATGCGCCTGTTTGCTCGGCGGCTTTGGTGGCGATGGTTTTGGCGGTTTCCTCCTTCAGGGCACTGGGCAGAATCCTGATTTTCACCATCTTTGTTTTCTGCAGCTGCTTCTCAACCTCAGCTTGGACCTGAGGAGTTAAGCCTTCTTTGCCAACCCATATGGTGGGCTTTTCTTCTTTCAGTTCATGCCTTACGTGACGTTTCATTCGAGTGGGTATTTTGCTCAAGTTTGGTTTTCTCCTTTTTCTTTCTTAAGAGCATACGCGTTTGGTGACCGCAGGTGAGGCACGTAATCACCAAGTGAGGCTCTCTTTTTTGTTTTATTCGCACGCGACAATTGTCGCCGGGCACAAGCAATATGTTGCAGTTTTTGCAGATTCGACGTTTATACTTAGTTGGCAAGCGTATTTTTGCGGCCATAGCTATTTTTCTGGCAGTCTCTATGTAGCGGCTAGCGAGTCGAGGATTTTCTTTACGCGTTTTTTCAGCTTGTTGAAAGAGAACTTCTATACGATTTTTGGCTATTTGCTTTGTGGTGGAGTCCATTTTTAACGTTTCGCCCCCAGATCGCGAAGCATTCTTCCCGCAAGATTGACTTATAGTTAGGCTTCTCTGTTCATAATGTTTTTGTTGCCTTTTTGTTTTTTGTTGGTTTTACGGAACAGTTTCCGCGGGTTTTTCGAAGTGCCCCAAAACGTGGGTTTCACTCGCCTTTTCCATCATTTGAACTTTGCGCCGCCACCTAAGCTGAACATGGACTCTCTGCACTAATCCCTTCCTCTCCAAAGACACGAGACTACGATAAATCGAGTTATACTCCTTCGTCTTGTACTCCACAAGCTTGCCAAAAACTACCTCTGCAATCTCTTTTGTTGTCATTTCCGGCTTTATCTCCAAAATTTCCAAAATCTTCTTCTGATTCTTGGAGAGACGACTCATTTGCTGCACTCCAAATGAAAGAATTGGTGGCTGCTATTTATATATATAATTCAGCGTTTTTAAAAAAATAAAAAGGACACGACAAATTGGCTCTTGAAATCACTCCAGTCGCCCAAATTTTCTTGGAATAGGCGTAGTGCGTGATGCTACGGCTATGTTGAATTCGGCGGTTTGCCTGATTGGTTACTAGTAATGTATGGCGTTGTTGCAGAAGGGAAACCGTGTTCAGGTTCCCAAGCTGATCAGGTGGCAATTCAAAATGTATTCGTGGGATTTTAGTGTCCGAGTCCTATGGCTGCAAATTTGAAATCTTTAAAATCTTTAGGACTATATATTCTTCTTCCATCAATAACAATTGACTGGCGCATGCTTTCAGCAAAGTCTTCTGGTTTGAGTTTTTTGAATTCGTCCCATTCTGTTACTATTATGCAGCAATCTGCGTTTTTGAGGCAGCTGATTGCTGATGTGGCGTATTGGATTTTGTTTTTGAAGATTGTTTTTGCGATGGGCACTGCGACTGGGTCGTAGGCGGTTACGTTTGCGCCTTCTATTAGTAGCTGGTTTATTATGGGGATGGCACGGGCTTCTCTCATGTCGTCTGTGTCGGGTTTGAAAGCTAAGCCTAGGATGGCGATGTTTTTGCCTTTGAGGTTGCCGAGAAACTCTTTACAGAATTGAATGACTTTTAGAGGTTGGGCTTTGTTTACGCTTTCGACTTCTTCCAGAAGTTTGATGCTATAGCCGAGGTTTTTTGAATGCGCTACGAGGGCTTTTACATCCTTGGGGAAACATGAGCCGCCGTAGCCTAGTCCCGCATTTAAAAACAAAGAGCCTATCCTTTTGTCTAAGCCCATGCCTCTAGCCACCATGGTAACATCGGCGCCTGGAGTTTTTTCACATATAGTAGCTATCGCGTTGATGAAGCTTATTTTTGTGGCTAGGAAAGCATTGCTGGCGTATTTGATAAGTTCAGCGGTTGGAAGATTTGTTCTTAGGACAGGAGGTGTGTTTTCAGAATAGAATTCTCGGAAAAGAGCCTCCAACGTATCTCCAGATTTTTTGTCGTATTCGCCTATGACTATACGATCCGGGTGTAGAGTATCATGAATTGCAGCACCCTGACGTAAGAATTCTGGGTTCATGCATAGCCCGAAATCTACGCCGCACTGTTTACCAGAATACTTTTCAATGACGGGCTTGACTGTTTTTTCTGTGGTGCCTGGTACAACTGTGCTCTTGACTACTATAAGGTGGTAGCTTTTCTTTTTCTTTAGGGCTTCTCCGATTTCGCTTGCTGATTTTTCGATATATTGTAGGTCTATGCTTCCGTCTGACTGGCTTGGGGTTCCTGTTGCAATGAAGGTGATATCGGTGTTAAGAATTGCTTCTGCAGCGTTTAGTGTACATTTCAGCAGTTTTTTGTTTACAGCCTTTTTGAGGTTTTCTTGCAGTTGGGGTTCATGGAAGGGAGGAATGCCTATGTTTATTTTCGTTGCTTTTTCAGAATCATGGGTTAATGTGGTTACTATATATCCTTTAATCGCGAATCCGATTGCTGTGGATAGGCCCACGTATCCTGTTCCAACAATTGACACACGGTACTGCGTCATATTTCAGTTCACTTTGTTTTTGTGTGTTTAATTTGTCCTTGGGAGTGCCTATGTGATATGGCTATGGCTTCCCAATATGTTTCTGGTGTTCCTACGTCTAGTCTTATTTCGTCGTCTTTGAGTTTTATCGCTTGAACTTTGAGTCCTTTATCGATAATCTTTTGTATTCCGTCAGTAAGTTGGATTTCCCCACATAGGCTAGGTTGGGTTTTCTCTAAAATTGTCATAATTGTAGGGTTAAATATGTAAATTGGCATGATTGCGAGGTTTGTGGGAGGTTTTTGAGGTTTTTCTATAACCTTTCTAACGTTGAATACTTCACCATTTTGTTCTTGAACCTCAGCCACACCATAGTGCTTTGGGTTTTCGATTTCCTTTAGGAGCAAGGTGGCTTCAGCCCTGTTCTTTTCGTGGACTTCTATTAGTCTTTTTATAGGGTTGTTATTTTTGGAGATTATATAAGTGTCGCCTGCGTGGACAAGGAAGGATTCGTTGCCTATAAATGGCTTAGCCATTAAAACTGCATGTCCGAACCCTTTAGGCTCAGGCTGGTTTATCCACACGATCATTGAGTCCTCAATCTTTCTATAAAATTGCTCCAAGGTTGATGCCAAGCTATATTTTGCTTTATCGTTAAGTTGCCTTATAAAGTCACGATCAATGGTGAAGTGGTCCTCTATAACTCTCTTGCCCCTACCAATAATAAAGCAGAATTCTCTGAAGCCATAGTCGTAAAGTTGCTCAAAAACCATTTGAAGCAGAGGCTTAACGCAGAGATTACCGCCATTATTCTTAGTGAAAAGTGGCAACATTTCCTTAGGTTGTTCCTTCGTCACGGTAAGCAAACGAGTTCCAATACCAGCAGCAGTTATCACAACCTTTCTAATCATAATCTCACTACATATGAATACGGCTAGCGCACGTTATGAATGATTACGCTAACCTTCAGATCAATTTTTTGGTCTTTGCACGCGCTAATCTTTTATCTAATATCTATATTCAATGTGATAACATTCAATAGTTCTTGTTTGAATCTAGATCGCCCATGCCTTCCAACACTTTTTCTGTGTTAACTTCAATGGTTCGATTTACAGTATTTATGGATAATACTAAAGTAGAATCTTCATAGATTAAAATCCTATTTTTCTTTACCGCAATCTGACAATTGGGTTCTTGACTCCTTTTGTATACTTTCAACCATGTAACGGAATGAAAACTATCTTCAAGATTTGACAAAAAAACTTCGCTAGGAGTTAAGAGTGTAGCAGGCCCCTTGCTTGTATCTAACTGAGATGCTTGATCAAAATTATCTATCTCAGGCAATAGGATTTCAAATTTGATATTTAACTCAACGTTTCTTAATTGGATAAGCAATTCTCTATCGTGAGCACTTAAGTTGCTAATGCTCTTAGTAGAAATCAAGAGCGACGGAGGAATTATCCTCAATTTTCCTATTTTCCTTGTAGCTTTTAATGTGTCCACGATGAACATTTCCTCTCCATTATTGGAGATTACGACCCCTCTGTAAAGTTTTAAGGGCACGATGTGAGGATAAAGCCATTTATTCCACGCGCGTGCAAGCTTAACTATTTGAATTATTCCAATTTTTCTTGAAAAGTTATATACAGTTGTAGAGGACTTAAGACGTTGGAATAAACCTTCTATCCGATTGTTTAGGGGGTTGGGGAATTCCATTAACACTCCTTCGGAGAATACCGTGACCCCATATTCATTTTTTATAACGTTTATGTTACGCCAAGTGGCAGGAACATATCGTCTATCCTCTGATATTATGACAGGAATGAACCCTATCTTGAAGTCTCCCTTGTGAGTTGGGGGAGAAGGAAGGAGATCTACTCCTTCTACATACCATATGAGCGGGATCATACCTATGTATCTGGGATCTACTCCTTGCCCTCTTGTATTCATAACCAAGAAGTTGCGCTCATGCTTTACTGCTAGAAAGCCTGAATTCTCTAGAAAATAGACGAAGGTTCTCTTATCGCTTGGGTAATCCTTCTTCAAAACTTGAGTGTATGGTGTCATCAATAATATGGCTGAAGCATATGCGTTGTAAACTGTGTGGTGCATATAGGCATCCCATCCTGCTTTGCGAAGACCGATGGAGCCTGGTGTTAAACGAAGAGAGCCCTCAGGCTCTTGCATATCTTTTAAATATGAGAATAGGGCATCTGCTGTTTGGCGGTAAATTATTACTCTATCAGCAGTAATCTTATCTCTTTCTTTGGAAGACAGCAAATACCGAATCATTGTTTCGTATGCGTATAAAGCTGACACATATCCAAAAATGGCGTTGTTCGTGCGGCCAAAGTAAAATCCTTCGCCGTTAGGGCTTACCAGCTTTGAAAGCGCGTCAAGACCACGCAGTACAGCTCGATATACATCGCATCTATTAGAGATTTGTGCGTAAAGTGAAAGAACCATGCAAAATTTTGCATGATAGGTTAGAGGAGTTTTGATATATTTTGCGTTAGGGGATCGTGGGGTATCATAAAATATGCCATCTGGCAGTTGCCATCTGAGAACATAATGATCAATTAAATGATTCGCCCTTTGTAAATCATCAGGTACCTTAAATTGATGATAACGTAACAGCAGGTCAAGAGCTTGAATAGCCACCCAATTATTTCCATGGGCAGTGTTTTCTCCGGCTTCAAAAGGGGCTTTTTTGATGTAATCGGTTAGGAGATCAAAGCAAGATGATTGAGGAGGGCTAGCTAACCGCCCTTGCGTTAATATTTCCCGTATAAGCAAGCATGCCAAAAGATTGAATTCGTGATGTCCCCTCTTCTTGTTAGGGATGTTGCTAAAATATTCAAGAGCTTTCTCTTCATAAGCGTTCTGACATCTATAAGAGAGGTAAGCTGCTAGGGCAAAAAAAGTGTGAGCATAGTGATCATCAGGCGTATTAGAATGATCAACTTTATCATATAACGTTCCATTCTCAAGTTGGTTCTTCGTTAACGATTTCAGAACATCCATGCCTAAATCTGTATACCTATTCCTTTTGAAATTTGGAAGTATCACGTTTATGAGCCTAAATCCATAAGGTCTTTTCTTATTATGTTATGAGTGATTATAATCATCTCTACTTTCTTTGAATATTTCAACATGTAGTATATTTGATAAATCCTTTCTACCCGGAGGCAGGGGTATTATCTTGGGATGCCCAATAGGAATTATGCTTACAACTTCATAATGTGCAGGTATTCTAAAAACAGTTTTCACTTTTTCCCTTTTAGTTTCATCTACCTCGTTTGGTCCAAAATTAACCCAACAAGCTCCTAGACCAAGAATTTGTGCCATTAATAGTAAATTCTGAATGGCAGCCCCAGCATCTAGGAAAGGGGTGTAACTAGCCTCTGCTTTGTCGTATGATTGCATATTTATGAGAACGAGGATGCAACTTGGAGCGTTTCCAATAGATTTTTGACCTCTAATTTCAGACAGCAGTTTAATCTTGTTTGCATCTCTTGTTAAAATGAAGTACCATGGTTGCCTATTGCAAGATGACGGAGCCCACCTAGCCACATTAACCAGATGTTCAAACTCATTGTCTTTTAGCTTCCCATTTTCCCAAGAACGCACACTTCTTCTATTTCTAACTATTTCCATGAACGCATTATTATATCTCCCATTCGATTTAACAGTCAGCTCGACTTCTCTCCCGAATAGAATTCTTTTGCACCACTTCTCCTCTTCATAAGAAAGGAGACTTCGCTTTTTAGCCTCATAATATAATTTCCTAGCCCAGATCACTGAAAAAAAGTCGCTTGCCTCTTCAACCAATCCCTTCTCTATATTATGCACTTGCATACGCAACATTGGCGCCAATCTATCATTAGATAATGTAGAAGGTTGCTTCACGACTAAGTATTTAACAAATAGTAGCAGGGTCTTAATTGCTAATGTATATTTCCTCATCACTTACCTCATTTCCTCGCCTTCAGTGAATCAAGACCGTTATTTCCAATGTATGTTTTATCTACTTTTTAGCAATTACCCATGTAAGGATTGGGTAACGCGTGTCATTCCATGACGCAAGCCATCGTCGTATACTCCATTTCGATTCTGGAATTTCCATGAATTGAAACCTGTGACTTATAACACAAAGGAGGTATGCAACTTTATTTCCCCAACCGTTGCATTGTTGAATTTCGGAAAAATTATGACAAAGGCATAACAAAGCGTCAGGAGTAAAGCGCCAATAGTCCTGCGGGGCTAAATGAATAGGAAGCATAAAACACGTAGTATGTATTGCGACACCTCCATTTTTTAAGACTCGGTAAGACTCGTCTACTGCTTTTTGTGGATTTTCGAGGTGCTCGATCACTTGGTCGCTTATCACAAAGTCGAATGTGTTATTTTTGAAGGGAAGATTTTGCATGTCAACGCTAGGATACTGCACTTCTATAATTTCAGCGTTTTTCATATCGATGGAAGGATAGAAATTCTTAATGCCGCTTATACCCAAAATCTTCCCTGTCACAGGTTCTTTAAAGCATTCCTTTATTCTCTTATACATGCAATATCTTGTCAAGTGTACCATATTTTAAAAGACCACTCTTAACCTTGATTTTTCTTTGATGTGCTGTTTCACCATTACCACATTATTTTTCGTCGATTTGTTCTGCTTTCCTTGTGTTGGAGCAGAATTTGTTTTAGAGCCAAAGCTAAATAGTGAGACAGTGAATGCTGAGCAAATGAAGATAATAATAACAGGGAGTAAAAAGTCATCAGTCATAAATAAGCCTATAGGTAACTCGATTTCTTGAATTGCCGGATAATCATACCTGTAAGATCCATCAAGGAATACGTTGTCACCAAAGCTCCTATCAGCATTTTTATCAGAAAATAGAATATCATATGTCATCTTGCCTTCTATCGTCAATGCTCCCAAGCCTGTTCCTATCATTTGATCATAAGGGATATTAAAAAAGGCTCCTTGAAATCTTATAACGCCATTGACTGTGATGTTTGGAGATTTCACCGTTACAGTGAGAGGTGTATTCGAATTAATAGTTGCCAGCGCTACATCGTAACACCAAATGTTATCTCCATTAGAGATACATGATAATGCATTATTCTCTTGATGTCGAAACTTTATTGTAATCTCTTCGCCTTCAGGAATTAAAACTTCAACATATTCGTCATGAAGAGGTTGTACGGTTACGGATCCATTTAATGAAAGTGTAAACTTGAAGGGTGAGTATAACGCTAAGCGATCAGCGCTTAAGGATAGCTGCGTTCCATTACCAAGTTCTAACGAATACGTTACATTCGTGGGTCCCCAGAAATACATGGTGTCAGAATCTATACTTATATTTCCATTTAGACTTTGGACACCATAAATTTCTGTTCTAAGACCATAAATTTCTCTTGGAAGAAGCGACTTTATTTCTGCATTTTCCTGAGTGTAGTTTAGCAGATACGGGTCTATCGATTTGAGAAAGCATTTTGAAAAATTACTTAACTCTGGAATCACCTTGGTAGGAAACTTGGAATCCACATAAATTAATTTGCCAGAACCAACTTCTTTGGTAAACGTTAAAGGAACTATTTTTTCATCATTAAGAGTGTACCATGAAACAACTTGAACATCTTTGTCAAGACTCTCTTTTGGGGATGTAATATTAAATTTAAAGTCCAAGGGAACATGGCAGTATTCACATAATATTCCGTTGGCGGTAGTCACATCAGGAGCTGCGTAGTATAGCCCGTTCCAGAGAGCTGAATATCTCCCGGGAAACCATGCGCTGAGCGTGTGCTCGTACTCGCCTACGTATGTGACTTCGGGAGGATCATACCGTGTGCTTCTTGGCCCAACAAAAATCAGTGTGTCGTTAAGGTACACATGGCATGTTGTCGGGTCTGGGAAGTACAATTCAATCTTCTGCCAGCTTCCGGGAGAGATTTCGGCAATATCATATATAACTTTATCATCATAATAGTAGTCGAGACTGTAGTTCTCATCCCACAAGCCAACCCCGACATTCAAAGCGTTACGGAGAATGAGGGAATGTGTAATGGTTGATCTGTTTTCAATTAGCATAAACCAGGTGCCTATGGCAAATGGGAAATCTTTGGGCCACTCCCGGGGATGCGCCAACCCTAAAGTACCGCTTGTTGTGGCGTTAACCAGTAGGCTGTTACGCCCTTGATGTTGATATGATGTGCTTATAGAAATATCGCTCATAGTCAAGCCGTCACGTAAATCAAAATCCCAGCCTCTAAAGGAGTCTTCGGAAAGCCACGCCTCCTGGAAAACTATTTTTGTCCTTGTTTGAATGTGCATCAGGTTTGAATAGTAGCCTTCATTTTCTCCTAAAATAATCAAATGGCCGCCATCTTGCACCCAATCAACGTATTTCTGTGCGTCAGAAGCGTTCTCTACATCATCTGTGAGAATAACAGTGCTACTGCCTGCAAGAATTTTAAGATCCCATGTGTCATATATGCGGTAATTGACGCCCAAAGAGTCAAGAATTGCCAATTTTGGTAAGGCCTCTTTCAAATCGCCGCTTATTACCACCGGTATTGAAAGATCATCCATGTAACTCTTAATTGGTGGAACGCTAAATATCATTACTTCAGTGTTGTTGAAGATAACAGGCAATATGGGTATTAGCGTCTTCATGTAAGTGTCAGATTTCTGTATCGCGTCATAGTCTTGCTTCGTTAAATAGATGTAGTCTACAAGTTGGAGGAAGTCCTTTGGGATACTAGGAGAAACTGAGCTGAACGGTACAGCGAATCTGTTTATTGTTGTCGCACCCGTTAATCCTACCTTTGTTTTTGATTCGCTGTTGTAAGTTAAGACCACGTCTGAAGCGTTTACTGTCCGTTTTAGAAAGTCTAATGCTTCAATTTCGTTTGAGTGAAGCGGATAGGCTTCCATGCCTCTGTTTGTCCAGAAAACTGCTGACAGAAATGTGGATCCTGAACCTAACAAAATTAAAAGCCCTAAGCCCACCGCTAAAATACCTCTCTGATTGATTTTATTACCTTTAAAATGCTGGAACGTTTTATATAATGCGTAACCTGAAACTATGGAGAACAGAATTCCACCGAAGGTCTGTAACACTCTTAGTTCCCTATAAATCAGGTCACCTGAAATATTTGCGAGAGTTATTGCCTTGCCGAACAGATAGGCTATGATGAATGCTGCAACCAGAAATATGATCACTTTTTTCTCATTTTGAGCAAGCGAATCTTTTGAGACCAAACACTTAGCAAGGAATAGTACGCTGATAGTCATCGACACACCGAAAACGATGGGCATAAAATATGTTGGAGCTACCCCCAAGTCGAGCAACACCCCAAAGATAGATTCAGCCCGATCTATGTAGAGTACTTTCCAAACAAGCAGAAGAAGTCCATACAAAGACAGTATAGTAAAGGCCAAAAAAGCCTTAACGTATCGCTTCGCCATAACCCCACGCGTTTTCCCATATAAACCGTGCAATTTAGAGAGAAGCTTAAGCCTAGTGCATAATAGTGTAAAAACAAGCACGACAGTATAGACTACGGCTACATAAAGTGAAACAGAGAATTTTGTAAAAGGTAGTATTGAGAGCACTGCTGTTCCGAGCCAGACCCCCAAGGTCAAGGAAGCCAAATCCTTTATCCTCGAGAGGTTTAGCATTAAAGCCACCAGCAAGAAAATGAGCACGTACATTGGCTCTACCACGTGTAGCAAAAACAAGTTTGCGATTAGAAAAGCCTCAACCGCGTACATGATGCGCCCCTTATCTTTTTGAAGGAAGAGAGCGGTTAAAACTAGGACGGAAATCAAAGGTAACATAACCGGAGCGTAAATATGGATGGTGGCCAAAGGATATATGGAGTTAATCTGCATGGTTTTTCCAGACACTTGCAGGAAAGATGTGGCAAGCCCTTGCGGGTCAGCTACCATTTTGCCAAGTATTGCTTGAACGAGAAAAGTGAAGCTACCGAACAGGGTAAAGGCAAACGTCGACAAAAAGGCAACAGCCCTCTTCCGGGTAAGTTTTAGCACTAGAGCGTAGAAAGCTAAAACAACAAAGATGTTGGTCAACCCCAACATGTTAGAGATACTTATTGCTGGAAGACCTGTAAGTTGGCTGACAGAAAATAGGTGAACTGAAAAAAACGGGGGATAATAAAGAATCCCGAAGCGAAGGAACTCGCCTTTTTCTAAGCGAGTTGCCATGGCTGCGTCACGCAGCATATCACCGTTTGGAACCGTCAACTCACTTAAAAGGAAGATTGAGATCAGTATGGACAGTTGGAAAAGGCAGAGCAGCAGCATCAAAACATTCACATTGTCCAATGTAGTGTTTACGCCATGCGTGTGCTTAAGAGAGTAACGATTAGTTTTGTCACGTAGGGCGTCTATCAAGCTCAAAGAAACTATTAGGGTGTTAATGATCAAAATCCAGGTTAAAGCTGATTGAGCAAACGTAATTGCAATAAATACTATTGTAGCGTTAATAAATATGCTTAGTAGAATAGACGATGTCAATAATAAAACAGGGTTAAGTTGATGCTTGAACAAGGATACCAGAGCATATCCAGGTAGGAAAACGCCAAGCAATAATCCCGCTAACGCCCTTAGCCAATTAAACACTCCGAGAGAGCCCAAACTGACGAAAACACTTTCATTCACGCCGGGCAATAATAGAATTATCAGTAAACAAAACACGTAGATCAGAAGGAGAAGAAGCCTCGATGATGGCGCATTGAATTTTAAGTTTACAGATATTTTCTGATTAAAAACATAAGTGAGTATGATTAAAAATAATATTGCTGTGAATGTAAATATTGAAAAGAACTTTGTGGGAATATTCAAGTAGGTATACATGAACCAAAAAGAGGGAAGGCTAGCCGTGGCGCATACAAGGAGTTTTTCGAAACTATTCCTAAACTTCACAGCAATTACCTACATGATGCAGTCGTCAAGTTTATTCTCACGGTTCTTGTGCCTTAGCTCGTAGATACATCACAGCAAGTTTGTTATAGGTTTTTAGACCAAAAATTGAAGCGAGAGTTGACAGCAATAGTTTGGCGTTAAAAGGATGTGTTCTCGTTGCTTTGTAAAAGTAGTTACGTCCTGCTTCAATGTCGCCGTTAAGACATAGAAGTGCACCTATCTCGAAATAATGTTTCCCTAGTAGTTTTGGTTTTTTTGAAATCTCGTCAAAATATTTATCTAAGATATATTTCCGTGCCACTATAAAAGCGTTCATGTTGCGAGAGATGCTGTCTGGTTGACGATAGGCATTTACTAACGGCTCATTAATATGTTTAAAGCAATAATGTTTTGAAATTCTAAGCCATAAGCCCCACTCTTGCAAGCGAGGAAGGTTTTCAAACATACCAGCTTTTTCAAAACACTCCTTTCTTACGACTGCCGTAGGAGTGTTTACAAAGTTTCCCTCAAGAAGGGCATTATGTATGTTTCCTTCGGTTTGTTTCACATTTGACGAGGGAATACAAGTTTTTCTACCGCGGTCTATCTGCCAAAAACTAGTGTAGACAACGCCAAGATCGGGGGGACCAAAATTAAATGCACTTATCTGTTTTCCGAGTTTTTCCGGTAACCATTCATCATCGCTGTCTTGAAAGGCTATGTATTCGCCTCGTGCAGCCTTTATTCCCGTGTTGCGGGCTGCGACGGCGCCCTTGTTCTTTTCGTGGCGGATATATCGTATTCTCTCATCGCGGAAACTCTTTACAATGTGTTCTGTATTGTCCTTTGAATAATCATCTACAACGATTAGTTCAAAATTTGAGTAAGTCTGATTCAGTATGCTCTGAATGGCTCTTCCCAGCAATCGCGCTCTATTATAAGTTGGTATGATGATGCTCACAAATGAACCAGATTTGTCTAGATTCGCCAATACTTGATCTTCCTTTTGATCGCTTAAATATTTCTTGTTTTTAAGGCGTATCTAATTATTTTAAGAATAAATCTGGGTATCCAAAGCGGAAAGAATAATACTGAGTTTGTATCAGAAAAGTGGCACTGTATGCTTCTTAACATAAACTTGTGTAAAGATTCGGGTTTGTATATCATTCTGTTAAACCCTTCACGATATCGTATAGCTTCTCGCCACACACATGCCTTAACTTATCATTCTGAATTAACTCACGTAAGCCGCTTTTTCAAAACGAAAGTTAGCGTCGGGGTCATTTTTAGCAAGGAAAAAGGAAGCTGTTTGCATAAGTCATACATGGAACCAGCGCTATAGCTTACCTCATGGACAACTAGGGGCACGCGTGCAAGTAGTTTCTTTAGTTTTCTCTCTGTAAAAGGGTTTTTATGGGTTCCTTTACCAGAATATGTCCACCCTTCTCCCCTCAGTTTGTAAACCAATCTCATCTGAAAATTACAGTTCGGTGTTCTTATAAAGATGTAACCGGTTGGTTTTATTAGCCTAGCACATTCCACAAAGAATTTTAAAACTTCAATTTCTTTGATGTGCTCTATCATATCAAAGGAGTATATTATATCGAAACTATTGTCAGGGAAGTGCAAAGGAGAACCACAACTTTGACAAAATACGTGGTCGTCTCCAACAACTTTGGCTGTAGCTTCTGTCGCTTCTTTAGCGATATCAACGCCGTATAAGTCATGATTCGGGGTTAGAAGTTTCAAAACCTGTAGGTAAAAGCCCATCGCGCACCCGTATTCAACAATCTTAAGAGGTTCCCGATCCAAACTTTTAAATTTTTGAATGAATAGAAAGTTTTCGCCAATAACTCGCAGGTGAGTAAGCAACGTTCCATACTCTTTACTCCAGCCTTCTCTGCCTGCAACGTAATAATTTCTTTTTACTTTGTCGCTCATGTACATCAAAGACTAAAAAACCTAAAGAACGCCAATTAACTGAGTATTTAAGAATATTTGTTTGTCAGAGACTTTTCTCAAATTCATTATTTTATATCTCTTAGCATAAAAAATTTTTAGTTTAGAAATAAACTGAATGTATGCTTTCATTAATGAAAAGAAGTACCAAATACCGTTTCTTTTATCAAAAGCACGCAAAGAAAAACACAATCGATGAACAAGCCATCCCACATGACAGATAGGCAGTAAAACAAATAGGAATAGAGGGAATCGAGTGACGAAATTCCTCAACTCATAATTTTTCACATAAGTCAAAAGCATGTTTCTATACATCCGTACTAGGCGCTCAGGTGGAAAACCAAACGAACCACCACCTACATGAAGAACGAGAGGTATTGGAATATATACAGACTTAAAACCTGCGAGGTTTATCCTGTAACCTAAATCATAGTCTTCCCAATCGGACCAGAAATCTTCGTCAAATCCCTCAATCTTGCTGATAAGTTCTTTCCTGTACAATACGGCACAACCTGAATTAGCAAGATTCAATGAAAAATGGTCATAAAGTTCAGTTAAGGTTTCTTTTAATAGACTCTGAGTGAAAAATGGAACGATAAAACCGGCGTGTGTAAAGTATTGCCCAAACCACACACTGCCGTCATAATGCAGTATTTTGCAGCTTACGCTTCCGATGGTTTCGTCTGCCTCAGCAACTTTGACAAGTTCAGCGACGAAACTGGGCATAACTTCTGTATCATTGTTTAAGACAATAACATATTTACCTTGGGCATATTTTATCCCTAGGTTGTTCCCCCTAGAGAATCCATAGTTATAACCTAAAGCGATTATCCGCACTTTAGGATTGTCTCCAAACCTGGTTTGCGCAAATTCTAGGCTGCCATCAGAAGATCCGTTATCGACGAGTAAAACTTCATAGTTAGGATAGTCTTGAGTTAGCAAAGAATCTATACAGTTACTGAGAAAACATTTGCCATTCCAATTCAAAACCACGATAGATACTAGAGGATCGTTAATGCGCATAGTATAGCCCTCAATCAGATTTGTGGGAAGAGTTTGCCTAAACGCGTATATTCATGAAGGGCTTCGCTTGATGTCGCCATAAAGCCCATATCACGTAGCCATTTATCAGAAACCAGTCTATTCTTCTGTATAATGTGCCTTTTTTGCAGAATCCGACGAAAATTTTTGAAAATCCATAAGTATGCCCGTATCTTCATTTTCACACATTTCAAGTTATTACTTCTTACTAAAAGAAAAACTTCAACCAAGTCATAAGAGAATGCAAGCACAACACCAGAAATGAGGTTTCGTAACTCAAGGTTTTTCAGTACGGTGAAGATGGAGTTTTTGGTACCATGAAAAGCTTTTAAAGGAGAAAGGCGACCTTTTCCAGTAGTCGCTCCAGATTCATGATAAACAATTGACGCCGGACAATACAAAACAGTATGGCCACATAGCCAGGAACGCCAACCCAGATCAGTGTCATCTAGACCTGCAAAATAGTCCTCATCAAATCCGCCTAGCTTGAGAAAAACATCTTTTTTAATTAACATCGAAGCTGCACAAGGGTAGCCTGTACAAGAACACTCAGTTTCTTCGTTATTTGTTTTGCCAAAAGCAATACTGTAGCCTCTGCCATTAATTGCAAATTTTCCACCACCATATTCCACAATTTTGTGATTTTCCATCAATAGCGTTTTACTTGCACAGATAGGAACTGAATGAGTAGCTGAGGCTTGAACAAGCCTTGACAACCATTCTTTCGTTACTCGAGTATCATTATTTAAGAAAACAATGTAGTCTCCCTTTGCGAATCTAATGCCTTTGTTATTCCCTCCCCCAAAACCAAAATTCTGGTTTAATACAACAATCCTTATCCAAGGAAAGTTGCTCCGAGCATATTCTATGCTGCTATCTGTTGACCCGTTATCCACCAGTATTACTTCATATTCAGATCTTGGATAGTTAATTAGCCGAAGAGAGGAAAAGCATTCTTTAAGAAATGGTTTACCATTATAATTTAGCACTATGATGCTAATGAATGGTTTTGAATCTGCCGCCAAGAAATGATTACCTTTCTTGGTGTTGATTGAAAAACCCTTCATATCTTCCAGCCAATTGTTTTTTCATACATCTTTTTTCGGGCGCTTGCACGCACGTATGTACATTGTGAACACTGAGAGACGCCACGGCTAACTTAAGCGCGCGCATTAGTTAAGATGTTCATCGTTGTTTCAAAACTTTGATGTTTAATCGGATATTCTCAAAGGTTGACAGGTAGAATGCGCTTCAAGTCACCTGTAATGAAAGAATCAGACTCTTTGAGATTTTTTCAAGGTCAGCCTCAGTCAATAAGGGATGATTTGGTAGAGCCATCAGACAATCGGTTAAAGCCTCGGCAGTCGGAAACCGCGTCCTAGATAGTCCATGTAAAAGATCATCAACGTAGTAGTAAAGTTCTTTGACATCCACACCGCGTCTCAACATTTCGTTCATCACGAGATTTCTTTTCCCCTTCATAACTTGTATGGGAAACCTAGTGAAAGTGTTTTTTACATCTGAGTTGATTTGTGGCAATCTTATGCTTTTCCCATCCTCGGCTTCTAAGAACGAGATCAACTTGTTTGCGTTCATTATTCGCATCCTGTTTAAATCATCAAGCTTCTCAAGTTGCTTTATTATCACCGCAGCGCTTGCCTCAGGCATCTTAGATGGCTTCAAAGTAGGATTTAGGTCAGAGGACGATCCTCGTGACAAGGCCAAACAGTTTTGTATCGTCATTTCATCCATCTTTTTTATACTTGAATCAACACTGCCTTTGACAAAGGCATATAGTGCTTCGTTGGAAAACATCTTCATTGCCAAAATGTTTTTTGCAACATGTAGTTCCCATCGCAGGTCTGGATTGGAAAGTTGAAATAACAAGCTCTCAACTGATTCTGTTAATTCAGTGTTATTGATCGCTATCGCTCCTCCTTCTCCTCCCATTACACTTTTTCCTGGTCCAAAACTGAATATGACCAAATCGCCAAAACTGCCAGCTTTTTGACCTTTATATTCTGCTCCTAAAGCCTGAGCCGCGTCTTCAACGATGTACAACCCGTATTTATCTGCCGCTTCTACAATTGGATCCATGTTACAGGGATACCCGAACAAATGCACAGGGATTATAGCCCTCGTTTTTGATGTCACCATTTCTGGAATAAGTTGGGGATCAAGATTGTAAGTCTCCGGAACAACATCCACGAAAGCAGGTCTTAAACCTGCTCGGAAAATCATTTCGAATACAATTCCGCATGTGTATGCCGGAACAAGAACTTCATCTCCCGTTTTAAGTCCCAGTGCTTTCAAAGCCATATACAATGCTGTTCTTCCAGAGTTACATGCAAAAACCCTTTTTGATCCAATATAATTCGCCAGTTTTTTCTCGAAGTCAGTCACGGTTGAGCAGCTAAACAGATTACCGAATGCCAGCGTTCGACTTAAGGAAAACATTTCTCCGAAACCAATAGGAAGAGCAACCATCGGAATCATTTTAGCAAATTTCATGTACTCTGACTCGAACCCCAAAAAGTAGCCTTCAGGGCAACATTCATCCAGAGCGACTCATTCTTGTATGTCATCGCCTGAATCACCTACAAGATATGTGATCATGAGTATCTTCGGAGCCAAAAATTTTGTTAGATTGGGAAAAGGAATAGGCCACGGAATAGCAGTAATTTTGGAAACACTAAAATCTAACCGATTGAGGTATCCCTTCACTTTGAATACATTTCTTGAAATAAGACGGTAAAGAGACGAATCCGCAATCTGATATTGTATCGCTAGGATTACATTAAAGGTATTCTTAGCGTCAAGAATGAAACAACCATTCCTTTTAAGCATCCGTCGTATTTCCTTTAGGACTGTATGGAAATAAACATCTTCAAAATGATGTAGAAGCTCTATGCATATTATCATTCTAAAGGATTTGTCTCTAAAGGGTAGCGCAGTTGCACTAGCACACACTAAATCCAAATTGAATTTGCGTGCCTTTTTTAAGGCTTTCATAGAAGAATCTACACCTATACATTTTAAACCCAAGCAATTGAGCAAGTAGGCGTATCTTCCTGAGCCGCAACCAACATCTAAACCTAAATTGTTAGTCCCACGAAGAAAATGAATTAACTCTGCAACTTCATTGCGAAAAGCGATATATGTTGGTTGAAAAAATCCGTCTCCTGAATAACGTCTTGAAATTGATTTCAAACTTAATATACTCAATCTTGACGCCTTTGACTATTTTCTTTACTCAAGGGATCTCTTGAAGACAAATGTGACAACGGCAATCGGAGCCATGTTCCATTTTACCAAATGCCAGCCCTTATACAAGGTCATTTTCTCCTCGCAACAAAAATCTGGGGTTTTCGCTGAATTTCCATATACAATCTATACATCTCCAGCCCTTTGCCTTATCCAACATCCAAAAATTGGCGCTAGGAAAGTGGGACAAAACGTGCTAAATGCCTTGGCATAGATTGTCATGTTTGAAGATAGTTGTGTGTCAAGAGGATTCCTCATTTTTCCTCGCAGAAAAGAATAATATTTATTCAAAGGAACTTGCTCGCATCCCCAGCCCTTTTCCTTAAAACCATAGACTCCCGTGTCTATCCTCGTTCTTCCAAAGTCAACTGACTCGTATCCGTGTTCGCATGCATATTTAATGTATTCATCAAAAAGTATGTCGTTAAGTCCTCTGTATTTCCAATGAACTTTCGAGGACACGTTTAAGATGAAATAGACATTTTTTTTGAACAGAAGCGAAATAAAACCCGCGATTTCTCTGTCATCTACAACGGTGAAAATCAGTTTCATCATGTTCTCAGGGTAAAAAATGCGCCACATGTTTCGCCAGAACGATAAGGGCGCTGGCGGAGTCCCAAAATCCTTCATTCTACCCAAGTATAACTTGTAGTACTTGTCCACATCCGATATCTTTTTTGCCTCCCTAACTCTTAGACCATCCTTCTTCGCTTTTCTTATGTTCTTTCTGATCTTCTTGCTATATGCAGCCTGTATCTTGTCGTATGGAGACTTCGTATTCAGCCTATAAGTAAATGCTTGAAAACCTATTACGAAACCCAACCTAGATAGATTTTCTTCCTCTTGAGAGAGCATACGTAACTCAACGAACTCCGCATTTAGTTTCTTAGCAATTCTAAGAAGTTCCAGAACGAGCCCCTTCGAACACTCCGAGTAACCATCAGATACACAAAACCCTCCAACATCTGAAAAAGGGAGAGAAACGATCTTTCGGCCGAAGAGGACACTGTCGAAAGTAGCGAAAGGTAATACTCCAACAATGGTGTTATTCTCTTTGGCGACAAGTCGAAAGACCTTAACGCCATACGTTTTTTCTATTAGCTCTTTCCACTCCCAAGTGTGATATACACTTGCGCGCGGACACTTTTCAATAAAATTGCTCCATATACCTGCATCGTTTGACTTAGACATACTGACCTTGATCAATGTTTGACTCACGACCATTTTTTCAATCTACACGATTAAATGATATAGCGCCAATTAAGAGCACATTTATAGCAAGTCGTTCCAGAAACATGAGTCGCGTTGATCTGAAACTTCAACATTAAATTCATAAGTTCTAACATCTAAGTGAAACCTTCTGTTTTTACATGATCTCTTAAGCTTGTGAAATTGAAGTTAGACAGCAGACATCGCAATTTCTCCCCAGTTTTCTCAATGTTATAATACGTTACAAAAGAACGGTAGGGACCAAGCTTCAACCCGGCAGTCCCAGGATCCAGTTCCCAATTATGAACATATATTACCGCTGGCAATCCATGTATTTGTATGCCCGATTCAATCGGCATCGTTTCAGATCATTCCCGAGGTTTCCATATACTCAGCAAAACTCGTGAACTCAAAATCATGCAATAAACCCTTGACCAGTTTCAACGTTTTCCCTATATTATGATAGGTTACAAATGATTTGTATGGATTAAGCTTCAGCTTCGGCGTATCAGAATCCAATTCCCAGTTATGAACAAATATGACGGCTGGCGCTCCAAGCTTATTCATTTTCTTTATTGCTTTCCGCAGAAGACTCGGCATAAATCGCAAGTAAAAGCCTCCAGCCGCTGGAATGCGAAACCCCAAGAACGAATACACCGTTAGCGGGAACTCCCACAGCTTACCCCCGTTGTCCGCCGAGGCCAAGTCATCCTTCAAAGGTTCATAGGGCTTTATTGGTGCGCCAGAAACTCCATAGAGCGGCGTCCACGAAGGAAAAACACTTGAATCATACAATATTCCCATTTTATCTAAGACCCCAAAAGCCCACTTGGTCGTGTTATCTAGCGAAAACGAAGGCGCCCTAAAACCTAAGCACTTGTGTCCCGTTATTGATGCTAACAAATTATTAAACCTCTCAATTTCTATTTCAAGTTGCTCTGGATCTTTCTCCCACAAGGGTTTATGGTCATATGAATGAAATGCGACTTCATGGCCTTGTTTTTTAATCATCCTAACTATATCAGTGAACTTTTCGGCAAGCTCTCCAACCATAAAGAAGGTTGCAGCAACATTTTGTTCCTTGAGGACGTCAAGTATAGGTGGGATATTATAGAGCGTTCTGTAAGTAAAATTGCGATTTTTGGAATTTCTAGCATATTCAGCATGAAATATCTCTTCAACATCTATCGAAAGTATATTTTTGATCATAAGCCTAGAACTTTACACTTCTCCCAATGTTTTCCTAGTACTCTTTGAACCCTTCGAAAGTCTTCCTTAACCTAGCTCTTATGTCAGGTTTGGGTTCACAGCAAAGGATCGTCGACTGCTTAGCCAAAGCTTTGTCACTTATGGCTTTATCGAAGCCAAAACGTTATACATGAGTTCACCAATCTTCTCTGCCGTCATGTTTGTTGAAACGTACAACCAACCATTTAACCCGAACCCCGAAGCCAGCTTTCTATCCTTGTAAAGCCTAACAACAGCCTCTGCAAAGCCCTCTGCATCACCTTGCTTCACGATTAAACCTGACCTAGTTGCTTCAACATACTTAGCAGGTTCCCCGCGAGAAATACAAATTATGGGCTTTCCGTAAGCTTGATACTCAAAAACCTTAGCTGGAAGCCCCTCCTCCGTCGAAGGTGCAGAGTCCATTGGAAGGATAAAAACGTCAGCAGAACTCAACAAAGCGGATAACTTATCCTTGGACAGAAAATCCGTATTTAACACAACATTTGAAAGATTAAGCTCCTTGATCCGTTTCTTTAGCTTTGAGGCAAGCTCGCCGACGCCTCTTATCACGAAAATTATGTCTTTATACTTTGTCAAAGCACGCGCAGCCTTCAAAACTATGTTGAAATCATAACCTACGCCTAAAATCCCAGAATACATAATGACAAACCGACTCTTCTTCTGCTTATTCGCATTCAAAGGATAAACCTTATCGATACCAACCTCTACGACATGAATTTTCTCTGCACAAATATTATACTTCTTGACTATCCTGCGTTTATACCCAGGGCTTATAGGCGTAATAGCCGCTGAAACAGCATATGAAAGCCAAGCCAAAAAATCGAGCGCCTTTCGCATCAACCGAGACTGAACTAGTCCTAGCTCATAAAAATCCTCAGGCCACAAGTCATCAACATTCCTAACGATAGGTCTCCCCTTAACAAACCCGTAAACAACAGCTGGAAAGAAAGAAAACAAGTTAGGATTAGCACACCAAACTACATCAACCTTGCCAACAAAAGGCAAAGCAAACAAAGAAGAAACAAAAAAACACAAATGCAAAATAATCCGGTTCATTACACTGCTGTGCGGCAAAGCAGGAATCCAAACACGAAAAACCTTCGCACCACCAATTCTTTCAGAAACTATAGCTTTATGCTTATACTGACTTGGCACCTTCCCATGCGGATAATGCGGAAAAGCAACAACAACAGTGATATCACAACCCTTACCGAGCAAACCATTAACAACATTAGATGCCCTAGCGCTACCGCCACCCATATCAGGTGAAAAGTACTGAGCCAAAACAAGAACTTTCATACACTATAGTCCTATGACACTGAATATGCACATGTGAACTTGCTATTTGAAAACTTCAAAAGCTTAGCCTAAATTCTATTCTGTAAATACCAATCAATCGTTTTTTTTAGCCCATCCGCAAGGTCTGTTTTGGCAATAAAGCCGAATTCCTTACTAGCTTTGGTCGTATCAAGGCACCTTCGCGGTTGCCCGTCCGGCCTTGAAGTATCCCACACAATTTTTCCATCATAACCTGTGAGCCTTGCTATTAAATATACAAGTTCTCTTATCGTGATTTCTCTGCCTACACCTAGATTTACGGGGTCTGATTTGTCATATTTCTCTGTTGCCAAGAGAATCCCCTCAGCGGCATCTTCAACATATAAGAATTCTCTAGAAACATTTCCAGTACCCCAAACAACAACTTCCTTTTTTCCAGCTAATTTTGCATCAACCATCTTCTTTATAAGTGCAGGGATTACATGTGAACTTTCAGGATCAAAATTGTCCCTTGGCCCGTACAAGTTAACTGGCAATAGGTAAATAGCGTTGAAACCATATTGCTCTCTATATGCTTTGGCTTGAACAAGCAGAATTTTCTTAGCAACTCCATAAGGTGCGTTTGTTTCTTCCGGATATCCATTCCATAAGTCTTCCTCTTTGAAAGGAACAGGAGTATATTTCGGATATGCACATACCGTTCCTATTGCAACAAATTTCTGTACTCCCTCTTGTCTAGCAGCTTCCACTAATTGAATTCCCATTATGGCATTATCATAAAATAAAGTTGCAGGATACTTCTTGTTAAATCCTATACCACCAACTTTAGCTGCCAAATGAATAACAATATCCCTATCCTTAACGGCTTCTGCACAGTTTTCCCATTTTCTCAAATCAAAATCTTTACTTCTGGGAACCCGAATATTTCTAGGATTTACTTTCCTTTCCTTTATCAATTTCTTGACTATGAAAGAACCTAAGAATCCGACTCCACCAGTCACCAATATCTTCCTATCTGCCCAAAAACTCATCCTAATCTCTCCTCCACCATCTATTTGTAAACTTCTTTTCTAGAATTTTATCTCCATCCCCAGGCGGCTCCAAGCCCGCACTGCGCATCTCCGCATCCATCATTATTTTTACCAACTCTTTAAATCTAATCTTAGGGTCCCAAGCCAACTTTTTCATAGCTTTCCTTGAATCGGCAACCAACTCTTCAGTCTCGGTAGGCCTAAAATACCTTGGATCAATCTCTACATACTTTTCAAAGCTTAAATCGACATAAGAGAAAGCTTGTTCAACAAACTCTCTAACAGAATGCATCTCACCAGTCCCTAAAACAAAATCTTCTGGTGAATTGATTTGCAATATTTTCCGCATGGCCTCTACATATTCTGGTGCATATCCCCAATCACGTTTCGCACCAAGATTCCCAAGATAAAGAATTTTTTGTTTCTTAGCCAAAATATTCGCTATGGCTCTCGATATTTTTCTCGTTACAAAAGTTTCACCTCTTCTGGGAGATTCATGATTAAACAAAATTCCATTACACGCAAACAGATTGTAACCTTCCCTATAATTCACCGTTGACCAATACGAATAAAGTTTAGCAATGGCATAAGGGCTCCTCGGCCTAAAAGGCGTTTCCTCATTCTGCGGAGAAGGAGAATTTCCAAACATCTCACTACTCGATGCTTGATAAAACCTAATATTGTTTCCACTTCTTTTGATTGCCTCCAAAATTCTCGTGGTGCCTAACGCTGTGACGTTTCCCGTATATTCCGGGATATCAAAACTTACCCTAACATGACTTTGAGCACCTAAATGATAGACTTCATCTGGTTTGATATTATAAATCATGTTTGATACTTGTTCGGAGTCTGAAAGATCTCCGTAATGAAGAAAGAATTTTGCCTCGGGTTCATGGGGATCCACATAGATATGATTTATCCTAGAAGTATTGAAAGTACTAGCTCTCCTGATAATTCCATGCACTTCGTAACCTTTGGAAAGCAAGAGTTCTGCTAAATAAGAACCATCTTGTCCCGTTATTCCAGTGATAAGCGCTCTCTTAATCGTTTACCGCCCCTGCCTTGCCAACTCACGCATCAAATTCGAGCCGGTGAAGTTTGAACTACCCATTACCAAAACTTTCTTGCTTTCTTTAGTCAAATTCATGCCTCAACATTTCAATAATTCTCTTACCAGCCTGACCATCTCCGAAGCGGTTTTCCCAATCGTTTTTCTTACCAAGCATAAGCTTCACACAATCAACAATTTTTATCAGGCTTCGACAAACCCAACTCAACAGGATCAGCTCCTCGTTCCAACATAAGCACATAATGCAGTAAGGAAGAAAGCGCATGCGTACACAAAGCATCCGTTTTCCCCAAGACTATCTCAGGATCATCAACCACTATTTTATCCCCAACCTTGTACACTGGGCAGTATCCACGCACTTCAGCAACCTCAATCTTAAGCATTCCTTATTTGTTCCCATTCACTCTTTGGGAAAGTCTCGAGATAGCATACAGCGTTATAGCTGTTGACAACATGAAAAAACCAATCAGCACAAAGGCTATGGAAGCCAAAGCGATATTCGTCACTATCTGATGCTCTATGGCGTAAAGCTGCAACATCCAAACTCCAAACGCTATTCCAGCAAACAAGCACAACAAGCCTGGAATACCCAGAACCGTTAACGGCCTTTCCTCCACAATAAGGCGAATAATGGACATGACAACACCCATACCATGCGTTACAGGATTCTCCGTGGAAGTGGTTACCTTGCCAGTATTGTACTTGCACGAACTGGGCACTTCACAAATCTTCAAATCGTGCTTGCTAGCTTCTCGCAGTATCTCAACGCTAGCGCCCATACCATTCTCAAAAACGCTAAGAAGCTCTAACGCCTGACGATTGTAAGCTCTGAACCCGCTCTGAGCATCACTAACACCATTCTTCGACGGACCATTAACCAACTTAGTAATCAATTTGGCGCCAACTCGCCGGTAAAAAGGCATCTCCGCAGTCCCATGCATGTCAACAAATCGGCTACCGATCACCACATCGGCCATATCCTGAATAACAGGCTTCACAACATTTGGAATTTCGTTAGGATCATGCTGTCCATCAGCGTCCAAAGTAACCAACACATCAGCATCCAACTCACGAGCTCGTCTAAACAGACTCTTAATGGCGGCGCCATAACCCAAATTCCGCTCATGCTTAACCACATCTGCGCCTAGACGCGTAGCTATCGCCCCAGTCATATCGCTAGAACCATCGTCGCAAACCACAACCACATTCGCAAACTTTTGAGCCACCAAAACCACCCGCGCAATCATCGCCTCCTCATTAAACGCTGGAATACCAACAACAACAAACGGTTTGGCTCCAGGAACCCCTATCTTATCCAAGATCACTCCGGATTCTTCAACTTCCACCAACATTTCCACCTTCATAAACATAAACGGATATGCGACCAAAATCCTGCACCCTAACAAAACTTTGAGGAACAGAAATACCATACCAACCGTTCGGCTCATTCCACCAAACAAAAAATACACTACTAAAACCATGCCCAAAAGCCGTGTTCACGGCTGAATTAACATCATTCTCAAAATGCACGATTACATGAGACTTGCCCAAATATAACTGTCCCCAAGACAGAAACGCATTCTGCAAAACCACACACGAAACCGCAGTCATATTCCCGTTGAGCCAACTCATAGCCTGAACAACGCTATTCACGTCCTCATAAGGAACCGTGGGACTAGTTGAAAAGTAAAGGTAAGTAGCAGTAATAGACGGAACGCTCACACTCGCATAAACCATCAACACAGGCGTAGCCAAATAGGCAATGCCCAACGAGAAAGTTAACAAAACCGTTCCTGCAGCTTTCTTGTTAGAAAACCACGAGAAAGCATGTGTTTTTCCCTCAAGAGAAGATTTGCGCAACAACTTGCTAAACCCATTCACAGCGAAAAACGTGAACGGATAAACAAGCATAAACATCCAACGATGCCAATATTCCAAAGCAAAAAAAGGAACAACTAAACAGCCGAAAGCGCCAATCAGCAAAAGCATTGTCCAAACATTCAATACGCGATTTTTAAAGAAACCCTTCGCAATCAGGAAGAGATACGGCAAATACAGAACAGCAAAGAGAAAACCAACACTCAAAGCTAAACTCCAATAGCTCGCGTAATAATCCACAGAAGTTTGAACACGCAAATAATCAACCATGAAAAACAAGCTTCCCTGCCGAGCACTAACAGCATCACCTGCAATAACTATGTTTGTTTCAAGCGCATAGTGCACAGGAAAAATCCTCAGCCAAATTCCGGTTAAGAAAACTGTCAATGCTGGAAGAACCGCAAACGCCAAGCGTATAGATCCCGAATCTACTTGGCTCTTAACCAGACGCCAAACTACCAAACCCACGACCACCACCAGTAGAGTCACCGCGGCATACTCGTGAGCGAAAACTGTCAGCAAAGAAAGCAAAGTGAAGAGCGCAAAACCGCGCCTAGAGCCTATTTCCTTTAGATAAGATAAAGCAAACAGCAGAATACCTAAGCCCAGCGTGTTTCGCAGAAGGTCCCAGCTTATTCTCAAAGAAGCCAGCTGAAGAGCAAAGAAAACTCCAGTCAACAAGCTCATGCGTAGATTCCAGCTTAACATTTTCCTCGCAAACCAGTAAACGCCAGCCACGTTCAAACCAAACAACAATGGCGCAACTATCTTCAACAGCAAAAACGGATCAACCTGCAGTAGGCTGTAGAGCGGCACGATAAGCGCGTACAACAGCCAAGTAGAAGTGAAGAATGCGCTCCAATTAGGCAAGATCACTCCGCTTTTCATCGCAACCGCATAATGAATCGTGTCAAAGCCTATCGGAAGCGGAAAAGCCAGAAGCTCAGGTATCAACCTAACAAAAAACCCCAGAGACAAGCATGCCACTAATGCCTTGCGATCTGTTAATTTAACGCTGGTCAAGAAACTCGTGAACTCAAGCTTCAACCTTTTGGCCTTCACTAAAACTTCTTAGAGGTAATCCGTTTTCAGCGAGCAATGTACGTAGTCCTTCTCTCAAAGACAACTTGGGTCCGTACCCCAAGAGCTTCTCTGCCTTAGAAATATCCGCATAACTATGCTTAATGTCGCCAAGCCTCGGCTTGTCGTAAAGAATCTCCAAATTTAAGCCTGTTAATTCTAAAACAGCCTTCGCTAACTCAAGAACAGAAGTGGGCGCACCAGAGCCTATGTTAAACACTTCTCCCTCAGCATCTTTATTCTTTAATGAACTCAAAACCGCTTCAACAACATCGCTTACATGCACGAAATCCCTGGTCTGCGAGCCATCGCCGTAAATGATCAACGGCAACCCTTGGCTACTGCGGTCAATAAACCGTGTTATCACTCCACTATAATCATTAACGCGCTGCCTAGGTCCGTAAACGTTGAACAAACGTAAAACAATCGACTTCAAAAGTCGCCTCTCATGAAAACCCAAACAGAAGTGCTCAGCCACAAGTTTGGACTCGGCATAAGGCGAAATCGGACTCATCGAAGACTTCTCATTCACCGGCAAACACTCAGGCTCGCCGTAAACCGCACAAGAAGAAACAAACACAAACTTGCCAACTTTCTCCTCAACACACGAAATCAAAAGATTCAAAGTTCCCGCAACATTAGCATCATAAGTAAAATCCGGATTGCTAACAGAAAACGGCACACTCGTTACAGCCGCAAGATGAACCACAGCCCCAACGTCACGAATACATTTCCTAACGAATTCGGCGTCTTTAATGTCACCTCTGACAAAATCAATCCTGCCGCGTCTCAGGTGATCCTCAATATTTGACCGCTTACCCGTAGAAAGGTTATCAACAACCCTTACGCCATAGCCGCAATCGACTAGGCGGTCAACTATGTGGCTGCCAATAAAACCAGCGCCACCAGTAACCAAAACATTTTCATGCATAAATTTGTTCCGTTTCCAAAACAAAATCGGTATTTGCCACTACGCCCTTCTTCTCAGTCCTTAACCACCTTTTGGGTCTACGCAAGAGAATAAGCAATACGGCATACAGTGAAATGAAAGCTTGCAGACACCAGTAAGAATAAACAAAAGGAAGCCACAGTAAACTCCTCAATCTCTTCGGTTTTGAGACGAAAATCAAAGCAAAACCACAAACAAGAATCATGAGAGTCGTGGTCAAAGTTGAAAAATACATAAAGACCTGCCACAGGATGTCAAAGGGAAAAGTTGTAAAAAAAGCACCAGACGCCACCAGATACGACAGCAATGAAGCAATAACTATGAACGGACTGAAAAGCGTTGCTTCAGCATCCAAGTTCTTACGGCTCAGCTTGGCCATTAATTTGCCATATTTGAACGCGACCTCTATTGTGCCTCTAAACCATCGGGTACGCTGCTTAAACAGAGTTTTCAAATTCGCTGGGCTTTCCTGCCAAGCACGCACATCCCCGCCGTACCTGATTTTGTACCCATTGTTGGTGAGCCTGGCTGAAAACTCCATGTCCTCAGACAGCACATCTTCGTCGAAACCTGTCAGTTGCTCCAGAACGTCTCGCCGTATGAACTGGCAACTTCCTTTCAAGTGAACAAACAAATCCAACACGTCTTTGCCACGCAAATAAGCTTCACACCAAACAGCCTCTTCATAAGAGAGGAATTGCGTAAGCATGTTCTCCTGAGAATTGATTGACAAAATTCTGCCCTGGACAGCCGCCACTGCAGGATCATCAAAGTACTTAGCCACCTTCAACAAGGCGTCACTGGCGGGAACACTATCCGCGTCGAAAACGGCAACGATCTCGCCCTCGGAGCGCTGAAGACCGTAATTCAAAGCGGAAGGCTTCCCGCTCGAAAAGGGTCTTTGGAAAACCTTGACTTTCTTATGAGTGTCGGCAAACTGCCTGCAAACCTCAAATGTGTCGTCAACCGATCCATCTTCGACAACAACAATTTCAACCTTGTCGGATGGATAATTCAAATTTGACAACGCCGAAAAGAGCCTGCCAACAATCTTCGCCTCATCCTTAACGGGTACAACAATTGAAAATGAGGGCAAAAACTCATCTTCTGCATAATGGTACGCCTGAGGGTTTTGCCTGCACTTACGCAAATTCCTCACTCCAGCGACCAAAATAGGCAAATTATAGAATATCCAAGCATAGACAACCGCGAATACGCCGACCAAAGCGAAATCAATAATACTTAACATGTTTTTCCTACGCTACAAACTGTAGTTTTTTCAGGCTCAACCATGGCAAGGATTCCCATTAAGTTTCACAATCGCTAGATACTGAGCAAACCCCGCGTCTTTCGCCCATTCTTGGGCACCTCGATTACCCCATTTCTGGGCGAGCAGGCTGAGCTTGCAGGCTAGCGGAAAACCGATGTCTCTTATTGCACGCGCAAGTTTACTTTCAAGAAGCGCTTCCAACTTTCCTGTGATAGAGAGAATGCATTTGGCTAAAATGCTGCTGCGAATGCTGCGAGCAACCTTTATCGTTAAGTCAAACAGTACTCTGTCAATCCTTGGTAAAGCTCTGAACCACACGCCCGAGCGTATGGCTTTCAGTTTCAATTTTATCAGTTGTGTTTTGTCAAGGAAGCTGAAAGTGCCGCTCTGCGGTGCAATTGTGTACACGGTCGCTTAAACCTCTGAGTCCTTGTTCTTGTTCCTGTCTATAATTAACTTTTATTGTGTATTAATTCTTATTACACTTCTGTTGCATTCGGAACACGAACACGATACCTAACGAAACGCCCAAAAACATCAATTCGGGCTTATTCAATCACGTTGATACAGTTGGACGGCGATTGGAACGAACAATTGTAGTTTTAATCTTTCACTTCGGAATTTGTGACAGTTTAGCAGGCGATTTGTAATGAATGAATCCGCGGCAACTCTGCAGAACCTCTTTGCCGCTGCTGTCTCAAGGGAAGCAGAGAGATTGCTATCAAAACCAGCAGGTTCGCGAAGAAACTGAGCAGTGCCTGATCTGTTGTCGTCCATGTTCCGAAAATTCTGTAAAACGGCGTCCACCACCAATCGATTTTTGGAAAAGCCCCCTGCCACAAACCGAAGTAAACCATGTCTTGAGTGGAAGTCAAAACGAAAACCTCCATGAAAACAAGAAGCTTGAGGTTTCTCGTGTAGACCAACAACGACAAAATCAGGAACTGATAACAAAGCGCATACAGGCTTGTGTATTCAGCGTACCAGTTTTCGTTAAAATGAAGCCCATAGTGATAAAGAGACTCGTTAACCAAAAAGTCAACACGAGTGAATAACAAAACGCCCAAGAAGAAGAGCAAAATGGCAAAAAGGTTCTTTCGTTTCATCTCCGTTTTCTTCCTTAAATCGACTATATCCTCCCCTCTCTCCGCCAAAAAGACAAATAAAAGGCAGTTTAAAAGCCATATTTCAATATCGTAATATATAATACATTAACAATCAAGAAATACAAAATGAGTTGCGAGACGCGACCGCTCAACCTTGTTTATAACGTGACATGTCAAAATTGACCTATGGTTGCTTCATGAACTCGATGAATTCCATAAGACTTCTCGGCTGCAAAACGTAATTTGTCCTTCTTTCTTCTCCAATTGTTGAGTGTGGCTTTGCTCCGTAGTCGTGCCCAGGATACACTTCCACATCGTCATCCAACTTTAACAGTTTATTGAAGAGGCTGTCGTACATGCTTCTGGAGTTACCACCAAGCAGGTCTGTTCTGCCGCACTCGCCAACAAACAGCGTGTCCCCCGTTAACAGTTTCTTGTTGTCAACCAACAGGCATATGCTGTCGGGAGTGTGCCCCGGCGTGTGAATTACCTTGATTGGCACGTTGCCTAGACGTATGGAGTCGCCATCATCCACTGCGACGTCAGCGTTAATTCTTGACAGCTTATACGCAACAGTCTTCGCGCTGAACATTGAAAGCAGTTCCTCGTTACCAGCCGTGTGGTCAGAATGATCGTGCGTGTTGATGACGTATTTCAGTTTCAAATTTTCAGTTTTGAGAACGCGTATTATTTCGCCCGCGTTAAAGCTTGAATCAACAACGGCCGCTTCTCGTGTAGCGTCGTCTGCCATGATATACGAGAAGTTGTCGCCGTGCTGCTGAACCTGCCTAAAGAACATAACCTTCAGCCACAAAGATGCCCAATCCAATACTTAAAAACGTATCTCAAGCATCTATAGCACAATCGCCTCAAACGGTAAAAAGCCTCTATCTAACCTATTTATAAGGGAGGGGGTAGAGACTGCAGAATATAGGCTCCATGCCTAGTATATGCTAGGCATCTCACAAGTTCCGCGCTGCGAGGATTTAGAAGGTAGAATTATGGAAAGGCAAGAGAAGTAGCGATTGTGGTGCGGTCGCCGGGATTTGAACCCGGGTCGTCAGCGTGGGAGGCTGATGTCCTAGCCAAACTACTATTCAGCAATGCCAAGAAAGATAGTGCGAAAGGATTGTAATTCTTAGTTAGAGTTAAATTTACTCAAAATCTTTCAGAATCTTTTCAAATAATGGTTTAAGAGCAGGAATATCCGTTTTAACAGTGCTCCAAACTCTTTTCAGATCAACACCAAAGTACTCGTGAATTACCTTATCTCGCATTCCAGCCATGTCTTTCCAAGGAATTTGAGGATAACGATCCCTAACTGAGGCAGGTATCTTTTTCGCTGCCTCTCCAATAATTTCTACAGCCCTTATTACGGCGTAGACGGTCTTTTTATCTTTCACAAAAACAGCGTATTCCATATCTTTTACAAAATTCACGGCATCAGCCATAGCCACGATTATATCTTCTATGTAATCCAAAAATTCCTCTTTCATACGTTTACAACTTCTTCTAAGATACGTTTTCCTATCCTTGGTTTAAGGGTATGTTTTTCAACTAGATCTACTTTAACTCCTAGAACTTCACTTAAATAATTCTCCAATCCAATAAAGTCTAAAAGGCTCAGGCTTGCTGATTCCTCAAACTCAACCAAAATATCAACATCACTTCTCTTTTTTTGTTTTCCTCTGACGTAAGAACCGAAAATACCTATCTCTTTAACCTCATATTTTTGTTTCAATCCTTCCTTATGCTTGGCTAAAGTGTTTTTTATCTCCTCAAATGTTGTCATATTTCTCACTATTAAACTATAGACTGAATAAGTTAAGCCTTATCCTTTAGTCCCTGCCAGAAGTAATAGAGTGCGGTCGCCGGGATTTGAACCCGGGTCGTCAGCGTGGGAGGCTGATGTCCTAGCCAAGCTAGACTACGACCGCACAAGCACATATCACAAACAAAACAAAACTTAAACTTTTAGCCATTTCTCCATAAGCCTATAGCAAAATTGTTATCTCCAACCAACTAGAAAAGAACACACAACAGGAGAAAGACGCTTCATGCCCAAAAACTTCACCTACGCAAACGCAGGAGTAAACCGCGAACAACGCAAAGAATCCAAAAAAGCACTAAAAACACTACAGCAAACCTACAAGTACAGCACACGTGGCCCAATAGTCCACTTGCCCTATGGAAACATCTTCCCCATAAGCCAAAACACCTACTTGGACCTCGCCATCGAAGGCGTAGGCACCAAAGTCCTACTGGCACAGTTAGCAGAAAAATACGACGCCATAGGCATAGACGCCGTAGCGATGGCTGTGAACGATGTTATCCGTTCAGGCGCCACGCCGCTCGCCATCGCCGACAACATCCACGCCCAAACCAGCAACCCTGTCCTTGTAGGAGAATGGCTGAAAGGCATCGCCAAAGGCGCGGCAGAAGCAGAATGCCCAGTCACCAGCGGAGAAATAGGCGACGTAGCCGAAATCATAAAGGGTTTATCGGAAGGCAAAGGCTTCGACATGATAATCGCCGCCATAGGCCAAGTCAACACATCACGAATAATCACGGGAAAAAACATCAAACCCGACGACCCGATAATAGGCTTAAGAAGCAGTGGGCTGCACAGCAACGGCATAAGCCTCGCAAGAAAAATCCTCTTCAAACGCTGGAGCGGAAAATACGAGCCAAACGCTGTGCCAAACGGATTTGACAGAGAAATAGTCCAAGAAGTGCTAGAACCCACCAAAATCTACGTGAAACCCCTCCTCAAAACAGCAGAAGCGGTTAAAATTAAAGCAGCCGTACACATAACAGGCGACGCCTACCTAAAATTCAACAACCTCACCCGCTTCTCGCCTGGCATAGGCTTCGACTTCGACAACTTCAAACCTCAACCCATCTTCGGCTTAATCCAAAAAACCGCGCGTGAACTTGGCTTCTCAATCGCAGATGAGGAGATGTTTAAAACCTTCAACATGGGCTGGGGTTTCGCCATAATCGTGGACAAAACAGATACAGACAAAGCCATGAGCATTCTGGAAAAAACTGGAGCCCAACCTGAACAAATAGGAAAAGTCACAAGCAAGGAAAAAATAGAAATTCGCCACAAAAGCAAGAAAATAGTTCTGGCATAACTTTGCACAGGTTAATGATGAAAGCGTTTAAATCCCCTACGCTTAACATTTAGCCCATGAAATACCGCGCGAAAATAGAAGTCAGCCTCAAACCTGGCCATAGCGACCCAGAAGGCGAAACCGCAGCACGCTTGCTAAAAGAACTCGGCTACGCCGTTGACGCTGTAAACGTGAGCAAAGTCTACAACATTCTCCTCGAAGCGCAAACACCAAAAGAAGCCAAAACGAAAGCTGAAGAAATGTGCAGACGGCTGTTGGCGAACCCGACAAAAGACAGCTACACAATCGCCCTTGAGGAGCAAAAATGAGCATTAACCTCTACGTCCGCAGGAAAACCGCTTTTTCCCTGTTCGAAATCAGCGCGCTCGAAGCAGCCGACAGCCAACTGCAGGAAATCAGCAGTGAACTGGGTTTAAGCTTAAACCTGCAAGAAATGAAAGCCATCCAAGCCCACTTCAAAAAGAAGAAAAGAAACCCAACCGACGTGGAACTCCAAACCATAGCGCAAACGTGGTCTGAACACTGTTTCCACAAAACGTTCAAAGGCAAAATACGCATGGGCAACAGGGAAATCAGCAGCCTCTTCAAAACGTACATTGCAAAAGCCACAGAAGAAATCAACTCGCGCTGGTGCTTCTCCGTTTTCGAAGACAACGCAGGCATAATCCGCTTCGACAAAGGCTACGGAATAGCCGCCAAAGTCGAAACCCACAATCACCCGTCCGCTGTGGAGCCCTTCGGCGGCGCAGCCACAGGTGTGGGCGGCGTAATCCGCGACATTCTAGGTGTCTGGGCAGACCCAATCGCGTGCACTGATGTTTTAGGCTTCGGACCCTTAAATTATGATTACGCCAAGCTTCCGGCAGGCGTGAAGCACCCGAAATACGTGTACATGGGTGTAACAGCGGGCATAAGCGCGTACGGCAACAACATGGGCATCCCCACCGTGAACGGCGCCATATACTTTGACGACAGCTACACTGGAAACGTAACAGTCTACTGCGGATGCATAGGGCTGTTGCCGCTTAAAAAGTTCAGAAAAAACGCCAAACCAGGCCACGTAATCCTTCTAGCAGGCGGAAAAACAGGCCGCGATGGGATTCACGGCGTAACCTTCGCTTCCGCTGAACTGACAGAAAAATCAGAAGAAGTTTCCAGGCCCGCTGTGCAGATTGCAGACCCAATTGAGGAGGAGAAACTGAAACGCGCCATAATCGAAATTCGAGACCGCGAACTCGCTTCGGCAATAACGGACTTGGGTGGAGGTGGATTATCATCCGCTGTTGGCGAAACCGCAAAAAAGTTCAGCTGCGGCGCAACAGTGGACCTTGAAAAAGTGCCTTTGAAATATCAGGGCTTGGCGCCTTGGGAAATTTACATTTCAGAGTCCCAAGAAAGAATGCTTCTAATCGTTCCGCCTGAAAACCTTGAAAAGGTCTTGGAGATTTTCGAAAAGGAAGACGTTGAAGCCACTGCCATAGGAAAACTCACGCAGGAAGCACGGTTACAGCTTTGTCATCAAAGCGCATTAGTCGCGGACATGGACATGCCCTTCCTGTTTGAACCGCCAGAAAGCGTGAAAAACGCAACGTGTGAAAACGCCCGCTTTGAAGAGCCAGTGTTTCCCGAACCCGAAAACCTGACGGAACCTCTCCTTCAGCTGCTGTCTTCGCCAAACATCGCCAGCAAAGAAAGCGTAATACGCACTTATGACCACGAGGTGAAAGGAAACACCGCCCTGAAACCCTTGCAGGGCGAATATGGCGGACCAAATGATGCAGCCGTCATAAAGCCTCTTGATAATTCGTGGAAAGGCATAGCCATCTCGTGCGGCATGAACCCGAACTACGGAAAAATCGACGCTTATTGGATGGCAGCTTCAGCCATAGATGAAGCTTTAAGGAATAACGTGGCAGTTGGCGGACGAAGAGTAGCCCTTCTCGACAATTTCACGTGGGGCAACCCTGAAAAAACAGAAAGACTCGGCTCTCTCGTGAGGGCGTGCGAGGCGTGCTACGACTTCGCCACTGCTTTTAAGGCGCCGTTCATTTCGGGAAAAGACAGCCTTTACAACGAGTCTCCGCTCGGTCCAGTTACGCCAACGCTCCTAATAACAGCCGTGGGCGTTGTTCCAGACATACGCTTAACCGTCTCAATGGACACGAAGATGCCGGGCAACGCGCTCTACATTGTTGGTCAGACCTTCAAGGAGTTGGGCGGTTCAGAATACTACAAGCTCTACGGGCACGTTGGGAAATCGGTGCCGAAAGTGCGCGGGGCACAAGCCAGAAAAACATTCAGAGCAGTAACTAAGGCTATTGATTTAGGCTTTGTCAAAGCGTGCCACGACCTTTCAGAAGGCGGTTTAGCGGTGGCTGCGGCGGAGATGGCGTTGGCAGGCGGAGATGGCGTTGAGTTGGATTTGAGAAAAGTGCCATGCAAAGCGGTGAACCGCGATGATTTTGTGTTGTTTTCAGAGTCAAACAGCCGCTTTCTGGTGGAAGTTTCGGAGAAATCAAAAGAAGACTTTGAAACTCTGATGAAGGGAAAGATTTGTGCTAAAATAGGCTGGGTCACCAAAAATCCAAAATTAATCGTTTACGGGTTGGATGGCGCCGTCGTGGTAAATGCTGCGCTCACCGATTTGCGTAGGAGTTGGAAAGAGACCTTAAGCAGCGGGGTGCAATCGTGAAGCGGGAAGAAATAAAAGTCTGCGTTGTTCGCGTGGGCGGAACTAACTGCGATTCAGAAACGCAACGCGCTTTTCGAGAGTTGGGCGTTCAGGCTGAAACTTTGCACTTGAACGAGCTAATTAAGCGCGGAAAACTCATGAATTATCAGCTTCTGGTTTTTCCCGGCGGCTTCTCGTTTGGGGATTACGTGCGCGCCGGCGTTATATGGGCACGGTGGTTGTCAGCAAAGTTGGGTAAAGAGTTGAAAGCCTTTGTTGGAGAGAACAGGCTGATTTTGGGCATTTGCAACGGCTTTCAGGTTCTCGTGGAGTATGGTCTGCTCCCTGGCTTTGACGGAGTAAGCGCTTATCCTGAAGCCACTCTCGCCACGAACATTCCGCAGGGCTATAACTGCCGCTGGGTCTACCTCAAACAGGAAAACAAGGGAAAATGCGTATTCACAAGTAAAATTCCTAAGAGCAAAGTGCTTCGGATACCCGTTGCTCATTCGGAGGGAAGGTTCCTGTTCCCGAAAGAGAAAGAACAGAAGCTGCTTGAAAGGCTTTACGAGGATGACTTACTGGTTTTCAGGTATTGCAGCAAAAACGGCGATTACGCGGAAGGCTGCTTCCCCACAAACCCGAACGGCTCTTTCCACGACATCGCGGGAATCTGCAATCGGGAAGGAACGATATTTGGTTTGATGCCGCATCCTGAAAGAGCGCTTTACTGGTGGCAACAGCCCGACTGGACGAGACAAGAGCAGATGCCGCAGTATGGCGATGGAAAACTAATTTTCGAAAGCCTGATTGAGCACTTAACCAAGAAGTTCTAAGTCCTTGGCAACGGGAAGCCCTGCTCTCGCGCCCATCTTCATGATGCATCTTGAAGCCACGAAATTGCCAAGTCTGCCGCACTCGTAAAGGCTCTTGTCATTGAGTAAGCCGTAAAGGAAGCCAGCGCAAAAAGCGTCACCAGCGCCAGTTGTGTCCACAACTTTCACTTTGAAGGCTTCTATCAAATGTCGTTCGCGGCCATCTGTAACGTAACACCCGTGACCGCCGAGTTTTACAGCCACTATTTTAACGCCTCTGCCAACCAGAAAATCCGCGCCTTTGCAATAATCAGTTTTACCCGTTAAGAGTTCAAGCTCACCAGCGTTAGGCACCAAAACATAACTCTTTCTTATTATAGGTTCCAGCTGAGCCAAACCTCTTCTCGCATACAACATGCCTGGGTCGAAGCTGACTTTGACAATGTGCGGAAGCGTTTCCAAGAGTTTTTTCTGTGTTTGGAAGGATTTTTCGCCGACAAATGAGGTTAAGTGCAAAAAGCGTGCTTGCGAAGCGTATTCGACGTTTATCTCATCAAACGTTATTGTGTCGTTAACGCCTGAATCGATGTGCAGAGCTCGTGCGCCTTTCTTGTCTACGAAACCTATGACTGAGCCGCTTCTGCCATGCTTTGCACGGATTACGCCGTCAATGTCAACGCCTTCCTTGCAGAAATCTGCAAGCAGCAAATCGCCCTCTTTATCACAACCAACTTTGCCGATAAAGCCCACTTTGCACCCGAGCCTTGCCAAGCCGACTGTGGTGTTTGCGGCTGAGCCTCCGCAGGCTTCCGCATAGCTTTCTATGAAGCTTTCTTCTTCCGCACCTGCGATTCTGTTTACCTTGAAGAGTTTATCCACATTAAGCGCGCCAAAACCGATAACATCAAAGCGATTCATGAAAACAGCTCACGCAAGTAAATCTTAAACTCGCCCAGTTTCCCACCGTAGTTCCCAGCAGAAACGCGCACTACGCCGTCAACGTTTAACACAGCCTCGATTCCAGCTTTCACGGCTTCTTTGACAGACTCAATTGAAACGCCGTTGATTACTATTTCTGGAATATAGCGCACGCCTTCAGGAACCATAGAGGCTTTACCCAACCTCTGCTTAAGAGACGGACAATACGGATGATTCGTCGTGGGGCCTATCCATGGAAAACGAGTTTCAGGCTTCGAACCAGCGGAACAAACATCAAAAGGGGTGACTACGCCGCTCACTTTGTGTATAGCTTCTAAGGCTTTTTCTCCTGCTTTTTTTAGAGCTGTTTTTGTTTTGCACATAACCCAGAAGTTGGCGCCCATGACGCCGTGAGCATAACCCAGATACCGTTCAATGATGAAGTCGGGAACCATAATGGGCACAACGATGACCTCTCGACCATAGCGCTTTTCAACCCACTCGTAACCGTCGCCACAGTGTCCTATACGCGTCATCATGTCCAGTTTTCCTTCAGCATTGGGCAACGCGTCGAAAACCGCTGTGAAGGGCTTGACGAGTATGTCTTGGCGAATTCTGTAAGAAAGTTCGGTTTCAAACTTCTTCAAAGAATCAGCAAGGGATGTTTTGCGGTCGGTTGCTCCCCAGAACTGCAGCAATGCGCCTTTGCGATGGTCAAGAGTTTCCTTTTCGCTCAGCCATTTCTCAACGCCGCCTTCCACTCTGCCTATGACCACAGAAGGCGTAGCCGTTGAATCCTCCGCCGCCATGCGCAGCGTCCGCGCATCGTCAGCCGTGACGATTACTCGGCAAAAGATTCCTGTAAAGGCTTCGGCGTAAGTGTCTTCGATTTCAACTTTAGCTACCATTTATCCGAGTCTCCCGATGGCTTCTCCCCTAACCCTTTTCCTAAATTCGCTGCTCTCTTTCGCTAGCGTTTCCATATTTTCAGGTGTTACTATTTGAACTTTGAGCAAAGCCTCGGGATACAAAGCGAGAAGTCTGTCAAGCAGTGGCTGGCTAACCGCGCTTTTTCGCAGAGTTCTATGGTTCCAGTTTTCCAGCACCTGCAAGGTTTGCAGCTTTCCAAAGTTGCAGAAGAGGTCGGCGACAACGGCTGTTGCTATGCTGTTTTCGGATAACACCGCGACCTCAGCGTTTTTTATGGCGTACTGGTTGCCGTTAAAAGAAACAGTTAAGCCGCCACTGTCTCTCACGAGCTTGAAGGCTTCCACGTCGGTTATGCTATCGC
>Ga0209521_10000146_pt1 | contig 46777 bp, 48 predicted proteins | sample Rifsed19ft4_FD_184016 | JGI IMG/M metagenome (GOLD analysis project Ga0209521, IMG submission 184016) | Soil microbial communities from Rifle, Colorado, USA - sediment 19ft 4 (version 2) | ecosystem: Environmental > Terrestrial > Deep subsurface > Rock core/Sediment | place: Rifle, Colorado...
GGATGGCGAAGGCAATTTCAAGGATAAACTTGATTTGAACCTGAAAAAAATTCAGAACCTCAGGTATGGCGAAAATCCGCATCAAAAAGCTTCTTATTATAAATACGAAGGTAAGGGTACGGATAATTTTGCAGGTGCAAGACAGCTTCAGGGTAAGGAATTATCCTATAATAATATTCTGGACGGGAATGCCGCATTTGGGGTTGTCAGGGAATTTGCCATCCCCTGCGTTGCGGTAATAAAACATAATAACCCATGCGGCGCGGCTGTTGCTCAATCCGTCATAGAAGCGTATAGGAAAGCACATGAGTGTGATCCGGTTTCGGCTTTCGGTGGGGTTATTGCCTGCAATACAAAATGGACGGTAGATGCGGCCCGGTTTATGCTGGATAAATATATAGAAGTGCTTATCGCTCCGGACTTCGATGAAGAAGCTCTTAAAATCTTTGCTGAAAAGCAGAACTTAAGAATCCTTAAGATGGATTTTAAACTGGACGCCTATATAAACAATTTGAAATCGGATGGTTTCAAGCTGGAAAAAGTGGACCTAAAAAGCGTAGACGGCGGGATACTGCTGCAGGATCTGGATGAAGGGATCGACAGCAGAAAGAATATGAAAGTAGTCACGACTGTTGAGCCGGAACCTGACCAGTGGGACGATCTTCTATTTGGATGGCAGATAGCAAAGAGCGTCAAATCCAATGCAATAGTTCTGGCTACTGGCGGCAGTACCGTAGGTATTGGCGCCGGGCAGATGAGCAGGATAGATGCTGCAGAAATAGCCGTAAAGAAATCAGGCGGAAGATGCAATGGTTCGGTCATGGCTTCAGATGCATTTTTCCCATTTGAAGATGTAGCAGAGCTTGCGGCTAAAAATGGAATTAAGGCAATAATCCAACCAGGTGGTTCCATAAGGGACAAGGAAGTCATTGAAAGCTGTAATAAAAATAAAATCCCAATGATATTTACCGGGAAAAGACATTTTAGGCACTGAGTTCATATTATATGAAGATAAAATAAAAAATCCCCTTTGTATTTTATTTACAAAGGGGATTTTTATTGAACGACTTATTGTATTGTGGGCCCTAATCCCTGGGGCTCTCCTATTTTTAATTCATCACCTGAAATCTTCGTACCTTTACTATCTTTGATATCCGGTTTTGAAGGATACCGTTCCAGGGTATGCTTGATTACATCATCGATATTTTCCACAAATTCCAGTTTTAACCCATCTAATATACTCTTGGGTATCTCATCAAGGTCCTTCTTATTTTTTTCAGGTAATACTACTTTTCTCAATCCTGCTCTTTTTGCAGCCAGTAATTTTTCTTTAAGCCCACCGATTGGAAGAACTCTTCCTCTCAGGGTTATTTCTCCGGTCATACCCACGTCTCTCAATACTGGTATTCCGGTGAATGTCGATACCAGAGACGAAGTGATTGCTACACCAGCAGATGGACCATCTTTTGGTATTGCTCCTGCAGGGACGTGAATATGTATATCGGATTTACTGAATAAATCATCGTCTATTCCAAAAGCTTTTGCCCTTGAATGTATATAGCTTATTGCTGCTTTTGCAGATTCCTGCATCACATCGCCAAGTTTACCGGTAAGTATCAATTCACCGCTTCCCTTATAGTGAGTGGATTCAATAAGCAGTATGTCTCCGCCTACCGGAGTATAAGCCAGACCAGTTGCTACTCCGACTCTATTCTTGTCTTCGATTTCACTGGGCAGGACTCTCGAAATACCAAGATAATTTCTTACCCTTTCGGCACTTATATTTTTGGAATACTCTTTTCCTTCAACTATTTCTCTGGCGATTTTTTTACAGATATTTGCTATTTCTCGCTCCAGGTTTCTTACACCGGCTTCCCTGGTATATTCCTCGATTATCAAGCATATAGCTTCACTGTCAAATTTCACATTATATTTTTCAATGCCCTGCTCCTTTAACTGCTTTGGAATCAGGAATTTTTCAGCTATGTGTATCTTTTCCTCTGAACTATAACCGGGTATCTCGATGATTTCCATTCTGTCTCTCAATGCAGGATGTATAGTATCCAGTATATTAGCTGTTGTTATGAACATCACATTTGATAGATCGAATGGTACTTCAAGGTAATGATCTCTGAATGAATTATTTTGTTCGGGATCAAGTACTTCAAGCAATGCTGATGATGGGTCGCCTCTATAATCAGCTCCCACCTTATCGACTTCATCCAGCATGAAGACCGGGTTATTTGTTCCAACCTGAGTAAGTCCCTGGATTATTCTTCCGGGAAGTGCTCCTACATATGTTCTTCGGTGTCCCCTGATCTCGGCCTCATCTCTTATACCTCCAATGGACATTCTGATGAATTTTCTTCCAAGAGACTTGGCTATGGATTGCCCAAGAGAAGTTTTACCAACACCCGGAGGACCAACGAAGCAGAGTATGGGGCCCTTCGTAGTTTTACCCTTTAGTTTTCTTACTGCAAGGTAATCAAGAATATGAGTTTTTACTTTTTCCAGATCGTAATGATCCCCATCCAGTATTTTCTTTGATTTTTTCAAATCCAGAATATCTTTGGTTTTTTCGGACCAGGGAACATCCAGCATTGTTTCTACATAAGTTCTCACATAAGAATATTCAGGAGACATGCTGGGGATATTTTCCAGTCTTTCTATTTCCTTTAATACTTTATCTTTGGCTTCTTTTGGCAGCTTTTTCTTTTGCAATTTTTTATCGATCTCTTTGGTCAATGCAATAGATTCATCAGATTCACCAAGTTCGTTTTTTATTGCTTTAAGCTGCTGACGTAGATAATATTCTCTCTGGGTTTTTCCGACTTCTTTTTGGACTTTATCTCTTATCTGAGACTGAACCTCGAATTTTTTTAATTCTTCACCCAGATATTCTGTTAATTTCCTTAACCTTACTTTAAGATCGCTTTCTTCCAGTATCTTTTGCTTTTGTTTTGTGCTCGAAAGCAGATATGAAGCAAATAAATCAGTCTGGATTTCTGGTTTGGAAATATTGGTTGCTGCTACTACAAAAGCAGTAGGCAGTGGAATACCCAGCTGAATAAATTTTTCAACCTGCATTCTGACAGTCGTATTGAGATTCTCTGTTTCATTGTCTTCGATCAAAGGTATTTCCTTAAGAACTTCGGTAACTGCTCTGAAATAAGGTTCCGTCTGAGTAAAATATTTTATTTTTACCCTGGAAATTCCTTCGACAACACATTTGATTTCGTTCTCAGATATATTTGCAACCTGTTTTATGGCGCAGGCAGTTCCGACTTCATATAAATCTTCTTTTCCCACCAGTTCTTTGTTTTCTTCTTTTTGTGCCACTACAACTATGATCTTGTGTTCCCTGGACGCACTTTTAACGGCTTCCAGAGAATTTTTTCTGCCTACTACCAGAGGTGTTGCCAGAAATGGAAATACAACACTATTCTTTAATGAAAGGAGAGGTAACTCCTTCGGTATATTTATTCTATCGATATCCTTATTAAGTTTTTTTTCTTCGGCAATCATTTTTTTCAACTCCTATTTTTTAATTTCTCTATATCTTCAATATATATTCTACACCAATAAAAAAGTTTCTTTATAACATATCTTTTAATCCTTTTAGCCAATCCGAATGTAGTCTATATTATTTAGTCTTTTAATTATAACAAAAATTTTCTGAAAATACTAAAATTATTTTCGTTATTTAGTAAATTCTAATTTCACTTTAAGTGAAATTTATTTTATATTTTATACACCTATTTTCTGGCAAAGTCAAGTTTTTATATACAGATTAGATAGCGAGTAAAGATAAAAGATTGAATAGTTGGATAACACAAATGAAATTATGCTTTATAAGACCTAAAGCATTAATAACCTAATTTCTTTAGTTTATTTTCATCGAGACCGAAGTAGTGGCCCAATTCATGTAGGATTACTCTTCTGATATTTTTTTCCAGCTCTTCATCATTGCGGCTTACATCTTCCAGTGTTTTTTTGTAAATGGTTATTTTATCGGGTAAAATATTTGATCTCCCTGATTTTAATGTAGCAGGGACTCCCTGGTAAAGACCGAGCGTGTACCTGTTTCGTGTATCTTTTTTATTTTTTAGAGCTGGGTCCATATCTCCATCCTCGATTACAATACTTAAATTTTCTATTTTATCCTTGAATTTATCGGGGATACTCTGCAAAGTATTTGTTATTATTTCTTCGAATCTATCTCTTTCCATTTTTTAAAGAAAAAAATCGTTATATTAATACCGTAATAAAATACCATAAAATAAAATATATATGAACAATAGGATATGGGATTAATATAAAGTATATATGTGAAAGATTTTAGATCATACAATAATCGGAAACAAGACATTATTGTTATATGATACAGGTGCTGGGGGTCTTATAGAAGGAATTCTTTATGCAGCTATGACTTTTTACCACCTGATAGTAGAATTGAAACCTATACGTCTGCTAAACATTAAAAGTGTTCTGAATATTTTTTTGAATATACTGGCATTAAAAAATCTTTTTCTCATTTTAACCTTTAAGTTTTTTTTTGTTCCTGTTATACATACTAATTCTGGTTAATTAAAGGTTACGAAATTATTACATTTTGTACTATAATATCTGCGGTATCGTCTACTAATTATGCTGTTATAGTATTAAATTACTATTTTATATGCTAATTATAACATATCAGTATTAATATTCTAATAAATTTTATAATTTAAATAAATATTTATTTTTTAGAAGTCGGTTTTCTATCTTCTGAACAATATTCTGGTAAATAATGGATTACTAAATCAATCTACGATATTGCCCTGAAATGGATTCCGGTCAGGGAGAAACCAATTGCATAAGGGAAAAGAGAAGGCCGCCTGAAAAGACTCCATAAAATCAATTTCCAGTAGTAGGGTCTTCCTTTTTGTTTAATGCCAAGCCACCAGATCGAGCCAATAAGTGCCCTTATGTGATAGATGCGAATTTTTTTTGTCTTTCTTTTGGCCGGCCTGTATTCTTTGAGAAAAGTCTTGACTCTCTCATAATAAGCCTTTGGAGTATAAATAGTAGATAATACTTTCTTATGGCCGTTTATAAGAACATTTTTATCCATTCTGGGAGTGAAATTCAAACCTGCGATTCTAGTATTATTGCCTGATGTTCTTTTAACCAATCGTTTTGTCTCTTTTAACCTCTGATATAATCTGGTTTTTGGCAGCGCGGTAAGCAGACCGACCATAGCGGTTACTATTCCGCTTTTCTGGATGAATTCGATCTGACGCTGGAAAATCGATATTTTGTCACTATCGAAACCTACTATAAATCCGCCCTGAACTTCCATACCGGCATTTTGAATTAATTTTACCGATTCTATCAGGTTTCTATTTTTATTTTGAAGCTTGCCGCATTCTTCCAGACCGCCTGCGTCGGGTGTCTCGATTCCTATAAATACGGCTGTAAAGCCCGCCTGTACCATTAATTCCATGAGATCATTATCATCAGCGAGGTTAATCGAAACCTGAGTGTTGAAACTGAAAGGATATTTTTTATTTTTCTGCCATTCTATAATCAGAGGCAGATATTCTTTTTTAAGCATAGCTTTGTTTCCAATAAAATTATCATCTACAAAGAATACACCGGCACGCCATCCTCTTTTATAAAGAGCTTCCAGTTCATCGGTCAATTGTTCCTTGCTTTTAAACCGGGGAATTCTTCCATTCAATTGCACCACGTCACAGAATTCGCAGTTAAAAGGACAGCCCCGGGAGAGTTGAATACACAATGAATTATAATTTTTAGTCTTAATAGAATTCCAGTCCGGAATAGCAATTTTTTTAATATCGGGGAATTCGTTACCGGAGTAAATTTTCTTAAGAGTACCTTTTTCTAAATCCCCGACAAATTCCGAAAAGGTATTTTCTATTTCCCCTAAAAAGATATGATCCACATCAGTAAATTCTTCCCAACCGGTAGTAAAGAGGGGTCCGCCGCCAACGATAGGTTTTTTGAATTTCTTAATCTTATTTATTACTCTCCTGGTCGATTCTTTTTGTACGATCATCGCGCTTATAAAAATGTAGTCCGCCCATTTGATATATTCATCTTTTAAAATATCCGTATTCATATCAACCAGTTTTTTCTCCCAGCTATCGGGAAGCATGGCACCAACAGTTAATAAACCCAGAGGAGGGTAAGCAGCTTTTTTACCTAATATTTTTAAAACTTTCTTAAAGCTCCAGAATGTTTCTTCATAATCCGGATAAACAAGTAAAATTTTCATTATAAGTTTTCTCTTTTCTTTCTAATTTTCAGTATGTTCCCACTTTAGGTTTCAGTCATTCTGACAGAATGCATAATTAATGTAAAGCAAACAGGTTTTCTAGCAGGTGCTTTTGGTAAGTAATTGCTTTGATATTATAAACGGTATTTTTGAATTAAAGTTGCAAAATACTTAGAATAGACTTCGATTAGATATCTTTACCAATTGAAAATCCTTTTCCCAGTTTTTTACCAGTTCCAAGGTATTCTCTTTTGGCCGGATCAAAAAAGAATGGTCTTAATTTATCGATATCCGGAAAACCGGATGAATCGAGTATTGATTCTTCCGCTTTTATATCCATAATCTCTCCGATAAACTGTGTATGAAGTCCTATCTCAATTACCTTTAATAAGTTACATTCGAGAACCAGGGGGAATTCCATGCCATAAGGAGCATCTACCAAATCGCTTTTTTGCGGGGTAATACTTGTTTGTGTAAATTTATCTTTATTTCTTCCGGACACGATGCCATAATAATCGGCTTTCTTTACCATATTCTCGGAAAGTATGTTTATAGTAAAAGCTTTCCTCTGCATTATGTTGCCATGCGTATAAGTGGCCTTTCGCATTGAAATAGCAACACAGGGAGGAACGGAACAGCAGATCCCTCCCCATGCAACAGCTGCCAGATTTGGTTTTTCATGATCATCGTAGGTTCCTATTATAAGAACAGGGGTAGGGTAAAGAATGGTCTTCGGCCCAAGTGATTTTTTCATGATTTTCCTTTCAATAAAATTGATTTTATTACTTATCCATAAATTAAGGATTCAAGTAGTTTAAATTTTTTCTAAGATATTCTAAAAATATTTTAAGTAAAAAATGGTCGATTCTCAATGTCATAAATCAGCCTGATGGTTTAAAGCTATCATGAATTAAACAAAATATAAAAAACTATTGACAACATGTATATTATTATATATATTTAGTTCATAAAACTATTCATTTAGTTAATTATTATTTATATAATAAAGTGGAAAGAAAAAATCTAAAACTTAAAAACGATTTGAGGAGATGCCGGTTTGAGCATCATGAGATTTCCCAGCAGGAACTGGCAAACGCTGTTGGTGTTACCCGCCTTACCATTCACTCAATTGAAAAGGGAAAATTCAATCCATCTGTTCTACTGGCATTGAAAATAGCCAGATTTTTTAAAAAACCTGTTGATGAAATATTTTACCTTGAAGAGGAGTAATAAAGGAGTGTAAAAAAAATGAAACGACTATTAAAAATAAGCAATACCACCACATTGATTTTATGTTTGATTTCGATTGCAGGCCTTATATTCACAAACACTTTCTTTTTAATGCTCAGGGATAAAATAGTCAATATGGGAAACGTCGAAAGTTTTATGAATAAGTTTTCGATTCCGGTTGCCTTAGTATACTGTATTTTCGTTTTATTTCATTTGTCTGCCATGTTTACTCTGATACTGCAGTTAAACTTTTTTAAAAGAGAAAATTTCCTTCGTGCCTTTCTATTTTTTACCGGTACCGTTTCTCTGCTGATGCTGCTTGGAGACTTCGCGCTTGCGAGCGACATCTCGAAAGAATATATATTTGGATTACCGGGTGAGTTTAACATTCTTTTTGTCAGTCAGGCGCTTCATTTTGTTTTTTATATTCTCATGATTGTCCTCCTTATATTAACCAGAAAGTCGATTTTGAAAAAGAGCGAAGAGGTTGTCTTGAAAGACGATTCTATATTTATCAATGCACAATATATAGGAATATTGAGTGGAATTTCAGGTTTGATTCTGATTACAATTTTTTCTGTCTTATCCTTGACGGTATATCCATTACCGTCATGGGCTATAGATGCAGGTGTTGTCGTAATAAGTCTCGTAGCTGTAATTCCGTATGTCCTGATAGTTTTATACTGGCTGGTAATCAAACTAAACGAAAGGATAACCGAATGGTATGATGAAAAGCAGTACCAGGATATAACAAGGGCAAGTCTTGTTACTCTTGTAGCGTCTGTAATTATAATGGCACTGATCTTTATTGCTCAATATTTTGTAAGTTCTCTTAATTTTTTCAACGAAATCTGGTTTCCTTTTTATATATTTCTGGTTTTGCTGCTGTTTTCAGCAAGTACTTTATATTTCAATAAAAAAGGTCCGGACCTGGTTTCCAGGGAAGGTAATATAGACTTATCCAAAAGAAACAAAAATTTAGGGCTGGCCGTCTTGATAGGCGGTTATCTGACTCTTGTATTCTGGCTGCTCACGATTCTCCTGAGTGTCGAGATAGGTTTGGGCTGGGAAAGCTATATTGCTATGGGATTTTTCGGACTACTAATGATAGCATCAGGTATTTTGTTCCTTTTAAGTCTGGTCTTTAATATCATAGAATCAAGGGAAAATAAACGTATGTCAAGAGGTCTGATATTTACTATTGTCAGTTTTCCGCCTATTGCATTCTGCTATATGGCAATATTTATAAAGGCACTTACCGAGGGGCATTAATAATTTATGGAGTCTAGAAAGGAAAACAAACATTTCTTAGAAAAACAAATGATTCATGGAAAGCACTCCCTGTTTAAATCATTCGAATATTCGGCAAGAGGTTTTGCAAGAGTGGCCCTTACCCAGAGAAGTTTCAGGATACAACTTTTGATACTTGTTTTGACTGTGATAGCAGGTTTTATATTCCATATATCCAATACCGAGTGGTTATTTATTATTCTGATAAGCGGTATGGTACTTTCCATGGAAATGATAAATACAGCTTTGGAATCAATAATAGATCTGATGATCGAAGAATACAGGATACATGTAAAACATATAAAAGATATTACAGCAGGAGCAGTATTGATCTCATCCTTGATTGCGTTTATTGGCGGACTGATAATATTTATACCCCATTTCCTGGCACTATTTTAAACATCAACGGGAATTCTTCAAGATAATACTCTATCTGCGGATACAAAAAAGACAATCATGACTTTACAGGCAAGAATGCAGGCAAGAATGCGGTTTTTGGTCCAATAATTTAAGATTTATGGTGAAATATATGATTTTTTATATATAATATAGCAATAATTGATTAAGTATTAGTTAGATGAGGAATAATATGGCTAAATCAAACCATTATGAAATTGCAGTTATACCTGGTGACGGTACAGGTCCGGAAGTTATAGCGGAGGGTAAAAAGGTTCTTGAAGCTGCAGGTAAAAAGCATGGTATAAGTTTTGAATTTCACGATTATGATTTCGGAGGAGATAGGTACTTAAAAACGGGGGAGACACTTCCGGATTCTGCTGCAGAAGAGCTGAAAAGATTCAAATCTATATATCTCGGTGCTATAGGACATCCTGATGTGCCGCCGGGAGTTTTAGAGGTGGGCATTTTACTTAAATTAAGATTTGTGCTGGACCAGTATATAAATCTGAGACCGGTAAAACTATACCCTGGAGTCGATTGTCCATTAAAGGATAAAAAACCGGAAGATATAGATTTTATAGTCGTAAGGGAAAATACCGGTGATATGTATGCCGGTCAGGGCGGGGTAACTAGAAAAGGAACACCTTACGAAGTTGCGACCCAGGTGATGGTTTATGACAGACAGATGGTCGACAGATGCCTTAAGTATGCCTTTGATCTTGCCAGGGCAAGAAAAGAAGAGGGAAAACCGGGAAAACTCACCCTGGTCAATAAAACAAACGTGCTTGTTTATGTCGGTGATCTCTGGTATAGAGCGTTTATGGAAATGGCCAGAGATTATCCGGATATCCGGACCGATTATAATCATATCGATGCTGCCTGTATGTGGACCGTAAAAAATCCGGAATGGTATGATGTCATGGTCACAACCAATATGTTTGGGGACATAATCACCGATCTGGGAGCAATGGTCCAGGGAGGTATGGGAATCGCAGCAGGGGGAAATATAAATCCATACGGGACTTCCATGTTCGAACCCATAGGAGGTTCCGCTCCAAAATATACGGGCATGAATGTAATAAATCCACTGGCTGCTATAGAAGCCGGAAGAATGATGCTCAATCATCTGGGAGAAAAGGAAGCGGCAAAATCCATAGAGGAAGCCGTAGCATATGCCTGTACCCAATTAAAAAGTCTTAGTGCAGGAAAAATGGGCTACAGTACCACGGAAGTAGGAGATATGGTAGCAGGTTATATTAATAAAAAATAATCTACGAATAATCATTATTTATTAAATGAACCTGCTATTTATGATAAAATAATCAAAAGTTTAAAAATCAACGAATCGAAAAAAATCAATGTCATTTAAAACAGATAAGGAAGGGAAAACAAATGGATTATATCCTGGGAGTTGACGGAGGAGCGTTTAAGACGCTTGTAAGAATTGCCGATCTGTCAGGAAAAGCAATAATAGAAACCAAAGCAGGATCAAGTAATTACAAAAGCATTGGACCCGAACTGGCAAAAGACAATATCAACAAAGCAATTCTCGAAGCTATAGATAAATTGAATAATTCAGATGTAACTTTCAAGAGCGCCTGCTTTGGAATGGCCGGAAATAATACAACTAAAGATAAGAATAATTTTAAGAATATAATCTTAAATAATGAGATCAAATGTTATTTCAATCCTTCGAAAACTTTTATATATAATGATACCAGGATAGGGCTCGCAGCAGGCAGCGACAATAAAAACGGGATAATAATAATCTGTGGTGCCGGTTCAAATTGTTTCGGTGTAAATGAACACGGCAAAGAAGCTAAAGCTAATGGATGGGACTATATACTGAGCGATGAGGGAAGCGGATACGAGATCGGAAGAAAAGCGCTTAGAGCGATAATGAAAGCATATGACGGGAGAGGTGATGCCACCCTCCTGACCAAAGCGATACTGAATGAGCTGGAACTTAAAGATATACCGGAATTTATAGAATGGGCATACGATGCAGGAACCAGAAAAGACAAAGTCGCAGCACTTGCCAAAGTAGTTTGCGACACTGCTGAAAAATCGGATGCTGTCAGCATAAGAATACTGGAAGAAGAAGTAAAGGAAGTAATGGATTCAATAAAAGTAGTAGTAAAGAAACTCGATTTAACGGACAAAAAATTCGATCTCGTCTTTGTCGGCAGCCTGTTTAAATGTGAAAAATATTTCAAGAATATTCTAATCAAAAAATTAAAAGAGAATTTCCCCAAAATTAACTTTTTACCCCTCATTAAAAAACCTGTAGAGGGAGCTGTTAAACTGGCATTAATGAACATGTAATACCGGTAATATTAAAGGGCTACTCAGGTTTATATAAGAAATATATAAATAAGTAGCCCTTAAGCGATATTACAGTGTGTCTTTCAATACCTCCGTTTATTCGCAGAATACTCTGATTTTCTCTTTGCCTTCAACATCAACTGTGAGATTGTCAAGTTGCCCAATTAGGTCTTCGAGGTCCTCGGGTTTGATTTTAGAAAAATCCGTATCGATTCCTTTTTCATGTAAGGCTTCATTGACTTTAACCTGGGCATCTTTAGGGATAAAGGATGCTAATTTCAAGCCTGCCCTTATCAATTTTAACGGTACCCTGATATTTACCCTTTCAGGACTGTTACTTTCCGGTCCCGGCTCGACAACCACTCTGAGGTATTTATGACCTGATACTTTTTCAGTAATATCCGAACCTTTTTCGGTTTCGTTCGATAATGCTGATAAAAGTCTTTCAGCCTCATCAGTGTTTATTTTTCCTTCTGCGAGCATCTCAAGAATTCTTTTTCTCTCTTCGTTCATTTTTCTCTCCTTTTATTATATTAAATTAACGTAAATATTATTGTCCCTGGACTTTATATCTATTTTTAACCCGGACATGTATCCGATCAGTCTGAAGATCATAACGTAACCATACAGGATAAGTTTACCTTTTCCGGATGGCCAGAGTATAAGCGCTGCCAGCAGTACCAGAGGTAGAAGTGCAACCAGAAGCGGCAGGACGATCAACCAGAGCAGAAAAAGCGGCAGCCACAGGTTGACACCTCTACAGTCTTCTTTCCTGATTCGGATTCTCAGCAGTAATGGAATCATTTCTCACCTCCCAGTTTTTTTACGGCTTCATCTACGGATATCTCTCCCTTTTCAAGCTGGTTAAGAACCTCACTACCCGAAGCAGGAGGATTTATCTCTACAAATTCAAGTCTCTCAGCGATCCTGCTGAGTCTGTTTTTTACTGTGGGGTAACTGATTCCGAAAAGTTCCTCCATTTCTTTGATGGACCCAAAGCATCTTACAAAAGCGGTCACAAAGATCTGATCTTCCAGAGTAAGCTGAGCAAGTGGAGGAAGTTCGAAATTGCCTTCAATCGAAATTCCACTTCGTTTCATTCTTACCCGTTCAATCTCAACCGATTCTCCCCGTGTTATTTCCGTTAAATCTTTCCAGTCTCTAGTCATAACATCACCTTTAATAATATAAAAAATTAAAAATCTTAATAAATATAAGGGAATATATTAACAATGTCAAGTATTAAATTAATTATATTAATTATTTCTTGCATATTTATTAAGATTATTAATTTTTAAGTTACTTTATTGAGGGTCGAGATATATGAGATAGTCAGTAATTTGTTTAATCAATAGAAAGAATTGTCTCTCAAGTTATTTTATTCAATGATGATTATTTTTAGCAGAGAACTTATTTATTTTTAACTATAATATGCATATGCTCAGTAGTATCTCTGAATTGCTTGCATTCACAAGTATCCACAGCAAGCTTCAGTATATTGCTATATGATATTGGGAATTTCTCTTTTATTTCATTTATTGTTTTACTCATTCCTCCAGCAAAGCTTTCACAACCTGCATAACTTATAACTTTAAACCCAACACTTTCTACTTCTGAAATTGCCTCTTCCGGCAGGGAAAAATGTGCTACTGTAAAACCTTCAATTCCTTTTTCAAATGAGGTTACTTCTAAGAACTGCTCAAGATATTTATTTCTACTCAGTCTTTCTGGAAATTCTGAGAGACTGGCTTTTAAAACTCCCCAGCTATTTATATAAGCTATTATGGCTACTCCATTTTTCTTTAATATTCTTTTAGTATCTCTTAGAACCTTTATCCTGTCTGCTCTTTCTGTTATGTGATATAGAGGACCAAGAAGCAAGACTGCGTCATAGTAATTACTTTTTAGAATATCTAAATTTATGGCATTTAAACATAAGTACTCCTCAGCTTTTAATCCGAGTTTATTAATCTTATTTTTTGCAAGTTCAAGAGATTTTTTTGAAATATCTATGAGTGTCACTTTATATCCAGATCGTATAAGCTCTATAGCATATCTGCCAGGACCACTACCAATATCACAAATCGAACCTTTCTTAGGAAAATATTTATTAATCAGCATCTTAGTAGCTTCAAACTCAAGCCTCGACCACGCAGTCTCTAATCTTTCCCATTCTTTAGAAGCTTTTCTATTATAATACTTCTGTACTTTCCTATTCATGAAATAATATTTTTATAAATATGTTTATATATTTAAGAATTTCGTATTACTCATATTAAACTCATGTTTTTAAAAAGTTTTTAATAATGAATATTTTTATAATATATTCAAATATTATAAAACTATTATTTTTATTTTAAACTAAAAGATAAGAATTACAATTCTATCTTTATAAGTCAAACCTATCCAGAGACTTATACCTTTCAAACTGCAAGGCGTCATTAGTTTCTAATATGGAAATGGTATTATATTATTGATTACATAACTTCAATGATAGAGTATACACTTTCACCAGGTATATTTGAAAAGTCAAAGAAAGAGGTTCTTACATTTGCATATAATGGTAGCGCATAGGGGACTTGAACCCCTGTTTTAGCCTTGAGAGGGCTATGTCCTAACCACTAGACGAATGCGCCGCAGTTTAAAATTTTATCTGTATCAGGATATTTTGTAAATACCTGCAAAGCCAATGTCCTGACAATCAAGCGCGAGAGAACGTTTTAATCTTTGAGCGTTTATTCTATTTTAAAGCCTTATATATTATAATAAAAATCCATGTATTACTTGGTATAATCGAAAATACTTAATAGAGATGGATAATAAAAATAATAAGATAGAGAATGCGAGAGATATCATAGAGGCGCTTTCCAGGATAAGCGAAGCTATGACATCGGATCTATATCTCGAAGATGTATTGAAACTGATAGTGACCGTGACCGCAGAGGTCATGGGATCCAAGATATGCTCACTAATGCTTCTAGATCCCAAAAAGAAGGAACTCTCCATAAAAGCTACCCAGAGCATCAATAAAGAATATATCAACAAAAATCCTCTTAAACTCGGAGAGGGAATTGCAGGAAAAGTGGCTCAGGAAGGTAAACCTATATCTGTATTTAATATTGCAGAGGATAAAAATTATAAGTATCAGGAAATAGCCCATCGTGAAGGTCTGGTATCCCTTCTCTGTGTACCCCTTCATGTCAAGGGAAAGATTATAGGAGTTCTTACAATATACACATCGGAACCCCATCACTTCAGTGATTATGAAGTAAATATCTTAAAGACTGTAGCGGACCAGGCAGCCATAGTAATCGAAAACTACCGGCTGGTAATGGAAACCAGAGTTATAAGGGAAGAGCTGGAAACCAGAAAAGCAGTAGAGCGGGCAAAGGGGATACTGATGAAAGAGCAAAACCTTAATGAAGAAGAAGCTTTCAGGAAAATACAGAAATTTTCCATGGACAACAGGAGAACCATGAGGGAAGTGGCGGAGGCAATAGTGCTTTCCCACGAGATGAAAAATCTATAAATACCATTCGCACAATATGTAAATAATCTTGTAGAAATTCATTTATATAATGATATAATTATAAAAATTTTTAATACAAATTCTTTTTTTTAAGGAGGATCAATGCCATTAGTACCGATGAAACAGGTTCTGGATGAAGCCATAAAAGGTGATTATGGAGTAGGAGCATATAATGTTAATAATATGGAACAGATTCAGGGAATAATGAGGGCGGCAAGTGAGACCCGATCGCCCGTGATCCTTCAGGCAAGCCGGGGAGCATTAAAATACACTAACATGGCTTATATCAAATACCTGGCTGCTGCTGCCGTTGAAGATAATCCCGGTATACCTATCGTATTGCACCTTGATCATGGTAACAGTCTGGAAACCTGCAAAGAAGCAATTGCGTTGGGCTTTACATCTGTCATGATAGATGGGTCCTTAAAAGAAGATTCAAAGACTCCCACAAACTTCGAAGAGAATGTCAGGGTAACCAAAGAGGTCGTAGATTACGCTCACAGGCTGGGAGTGACAGTCGAAGGTGAGCTGGGAACACTTGGGGGGATAGAAGATGGTGTTGGTTCCGGAATGGTAAAGCTTACCGACCCGGATGAGGCGGCCAAGTTTGTAAAGCTTACCGGTGTGGATGCTCTTGCTCTTGCTATCGGGACCAGTCACGGAGCATACAAATTTAAGGCAAAGCCGACCCTGGCTATGGACATAATAAATGAAGTGGTAAAAAAGATTCCGGGATTTCCCCTGGTCATGCATGGTTCATCTTCGGTACCCATTGAACTTATCGAAATCATAAATAAGTACGGAGGGAAAATGGAGAAGACAATGGGTGTGCCGATGGAAAGCATCAAGGAAGGCATAAAGAGAGGAATCAGAAAAATAAATGTGGACACAGACGGCAGGCTCGCTATGACAGGTGCAATTAGAAAATATCTTTCCGAGCATCCCGATGCTTTTGACCCCAGATCCTATTTTGGGGCTGCCAGGGAAGCAGTATACCAGATAGTAAAAGGAAAGATGATCGATTTTGGGACTGCCGGCCATGCAGGAGATTACAGACCGATGACCCTTGAAGAAATGAAGGCAGTTTATAAGTAGCATAAGAGCAAGAACCTTATTAAAAAATATTTGACAAATAGCAATATATTGGTATTATTTTCAATTGAATATTAAAAATTCTGTCTGCATATAGCAGTGCAGGTGGAAATAAGAGGTAAAGAAGCCTTCTTAAAACAGAGATGTTTTAGGGAGGTTTTTGTTTTTGGGGAATTAATTATATAAGGTAAAGACAAAAAATGAATGGATTGAATGATATGAATAAAATCAATAGAGATACGCAGGAATATTTTTCCCGGTTCAAGATTCCGTCAGGTTGCGCCATATTCGGAGTGATAAATGAAGCCGGAGAAAGATTTTCTGGCCGGATGGCAATAGATGGTATCTCGGTCATGCATGAGAGATCCAATGGCCTAGGCGGAGGATTTGCAGCTTACGGTATTTATCCGGAGTTTAAAGATGATCGGGCATTTCATATATTCTATGACGATGCGGAAGCAAAAAGACAGACTGAAGAGGAGATAGCCCAGAACTTTAAAATCCTGTTTAGTGAGGAAATACCCACTGCAAAGATATCCGGAATTGTAAACCCACCTATGATATACAGATATTTTTTGAAACCGAAGGGGAACTCTTATCAGGATAGAAAAAATGGCAAGGACCTAGAAGACAACGGCACACAGATTTTTAAAACCGAAGAAGACCTTATTGTGGATTTTGTCATGCATATAAACAGAGATATCAGAGGTGCTTATATAATCTCCAGCGGAAAGAACATGGGAATATTTAAGGGAGTCGGATTTCCGGAAGATATCGGAAGATTTTTTAAACTGGACCAGTATAAAGGTTACATATGGACATCTCATGGACGGTTTCCTACAAACAGCGCCGGATGGTGGGGCGGAGCGCATCCTTTTGGGCTGCTTGACTGGTCAGTAGTTCATAACGGAGAGATCTCGTCTTTCGGGACAAACAAAAGATTCGTAAGTGGATTCGGATATGAATGCACACTTTCTACGGATACCGAAGTCATTACATATTTACTGGATCTTCTGGTCCGGAAGCAGAAGATAGATATGGAGCTCGTTCACCTGGTTTTAGCATCCCCGTTGTGGGAAGAGATAGAGAGAATGCCTTCCGGTAACAGGGAGATATTAAAAGCTTTGCGTATATTATATGGAAGCGCACTTCTTAATGGCCCCTTTAGCATAATTGTAGGAAGCAGCGACTTTATGTATGCATTAAATGACAGAATAAAGTTAAGACCTCTTGTCGCAGCTAGAAAAGGTGAATATCTTTTTATTTCCAGCGAGGAAGCTCCTATAAGAAAGGTCTGTGTTTCCCCCGATAGCCTGTGGCACCCGGATGGCGGTGAACCGGTTATCGGAATAGTAAGGAAAGAAGAAATAAAAAAAGATATGAAAAGTGCGCAAGAGATACAAATCGATGAAAAACCCGAAAGGCTGGTAAAGACAGGGGCAGTTTCATTAAATAAAAGTCAGGTGATTTAAATGGCTTTGAAATTAAAGCAATCTGAATTTGAAATTGAAAGAGACCAGAATAAATGTATATCCTGTGAAGTCTGCGTAAGGCAGTGTTCCAATGACGTCCACGAATATGACAGCGATCAGGACACAATATATAGTGACAATTCTGAATGCGTGGGGTGCCGCAGATGCGAGACCCTGTGTCCAACCGGTGCTTTAAAGATAAGGAACAGGGAGGACCAGTTCAAGACCAATTATAACTGGACCTCTTCTCATCTGAGTAATATTTACAGGCAGGCGGATTCCGGTGGAGTGCTGCTTACCGGAATGGGAAGTGACCGGCCCTATACCGTATACTGGGATCATATTCTATTTAATGCTGCGCAGGTCACTAATCCTTCCATAGATCCTTTGCGCGAACCGATGGAAATAAGGACATTTATCGGAAGGAAACCTGACAGGCTTGAATTTGAAATAAATAAAAATAAGGGTTCGAAAGATACAAATGTAAAGCTTAAGACGAAGATATCTCCCCAGCTGGATCTTTCCACACCCATTATGTTTTCAGCGATGTCTTATGGTTCTATCAGCTTTAATACATGCAAGTCTCTGGCCGCAGCGGCTTCGGAGTTTGGAACTTATTGTAATACCGGTGAGGGGGGAATGCATAAAGATTTATATAAGTATGCAAAAAATACCATTGTGCAGGTAGCTTCGGGAAGATATGGAGTGGATGCGGATTATCTAAATAAAGGTGCGGCTATAGAAATCAAAATAGGCCAGGGCGCAAAACCCGGTATAGGCGGCCATCTTCCTGGAGAAAAAGTGACCGAAGACATATCGAATACCAGGATGATCCCGGAGGGAACGGATGCAATATCTCCGGCTCCCCATCATGATATTTATTCGATAGAAGATCTGGCCCAGTTGATATATGCATTAAAGGAAGCCACCGATTGGTCAAAGCCTGTAGGAGTAAAAGTATCAGCGGTCCATAACATAGCACCTATTGCAAGTGGTATTGTAAGGGCAGGGGCTGATTTTGTTACCATAGACGGACTGAGGGGTGGAACAGGAGCTGCTCCCCAGACCATAAGGGACAATGTGGGAATACCCATAGAACTTGCAATCGCCTCTGTCGATGAAAGATTGAGGGAAGAAGGAATAAGACATAAGTCTTCGATCATCGCTGCCGGAAGTATCCGGTCCAGTGCGGATGTGATAAAGGCAATAGCACTGGGTGCCGATGCAGTGTACATAGGTACCGCTGCGCTTATAGCAATGGGGTGCCATCTTTGCCAGAAATGTTATACAGGCAAGTGCAACTGGGGGATCGCTACCCAGGATCCTTATCTTACAAAAAGGTTAAATCCGGAGATCGGAGCAAGGAAGCTTTTAAACCTCTTAAGAGGCTGGTCCCTGGAAATAAAAGAGATGCTAGGCGGTGCAGGAATCAATGCAATAGAAAGTCTTAAGAGCAACAGGGAACACTTGAGAGGTATAAGTCTAAATGACAGGGAACTTGCGATTCTCGGAATAAAACATGCAGGAGAGGCGTGGTGATTGAAAGATGAAAAGAATATATATCCAGGAAGAATATTGTATAGGATGCAGACTATGCGAGATTTACTGTCAGGTAAAGCATTCTAAAAGTAAAAAGATCATCAAGGCATTCAAGGAAGAAATGGTAGATATACTTCCCAGGGTGCTGGTAGAGGAGATAGGGTACAATTCATTTGCCATTCAGTGCAGGCACTGTTCGGATGCTCCCTGTGTCGAAGCCTGTATATCGGGAGCCATGCAGAAAAACAAAAATACAGGAGTAGTGACCTGCAATGAAGATAAATGTGTGGGGTGCTGGAGCTGTATAATGGTCTGCCCATATGGAGTAATAAGAAGGGATCTATCGGGCAAAAAAATAGCTTCCAAATGTGACCTTTGTATCGATGAAGAAATTCCCGTATGCGTCGAGAATTGCCCCAACGAGGCTTTGAAGTTTATGGATAAAGATGCAAAAGAAAAGAGTCTGGTGGGTAGTAAAAATGAAAAGTAAGAATAATGTCAAAAAAAATAATAAGCCGATAGATTATATTATTATCGGTAATTCAGCCGCAGGCCTTGCCGCTGCGGAAAGTATTAGGGAACTGGACAGAACAGGGGAGATCATGATACTTACCGGGGAAAATTATCTGAATTATTCCAAACCGATGATAACATATTTCCTTGCGGGAGCAGTGAACCTGGATAAGATACATTTCAAGGATGAAAAATTTTACACTGATAACCGCCTGGATATCAAATTGAGCACCATAGTGAGATCCATAGATACTGATAAAATGTTTTTAATCACTGGTGACGGAAGCAGATATGAATTCAGAAAGCTTCTTATTGCAAGCGGCGGCAGGCCCATTATCCCGAAAATAAAAGCGGTCGGTGCCGGATCTTTAGATTTTATTGACGGTACAAATTACGAAAAAGTCGGAGGGATCTTCACGCTTACAAATCTTGATGATGCAGTAAGAATTAAAAATTATATTAAAAAAAATGATATTAAAAATATATCCATATTGGGCGGGGGCCTGATTGGATTAAAGGCTGCAGAAGCATTTTTGGAAAAGGGTATCGATGTCAATATAATCGAGCTCGCCGATAGGATCCTTGCCGCAACCTTTGACAGGGAAGCTTCGGGAATTATCGAAAAAAGGATAAAAAGCAAGGGCAGCAATATTTTCAGGAACAATACCATCGAAGAAGTTTATACCGGGGGTGGAAAGATTGCCGGATATAAATTAAAAGACGGCAGGAAAATGGAATGCAGGCTGCTCGTTATTGCAATTGGAGTCAACCCTGATGCCGGATTTATCGAAAGCGGAAATCTTGATATGGCCAGGGGGATCATAGTGGATGACCATATGCGGACATCAGCAGAAAACATCTATGCAGCAGGAGACGTAGTCAAGGGGCCAGACATGCTGCTGGGAATAAATAGAAATATTGCCATATGGCCGCTTGCCGTAAGACAGGGTGCAACGGCCGGGGCAAATATGGCCGGCGGAAATAAAAAGTACAGCGGTGGATTTTTTATGAATTCGGTCGAGTTACTGGGTGTCCCCTCTATTTCTATGGGTATAACAAATGTCGGGGAGGAAGTAGAAGGAGTAGAAGTACTAAGAGATTTCAATGCTGATAAAAACATATACAGGAAAGTAGTAATTCAGAATAACAGAATAATTGGAGTTATTCTGGTAGGCAATATTGAAAGGGCAGGGATCTATGCGGGACTTATCAGAAATAAGATAGATATAAGCAGCGTAAAAGAAAACATAACCAGAGAGGATTTTGGAATAATCCATCTGCCTGTTGATTATAAGAAACATCTTGTTATCGGAGAGGGTATAGAAGTATGAAACTTTTAATTGATGCAAAGGACCTGGAATACAGAGAGCTCAACTTAAAAGTCAGAAATTTCTTAAAAGGTGATGATAATGATGGCGGCAGCAATGACCGCGAAGTCATCATAAAGAATGCTCTGGGGCACAGGTATATTGGTGATGGTTTGAAAGGTGACGCTCTTATCAATATATATGGAACACCGGGGAATGACCTTGGGGCTTTCATGGATGGTCCTACCATCGAGATTTTTGGTAATGGCCAGGATGGTATCGGAAATACAATGAATTCAGGAAAAATCATAGTGCATGGTGATGCAGGAGATATTCTGGGCTATTCGATGAGAGGCGGAGAAATATTCGTAGAGAAGAGTATTGGTTTCAGGGGTGGTATCCATATGAAGTCTTACCGGGAAAAAGTACCGGTAATAGTCATCGGAGGAGGCGCCGGTAATTTTCTGGGGGAATACATGGCCGGAGGTATTATAATTCTTCTGGGCCTCCATAAAAAGGAAAGATCAATTCTGCCCTTTTCCGGAAATCCGGATATTGTAGGAAATTATACCGGGACAGGAATGCATGGAGGAAAGATATATATAAGAGCAAATATAGAAGATCATAAACTGGGTAAGGAAGTTAAGAAATCAGTACCCGATAAGGATGACCTGGATTTGCTTGATAAATACATTACTGCTTATTGCAATTTATTTAATATTAACCGTAAAAAAATTTCGAATGGCAGCTTCTTGAAATTAGTCCCTTATTCCAACCGTCCGTATGGAAAGCTATATTCTTATTAGCAATATTTGTTATATAAGGATGCATGGACCGAATTATCTCTACTCAGATTTATAAATAATAAACAACCAATAGGTATAATTGTGCTATAATTAATATCCTCAATACTTTTTAAGGTAAAAAATGGACATATTTTTATTGTCTCAATACATAATAACTGCAGTACTACTCTTTATACTGGTAAACTTTCTAATAAACAATATCATGTTTAAAGATACTTCCAGATTCAAACTGCCCCAATATATAATAGATAAGAATCCCATGATATCCATACTCATTCCCGCCAGGAATGAAGAAGAAGATATAAAAAGATGTCTTATATCTCTTACAAAACAGGATTACAGCAATATAGAAATCCTGGTACTTGATGATAATTCTACTGATGATACGGCAAAGATAGTAAATAAGCTTTCTAAAAAAGATCCAAGGATCAGACTATATAGTGGGGAACCTATAAAAAAGGGATGGATGGGTAAGTCATACGCTTGCTGGCAGCTGTCAAAATATGCCAGAGGAGATTATTTTTTATTTACTGATGCGGATACGCTTCATTTCCCCAACTCTGTTTCAGGTGCAGTTGCCTGCCTTCTTAGATATAAGCTGGATGCACTTTCAGTATTTCCAAAACAGATAATGGTTACCATTCATGAGAGAATGATGAACATGTTCGGTCATTATATAATTTTATGTCTGATGCCGCTTTACCTTGTAAGAAAATTAAAAACAGCGTTATTCTGTACAGCAATAGGTCAGTTCATGTTATTCAAAAAAGATGTTTATAAAAAAATCGGAGGTCATAAGTCCATAAGAAGCGAGATGCTGGAGGATATTAAGATATCCAAGCGTGTTAAAAAAATGGGGTATAGATTTATGATTTTTGATGGCCGGAACAATGTCTATTGCCGGATGTACAAGAGCTTTAGAGAGATTGTCAAAGGATATTCAAGGGTTTTATTTGCTGTTTTTGATTATAAGGTTTATATGATATCAATGGCTATAGTTCTAGTATTTGCCATCTTTTTATCACCGTTTTTTTTACTTCCTCTGGGGATACTACTTGATTGGCCGCTATTAGTGGTAGAACTCCTGATTTTACAGATAACCATTATATTCATTACCAGAATAATTCTTTCTATAAGGTTTAAATGTAAAGCTGTCGATATCTTATTGCATCCTGCTGCAATGGTATATCTTATAATGATAGCTATAAATTCGATCCTGAGCGTCAAAATCAGGTCCGGTGTTTACTGGAAAGGCAGAATATACGACGTAAGTAAAGAAAAGGAATTAACACTGGTAAACGATAATTATAAGTGATTATCTTATTCTTGGTGCAAAGAGGTCCTTTAAGGTTTTTTCCTTCCTGAATTTGAAATTCTGAGATATTTTTATTGAATAGTTTACGTATCTGGGAATTATGATTATTAGGAGAACAATTCCCATGATTAAATAGGCCGACGAGTCTTTGAAGAGCCATAAAAAAATACTCGAGAAAACAATTGCAGAAATTACTGCCCAGATCATATTTCTGATAAAAAATATTGCAGATAATATTCCTATTGCAAAAGCTATGATGGTCAGCGGGTGAATTGCAAGAAAAAATCCAAGTGTGGACGCGATGCCTTTGCCCCCCGAAAATTTTAGATAAGGGGAATAATTATGACCCGCAACCGCTGCACAACCTGCCAATATTGCTATGATTTCAATACCGGTGATTCTTGAGATCAGGAAGTAAGACATATAACCTTTAAGAATATCCAGAATTATTCCCAAAGCTCCCCAGTATTTTGACACATTAAATACCAGATTCCATCCGCCCGGATTTCTGTCTCCGATTTTTCTTAAATCTTTATTGCTGTGGATTTTTGCAATGATGTTGCAGAAAGGTATTGCCCCTATGAAATAACAGATTACTATAAGCCCTATATTTCTGAAAAATTCCGGATTTATCATAAAATAAATAGTTGGAATTTGTTAAGTTTGGATTTTTATTTTATCAGAAAATGGCTCTTAGTCAAGGAAACTACGTATTCCATTAGGAGCAGTTTCCGTAGGCGCTTTTGACGACAGTTATATTCAGGATTTACTGGATCTGCCGGAGGATCATATTCCAATTTATATTGTGCCGATTGGATATTCTAAAGAATAATACTTAGTCTCCTTAAAAATCAAGCAACATCGATTTTTTTCATACGGAGTATCGATAAAAAGACAAAAAGTATTATTAAACAAATCGAGATGATAACAGTAGGGAACAGGGTATTATCGAAAACATGCACGATATCTGCTGCCTTTAAAATAAGGTAATTTGGTAAATACATCCTTACAGTCTCGAATTGATTTAAAATGCTCAGACTGAAGGCAAGGATAACAACCATAAATCCGGCAGCCAGGCCTCTCTTGAAAAGGCTGCTGAAGTATAGAAGTACGGAAAAAATTGTGCAATAGTATAAAATATATAAAAGTGATGATTTCAGTACAATTATTAATGTCAGTATTCCGCCGGTAAAAAGCCTGTCAACATATAAATAATCAATAAGAAAAGCTATCAGCGTAAAGAGAGAAATAGTGACTGCATAATGAATATATTTTGCAATTACTATTCCTGCAGGATTTGCTCCTCTTGAATAGGGGAAAACAAGTCTTTGCAGGCGAACTTCATTTGCAATCAGTCCCATTAGTCCAAGCGCTATGAAGAATATTCCAAATTGAAAGGAATCATTCAGGAAAGATTGAAAGGCATAATCACGGGTAAAGTCTGCAAACAAAGACATCGTTTCTGGGGGCATATAATTCTTCAAAAGCAATGGGAGCAGCTTTAACATCATAGGACTCAGCATTGCGGGCCAGAAAATAATTCCTATAAATAAAACAAGGTATTTATAAGTCCTTATCGCTTCTATTATTTCTTTCTTGAAATAAGCCTTAAACGAGTTCATTTTTGCTTTACCATTCTCATAAAAATATCTTCGAGGGTACTTTTTCTTATCTGATAACTTACGACATTGATATCGAGTTTTGAAATCTCCTTCAGGGCTTCTCTTTTTGCATAATCTATATTTTTGACATAAATACTTATCTTGCGCCCGTTTTCTTTTATGTTTTCAATCCACTTGAGCTTTTTTAATAAATCGATCTTGCTTGCGGGTTCCTCTTCAAACTCAATATCGAAAATTGGCTGAATATAGGATTTATAAAGTTGAGAAAGATTTTCGTTTAAAAGTATTTTACCCTCGTCTATGATGCATATTTTATTACAGACTCTCTCTGCATCATTCAATATATGAGTGGACAGAAAAATAGTGATCTTTTCATCCTTGAGACCTTCGATAAGTTCCAGCATCTCCATTCTTCCTTCAGGATCCAGGGCAGATGCCGGTTCATCGAGAAATAAAATTTCGGGACTGCCCATGAATGCCACTGCCAGGGCCAGTCTTTGTTTCATTCCTCTCGAATATGCACCGATGCGTTTCTTTTTCTGTTTGGCCAGCTTAACCATTTCCAGGAGTTTACCGATATTTTTCCCCTCATAACCTATGATCTCACCAATGAATCTTAAGTATTCATAAGCATTCATATAATCATAAAAAGTAGGAGTTTCAGGCAAGTATCCAATTGATTTTAAAAGTTCTTGTTTGTTCTCTTGAAAGTCTTTACCCTTAATAAGAATCTTGCCGCCATTGAATCTAATCAAGCCGGTAAGAATATTCATGGTTGTGGTTTTTCCGGCACCGTTTCGTCCGATAAATCCGAATACTGAACCTTTCTCTACCTCGAAACTGATAGATTTCAATGCTTCCACACGACCGTAATTTTTTTTCAGGCCAACGACTTTAATCATTTTCAGTTTCTTTCTTCTTGCCTATTATCAGAAAGATAATGGGGCCAATGATGCCAAAGAGAACGATAATCAATATCCAGGCCCATTTTGGCAGATAAACGACTTCATTTCTTGCGACCTGGACCAGAGCAAAAATCATGAGACCATATTCTATTATCAATAACGGAATAAAGAAGGGCAGCATACTTAAAATTGTAGATGTCATTAAATTTAGATCGATTGGAGTTATTTTAATCACCCTCTTAAATAAATTTGATATTTTTATATATTATATAATTTACAGAAGATAATTAAAGAATTAAATAGGCATTTTTTTGAGTATAAGGATTTTATAAAATATTTTAGCCTATTTTATTTTAAGGGTTTCTCTCCATAAACGCTGATACTTGCAATCGTGTCATTATTATCTTCTTTTATTCTGATTATATCTTCAGGTTTAATATCTATATTTTTGATGATCTCTTTTACGGTAGCATCTTCTATTTCAAAATCAAAAGGAAATCTGACTTCATTAATGACTTCTACTTTAATAAATCCCGATTCTTCTATACTATTGATATATTCTTCTTTCATGATAGCTCCGGTAATACAGCTGCCGCAGGCATCCAGAACATCTATTACCTCATCGGGGAGAAGGAGTTTTTTAAGCAAAACCATGTCCGAAATCATAATTCTGCCACCCGGTTTGAGTACTCTGTAAGCTTCATTAAATACTCTTTTTTTGTCGGGTGTGAGGTTAATCACACAATTGGATATGATTATATCTATATGATTATCTGCAATAGGAAGATTATCGATTTCTCCAAGTCTGAATTCCACATTTTTATAACCACCTTTTAAGACATTTTCCCTCGCTTTTTCGAGCATTTCCTGTGTCATGTCCACACCGATTACCTTACCTTTTGCGCCTACTTTATTTGCAGCAAGGAAGCAGTCAAATCCGGCACCGGATCCCAGGTCCAATACAGTTTCTCCTTCTTTAATCGATGCTAGAGCAATAGGATTTCCACAGCCTAATCCGAGATTCGATCCTTCCGGGACTTTTTTTATATCCGCATCAGCATATCCGATACTTTTACTGATTTCATCGAATTTATTATTTCCACGGCAGCCGCAGGATGTTTCCATGCTGCAGCAGCTGCTGTTTTGCTTAGCTATTCTACCATAGCTTTCTCTTACAATTTTTTTTATATTCTTTTCCTTCATTTTTTTAACCTCCAGTGGTTTTATCATTTTTAAGATATTTTTGATTTTTTTTATTTTGAAAAAGATATTTTATATGATACCAGGTCCGAGAATCTCTGTTACTGCTTCAGAAAGATTCTCAACCTTCATCAGTGAAATGCAGCAGAATTTACCGTCTTTATCCATGCTTATCACAGCAAGTTTGTCTCCTGCTTTAATGCCAGCCTTATCTCTGATTTCTTTTGGCAGCACCATCTGTCCTCTCTCATCGACTGTTACCACAGATTCGACTTTGCAGCAGCTTTTTTTATTTTGTTTCTCCATTTTACCCCTTTAAATCCAAAATATTATATAATTCAGAATTTTCAGTATATTCAGAATTTTATAATTTGTCAAGAATAGGATTGCAAGAGTATTTTATAAGATAAAAAAATTTTTCTCTAAAAAAAATATTTAAAAAAAATTATATATCAATATAAAAATACCGACCAGGATAATGATTGAGGCTACACCTTTCTTGAAAATCTTCTCGGGAATTTTTCTTAATAGGTATGTTCCGGCTGCAGTTCCAACCAGGACTCCTATCGAGGCGATAAGGATCCATTTCCAGATCGATAACATCTCCTCACCCTGTGTGATTATGTAAACCGGTATTCTCGCAACATCAACCATAAGGGCTATACCGGTAGCTGTTGCCACGAATTCTTTTTTCTTGAGTTCATAACTCAGCATAGCTGCGGATCGAATTCCACCCTGGTTGCCAACAAGCCCGCCAAAAAAACCTGACATGGCTCCAGCTGCCCAGGAAGCAGCTCCCGAAAATCGTATTTTTTCTGAAAGTCCCGTAAGTTCCATTATCCCTGCAAATATGAGAAGACAGCTAAAAATGATAATCAGAACGATGTTATAAAATACATTGTGAAACAGGGCACCCACCAGTCCACCTGCAGCACTGGTAAGACCAAAACTTAAAAGTATTTTCTTATTGATGTGCCTTCTTAAAACAAAAAAACGTAGAGCTGTTCCACTGAAATGAGCAATAGAGATACCTGCTACAGCAACACCGATCCCGGTTTTAAAGGCAAGAAGAGGTGTAACAAAGCTACCGATTCCGAAACCTGCAATTGATGCAATTCCCCCTGCAATAATGGCAACAATGGATAAAACAACCTGAAAGATCATAAATTACTCTCCTTAAACAATTTTTTTGAATGGCAAGCATATTTGATCTCTGTTTTTAAATAAATAGTGGCGGTCACTCTATTTTCTTGAATTTTAAATCCTGATGTATTGGTTTCTCTAATATAGGGCCTATTACTTCTGCTTTAAAGAAAATTTTGATCTCATCTTCAATGCTTCTGCCGGCTTTAACAGGATGGTCATTTATATAGTACTTTTCGTTATCACTGTAAACAGGGTACTTCGTTCTTTTGCCATTTTCTTCTTTTACTTCGATGTAATATAGAAATTCTTTTCTCATACTCATATTCTCCAAAAAAAATAATAATTTAAAAGCAGTTTTAAACTTGATTTTAAAATTATATATCTTCCATTTTTAAATATAAATGTCTCAAAATATTTTATGGGATAATCCGAATCTCCATAGTGATAAAAAGATTGAAGTCTGATATCAAAGAATAATAAACATTTTTGATTTTAAAAATTATCTACTAATATAATTATTTGTGTATGTTATCATAACATTATAATTGCTATTTCTTTTAGACTTTTTAGAACAGAATCATTCTATGGAGGTAGTGATGAAAGCAAATAAAATAAAATCTATACTTTTTGTAATTGCTTTGACGGGAATGATTTTGATTTTTATATCAGCGTGTAAAACTTCGATAACTAATGAGGTTTATGATCCTCAAATAAATCCAGCTGATTTTATAACCGGTGTAGATAATGAATATTTCTTCCTTATTCCGGGAAGGACCTTGATTTATGAGGCAAAAACAGACGAAGGAACAGAACGAATCGAGGTTACAACTCTTAACGATACCAGGGTGGTTATGGGTATAGAGTGCATGATCGTATGGGATCGAGTTTTCTTAAATGATGAACTTGTAGAAGATACAATGGACTGGTTTGCTCAGGATATGGACGGAAATGTATGGTATTTCGGGGAGGATTCTAAAGAAATAAGGGACGGCGAGGTGATAAGTCATGCAGGTTCATGGGAATCAGGAATAGATAATGCTAAACCCGGAATAATCATGTTAGTCAATCCGGAAATCGGAGATCAATATAGACAGGAATATCTTATAGGTCAGGCAGAAGATATGGGAGAAGTACTCGCTATGGATGAGAAGGTTGAAGTTCCTTATGGAGTTTTTGAGAGTTGTCTAAAAACAAGAGATTGGACTCCCCTGGAGAAAAATTCAGATGAATACAAGTATTATAGTCCGGATACTGGAGCAGTTGTTTTGGAAGTCGGAGTATACAGCGGAGAAAGAGTCGAGTTAGTTGATATAAAAAATGAGTAGAACCATCAGGAAATATGAAAAATAATAATTTACTGAAATTCGATTTAGAGATTTCCAAAAAGAATATAATTGGTTTTATAAGAAAATATATAAAAGACCTTAACAAGCAGGGCGCCGTAGTAGGATTAAGCGGCGGTATTGATTCCGCACTGGTTCTGAAGTTATGTGTTGAGGCGTTAGGTTATAAGAATGTAATTGCAGTTATGTTACCTGAAAGGGACTCCAGCCTAAAAAATATAAATGATGCAAAAAAGTTTGCAAAGGAGCTTGGAGTAAGAATCATTTATAAAAAAATAACCAGCATACTATCATTTATTGGTGTATACAGCCTTTATCCTCCAACTTTTTTCTTCAAAAAAAGTTTTATAGAAAAATATGTACGCCAAAAAAGAAAAAATTTATCTTCAAGACTGCGAAAAGATATATTCCTGGCAAACCTGGATGGAAGCAGCGATAAAGAGTTATCAAAAGCATTAGCTTTTTACAGGATCAAGCACAGGCTTAGAAGCACGATTTTATTTTATTATTCCGAACTTAACAATTATTTGCTTGTAGGATGTGCAAATAAAAGCGAGTGGCTCACAGGATTTTTTGTAAAATATGGTGATAATATTGCAGATATAATGCCTATAATTTCTTTATACAAGACTCAGGTTTTTAGTTTGTCTAAATATCTGGGATTACCTGATTATTTATTAGAAAAAGCACCGAGCCCCGATTTAATACCCGGACTGGTTGATGAAGAACTACTGGGTATATCATATAAAAAACTAGATTTGATCTTATCTTGTTTTGAAAAAGGCTACCCTGCTGACAGAATTATCCAAATTTCAGGTGCAACAGATGAAGAAATAAAAAAAGTATCCCTGTATATGAAAAAATCTGATTACCTAAGGGAATGGCCAATAAGATTATGATATTGAACTAAAAGTTTTAACTGCGCGGATACCATAAAGGATAATAATCATTAGAGTCTAAAACTACTTTTTTTTTGCAGGGACAAAATCAAGTGATATGGAATTGACACAGTGCCTCATATCTTTGGAAGTAAAACCTTCTCCATCGAAAACATGACCCAGATGACCGCCGCATTTTGAACATACGATTTCCGTTCTTATTCGATCTCTGTCTTTCAATCGCTTTACTGCTTCAGGGATCTCGTCATCAAAACTGGGCCAGCCGCATCCTGATTTGAATTTATCTTCAGATCTATACAATGGTGCACCGCACTGCCGGCAGACATAGGTACCCTCCTCGAAGAAATTTTCATATTTACCACTGAATGGCAACTCGGTACCCTTGTCGATTATCACTTTTTTTTCTTGTTCGGTAAGTTGTCTTTTTTTCATTTATAAAAAATTATTTAAATATTTTCGATTCCTTTATCTACAGCCAGGCCAATCAAATTTTTAAATATCTCAGGATTAAGTGCATATACAATGGCAAAACATGTAATGAAGATCACTACTGCCAACCATTTTGTGTAACGACCCCGGGTTCTGATGAAAAGTATAATAGATAGAATAGCAATGATTACCGGACCCACTACTTTAATATCGCCTAATGGTACGGCATAACCGGCCACGACTTTTTCACTTTCTCCAAGAAAAGATGCCAGGTCAAAACTTATATTTGCCGCAATAAAAATTATCTCCATGATCAAAATTATAAGTAGAAGCCAGGATGCCCATATTGTTGAAGGTCCTTCAGTTCTATAAACTTCATAAGCAGCAGCCGGAAGCAATAAAATAACTATGATGAGAGGTTTAGATATTAATATGCCTATAACGATTCCTATAAGTGCAAGAATACTTACAATCGTGCAGATCAAGGTTGCGTATTTTGTAGGTTTAGCCATTTAATCACCTCATTTGTCTCAGATTTCAATAAAAGTCCGATAAAAGTTCAACATTTCTGGTTTTGAATTATAACAAATAAGAGGTGCCTTTTCCACTTACATGCGTAGATTCTTTTGACTGTGAATGAAAAAGTAAACTGCTATACTTAGTTTATCTATTTGTTTATAATAACTGACATCTAATAATTATAAAGAATTTAAAAGGTGAAGAGAATATGGTAGATTGGAAATGTACCGATTGCGGTTATATTTTTGATGTCAAAGTTGAAAATCCGGAATTCGGTCTGGAACCCCCCTATGAGTTTGAGAACCTGCCTGAAGATTGGACATGTCCCGTATGCGGAGCTTCCAAGTCCGAATTCAAAGTTTGTAAATTGGAAAAACCCTAGTTTGTTGACTTATTTAACCACCTTTAAGAATCTTGAATTTATAGCTACGATTATCGTACTGAGTGACATAAAAACAGCTCCGACCGCCGGGCTTAGAAGAATCCCCAGAGGAAATAAAATCCCTGCCGCTAGAGGTATTGCTATGGCATTATATCCGGTAGCCCAGCCCAGATTCTGCAGCATTTTTCTATAAGTTGCCCTGGACAACCCCAGTATTGACACTGCATCCAGAGGATTACTCCTTACAAGTATTATATCCGCAGTCTCTACGGCCACATCGGTTCCGGCGCCAATAGCTATCCCTATATCTGCCTGAGCAAGTGCAGGTGCATCATTTACGCCGTCACCGGTCATAGCCACAACCAGCCCTCTGGACTGGACTTCTTTTATTTTATTGGACTTATCCTGTGGAAGCACTCCGGCAAAATATTCTTCGATTCCAACTTCTTCAGCTACCCATTTTGCCACCTGCTCATTATCTCCTGTAAGCATCATCGGTTTTATATTCATTTCTTTAAGTTTCCTTATTGCTTCTTTGGATTCCTCCCTGATTATATCTGCCAGAGCTATGGCCCCTGCCAGGTGGTTTTCAACCAGTACGAATATCACAGTTTTCCCCTGCTGGTTTAATTTGTCTATAGAACTGCTGTCCTTAAGTTCTATATTATTTTTCTTCAGATATCCCGGACTTACCACTTTTACCTCTTTTCCGTTCACCTTTGCCTGAACACCTATACCTGTTATGGATTTAAAGCCGGTTACTTCATATCTATCGTCGGTCGTGCCGGCAACAGCCCTGGCAATGGGATGTTCCGATTTTTCCTCAAGTGAAGCAGCATATTTTAATATTTCGCTGTCATTAAAACTTACGGAGAAGTTGATTACGTCCGTAACTCCGAATTCACCCCTGGTAAGAGTTCCGGTTTTATCGAAGATTATGGCATCTATTTTCCTTGCCCTCTCAAAAGCGGCCCTGTTTCTGATAAGAAGGCCGTTCCTGGCTGAAATTGCTGTAGATACGGCTACTACCAGAGGTATCGCAAGGCCGAGAGCATGGGGACATGCAATAACCATAACTGTAACCGTACGCTCGAGGGAAAAAGCAAGATCCTTATTTAAAATAAATAACCATACCGCGAGGGTGATGGTGCCTGCTGTTATAGCAATCATGGTCAGCCAGAAAGCTGCCCGGTTTGCCAGATCCTGAGTCCTTGACTTACTTGCCTGTGCTTCCTGCACAAGCTTTATTACTTCGGATATAAAAGAATCCTCACCTGTTTTCCTGACCTCAACCGTTACCGAACCTTCACCATTGATGGAACCGCCGATAACTTCCTTGCCTTTATTTTTTGATACAGGCCTGGATTCACCGGTAAGCATAGCTTCATTTACCGATGTCTCTCCCTCTATTATAATTCCATCTGCTGGAAATTTCTCTCCCGGTTTTACCAGTACTTTATCGGATTTTTTAAGTTCTTCTACTGCTACATCAAGGATTTCACCATCTGTATTAATTCTATGGGCATACCTGGGCATAAGCTTTACCAGTTCCTCAAGTGCCTTAGAGGCACCCATTATTGATTTCATTTCGATCCAGTGGCCCAGGAGCATAATATCGACAAGGGTTGCAGTTTCCCAGAAAAAGAACTCACCCTGCAGGCCGAAGACTACTGCACCGCTGTAAATATAGGCCACGGAAATTGCCAGGCCAATCAGAGTCATCATTCCGGGCTGCTTCGACTTCAGTTCATTGTATGCCCCTTTCAGAAACGGCCAGCCACCATAGAAAAAGATTATTGTGGATAGGGCAAAGAGAACATATTTGTCTCCGGGGAATTTTAAAATATCCTCGAGCCTTAGAAATCTTTGTATGAGTTCAGACAGCAGCAGCACAGGTATGGTTAAGATGGCAGAAATAATAAAGCGCTTTTTAAAGTCGGCAACCATATGCTTATGTTGGTCATGACCCATTCCGCGGCGCATATTATGTCTCATGCCCCGGTGCTTGTCATGCTGTGTATGTCCGTGATCCGATTCCTTCATAGTTTACTTATTATCATTTACGGATTGCTTGTAATCACGATTTTTATTATTCCATGTCATTTATTTCTACCATATCTATAAAAATACCATATTTCAAATTCCAAATCATATTAGGTCCATATTCGGGAAATATGGCCCCGCTGCTTTTATCCACAAGCAACTCCATTGCTCCAGCCTCCAAAAATTCCACTCATCATATTTGGCCACATCATCATTTGAAATCACTCCTTCTTTTATAAATACATTTCATTTTGTTCTTCGTAATCTTCTAGAATACTATAAATCATAAAAGTAATGATTACCACAGACCTTTTATCAGTTTTTTCCTGTGCTTATGGTCAGTATCCACAGGCATTTATCGGCATCTTGAGGCTTTTTTTTACTATTCAATCAGCCAGTATAAAAACTGTACTTTTTTTTATTATAATTCCATACTTTTAGCGGTTACGTCGCCAGATTTGAATATGTATAATTGCTCTGCATTACTAAAATTAATGAAAGATTTTTAATATAGATTAGGAGAATCAAGATGGAATCAACAATGACTTTAGACTTTATTAATGACGGAAGTCTACTCTGGGGATCAACAATAATCGCATTGATTTTACTATTCATACTTACAATAGTGTTGTTTGTAGGATGGAAGGTGAATAATAAAAGTCCTAAAAACGTGAAGGTACCGGTTTTGATTTTAAAAGAAGAATATAATAAAGAAAATTTCCCCGAGAAAGAAGATATAGGTATCAAAAAGGTTAGTTAGTACATTTTATTGAATTAAAACTATTTTAATCATTTCAATTAATAAATCTTTCAATAATACATTTTCCGACTATATAAAAGATAAGAGACTTGAAAAAAATGTGAGCTTGTTTAAGGTCCATAAGCTAAAAGATTTTCCATTATGGTTGCCTTGATATTAAGCTTTTTTATTAGCTGTGCGATAATATTATAGAGTAAAATATAAAATGAAGAATCAAGATTCTTCAGGATGCTTATATTATCACTATGACAATGTTGAGGAATTTAAAAATGAAAAAAATAAAATTTTATATTTTTCTTCTGCCAATATTAATTGTCTCCATAATCCTGGTAACAGGTGGTATTGATAATAATCCTGTATTTGATATAGATCTCCGGATAATACCAGAGAAGCTGGCCGAATTTCAGGACATGTTGACCGAATACTCCGATACCAGATTTGGAGAAATACTTGGAGCTTATCTGGATCTGCTGGAACAAGAAGACTATATGCGTACACAGAATATTGAGGATTTTTTAAATAATGTTAGTTCCATTTAATTTGATTTTGCCTAAATGCACTTAAGATGTGAGTATAATAATGATAAAAAGAATAAAATTTTTTTTAATGCTATTGACACTCATTATGCTCTCGGTATTAGCTTTTCCTGGCTGTAAACCAGAACAGGAAGTGGATAATAATGGATCCGGTACCGGGGGAGAACCAGGTGAGGAAGAGCCTGGCAGCGGACCCGGCACTGAGGAACCAGGTGAAGAACCGGGTACCGGCGATGAAGATATAATTAACACATTCAATGAGCTGCTGGATGAGGGAGCAAGGTCATATCAGCTTATTTCTATTATCGATGAAAATATGACAGAAATCTCACCCGAAGGATACGATATTTTGCTGGAAAAATTAGAAATGGTACAGAAAGAATATATCCAATATTACACTGACCTATTATTTGAAGATGACTGGCAGAGTAGACTCAACGACATCTTTAACAGGGACATCGAGTCAGAAGGCCTTGCAGATATCGAAGACGTACAGCTAAAAGAGTTAATGACAGAAATTTTTCAGGGCGGATTTAAGCTTGTGGCTCTTGAAGGATCATTTTATCCATATATCGATTATGAATTTTTTAAGAGGTATGCAGAATTTCTAAGCCCGATGTACTTTGATTATATTAATGTTATGGCTCTGGAATCAAATAAAATATCTTCCAGGGATGCGGCACTTACCATTTCCTGGGATGAACTTGCTTTAAGATTAATAAGTTGTGAAGAATTTTTACTGAACTATCCTGATGAAACAATCAGAAAGAGAGCCGTAGGGGATCTTTATATGAGATATCTTGTATCTTATATAGTCGGGCAAAACAATACCCCTTCTCGTAATTATGAAAATAATATCGTATATCCTGAAGTTCTGGATAGTTATGATAAATTATTTTTAGAATATCCCGATCATATAACTGCCGGTCTCATAAGGTCGTTTCAGGAGATATTGGCAGAGTCAGACAATACTATAAATGATTCTGTTTTTGAGGAAATAAATGCAATCTATAGAGAAGCCGTTCTTTCCTTTGAACTTGATTCGCCTCCGCTTTTACTGGAAGGTATTAAAAATACATATTACCAGACTCCTCTTTCGAAAAATGGTTATGTGGTTTTAATAAACGGAGAATTCCTGGAAGAAGATGATATTGACCAGGCAAATAATGTGATTATAAAGTTGAGTGATTTTTCCGCCTTTGGAGATTTTGATGGCGATGGCATAAATGATGCAGCAGGTATTTTGACATCTTCTAGGCATAATGAGGCAACTACTTATTCTCTTACTTTGAACCTGAACAGGTATTTTTATTTTCAAAATATACCGGATGTAATAATCGGTAACGGTACCGAGATAGAAATCAAGGGTCTGGAAATAGAAGAAAACCGGATTTCTATTAATATAATTTCAGATGGTGTTGAAGAAACACTTATATACGGAGTTGAAGATAATCAATTTGTTTAACAATAATAAAAATCCTCAGCAAATGAAATGGAGGTTATAAAATGAGACCATTATGGCAGGGTGCTATAAGTTTTGGGCTTATACTGATACCGGTAAAAATGTATAAAGCGACCAAAGAGAGAAATCTCGATTTTCACCTTGTGAGAGAAGGAGACCTTTGCCCTATCAGGTATGCGCGTGTGTGCAAATCCACAGGCGAAGAAGTCCCTTATGATAAAATAGCAAAAAGCTATGAATACCAGAAAGGTGATCAGGTAATTTTTCATGATGAGGATTTTAAAAAATTTTATTCAAAGAGAACTGAAACCATTGAAGTAACTGAATTCGTAAATGAAGCTGAAATCGATATAAAGTATTATGAGCAGCCGTACTTCCTGGAGCCGGAAAAAGGTGCGGATAAGGTATATGCTCTTTTAAGGGAAGCTTTGAAAAAATCCAAAAAGGTAGGTATTGCCAAATATGTACTGCATAATCTTGAACATCTTGGAGTCATTAAACCAGAAGATGATATTTTAATGTTGAATCAAATCCGGTTTGATTCCGAAATAAGAAAACCAATTGATTTGAAAATTCCTGCCTCTAAAAAATTTTCCGAAAAAGAGCTTGATACAGCTATATTATTAATAGATCAGCTTAGCGAAGCATTTAAACCCGGGAAATTCAAAGATACTTATACGGATGAATTGAAAGTAGCAATTTCCAAAAAATCCAAAAGTAAGACAGTCAATGCTCCCAAATCCAAGATAGTTAAAGATAAGCCTGCAGAAGTAGTAGATCTTCTGGGAAAATTGAGAAAGAGTCTTCAAAATGCAAAAACCAAAGAGCAAAAGGATATGCGGAAAAAATCAGCTTCTTCGAAATAAAGTATCAACTTTCGAATCTGAAATAATAGATGATTTAAAACAAATAAGCATAATGATTTCATCCATAGATCTTCCTGATAAGCTGCTCGTATTCATTTAAAAGGTTTCGGTATATTTTCTGGTTTTTTGGATCAGGATCCTGTTTATCCGTAAGGTCAATCAGGTTTATCGAGTCTTTAAGATCAGAAAGTGCACCAATAGCTTTTAATCCAAGAATCACACCGCCCCAGGCAGCCACTTCTTTTATTCGGGGAAGCCAGATAGTCTTACCAAAGAACTCAGAAATAATTTTTAGCCAGACGGGTGAATTCAAAACTCCTCCGCTTGCAATAACATCTGTTTTTGATTGAGAAGCCAGCATCTTGTAAATACAATACAGGTTATATGCAATACCTTCCATAAACGCCCTGATAAGGTGTCCTCTGGAATGAGCAAGTGAGAGTCCGTAAATAGTCCCTCTGGCATCCGGACGATCAGCGGGGCACCGTTGACCGCCCAGGAAAGGAAGAAAGAACAGCCCATCGGCTCCGGCAGGTATCTCTTCTGCGAGCTGGTCCATTTTACTGAATATCTCTGCTTTTGTTTTTGCAGTGGGCATTAAATTGTCGGCAAACCACTGTAAAGCATTTCCGGCACTTAGCATGTTACCACCCTGCAGCCAATTACCGTCAGCAAGATAGTAGCACCAGGCTGTAGATCCTGGGATGATACCGGGTAAGTGGACACACTTACGTACGGCTGCGCCGGTGCCTACGGTCAGACTTATTTTATCGCCCATCACTCCTGCGCTTCCAAGGTGAGAAAAAGCTCCGTCACTTGCCCCTATGATTCCGGGTGTTCCTTCGGGCAGCCCAATGAGTGAAGCATATTTCTTCTTAATTCCTTCGGGAGTAAACGATACAGGTTCGGTGCATTCTGAGAAATAGTCAGGTGTCATACCGATTTCTGTAAGAAGGTCAGTATCCCAATTCATATTTTGCATATTCCATATCCCTGTACCGGAAGCAGTTGAGTGATCAACCTGATACGAACCAAAAAGATGATGGATTATATACTCTTTAATCGAGATAAATCGGGCCGTTCGCTTAAATACATCCGGTAATTTTTTCCGAAACCATAAAAGACGTGAAGGGAAATACATCGGATGAAGCGCACAGCCTGTTCGCTGTTTGACTTCTTCCGTATTTAAGCTGGCTTTCAAATGCTCATTCTGCGTAATGGATCGCATATCTGCCCAGGTAATTGCACGGTAAAGAGTATTACCTTCCTTATCAACCGGAAGCAGACTATGCCAGATGCCGTCAAAAATAACCGCGGTAATCATCTTAGGAGGTATAGATGCGTTATCTATAAGGCGGCGGGTTATTTTAAGAACAATGGCAAATACTTCGTCCGGATCCTGCTCTACAAAACCCGGCCGGGGATAATATGTGAGATAGCTTTCTTCTTCTTCTCCAACGATTCCTTTATCCTGGCAATAAAGCATCGCTTTGGTACGTGTCGTCCCAATATCAATTGATAGTAAGCACGAGTTATCTTTATGTCTCATTTCTAATACTCTTTTAGATATTATAATAATCACCTCTGGATGTCTAAATATTTTCTTAAGTATAAAATAACTTTATTATTATAATTATAATCGGTTCCCAATATATTTATGGCTAAATTAATTATGAAATAAATTTATTCTATAAAAGTTTTTGGTTATAATAAGAAGCCTGTGGTGTTTTGATATGCAAACAAAAAAATACATAGAAGAATTTATTAAAGTCTGGTTGGGATGCAGTACTGAATTTCCATCTCTGGGTTCCATATATTCTTATAAGGATAAATTATCCTGTGAGGCCCGGTTAGAAGAATTCTTAAAGAAATTAAAAAGGAATAAAAATAAAAAGTTAAAACCGGAAGGCAATAATTCAGGTTCTGCTAAAGATATGTTTCCTGAAATAAGGGCTTTCTTCAAATCAACATTTGATTTTGAGGATGATCATTTAAATATCATATTCTCGGACAGCTATACAGAGGCAACAAAGAAATTCATAGAAACCGGACAGCGCTTTGACCCAGATCTTGACAAGGAAGATATTTTCCAGGCTAGCCGTAATGTCTGGATAATAAATAGCATACAATCGATGATGGGTATACCTGTAAAGTTGACGCCTTCTATTTTTGCATATAGCATGCTTTATCCTTATACCGATAATTATCTCGATAATCCTGATGCTGCTTCGGAAAACAAGGTCACTTTTAGTAGACGTTTTCAGAAGAGAATAAAAGGAAAGAAGATTATTCCTGAAAATAATGATGAGAAAAAAATTTTTGACCTGATAGGAATGATAGAGGAAGAATATGACCGTAAACGTTATCCGAAGGTTTATGAAAGCTTGCTGGCTATTCACCGTGGTCAAACAAACAGCATCCGTTTGCTTGATAATTCAAACTCACTTACAGAAACAGATGTTTTAAAAATATGTATCGAGAAAGGTGGGGCTTCGGTCCTTACAGATGGTTACCTTGTTTCCGGCTCCCTAACGAAATGCCAGGAAAGATTTTTATTTGGATTCGGTGCATATCTACAGATGGCTGATGACATTCAAGATACAGGTAAGGATTCCGAGGCAGGACTTCTGACCCCCTTTTCACGGGCTTCTAAATATTCATTGCTGGATAAATACGTAAGCCGCACTTTCAATTTTGGTATAAAAATAATGGATCTAATCAACTGTTTTGATGGAAGCAATCTGGACCGTCTGAAAAGCTTGATAGAAAAAAGTATCAGGAAACTGATTATTGAATCGATTGGTCTCAATGATAAATTTTATAGTAAATCATATTTACAGGAAATAGAAGAATATTCGCCATTCAGATTCTCATATTTAAAAAAGCGAAAGAGGTCATCTTCCAATGAAGATTTATTTACGGAAGTAATCAAGGAATCCATGTCAGCCAGTGGCTAATAAAGATATGAAAAAAAATTCAGACATTACTTTTAAAATTATATCCTCTCCTGAGGAACTTATTGCTGCTTACAATGTCAGATTCAGTGTATTCTGTGAAGAACAAAATGTTCCATATAATATAGAATCCGATGAAAATGAATCGAAGAGAATTCATACACTTGGTCTGCAAGATAAAGAGCCTGTCGCTACAGCGAGAATGTATATAACAGGTGGCTGGTTAAAACTTGAACGCATAGCTGTAAGGAGGGCATGGAGATCACGTAAAATTGGTTCGAAGTTGGTAAATTTTATGATAAAAACCGGCAATGATATGGGAATATATAAATATAAACTTCATTCGCAGGTAAGCAACACAGGATTTTATGAACGGTTGGGATTTAAAACAAAAGGTAAAGTTTTTATGGAAGCAGGGATAGAACATGTTTTGATGATAAGGGAAGATAATTCTTAAAGAGAAATAATGAAAATCAGCAAGATACGTTTACTTATTTTTATCCTATCATTGTTACTTCTGTTTACTATATCATCAGTGTGCAGCGGGTGTAAGCTTATATCGGAATCAGAAACCACTAAAGAAACACTGACCGAAGAGCAAACTAACAGTGAAGAATCGGAGGAAGAATCCACCACGCAGGACAGCAATTCTCAGGAAAACGCCGATTCTGGCAACGGAAATAATATCGATGGCACTCAATCCCAACAAAAGTATGCAATTGTTGTAAGCGGTGCCTCTAATGACAACCAACATTATGAATGGTTTTTGAATTCAACAAGTATGGCGTATGATCTCCTTGAAAATAATGGTTACCCGGATGAAAACATATATTATTTATTTGAGAACAGCACAGAGAAAGATGTGGATTATGAAGCAACAATTAATAATTTTAAAAAGGTAACCGGAGAATTGCAGGGGAAAGCCGAGGAAACGGATACCATAATATTGCTCTTGATAGGGCATGGGACATTTAGCAATACAAATTCATATTATACTTTAAATAATTATAATCTTCCTGATTTCGAGATGGCAGAAATTTTTGAAGATATAAAAAGAGATAAATTGATTTTTATTTTTAGTCCGTGTAACAGTGGCGGTTTTATCGATGATTTGAGTGGAAAAAATACAATCGTAATTTCTTCGACCCGGGAAGATGAGACAAACAGGGCTGCTTTTATCGAACCCTTTTTGGTCTCTTTCGATGGGATCGGAGATACAAATTCTGATGGAAAGGTAAGTTTTACAGAAGCTTTCAATTATGCAAGTAAAAATGTCAGAAAGCAATATATTGACAATGGCTGGGGCGAATTGACCGAACATGCTCAACTTGATGATAACGGAGATAAAATAAGCAATGAGGAACCTATTCCGAATGGGGGAGATGGCTGCCTGGGCAAAGATACCTATTTAAAGTAAAAAATAATCTGTATATGAATTAAATTTATTAATCCATTGTGCAGTAGTAAAATATATATAGAATATTCCTTACAAAATAGTTAAAAGCAAAATACTGGTTAAAAGGAGTTTCAATGAAAAAGACTAAATTATATTCAATCATTTCGGTTTTGGTAGTAGTATTGTTTTTCGGAACTGCTGCTCTATGTAACCAGCTTGGTATTGATTCTGCCACCGAGGATGCTGCGGTTGAAGCGGAAGAGGATGATGAATCAAGTGAGTCCGTAACCTCACAATCTTATGAGGGAACCTCAGATGAATTCGATGAAAATTTAGTGGGAACCTGGGTGTCTGATTGCCTGGTACCTGATACTGATAGTCCCTGGTCAGAAAAACATCAATTTATAATCAATTCTGATGGCTCTGCTGTTCATACTCGATGGAGTTCATCAGGTCATGAATGTGTGCCCGATGAAACTATTAATAACAATTATATACTGACTATTTCATCCCCGGGTCAAATTGATATTAAAGATACTGATCTGAATCAAACGATATATGACATATATGAAATCTCCGGTAATACTTTGTTGTTTGGTCATGGATTCAGGGGAGATAGCGATGCAATGCAAGTAAAAGACAATAATTTTGGATTAAGTCCTGAGACCCGTTTTACCACACTTAATGAGTTTATAGTTTATAAGAAATAAGAAATAATCTTTTTATTGTTTTTCTTTATCCACTCAAAAGGTTTATTATTTCTATGTCAGTTTTAATACCGAGTCCTTCTGAACCCGTGGCATCTGTTGAAGAACCTGATGTTTGCTGGGAACAACCCGCAATAATAGCCATAATTAAAATTAGAATTAGTGAAGCAATCAAACTCTTTTTTAATTCTCGCAACATATTACAAGCTCCTCATTATTCATAGTTATTAATAAATTATAATATTTTATTTTCTAAGTATATTCTTGTGGCGCAATATTAAAACGGCATTTTGGCCAGTTTTATCCTGGTAATTAGATCAGTTTTTATTTTTTTGGCTTATTGCTACATATAAATTTGTGGATGACTGGAGATTCTTGACTTCAGGAATATTTATTATACTTTTTTTAACTTCCTGTATAATAAGTGGTTTCCTTTCCATTAAGAAATTAAACAGTATTCAAATGTTTTCACAGAGTATAGTGGATATTAAACAAAGGATACTTATGCATAAAAAACTGGTCAATCGATTCATGAAAATATTTATGTTTTTAATTCCTCCGGTGATTATCACTTTTATTCCGTTAGGGACAAAATTTGTTAGAAATATTTCTCTTTATGATTATCCACTTTTCTTTCTTATCTTATCCCTTGTCGTAATAGTATTCTCATGCATCATCGCCTTTATTTCACATCAGACAATTTATGTAAGAAAATTTAAGATTATCGATAATAGTTTAAAAGAGTTGGAAAAATATAAGGAAGAATAATCTAAAACAATTTTCAATTAAGAAGTTAAGTTATCTTTAAATTTAAATCATTTGTTTTAAATTCTCAATACCAGTTGGGATACCAATCGGCAGCTTCATTATTTGTAATTCTGGTTTGATCACTACCGTCTGCATTCATTGTATATATCTCATAATTGCCATCACGATCTGAACTAAATGCTATCTTGCTGCCATCGGGTGACCATGCCGGGACCCAATCATATGCCTCGTTATCTGTCAGTCTGGTTATATTACCATCCTGGCTTAAGAGATATATTTCAAAGTCGCCATCACGATCGGAAGCAAATACAATATTACTATTATCTGGAGATACATCAGGCATCATATCCCAGGCCTCGTTATTTGTAAGATTAATTAATTCACTGCCATCTGAATTTATTACGTATAGCTCATAATCTCCAGTTCGGTCAGACGAAAAAATAATTTTCTCACTGTCAGGGGTCCAGGTGGGATAAGCATCATCAGACTCATCATTGGTTAAGTTAACTACATTACTACCATCATTAACATAGATGTCAAAATTCCCAGTGGCATCTGAAGCAAAAGCTAAAACATTAGTATCCGGCGACAATGCTGGATATATATCTATTCCTTCATTATTTGTTAGGTTGGTTAAATCAGTCCCATCTAATCTCATACCATAAATTTCCGCATTACCATCCCGGTTTGATTCAAACATTATTATACCTTCCGGAGCCCATACAGGGTAATTATCTTCTGCCGCATTACTTGTTAGATTAACTAAATTGGTTCCATCCGAGTTCATGATATATATTTCATATTTACCGTCACGATTAGAAGCAAATACAATTCTGCTGCCGCGTACTTCCCCTGTTACCTTAAAAGTTGTAGTTTTTACTACTTCTCCATTATGGTAATATTCCACTTTATAATCACCGGGAGGAATAATTTTTGACTCAAAATCCCTGGAAGAAACTCTTGCAACTGCGATACCTGAAATATATTTTCCCTCTATATCCTTGGCGTACTCATCCCCCGCATCTACTACTATTTCCCCTGTATCAAGATTTGTCCATTTAAACCTGTAGTTATCATCGCCCTTTGTGTAAGAATATTTAATTGTTGAATATATATTTTCTGCCGATGCTTCAAATTCAGTATTTTCATCTAAAGGTTCAAATGTGTCTGTATTTATATTTGAAGAAATGACAATATCTTTAAATTCCGGATTAGTTATACTAATAACGAGAAATAAGGTTATAGCAAGAAATATAAAAAAAATTGGCAGTACTATTGATAAAGTTATTATTAATTTTTTATTTTTTTCAGGGGGTATCTCTGGATTTAAATATTTCTTTGCAGCTGGATGGTTTATCCTTTTCCAGAGAACACTACCAATAATTGTTCCAATAGGAAAATTAAACATGGATATTATAAGCATGGCTCTTGTAAAAGGAACGGAAAATGGTTTTCTTTGAATAATTCCTGTCAGGGGTATTATATATAATATAAGAAGTACCAAATATACTGCAGTTATAATAATTATTGCTATCTTAAAATATCTCGAATAGTCATTTACATCAATAATGCCGATAATTAAACTTATAGTTGCTGCAAAATATGCCATTGTATTAATAACTATAAAGAACCAGTAAAAACCTCTTATACCACTAAGTTGTAATCTTCCTTCTTCCAACATATCTTTAACCACAGGAGGAGCATTGACGGGTGAAGGCTGGGATACTTTTAGTTCTTTTAACTGAACACCACAATTGATGCAGACTACCGCGTCTTTTTTCACAGGCTTGCCGCATTCAGGACAGTACATTTCATTAGGACCTTTAATTCGGGTTATCTCCTCATTCATTAAATTTCTCCTTTTGATTTTTAATATAAGAAAAAGTTTAATGCATATTATACATTAATTTCAGTTCTAAAATAAAAATTTTATTATTAATTTTTATAAATGTTTTTAGGAACCAATTCATGTAAGAGTTAATAGATTTAAAAGATCTATTGATGCTGCAAAATCTATAATTCACAAATACAGAGCTGACATAAAAGTTAAAATATTTATTTAATACAAAACAACAAGATCGTTTTATGTTTACATTAAAAATCGAACCGTAAATGATTTTTCTCACTTTTATTGGCGCATTGTATTTCACCAATTTATATGATATTTTTGATAAAATTTAATAGTATAATTTTATTGAATTTCATTAAGGAGATACCATTAAGAAAAGGGTATTAGCTGGTTTTGCAGTATTATCGGTTATTCTTTTAACCGGTTTTGTATCAGGCGGTTGTTGTTCTTTATTTCAACTGGGTACCGAGTCCGGAGAAATCGAATCCTTTCCAACCGCTCCCGGAATCGAGGGCAAATCTATTCTATACTCCGATGACTTTTCCAAACCAAATAGTAATTGGGACACAGGTTCGTGGGATAGCGGTGGGGCCGATTTTTACAATGGCGGTTATCGTGTCAGTGTTCCGAGTGGTACAACTGTAAGTAATATCTTTGCATACCTTCACCAGTCTTTTCAAAAAGATGTGATTGTGGAAGTGGACGCCTCCCGGATACCCGGCGAGGACATTTCTAAAGATTTTTGGGCCGGCATCTTTGTCCGCCATGCAAGTGATGACAGCAGCGGATACTTGTTTGAAATTCATAACGATAAGGGTATTGGGGTAGCCTATATAAGCTATGTACACGAGGGTTTAAGCCGTCTTATTGACGGCACTATCAATAAACATTGGAAGTGGCCGCCAAGTTGGGGCGAGCCTTATCACATTCGCGTCGATTGTATTGGTGACCAAATATCCCTGTATGTGAATGGATACCTTGTTGAGAGCGCTATAGACTCTTCAGTTTCCTCAGGTGGTGAGGTAGGCTTCTTTGGCGGTCATGATAAGTATGAAGAGAGGCAGTATCTTTTTGATAACCTTGTTGTTTATGCTGCTGGTGAGGAAGCTGCGGCTACGGTGGAGCAAGCTACTACTAATGCTGAAGAAACTGCTGATTGGGGAGAAGCAGTTACCACTGAAAGTTCTGATGCAGCAAAAGAGGCTCCTACCATCAGTTTAGCAATCTATGAAGGCCCCACTTTTGAGGGAAATATGTGCTACTATAGAGTAGAAGCTACAGTTACCGGAAGTCCTAATCCTGCTGTTAGCTTTAGCAAAGATGATGGTGGAGGTGCCTGGGGCTCTAATAAAGTCCAAATCAATTTAAATTATCCCGGTGATACTTATACTCTTGAAGCTACTGCCACCAACTCAGAAGGCTCTGCTGCAGATTCTATTACACTTAGCTGGTGATACCCATTCTCTGCACCTGTGCCCATAGAATAGGATGTAAATATACTGGAAGTTGAATTGCAAAAGCGGTAATACGTGAATTTACTTAAGATTTCCTATATTTTTTTATTTTGAACATGACTAAAAATGCAATTAAATTGAATAAAATAAGTGTGAAGAATATAATTAAAAAGACCCAGAACCAATAAATTTAAATTACTATTCTTAAATATTTGTTTAATGACCAGGTTTAGAATCAAAAACCGGATGGCATCATTTTTAATTGTTTTAGCAGTATATATACTTGCTTACTTTGTTGGTTTATTGGTTTTTAAACTGTCCTCTAATATGCACTTTCTGGCATCCACATTTTTAGCAGATATAGCAGCAACATTTATTGTTTGGATATTTGGAATACTGTTTGGCAATTCCAGCATATATGATCCGTATTGGAGTGTGGC